>Ga0207696_1000207_pt1 | contig 89204 bp, 85 predicted proteins | sample KBSS54metaG_FD_184403 | JGI IMG/M metagenome (GOLD analysis project Ga0207696, IMG submission 184403) | Switchgrass rhizosphere microbial communities from Kellogg Biological Station, Michigan, USA - KBS S5-4 metaG (SPAdes) (version 2) | ecosystem: Host-associated > Plants > Roots > Rhizosphere >... | reverse complement strand
CAAACCCCAACCCGCAATCCACTTCCACCGCACTGGTGCGATACAACCGTGTCCACTCAAACGGCAAAATCCCGTCCAACGTGCCATCGGTCAGGGTCAGCAGTTCCTCCCCGGTAACCATCGACACGGGGCAGCCGTTGGTGACCGTTTTATCCGAAGAAGCCGCCGCATCGCCCTTCGGATTCGTCGATACAACAGGCACATCATCGACAGGCTCCTGCCTGACCAACACGGTCTTCTGTGTCTTGTTACGAACCGCCGGCACCGGGTTGGAAACCAACTGATCCCCAGCCTTCAACGGCGCAACCGGTACAGTCTTGATCGCTGTCGTCGGGCCACCGAGCAGCAAAGGCTTCACCGCTTCGACATGCGGCTCCAACCCCGGCTCTACAAGCTGCTTAGCCAGCAACTCCAACAACTCCCGCGCGCGCTTGGATTTAATCGCGCTCAGTACCTGGGGGCCCAGCCGCGCCACCCCCCCCATCGCACCCAATACACGAATCAACAGCAGATTGATCAGGACCTCGCCAGTGATCTCACCCCACAGTTCATTCATCTGCGGCGGTGGCAGCAGGCGCATCCAACTGACCATCGCCGACAGGTAGATAAACAACAGCGGCTCATCGCTGAGCACCAGCAAACCGTTGGCAATCGTGTCGTTGCCGAGCTTCAGCAGTTCATCGAGTTCGGCCTGGGAGAGGTAGGCCAGCAGCTTCTCGCTGTTGGGCTTGAGGTCCGCCAGCAGGTCATACAGCTGCGTAACGTTATCCCACAAATTGAAGAGGGCTTTTCCAAGGCCGCTGAAAAACGCTGCTTCCAGCATGCGGCGCCGATCGAGGGGCTTGGCTTCGGTATAGTCTTTCCACTGATCCTGGAAAGTGCGGGTCCACTCTTCACGCAGGCGCGCCTCCAACCCCGAGATCACCGACTGATAAGACCCATACAGCGCCTGGACGTGGTCCCTGGAAACGTTGGGATAGAAGGTGATCCGGTACGGCTGGTTGCGATCACACTCGGTGATTTCGAGGAGGCCGCTGGGGCCGATGGTCTTGTGGATCGGCTCGCCCAAGGGGCCGCCATTGGGATCGACGCGCTGCAGCATCACCGGCGTGTCGCCGATGGGCACGAAGCGCGTGCTTTGGAACATATGCACCAGGGTCAGGGTGCCATTGGCCGGGCACGTGGCGACGGTGCTGCTGGGGATGATTGAGCGATTGATCGGCGCGACCAGCGCCACCTCATCGCCGACCTTGAAGACCTGCTCGACCTCCAGCGCCGATAAGCGCCAGAAGCTTTGCGCCCAGTCATCGAACGTATTCAGGCATTCGCGAAAGTCACGGAAGACGCTTTCAACGTCGACCGTCTTCACATCCATCGGGGTCAGGGCCAGCCTGCCAATGGCCGGGTTCAAGAGGCAGCCCCTTCAACCAGGGCTTTAACGAAAACAACCATCTGCAATCCCTCGCACTGTGTATTCAGGCGAGGGACTTTGCAGCGGTTTTCAGGCTGGGGCTGTAGAGCTTATCTTGCCGTTACGTGGGAGCTTTCAGCGGCTATCGTCCTATCAAAAGCCTTCAGCGCTGCGCGAACGCCAGGTTCAACCCCAGCCCCGCAAACGCCGCCGCAAAACTGCGGCGCAGCCAGTTCTGCACCCGTGGCGACTCGATTACCGCGCGGCGAAACCCGTTGGCCAGCAGGCCGTAGATCACAAACACCGCAAATGTCATTGCCATGAACACCGCGCTCAGCACCAGCATTTGCACGGCAGGTGCCGTGCTGCCTGGCGCCACGAACTGGGGCAGGAAAGCCAGGAAGAAAATGGTCAGCTTGGGGTTGAGAATATTCAGCAGGAAACCGCGCAGCATCAAACTGCACGCGGTGGCGACTGCCGGTGCGTCATTCATGGCGAAGGCCGAGCGATCACGCCAGGTGGCGTACGCCAGATACAGCAGATAGGCGACGCCAGCGTATTTCAGGACTTCGAAAGCCAGCGCGCTGGTATGCAGCAGTGCGGAAAGGCCGAGCACGGATGCCAGCAAGTGCGGGAGGATACCGGCCGTACAACCCAGCGCGGCGAACACACTCGCGCGCTTGCCGGCGGTGAGGCCTGTGGACACGGTAAAGATCACGCCGGTGCCGGGGATCAGTACGACAATCAGGCAGGTGACGAGGAAGTTCAGGCTGAGCATGGCATTCAAACTCCGTGTACGAATGAGGGATGACAGATCCTGTCACGTTCAGCCCGGGTTGGCGAGAAGGCGAATCGGCGAACCCGCGTTAGACTTACCGGTCCATATCCGCAACGCCTGGCCCATCGTCCTCAAGGAAGCCCCATGTCCCCACGCTGCCTGATCCTCTGCCTCACCTCATTGGCGGTGCTGGCCGGCTGTTCCACGTCACGCGGCCCGCAGCAACCAGCGCGCAGCGAAGCCGAGGTGAAGGCCGAGATCGTGCGTTTGCTCCCGGCGAAGGTTCCAGACCGCAACGGCTGGGCCCAGGACATCTACACCGCCTTTGACACTCAAAAGATCTACCCCAGTACCGAGAATATCTGTGCCGTATTGGCGGTGACCGAGCAGGAGTCCACCTATCAGGTCGACCCGCCCGTGCCCAACATGGGCAAGATCGCCCAGGATGAAATCCTGCGCCGTGCCGCCAAGGTGCATGTGCCCGCTTTTGTGGTGCGCAGCGCCCTGCAACTGCGCTCGCCCACCGGCAAGTCCTATGCCGACCGCTTGAGTGCCGCGCGTACGGAGAAGGACTTGAGTGGCATCTTCGATGACTTCATCAGCATGGTGCCCCTGGGCAACACCCTGTTTGGCGGTTTCAACCCGGTGCACACCGCTGGCCCTATGCAGGTCAGCATCGACTTCGCCCAGAAGCAGGCGCGGGGTTATCCCTACACGGTGGATGGCACGATTCGTCGGGAAGTCTTCACCCGGCGCGGCGGCATGTACTTCGGTATCGCCCATCTGCTCGGTTACCCGGTGAGCTATGACCAGCCGCTGTACCGCTTTGCCGACTTCAATGCGGGTTGGTACGCCAGCCGGAATGCGGCGTTCCAGGCGGCTGTCAGCCGCGCGTCGGGCACTGAGTTGGCGCTGGACGGGGATTTGATTCGCTACGGCTCATTGCTGCCCGGCACCACCGAACTGGCGGTGCGCTCATTGGGCGCGAAGCTGGACATGCGCAATCCCAGCATTCGCAGCCAGCTGGAACAGGGCGAACAGCTGGATTTTGAAGACACCCCCCTCTACAAACGCGTGTTTGCCCTGGCCGACCAGGCTGCCGGCAAGCCGATGCCCCGTGCGATCCTGCCGGGCATCGTGCTCAAAAGCCCGAAGATCACCCGCAACCTGACCACGGCGTGGTTTGCCAAGCGCGTGGATGAGCGGTACCAGCGCTGCATGAAGCGCTGATCAGCTGCGGCGCCGGACAAATGTGCGCCACAGCCACACCCACAACCACACCACCGGAAACGCCAGGATCACGAACGGCAGCACATAGCTGGCGCGTTCCAGGGCGTCTGCGGTGCCGTCCACCAGGTTGGTTCCCAGGTTGCTGAACATCCGGCTGAAGCGTGACGGTTGGTTGGCGCCGTCGGAAGAGCGGAAGTTGAGGGTGACGCGGTTGGTATCCAGGCGACGCTGCTGGCCGGCGGCGACCTGGGCGAGTTCCTGCAGTTCGTTTTCAATGCCTGCCTGCTCCTTGCTCAAGGCAATCAGGTCGCTGACGCTGATGTCCTTGCGCTTGGCCAGTTCATCGAGGCGCTGTTGCTGGGCGTGCAGGCGATCCTGGCGGCGACGTACATCGGCGACCGCGTCGGCCAGGTCTTCGGCGGTGGTGATGCGCTGGCCGAGTTTGCCGCCTTCAGCGGCCATGGCGACCATCGGTTCGACGCCGCTGGGCGCGATCCGCAGGATGATCTCGCCGCCGTTGCTGTCTTCGGTGATGCCAAGGATATTGCACGCGCCAAACCGCGCCGACTCACAGGCCTCGCGGGTGGCCTGCATGCGCGGCGCGAGCAGGGCGCCGGGCAGGGCCAGGGTCAGTTCGTGCTCATAGGCCAGTTGCGCACCGGCCCGGCCTTGTTCGCCATTGATCACCGTGGCGCGGGAGTGGTCCTTGGGTGAACAGCCGACCAGGGCCAGACCGGCCAACATGATCAACAGGGGCGCGCGAAGCGATTGAAGGGGGCCGTCCGGATGGCGCATTGCAGATCCTTGAGATGTGGGGGGCATTGGCGGCGATTAAAGCGGGTCCGGCGAATTAACGCAAAGTATCGTGCAGGATTTGCAGGGCTGATGGTGATGGCTGCCGTTGGGCGTGTGGCGTACATCTCAAATCCGACCCCAAGGAAGACTCGCCATGATTGCCCACGCCGTGCCCGAAGGTTTTGTCCCGCTGCCGCGCAGCAGCCCGTTGCTGGATTTGCTTGGCCCGGCGTACTGCCGAGGTGACGGCCTGCAACTGGAAATCGGCCTGCGCGCCGACAATCGCCATGCCAATGGACGTGGGACGGTGCACGGCGGGGTGCTGGCGACCCTGGCGGATGTCGGCATGGGCTATGCCATGGCGTTTTCCAGTGAGCCGCCGTTGCCGTTGATTACGGCGAGCATGACCGTGGATTACCTGGGGGCGGTACAGGTGGGGGAGTGGATTACCGTGCGCTTGGAACATCACAAGCGAGGGCGGCAAATGGCGTTTGCCACGGTGAGCCTGCAGGTGGGGGAGAAGGTAGTGGCGCGGGCGAATGCGGTGTTTGCCGTGCCTCAAACTGACAGGCAATGAAGAACTTATAGGGGAGGGACTGTGTTTTTTCAGGGACACCGCATAAAGAAAAGGCCTGGCTTTTCGTGGAGCCGGGCCTTTTCCGTGTTGCTCTTTTATCAGTGTCGTTCGAGTGCCAGGGCTACGCCTTGGCCGCCACCGATGCACAGGGTCGCCAGGCCTTTCCTGGCATCGCGCTTGATCATTTCATGCAGTAGGGTGACCAGCACGCGGCAGCCTGAGGCGCCGATGGGGTGGCCGATGGCGATGGCGCCGCCGTTGACGTTGACCTTGTCCGCATCCCACTCCAGCTCTTTGCCTACCGCCAGGGATTGCGCGGCAAAGGCTTCGTTGGCTTCGATCAGGTCCAGGTCGCCCAGGCTCCAACCGGCTTTGTCCAGGCAGCGGCGGGTGGCCGAGACCGGGCCGATGCCCATGATCGCTGGGTCGACGCCCGCGTTGGCGTAGCTGGCGATACGGGCCAATACCGGCAAGCCGAGGGCCTTGGCCTTGTCGGCACTCATCAGCAGCACCGCAGCGGCGCCGTCATTCAGGCTGGAAGCGTTGCCGGCGGTGACGCTGCCGTCTTTCTTGAACGCCGGCTTGAGCTTGGCCAGGGATTCGGCGGTGGTGCCGGCGCGAGGTTGCTCATCGACGGCGAAGGCAATCGGGTCGCCCTTGCGCTGGGGAATCAGGATCGGCGTGATCTCATCGACAAAACGCCCGGCCTCGATGGCGGCGGTGGCTTTCTGCTGGGAGGCGGCGGCGAAAGCATCCTGGGCTTCACGGCTGATGCCGTATTTGTCCACGAGGTTCTCGGCGGTGATGCCCATGTGGTAGTCGTTGAACGCATCCCAGAGGCCGTCGGTGATCATGCTGTCGATCATCTTGGCATGGCCCATGCGCAAACCCGTGCGCGCGGCAGGCAGTACGTACGGTGCCAGGCTCATGTTCTCCATGCCGCCGGCGATGATGACCTCGGCGTCACCGCAACGGATGGCCTGGGCGCCCAGGTGCAGGGCTTTCAGGCCCGAGCCGCAGACCTTGTTCAGGGTCAGGCTCGGCACGGCGTGGGGCAGGCCGGCGAGGATCGAGGCCTGGCGTGCGGGGTTCTGGCCGGAACCCGCGGTGAGTACCTGGCCGAGGATGACTTCATCCACTTCGGCCGGGTCCAGTCCGGTCTGCTCCAGCAGGCGACGGATCACGGCGGCGCCCAGCTCCGGTGCCGGAATGGTGGCCAGTGAACCTTGAAAGCTGCCCACGGCGGTGCGGGTGGCAGCAACAATCACGACGTCTTGCATGGAATCTGTCCTCACTGGAAGTGCATTTCTGGAACGTGGTCCGGGACGATCAGTTTACCGGCGGTCTTGCTCACAATCTCTTCAACGCTGACGCCAGGTGCGCGTTCCTTGAGGACAAAAGCGCCATTTTCGATTTCCAGGTACGCCAGGTCCGTCAGTACGCGCTTGATGCAATTGGCGCCGGTCAGCGGCAGGCTGCATTGGCTGAGCAACTTGGACTCACCGTCCTTGGAGGCGTGGGTCATGATCACGATGATGTTTTCCGCACCGGCCACCAGGTCCATGGCGCCGCCCATGCCCTTGACCAGTTTGCCGGGGATCATCCACGAGGCGATGTTGCCGTGTACGTCCACTTCAAAGGCGCCGAGCACGGTGAGGTCGACGTGGCCGCCGCGAATCATCGCGAAGGATTCGGCGGAGGAGAAGATCGAGGCGCCGATGCGCGCCGTCACGGTCTGTTTGCCGGCGTTGATCATGTCGGCATCGATGGTGTCTTCGGTAGGAAACGGACCCATGCCGAGCAGGCCGTTTTCCGACTGCAGCATGACTTCCATGCCTTCGGGGATGTAGTTGGCCACCAGGGTCGGAATGCCGATGCCCAGGTTGACGTAGAAACCGTCCTGCATTTCGCGGGCGACGCGTTGAGCCATTTGTTCGCGGGTAAGAGCCATTTTATGAGTCCTTATTGTTCGGGCTGGGGCGAATTATTTGCGCACGGTGCGCTGTTCGATGCGCTTCTCGAACGTGCCGCAGATGATCCGGTCGACGTAGATGCCAGGGGTGTGGATCTGCGCCGGGTCCAGCTCGCCCGGTTCGACGATTTCCTCGACTTCGACCACGGTGATCTTGCCGGCGGTGGCGGCCAGCGGGTTGAAGTTCTGGGCGGTGTGGCGATAGATGACGTTGCCGAAGTGGTCGGCTTTCCAGCCTTTGACGATGGCGAAGTCGCCGGTGATGGATTCTTCCATCAGGTACGGGCGACCGTTGAATTCGCGGGTTTCCTTGCCTTCGGCCACCGGAGTACCGACGCCGGTGGCGGTGAAGAAGGCGGGGATACCGGCGCCGCCTGCGCGCATTTTTTCCGCCAGGGTGCCTTGGGGGGTGAGGACCACTTCGATTTCGCCGCTGAGCAACTGCTTCTCGAACAGGGCGTTCTCACCGACGTAGGAAGCGATCACCTTGCTGATCTGCTTTTCTTCCAGCAGCACGCCCAGGCCAAAGCCGTCGACGCCGCAGTTATTGGAAACCACGGTGAGGTCACGGGTGCCTTTGCGCTTGATCTCATTGATGAGGTTTTCCGGAATGCCGCACAGGCCGAAACCACCGGAGAGCACGGTCATGCCGTCTTCCAGGCCTGCCAGTGCTTCCTCGTAGGACGCCACGCGTTTATCGAAACCTGCCATATGCACCTCTTTTATTGTTTGTGGGCCAGCCAATGAATCGAGTGTTGCGCCGACGGATTGATTTGTTAAGTTGTTTTTTAAGGTTGATTGATTTAGAAAACAGCATAGTCAACCCGCCGCCCGGAGTAGCGTCATGACCGTTAAACAGATGCGTGCCTTTCTGGCCGTGGCCCAAAGCCTGAGTTTTGCCGCCGCCTGCGAGCGCCTGCACCTCTCTCAATCGGCGTTGAGCCTGACCATCAAGGGCTTGGAGGAAGGGCTGGGCGGGCGCTTGTTCAGCCGCAATACGCGCAACGTGGCCCTCACCCCCGAGGGCGAATCCCTGCTGCCCCTGGCCCGCCGGCTGATGGCCGATTGGGACAATGCCGAGGACGAGCTGCGTCAGCTGTTCACCCTGCAACGCGGGCGGGTGACCGTGGCGGCGATGCCGTCGTTTGCCGGCAACCTGCTGCCGCCGATCCTGAAGATATTCCGCGCCCGTTACCCCCAGGTGAACGTGACGGTGCATGACTTGATCAACGAGCAAGTGCTGGAGATGGTTCGCGACCGCCATGTGGAACTGGGCGTGGCGTTTGAACCCTCGGAAGGCTCGTCGCTGGCCTTTACGCCGTTGTACCTGGACCGCTTCATTGCGGTGGTGCCCGGTGATTCATTGCTGGCACAGTGTGCCGAGGTCGACTGGAAAACCTTGTTGGAGCACCCGTTCATCACGTTGCAGCGGCCTTCCACGGTGCGGGTGATGCTGGAGGAGCACCTGGGAGCCTTGAAGATGAAGCTGCCGGTGGCCTTGGAAAGCCATCAATTGGCAACCGTGGGCAAGATGGTCGCCAGCGGCCTGGGTGTCAGCGCCGTACCGGCCTTGTGTGCGCAGCAGATGCAGGAGGCGGGGGCGCATTGCATCACCTTGACCGATCCGGTGATCGAGCGGCCGATTGGGGTGCTGACCAAGCCTGGGCATGAACTGTCGGCGGCGGCGCAGGTGTTGTTTGATATTTTTCGGGATGAGGCGGGGAAGGGCAGGTTCCCGGCGGTGTTATAAAACAGCTATTAAAAAGCCCGCTCGAATAAACCAGCGGGCTTGAATTTAAAGGTGCACTGTTATCAGCAGTATCTATCAATCACTTTAACTTGCGATTGGCCTTTGAGGTTCTGCCATTCGGTATTAAGTGTGTGGAATACTTGCTCGATAAAGTTGCGATCGGCCGCGGCCTTCTTGCCGACATAACCCTGGCCACGGCGGTACATCTTCAGGCGCGCCGCCAGTTCATGGTTATTGCGGTCGAACTCGGCTTCTTCGGTGTGGGGCGCCAGGCAGTCGATTTGCACTTCGCCCGATTTGCCAATCCACAGGATATGGTCGTCGAGTGTGTCTTTCTGCGCTGCGAACATCTCAGCCAATTCATCGATAGTTGGTTGGTTGTTCAGATTCATGTGTAAGCCCCTTGACCAGTTGGCGATCTATCAGTTGATTCCGTTAAAACTGCTTAGTTGTCTCCGGCTTGGAAAACCGGGCGTCAGTGACGGTCTGCCGAATACGGGCAGGGTCTTGAACCTGATGCATGTAGTCTTGCTGATGAACTGCTACGCAATGGTTTCATAACGAAGACAAGCCGCATTTGAGCGCCTTGTACCGATCCTTTCGGGTCGGTCAGCTTCATCAATCTGCCTTGTGGGCAGTGCACATCCGGAAAAAACAGCTCGGCGGTCAGACGAGCTTGTTCAAAACGCTTGCTACCAACGCTCCCGATCCGGGAGACGTCTAGATCATGCAAGGACAAAAAGGTTACGTCAACGGTTATGTAGTGATTATTTTTGATCACTACATAATTCGTCGTGGCTATGGGGAGATACGGCAAATGCGTGACTCGAGCGTCATTTTTTGCGCTGGACGGTCGCTATGGCTGAGGAGGGGTTGACTGCAGGCGGTCTGCCAACAAGGGCAGAAGCTGTTCGCACGAGGTTTCGATCTTTACCTGCAACAACTCATCACCCCGGGTCTTGCCCAGGTTGATGGCGATCACCGGTTTGCCCTGTTCGACCATTGCCTTGCACAGGCGAAATGCGGAGTAAGCCATCAGCGATGAACCTACCACCAGCAGCCCTTCGGCATGCTCTACCGCGGCCATTGCCTTGGCAGCCGTCGCTGGCGCGACGTTCTCGCCAAAAAACACCACGTCCGGTTTCAGTCGCTCACCCTGGCAATGGGGGCAACGGGGAACCTGGAAGTGCTCTTCAAACGTGGGGTCGAGCAAGGTATCGCCATCGGGTGCCTGTACCGCATGGACTTGGGCCAGGTACGGGTTATCGATTTCCATCTGGCGCTGGATCAGGTCGCGCGTGCTGTGCAACTGGCAATCCAGGCACAGCACCCGGTGCAGGCTGCCGTGCAATTCAATCACGTCATGGCTGCCGGCCTGGTCATGCAAGGTGTCGACGTTTTGCGTGATCAGGCCGCTGATGTGCTGGCGTTGTTGCAAGGTCGCCAGTGCCCGGTGAGCGTTGTTCGGCTGGGCGATACGTACACGCGGCCACCCCAGCATCGCCCGTGCCCAATAGCGCCGCCGCGCCTGGGCGGTGGCGAGGAACTCCTGGTACATCATCGGCGCCTTGCCCCGGCGCACGCCTTCGCTGTCGCGGTAGTCGGGGATTCCCGACGACGTGCTGATGCCCGCACCGGTCAATACCAGGAAGCGCCGTCCGGCCATGGCGCGGAGCAGGGTGTCGAGGTGGTCCTGTTGATGTTCCAGGGTATCGAGCATGGGGTCCCCTATTCGCCGCGGATGTACTGCTCCAACTGCTTGATCAGGTCTGCCTGTTCGGCGATGGCTTCCTTGACCAGGTCACCGATGGAGAGCAGGCCCAGCAGTTTGCCGTCTTCGACCACCGGCAGGTGGCGCAGGTGACTGTCGGTCATGATGTTCATGCACGCTTCGACACTTTTATGGGTATCGACGGTGATCACCGGCGAGCTCATGACCTCATGGACCTTTGTAGTGACCGACGATAGGCCCTTGAGCATTATTTTGCGTGCGTAATCGCGTTCGCTGATGATCCCCACCACCGTGCCTTCCTTGACCACCGGCAGGGCGCCGACGTTTTTCTCCGACATCCGCACCAGCGCCTCAAACACAGTGTGGTCCCATTGGATGGTGTGGACGTCCTGGTTTTTCTGGTCCTTGGCTTTGAGCAATTGTGCGACGGTTTTCATGGCGGCCACTCCGGTGTTGTTGTTATCCCCTACAGAATCCTAGACGGCCCGCGTCGGGGCAAGGTCCAATGCGGCGTTAAACCCGTCGAAAAACGTCATTCGCCGGTTTTTTTCGCCTTTCACCCGGTTTTTTTCGGTTTCCTGGCGCGCTCTGGGCCAGTGGCGGTCTTGCGAGGCGCCGACTTGCGCTTCTTTTTCCACGGCGCAGCACCTCGGCCCGGCGGGCTGGCCGGCCCGGTGATGGTCATGCGCATGCCGTTGCAGCGGGCCACTTGCTTGCTCATCCACGCCGCCTGCTTGGCGACGAATTCTTCCAGGCTCATCTCGCCGCTTTGCACCATGTCCAGCGCCTGCTCCCAGATCGCGGTGGTGCCGGGGTCGGCAATGGCGCGGGGCACCGCGTCGATCAGGCTGAAGGCTGCCGGGGTGGCCGACAGCGCCTTGCCGTTCTTCACCAGGTAACCGCGGTCGAGCAATCCCTGGATAATCCCCGCACGGGTGGCTTCGGTGCCGATGCCGGTGGTGTCCTTGAGCTTTTGCTTGAGCAGCGGGTCTTCCACCAGCTTGGCGACGTTTTTCATCGCCTTGATCAGGTCACCTTCGGTAAAGGGCTTGGGAGGTTGGGTCCACAGGTCCTTGAGGTTGACCTTGGCCACGGCGTAATCCTGGCCCTGCACCAGTGTCGGCAAGGCCTGGGGCGTCGGTGCTTCACGGCCCTTTGCCGGGGCCAGGGCTTCGGGCAAGGCACATTTCCAGCCCGGCTCGATCACCACTTTGCCCACCGCGCGCAACGCCTGGCCCGCACAGTCGAAATCCGCCTGGGTGCGATCGTATTCATGGTTGGGCAGGAACTGCGCCAGGTAGCGCGCGCGAATCAGGCTGTAGACCGCACGGTGCTTGCCGGTGAGTTGGCCGACGTCCTTGCCGGCGCCGGTGGGAATGATGCCGTGGTGCGCGCTGACCTTGGCATCGTTCCAGGCCCGTGAGCGGCGCTGGGGATCGATATGCGGCATCAGCTCATTGACTGCCGCATCCGCACGGCCCAATGCGGCGAGAATCTTCGGCGCCTCGCTGTGCTGGCTCAATGGCAGATAACCACAGTCACTGCGGGGGTAGGTGATGACCTTGTGGGTTTCGTAGAGGGATTGGGCGATATCCAGGGTTTCCTGGGCGCCGAGGCCGAGCTTCTTCGAGCAGATTTCCTGCAGGGTGCCGAGGTCGAAGGGCAGGGGTGCCACCTCGCGCATGCGTTCGGTGCCCAGCTTGATCAGCCGTGCGCTGGCGGCGTTGCTCATGGCGTCGGCAGCGTCCCTGGCCAACTGCGGGTCAAGGCAGCGGCCCTGGTCGTCACAGGCATCCTCGGTCGCGCGCCATTGTGCGGTAAACGTCATGGATGGGTGGCGCAGGTCCACATCAATGGCCCAGTACGCCACGGGCACGAAGTCGGCGATGCTGCGGTCGCGGTCCACCACCAGGCGCAAGGTCGGTGTTTGCACCCGGCCCACCGGCAGCACGCCCTGATAGCCGGACTGACGCCCCAGCAGGGTAAACAGGCGACTCATGTTCATGCCGATCAGCCAGTCGGCGCGGGAGCGGCCCAGGGCCGAGTGGTACAGGCTGAAGGTTTCGGCGCCGGGTTTGAGCGCCGCCAGGGCCTTGCGGATGGAGGCATCGTCCAGTGCCGACAGCCATAACCGCTGGATCGGCCCGCGATAGCGGCAATGCTCGACCAGTTCGCGGGCGATCATCTCGCCTTCACGGTCGGCGTCGGTGGCGATCACCAGTTCCTGGGCTTCCCCCAGCAGGCGCTTGACGGCCTTGAACTGGCTGGCGGTCTTGGGCTTGACCAGCATCTTCCATTTTTCCGGGACGATCGGCAGGTCGGCCAGCACCCAGCGTTTGTATTTGGCGTCGTAGGCGTCGGGCGGGGCGGTTTCCAGCAGGTGGCCGATGCACCAGGTGACGGTGACCCCATTGCCCAACCAGCAACCGTCGCCACGGCGACCGGCGCCGAGCACGGCCGCGATGTCCTTGGCCTGGGAGGGTTTTTCACAGAGGTACAGCCGCATGGTCAGCCCATTCGTTACACAGTTGAATGGAGAGCAGGATGGGCATAAGAAGGGAATTGAGCAACTATTATCTGTATGGATGTACAGCTTAAAGTTTCAAGCTGCAAGCTTCAAGAAAGAGCCGATTGGCGTTTACTTGGCGCTTGCAGCCTGCCCCTTGAAGCTTATTCAGTTGTTATCGATATCCACGTGCCGCGTTTCCTTGAGGCAGAACATCCCCACAATCAGGCTCACCCCCGTCACCACCACCGGGTACCACAAGCCATAGAAGATATCCCCGGTGTACACCACCAGCGCAAACGACACGGTCGGCAGGAACCCGCCAAACCAGCCGTTACCGATGTGGTAGGGCAGGGACATCGAGGTGTAGCGGATACGTGTCGGAAACAGTTCCACCATCAGCGCCGCGAGTGGGCCGTAGCACATGGCGGCGATCAGGATCAGTACCACGATCAGCACCACCACCATCACCTTGTTGACCTGGGCCACATCCGCAGAAGTCGGGTAGCCGGCCAGGGTCACTGCACCGCGCAGCGCTGCCTCGTCGAAGCCGTCGATGCGCACTTCACCCACGCTGACCTGCACCGGGCTGCCGGCCGGGGCGGCGGCACTGCTGTACGGCAGGCCTTGCTTGACCAGGAAGGTCTTGACCTTGTCGCACGGGCTGTCAAATTTCGCCTTGCCTACCGGATCGAACTGGAAGGTACAGGTGGCCGGGTCGGCCAGTACGGTGATCGGTGCCTGGCGGCTGGCCTGGTCCATCGCCGGGTTGGTGTAGTGCGCCAGGCCCTTGAAGATCGGGAAGTACAGCGCGGTGGCCAGCAGCAGGCCGAGCATCAGCACTGGCTTGCGCCCGACCTTGTCCGACAGCCAGCCAAAGAAGACGAAGAACGGCGCGCCAATCACCACGCTGATGATCAGCAGCATATTGGCCAGGGCCGGGTCCATCTTCAGGAACTGCGTGAGGAAAAACAGCACATAGAACTGCGACGCGTAGAACGTCACCGCTTGCCCACCGTTGATGCTGAACAGCGCGATCAGCACCACCTTGAGGTTTTCCCATTTACCGAAGGACTCACGGATCGGCGCCTTGCTGGCCTTGCCTTCCTCTTTCATTTTCAGGAATGCCGGCGACTCGTGCAGGCTCATGCGGATCCAGGTGGAAATACCCAGCAGCACAATGGAAAACAGGAACGGAATACGCCAGCCCCAGACTTCGAATTGATCGCCGGTGAAGTACCGGCATGCCAGCACCACCAGCAACGACAGCAGCAAACCGAGGGTCGCGGTGGATTGAATCCAGCTGGTGTTGAGGCCGCGTTTGCCGGCCGGCGCATGTTCGGCCACATAGGTGGCCGCACCGCCGTACTCACCGCCCAATGCCAGGCCTTGCAGCATGCGCAGCACGATCAGGATGATCGGCGCCGCGATGCCGATGCTGGCGTAGGTTGGCAGCAGGCCGACGCAGAAGGTCGCCACGCCCATCAGGATGATGGTCACCAGGAACGTGTACTTGCGCCCGATCATGTCGCCCAGGCGGCCGAACACCAGCGCGCCGAACGGGCGCACCACAAAGCCGGCCGCAAAGGCCATCAAGGCAAAGATAAACGCCGTGGTGTCGTTGACCCCGGCAAAGAACTGCTTGCTGATCACCGCCGCCAGGGCGCCGTAGAGGAAAAAGTCATACCACTCGAACACCGTCCCCAGGGACGAGGCGAAGATGACTTTTCTTGATTCGTTACCGGTGCTCGCGTTGGTGGCCGAGCCCAGGGTTTGAGCATGTTCTGACATCGGGAAGCCCTCACAGTGATTATTTATTGTTGTTCCACTGTCGGCGCCAGGTTTGGCGCCGCTATTCAGATTGCATGAACCAGTTCTTTCTCCGGGGCGAGACTCCTTGTGTTCGGCGAAAGGATCAGCTGCGCGGCTTTTTCCGCGATCATCAGCGTCGGTGAACAGGTATTGCCGGAGGTAATGCGCGGCATGACCGAGGCATCGGCGATACGCAGGCCGGGCACACCATGTACGCGCAACTGGGCGTCGACCACCGCGTCTTTATCGCTGCCCATGCGACAGGTGCCGACCGGATGGAAAATCGTCGTGCCGATACGCGCGGCGGCTTCGTGCAATTGCTCTTCGGTTTGCAGCGAATCACCCGGCAGATATTCCACCGGCTTGAACTGGCTCAGGGCCGGTGCGGCGACAATGCGTCGGGTCAGGCGAATCGCGTCGGCGGCCACCCGCAGGTCCTCCGGGTGGCTGAGGTAGTTGGGCCGGATCAGCGGCGCATCCGCCGGGTTGGCCGAGCGGATATCGATGCGGCCACGGCTTTGCGGGCGCAGGTCGCAGACCGAGGCGGTAAATGCCGGGAACCCATGCAACGGTTCGCCAAAGCGCTCCAGGGACAGCGGCTGTACGTGGTATTCAAGGTTGGCCGAGGTCTGTTCCGGGCCCGAGCGGGCAAACGCGCCGAGCTGGCTGGGCGCCATCGACAGCGGGCCGCTGCGGTCGTACAGGTAGCGCAGGCCCATGCCCATCTTGCCCCATACGGTACCGGCGATCTGGTTCAGGGTGCGGGCGTTTTCCAGCTTGTAGATCAGCCGCAGCTGCAGGTGATCCTGCAGGTTGCCGCCGACGCCCGGCAGTTCATGCCGCACGTCGATGCCCAGCGGCTTGAGCACGCTGGACGGGCCGATCCCCGAGCGTTGCAGGATGCCCGGCGAGCCCACGGAGCCGGCGCACAGCACGATTTCCTTGCGCGCCTTCCAGCTCACTGGCTGGCCGTTTTGACGCCCGATCACGGCCGAGGCGCGGCCGTTTTCCAGGACCACGCGGTCTACCTCGACCTCGGTCAGCACGGTGAGATTGGGCCGTTGGCGGATCGGCTTGAGAAACGCCTTGGCCGCATTCCAGCGCACCCCGGCCTTCTGGTTAACCTGGAAGTAGCCGCACCCCTCGTTATCGCCCTGGTTGAAGTCGCTGATACTGGCGATGCCGCTTTGCGCTGCTGCCTCACGAAACGCATCGAGGATTGGCCAGGACAGCCGTTGCTGCTCAACCCGCCATTCGCCGCCATCGTTGTGGAACTCCGAGCCTCCGGCAAAATGGTTTTCGCTCTGCTTGAACAGCGGCAGCACGTCTTTCCAGGCCCAGCCGTCGTTGCCTGCCGCCGCCCAGCCATCGTAGTCCTGGGCCTGGCCGCGCATGTAGATCATGCCGTTGATGGAGGAGCAGCCACCGAGCACCTTGCCCCGTGGGTAGCTCAGCGCACGGCCTTGCAGGCCTTCCTGGGCTTCGGTCTTGAAGCACCAGTCGGTGCGTGGGTTCCCAATGCAGAACAGGTAGCCGACGGGGATATGGATCCAGGGGTAGTTGTCGCGGCCACCGGCTTCGAGCAGCAGCACGCGGTGGGCGGGGTTGGCGGACAGTCGATTGGCGAGCAGGCAGCCTGCGGGGCCGGCGCCTACTACCACATAATCGTATTCAGCAGCTGCAATGGGCATCTGAGGTCTCGCTTGTTTTTCTTATTGGCTCCATCCTAGTTGTTAGTTTTCGTCTTAAAAATGTTAGTTTTTACCCAGCTGCTGTGCGTTTTTAAACAGCGCTGCCTGGGGCACATGCAATGGAGGCGACATGTTCGACTGGAATGACCTGCGGTATTTTCTTGAGTTGCAGCGCAGCGGTCGCCTGCTCATCGCCGCGCAGCGACTGAAAACCACGCATGCCACCGTGGCCCGGCATATCGAAGCCATCGAGAAGAGCCTCGGCACCGCGCTGTTTGTGCAGCACGCCCAGGGCTACGAACTGACCCCTGCCGGCGAAGCCCTGCTCAAACACGCCGAGGCCATGGAAAACGTCGCGCTGCTGGCCGAGGACGAATTGACCCACGCCGCTGCGCCCCTGGGCAAGATCCGCCTCGGAGTGGCCGAAGGGTTGGGGGTGATGTTCCTCGCCGGCCGCATGGGCGGACTGTTCGAGCGTTATCCCGGCCTGGAAGTGGAACTGCTCGCCGTGCCGCGCTTCGTCAGCATCCTCAACCGCGAGGCGGAAATCAGCATCCACCTCGAACGCCCCAGCGTCGATCAATTGGTTACACGCAAACTCACCGATTACCGCCTGGCGCTCTATGCCAGCCGCGCTTACCTGGACCGCAATCCCCCTATCGAAAAACGCGAAGACCTCGCCGCCCACGCCTGGATCGACTATGTCGACGACCTGCTGTTCAGCCAGGAGCTGAAGTTTCTCAGCAGTTTCTGCCGCAACCCCAAGGTGGTGTTCCACAGCACCAGTGTCATCGCCCAGCACCAGGCCGCGCGCTCCGGATTGGGGATTGCGGTGCTGCCGTGCTTCATGGCGTCGGGCGACCCGGAACTGGTGCCGTTGCTGCCGGGGGAGGGGATCCAGCGCAGCTACTGGATCAGCTCGCGGCGGGAACTGCACAAGTCGGTGCGGCTGCGGGTGTTGTGGGACTATGTGGTGGAGTTGTGCGCGCGGGAGCAGCCACTGTTGCTCGGCGAATCCAGCTGAAGAAACCCTCCCGCATTGATCTGTGGTGTTGGCTGGATCGGGTTAATCCCTCAATTCGAATTCGGCACTGCCCAATCGCTCTCCATTCACCAGCACATGCACCGCATGCCTGCCGGGATAGTGCTTGCGCGTGGTCAACGCGCGAATATGCTGCTCGCGGCGGATGCTCTGCCGTTCACCCGCGCCCAGTGTAAACGCCTTGAGCTTGAACACCTTGGCCGCGCTGTGCCCGGCGCTTTTGACGTAGTCGATGGCGTAATCCACCACCAGCTTTTGCGCAGTGGCAGCGGTGGATTCCAGGCTGAATGACAGGTTGATCCGCTCGCCCAGGGTGATCACCGCCGGTGTCACGCTCAGGTGATGGAGCTTCACCTCGGCCTTGGCGCCTGCGCCCATGATCGTCAGCGCGCGGGTGTTGCCCTGCTTGATCAGGCTGCGCAGCGCATGGCGGGCGATCCAGGCGGTGTGCGGGTTATCCAGGTTCCAGCCTTCGATCAGGCCGAGCACCCAATCGGGGTGGTCCTTGGTGATGTCGTTGAGGTGGTTGGCCACGGATTTGCGTACGTAGAGGCTGCTGTCGGCCTTGAGGTTGTCGAGGATCGGCGCACACAGTGCGGGGTTGGCCTGCACCTTGGCCAGGCGAAACGACCACGGCAGGCGCGGACGCGAGCCTTCGCTGGCGAGGCGGCGTACGTGATCGTTGTCATCCAGCGACCAGGTTTGCATGACCGCCAGGGTGCGTTCGAAGTCGTGGAGCAAGAAGGGTCTTATGGCGAACTCAGCCGAGCCAAAGGGGGTGAAGTATTTGAGCGCGGCCATGGAGCGCTTGAAGTCATCCAGGCCGTAGCTCGCCACGTAGTGCGGCAGGCACAGGCTGACAAACCCGCTGTTCAGGCGCGGCGCCAGGGCGTAAAGCAGCTTGAGGGTCTGGGCATAGTCCAGCGGGATCACCGCGTGCAGGCTTTCGCTGACCCGCGCCACACGCTGCATCACCGATAACTCGGCGAGCCCGGCCTTGGCGTGCTTGAGAAACCCCTTGGCGTCGAACGCCGGGTACACCGCGGTCATCTCGCTGGCGATGTGTTCCAGGCGTTCGAGGTTGAAGATTTCCTTGAGGGCCGGGGCGCTTTGGTCGGTCATCGGTTATTCCGTCGTTAGAGAAACCAGCGGTATTCCCGCGCATGGATTTCTTGTTGAAAGGCCAGGTGATCCTGGCGTTTGTTCTCGCAGTACACGTCGACAAATTCGGCGCCCAGCTTATCGCGCATTACCGGCTGATGCTGCATGGCGCGCACGGCATCGAGCATTTCCACAGGGAAGTCGGTGCCGCTATTGCGGTCCTCGTTCAGTGGCGCGATAGGTTCTCGCCCGGCTTCAAGGCCATGTTCAAGGCCGACCAGGATCGCCGCCAGCACCAGATACGGGTTGGCGTCGGCACTGGCCAGGCGATGTTCGATCCTCAGGTTGCGCGGATCGGAGTCGGGAATGCGCACGCACGCGTCGCGGTCTTCAAACCCCCAGCAGGCGCGGGTGGCCGCGTTGACCGTACCGCCCAGGCGGCGGAAGGCATTGTGGTTGGGCGAGAAGATCGGCATGCAGTGGGGCAGCAATTCCAGGCAACCGGCCACGGCGTGGCGCAGGGGTTGTTGCTGGTGCGCCGCGAGCAGGTTGTTACCCGCGCCGTCATACAGGCTGACATGCACATGCATGCCGCTGCCGGGAAATTGCAGGTAAGGCTTGGCCATGAAGCTGGCGCGGTAGCCGTGCTTGAGCGCCACGCCGCGGGTGCTGCGACAGAACAGGGCTGCCCAGTCGGCGGCGCGCAGGCCGTCGTCGAGGTGACCGAAATTGATCTCGAACTGGCCGGGGCCGAGTTCGGCGGTGATCACCGTGATGTCGATGCCCTGGTCCTTGGCGGTCTGCGCCATATCGTCCAGCACCTCGCTGAAGCGCGACAGCCGTTCGATATGCAGGTTGGGCTGGTCGTCGGTGTCATCGCTGAGCGGGTCGCGGGCGAATTGCGGCAGGCCGTTGTCGAGCTTTTTGTCGAACAGGTAGAACTCCAATTCGAAGGCCACCACCGGGTGAATGCCTTTGTGGTGCAGGCGCTCCAGCACCTTGGCCAGGACTTCGCGAGGTTCGAATTCGATCGGTGCTTCGGTGCCGTCCGAGGTGATCAACATCTGCCCCAGCGCTTGCGATTCCCAGCTCACCGGCTTGAGCGTGCCGGGTACCAGGCGGCGGTTGGCGTCCGGGTCGCCGTCGTGGAAGCAGTAGTCGCCGATCTTGAACAGCCCGCCCTGAACCCCCAGCAGCACGGCGTTCTGCGGCAGCTTCAAGGGGCTGCCGGCGGCGACCTTTTCCAGCATCTCGATGGGGTAGCGCTTGCCGTAGAAATGCCCGGGGATGTCCAGGGCGATCAGGTCGACGTAGCGCACGTCGGGATGGTTCTGGCGAAAGGTCCGTACTTCGGCCAGTAACGTGGAGGCTTGGCTTTTCACGGGTGTTGCTCCTAGTTGTAAACCCACAGCACGCGGGCGGGCAGGTCGGTGAGGTTGGCGTAGCGGCAGTGGGCGAAACTGGCCAGGTGGAAGCTGTCACCGGGGCCGAGGGTGACCGAATCGGCCTCGCCCTCTACCCACAGGGTCAATTCCCCTTCCAGTACAAATCCGGCCTGCTCGGCGCGGTCGCTCATGGTCTGTTCACCGCTGTTGGCACCGGGTGCCAGCAGGCTGTCGAGCATCGAGAAGGCGCCATTCATGCTGGGGGAAACCAGGATGTCGGTGATGCCGTTGGCGTAATACACCGTACGGCGTTCGTTGGGGCGGGTGACCCAGCTCACGGCCTTGGGTTTGGACAGGCTGTAGAAATAGGTGGTGGGCACGTCAAGGGCATGGCTGATGGCGGTGAGATCCGCCACGGTCGGACGCGACAAGCCCCGTTCCACCTGGGACAGGAAGCCTACCGAACGCTCGATCTTCTGCGCGAGTTGGGCGAGGGTGAGCTTTTTGTACTTGCGCAGGTCGTGGATCAGGATCGCCAGGGCGTCGAGTTCTTCTTGCTGGTTCATGAAATTTATATCTAATAATTTCATGAAAAATTACAGGATTTATTTCATGGCGGCAATGGGCGGGGCGCGTAAGCCAGTGAATACCCTGTGGCGAGGGAGCTTGCTCCCGCTGGGCAGCGAAGCTGCCCCAATCCCTTCACAGCGTTCGTTCAGGCATGTCGCGATTGGGCTTGTTGGGGCTGCTGCGCAGCCCAGCGGGAGCAAGCTCCCTCGCCACAGGGTCAGGGGACATATGGGGAAATGGTATCGAGCAGGATCAGCGTGGTTGCTTGCTAGGTTGAATGGATCACTCATCCATTCAAGGGAGCAATGGATTGCTTCAAAAGCCCAATTCTCATTTGTTAAGGCGTGGTCGTTATTCAGAGCCAGGTCGTGCATATCTGGTAACCGCTGTGGTTTACCAACGCCGTCCGGTATTTACCAACTTTAAGCTGGGGCGTTTATTGGTTCAGGAACTCAAGCAGGCTCATGACCTGAACCTGATCAATTCTTTGGCCTGGGTCATCATGCCGGACCACCTCCACTGGTTGTTTGAGCTGCGAGACGCAACGTTGCCCCAGGTGATGAGGCGGGTGAAGTCGCGAAGTACGTTGACCATCAATCGCGCTCGTCATGCGCAGGGGGCGTTTTGGCAAAACGGATACCATGACCGCGCAGCGCGCTGAGGAAGATCTTATTAAAATTGCGCGCTATATCGTTGCTAATCCGCTGCGGGCGAGGTTGGTCGAGCATATCGGTGACTACCCGCTTTGGGATGCGGCCTGGCTGTAAGGGGAACCCTCGCCACAGGGGGGTAAGGTTCAGCAGGCTGAATGATTTCATGCGCCTGCGGTCGGAACCTGGGTACGCATCATTCATTGAAGGAGCACCCATGAAGTCCAAAACCCTCGCTGCCTGTGTCCTGGTCGCCGCCAGCCTGTCCACCGCCAGCTTTGTCGTGCAGGCCGGCGATACTCCCCAGGAAACCGTGCAGCCTTCGAACATCAATACCCGTGATTTGAAAGAAGGCGACCGTGCCCCGGACATCCTGATGCGCAAGGAGTCGGCGGTCAGCGACTGGAAGAAACGCGGTCTCAAGCAGCCTGAGGCCGACAGCCAGTGGGCCCGTGTGGGCGACAGGTTCGTGCTGCTCAAAACCACCAACGGCACCATCCTGGAGATCACACCCGTCAAGAAATGACCCGCGTTTTTTTTCGGCTCTTGCGTTAAGGTAACCGGCCATCAAGACCGTGTTACCTTCAAAGAAAGAGAGCAGGATGCTTGCCACAATAAGAAACTACCCCCGCGCCGTGAACCTGCTGTTGTCCGCCACGCTGCTGCTGACGCTGGCCAAGGCGATTACCTTTCCTTACCTGGTGATCTACCTCACCCGCCAATTTGCCCTCGACATCACCCAGGTCGGGCTGGTGATCGGCAGCTCGTTGATCCTTGGCTCGCTGCTCAGCGTATATGGCGGTTTTCTGGTCGACCGCATCAACAGTTATCGGCTGTTGCTGGGGTTGAGCGTGCTGTTTGGGCTGGGGTTTATCGGTACGGTGCTGGCGCAGAACATCTGGGCGTTCTACAGCTGCCTGATCCTGATCAACCTGGCCTACGCGGTCATCGATATTGCGGTAAAGGCCGGTTTTGCCAGCTTGCTGCCGGAAGATGCGCGCAGCGAAGTGTTTTCCATCAAGTACACCCTGACCAATATCGGCTATGCCGCGGGGCCGTTCTTTGGGGCGATGGTGGCCAAGCTGGACATCAGTCTGCCGTTCATCTTGTCGGCGCTGTTGGGGGCTGGGTTTTTCCTGCTGTACTGGCGTTGGGGTGATCGCACCCTGGCGACCATCGATGTGACGCAAAAGCCGGTGCCGTTCCTGGCCGTCGGCCGCGTGCTCCTGCGTGACCATCGCCTGGTGTGCTTCACCCTTGGGGGTGTGCTCAGCGCCGTGGTGTTCGGCCAGTTCACCGCCTACCTCTCGCAGTACCTGGTCACCACCACCAGTGCTGAATACACCTACACCGTCATCAGTGCCGTGCTCACCACCAACGCCGTGCTGGTGATCGCCTTGCAGTACGTGATTGGTCGACGTATTTCCCACCGTTACCTCAGCCAATGGCTGATCGCCGGCCTGGGCATGTTCATGCTGGGCTTGATTGGTTTTGCGCTGTCCACCAGCGTGCTGTGGTGGGTGCTGGCGATGGCGGTATTTACCGTGGGGGAAATCATCGTGTTCCCGGCCGAATACATGTTTATCGACCGGATCGCCCCGGACCACCTGCGCGGCATGTACTACGGGGCGCAGAACCTGTCCAACCTGGGGGCTGCGCTGGGGCCGGTGTTGTGCGGGCTGGTGCTGGCCAGCCTGCCGGCCCACTACATGTTCTACATGCTGGGGGCGTTCATCGTCGCGGGCGGGGTGTTCTATTTCATTGGTTCGTCGTTGAAGGCGCGTCTTCCAGCGTGACCTTGCCCATGTTGTTGCTTTGCAGTTCGTAGCGCAGTTCTTCCACCATCTTTTCCACGTCTTGCGGGGTCTGCAGCCGGTTGGTGCTGATCCCCGTCACCACCAGGTCCACCCGGCCGGTGTCGGCGTCGTAGACCTTGAGGGTCAGCGACGCATCCCGGCACAGGGTGAACTCGCATGTCAGCGGCGCGAGGCCTTCTTCGATGCAATTTCGCAGTTGAGAGAGCGTAAACATGTGGCTTCCTTCAAGGTGTCGTTTTACGACGGCACAGGTTGAGAGCCCTGTACTCACAGCTTGAAGGTTAGGGATTGGGACTGCGCTGCATAAGGCGAATTCGCACTAGCCGCACTAGTGCATTTGCACTTTCATCGGGTTTTCTTAACTCGCAGTTCACCGGCAAACAGCCCGCGTTCACGGGCCCAGACAATCGCTGCACTACGGCTATGCACCCCCAGTTTCGAGTACACCGTGGCCACATGGTTACGTACCGTGTTGGGCGCCAATTTCAGGCGTGAGGCGATCTCCTTGTCGGCCAGGCCCTCGCAGATCAGGCCGAGTACATCGCGCTCACGGGCGGTCAGGTCGGTGAAGGCCACGTTCGGCAGGTTGGGGCTGTTGACGCTCTTGGCATTGGCCAGTTTCTCGATCAGGGTCTGGCTGAACCAGGACGCGTCCTGCATCACTTCCTCGATGGCCGCCACCAACTCCAGTTCCGAGCGCTTGCGTTCGGTGATGTTCATCATCACCAGCAGGTAGCAGGGCACATCCTGAATGGTCACCGTGTCCGCCGAGACCACGCAGTCGATGACCTCGTTGCCTTTCTTGCGCACCTTGAGGTCCTGGCCATCGAGGTTGCCGGCTTTCTCCAGGGTGGCGAATAACTGGGCGGCCGCCTCCTGGCTGTCGATGAAGTTGATGTCTTCGATGGATTTGCCGATCAGCTCTTCGCTGGTGTACCCGGTAATGGTCATGAACGCTTCGTTGACATCCACCACCTGGCGGTTGGCGGCGCTGCACACCAAGGTGGGCACCGGCGTCAGGCGAAACGACTTGGCGAAGCGCTCTTCACTCTGGCGCAGGGCGATCTCGGCCTTGCGGCGTGGCTCCAGGTCGGTGAAGGAAAACAGCATGCAGTCTTCCTCGTTCATGTCCAGCGGCTGGCCGGCGACGATCACCAGTTTGCTGCCGCCTCCGGGCAGTTTCAGCTCGGCCTGCATCTGCGGGATGGTCGCGCCTTCCCCCAGGCGCTGAACGGCCAGCTCCCTGCGTTCGGCATGCTCCAGCACGTCCAGTTCATACACGGAGCGGCCGATCACCTGGTCCCGGTTGTAGCCGGTCATCTCCAGGAAGCCCTGGTTCACTTTGATATAGCGCAGGTCGCTCAGGCGGCAGATCACCGCCGGCGCCGGGTTGGCGTTGAAGGTTTTCTCGAAGCGCTGTTCGGCGCTGGCCCATTCGGTGGCGTCGCTGAGGATCAATACCAGCAATTCAGGCGTGCCATGGGAATCGCTGATGACCAGGCTGCGCAGGCGGTGCACCCAGGTTTTTTCTTCGTCGGAGGTGGGCATGACCTCCACCACCACGTCGCTGAATTCATCGCCTGCCGCCGCGCGGGCGAGGGGGTAGTTCTCCAGGGGCAAGGGGTGATTATTGCGATAGCGCAGGGCGAAGCGTTCGGCGTATTCCCGGGCATTGCTGCCCAGTGCCGCGACGTCATCCACCCCGTGCATGGTCAGCGCGGCTTCATTGGCCCAGAGGATGGTCTGGTCCACCTCTACAAGGATGATCCCATCGGACAGCCCGGAGATGATCTGCTGCAGCTGGCGGCGGTTGGTTTCTTTGGCGAGGACATCCTGGGTCATGGTTTCTCCGGGTTTTAGGCGCATGAAAGTACGACAGCCCGGTGTCAGGATAGTGCAGGGCAATTGCGCGGTGTGGGGTGCGAATGCACCAGGTGGCCTGGTGCCTTTGCGCGAGGATGAGAGAGTGTTGGGCTCGCCAGACTGAGACGGTCAATCACTGTAAAAGGATCGCGGTGGCCTGCACGGTGTACTGCTCAAGCGGGCGACGCGCTGAAACAATGGTTCGAGCGTGTGAAAGCCTTTGGTGAACCTGCGTTGAAGGCGGAGGATAGAGACGCGGTGGTCAACATCGTTGCCGCCCGTACCGGCAATAGCAAAGAGGAAGCGACCCACATCGTCGACAATTACGCCCAGGCTTATAAGCAGGCCATCCAAAAGGTCGATGAGCTGAAGCAACAGTCCACCAGGTGCATGACCGAAAGCACGGTCGACAAAAGATCGGGGCACAAAAACTCACACTAGTGCGCTGGCATAAGGGTTTTGGACACCGTCATCATTACGTCACACAAGCCCGCTTGACGGTTGAGCGGGTTTTTTTATTGGTGTGTCTCGTGTGTACAAAAAACGCATTGCCATTTGGTGGTGTGTAATATACACACCTAAGGGTGAGGCGATGAGAAGTCGAGAGGTGATTGACCTGCTGGTTGCGGATGGTTGGTTTGAGGTGGCAGTGAAGGGCAGTCATCATCAGTTCAAGCACCCCATGAAGCGGGGAAGAGTCACCGTCCCTCATCCCAAGTCAGAGATTGCCAAGGGCACTCTGCACAGTATTTTCAAATCAGCCGGTCTCAAATAATTGCCTGCTGGATGAATTGGGCGAGCTCCCACGGGCTCGGTCAGAGGAGGAACAATGAAATTCCCAGTGGTAGTACACAAAGATGCTGATTCGGATTACAGCGTGACTGTCCCTGATGTGCCGGGGTGTTTCTCGGCGGGCGGGTCTTTTTCCGAAGCGCTGGACAATGTACGTGAGGCATTGGCTCTGCACCTCGAAGGCCTGGTTGCCGATCAGGAACAGCTTCCTCAGGCGCTGGAGGTTGATGCCCATTTGGGTAACCCGGATTTTGCCGGTGGTGTCTGGGCGATAGTCGACTTTGACCTCACGCCTTATCTGGGGAAATCAGTGCGGTTCAATGCCTCTCTGCCGGAACACCTCTTGCAGCGGATTGACGAGCGTGTGCAAAAGGATCATCGCTATGCATCGCGGTCAGGATTTTTGGCGACGGCAGCGCTGCGTGAGCTCTCTGCGTAAGTAAGCACAAGCGAGCACTCTGTATCGGCTTATGGCGTGTTCAAGTCGGGCCGACGCTATATCTACGGGATTTTTGTGGGGGGCAGTACTAAAGCAACGGGGCCGCTGCGCAGCCCAGCGGGAGCAAGCTCCCTCGCCACAGAGACCCACTGTGCTTTTAGCGTGGCTGCACGCACTCCAGTGACCGGTCCACCATCACACTCGCCATGTCCACCAGGTGCATGACCGAAAGCACCAGCGTGCGCGAAGGACCGTCCAGTTGATCACCTGCCGTCTGTGCGGCAACGGCGGCGCAACGCAGCACACTGCTGGCGTGGGCCAGGGCGTCTTCGAAGCTGAGGTCTGGGGTGGTGGTGAAGAATTGCAGTGCTGAGGCGGGTGGGGCGGGGACCAGTTTGTCCATTTTGAAGCTCCTCTAGTCAGTAGGAGCCGACACCATCGCTGCTAAACGATTTGGGGTGGCGGCCATGCGCAGGTTAGCAGACCGGTGACTAGGAACCCGGTGCACCCGAAGGTGCCCTGCGCACGGCCACCATGAAGCACGGGCCGAAAAAAAGCGCCCTGCAAAAGGTGGCGCTTTGCGCCTAGTCATATCGGCGGGCTGCTAAACCCGGTCACTGAATTGGCAGTGACCGCCGAAGACTAGCCACGTGATTTGAGCGGCGCAAGCGCTTGGGATTCTCTCGGAAACGTCCTGCAAGTTAAAGGGAAATGTCACGGCTGCGACTGTTCCTACACTTGCCAAACCCCACCGATTCTGGGAAAACCCCAGCCTTTACGCTTTCAACGAGAACTACCATGAGCCCCGACGAACTCCAGATCACCGACACTCGCCCAGGCACCGGCAAAGCCGTGGTCAAGGGCGCGCTGATCACCACCCAATACACCGGCACCCTGGAAGACGGTACGGTCTTCGATTCGTCCTGGGAGCGGGGCAAGCCGTTCCAGTGTGTGATCGGCACCGGGCGGGTGATCAAGGGCTGGGACCAGGGGTTGATGGGCATGCAGGTCGGCGGGGTGCGCAGGTTGTTTGTGCCGGCGCACCTGGCCTATGGCGAACGGTCTATGGGCGCGCATATCAAGCCCAACAGCAATCTGCGCTTTGAGATTGAGTTGTTGGAAGTGCTGACGCGGGATGATTGAGTCGTTTCGACGCAAGGAGGCTGCATGAACATACTTCACGCAATACGCGACAGCTGGGGTTGGGCGGGCATTGACCCTGTTGAGGTCGTAGGCGCTACGGCGTTTGGCAATTTGATGGTCGAGGACGAACAGGGTCGCTACTGGCGAGTGTGCCCCGAGGCACTTTCCTGCGAAGTGATCGCCCAGACCCGTGAAGCCTTGGACGAGGTCTCTAGGGATCAGGCCTTTCTGCACGACTGGTACCTGCAATCGATGGTGGATCAGGCCGAGGAGATGCTGGGGCTGTTAGCGCAGGGCAAGGTTTACCATTTCGTTATTTCGCCGGTGTTGGGCGGCGAGTACGCCATCGACAATGTGCGTCAACTTGATCATATCGAGCAGCTTCGGTTCAGCGGTGATCTGGCACGTGAGATCAAGGATTTGCCCGACGGCGCGCAAGTGAAACTCAAGATTGTGGATTAGTCGCTTGTAAGGACAGCCCCATCATGGATGTGGATTGCATGACTCAACTTCCTCTGAACACCTTCCCCGATATTCGAGTCGTGGCGCTTACCCTGGCTGACGAAGTTGAGCTACAGCAGTTTTTTGAGCAGGCGCCGGATTACTTCATCGCGGTCAACGGCGAGCCTGCCACGCTGACCGAAGCGTGCGACGAATTGCAGGTGCAATTGCCGGCGGGGTGGGCGTGCAGTCGGATGCACTGGCTGGGTTATCGCGGTACGGACGAGACGCTGGTCGCCGTGGTGAATATCGCGGCGGATCTGCTGGCTGATGGGGTGTGGCATATCGGTTTGCTGCTGGTCGATTCGCGCTGGCATGGCACCGGGCTTGCCCAGCAGCTGCATTCAGACCTTGAACGTTGGGCGTTGGAAAATGGCGCCCAGTGGCTGCGGCTGTCGGTGGTGGTCGGCAATACCAAAGCCGAACGCTTCTGGCCCAAGCTTGGGTATGTATCCGTGCGCACGCGGGACGGGATCACGATGGGGCGGCAGGTGAACAGGGTGTCGATTCAGGTTAAGGCGTTGGCGGGTGGACAGGTTAAGGATTACCTGGCGTTGGTTAAGCGGGATCGACCCTGTACACCGTAAGTGTGGGAGGCCCCGCTCGCCACAGGAATGCGCTCGACTGAAATGGCTTACCCTCCTTTGATCTTCGCCAGGTTCAGGATGACCGCTTCCTGAACCCTCCCTGAAGAATCTTCTTATTCACCATATGGAAACTTTCCTACGGTTTACTCTCCTTAAATCGGGGCGTAAGCTTCGCGCGTTTTCATCAATAGCGGAGACCCTCAGTGGGTACTTGTTCGAGTGACAGTTGTCGGCCGGTCTCGGTAACCGGCACATACTTGGCAAGATAACGCGCATTTTTTTCGATGCCGTTGTCTCGCCACCTAGCGAGAAGCGGCATCCCGACAGCGGCCAGTCCTGGCGCCTGTCCGATCCCTCTCATCGACGCTGACCAGCACCCGGTTAACCTCGGGATGCTACGGACGCGCCTGCCTTTTACGGCGGGCGGGCCGGGCTGACTGTGCCTATGAAACGGGCGCGGTGGGGCAGGCAGTACCTGCACGACGGTTTTTTCCTCGCGCAGGAGTAACACACCATGAACCTCACTCTGTTGAAAGAGTTCTTCGCCGGCTTCCTGCGGACCCGGCATATCGCCCGGCATTTCCGCCGCCTGGCGATGCTCGAAACTGTCACCGATGCAAGCGTCAGCCGCGAAGTGCCGCCCACCCTGGCGCAAACCCTGGTGGTCGCGGCCAACAGCAGTGCCGTGCAATTGCTCGGTACGTTGGGCAGCCATACCGAGGGCTTGAACAGCCTGGAAGCCGACGCCCTGCGCGTGCAATACGGCCTCAATGAAGTCGAGCACGAGCAGCCGCTGCCGTGGTGGGTGCACCTGTGGCATTGCTACAAGAACCCGTTCAACCTGCTGCTGACCTTGCTGGCGGTGATCTCCTGGCTGACCGAAGACATGAAGGCCGCCACGGTGATTTTCTCCATGGTGGTGCTCTCGACCCTGCTGCGCTTCTGGCAGGAGGCCAAGTCCAACAAGGCCGCCGATGCCTTGAAAGCCATGGTGAGCAACACCGCCACGGTGCTGCGCCGGGATGATGCCAAGCGCGTCGAATTGCCCATCAAGCAGTTGGTGCCAGGCGACCTGATCGTGCTCTCGGCCGGGGACATGATCCCCGCCGACTGCCGCGTGCTCAGCGCCAAGGACCTGTTCGTCAGCCAGGCGGCGATGACCGGTGAATCGATGCCGGTGGAGAAGTTCGCCCAGCAGCGCGACACCAACACCCGCAACCCGCTGGACCTGGAGAACATCCTGTTCATGGGCACGAACGTGGTGTCCGGCGCCGCGACGGCGGTGATTTTGACCACCGGCAACAGCACCTATTTCGGTGCGCTGGCCCAACGCGTGACTGCCACCGACCGTGCGACCACCTCGTTCCAGCAGGGCGTCAACAAGGTCAGTTGGCTGCTGATCCGCTTTATGTTTGTGATGGCGCCGCTGGTGTTGTTCATCAATGGTTTCACCAAGGGCGACTGGACCGAAGCGCTGCTGTTCGCGCTGTCGATTGCCGTGGGCCTGACCCCGGAAATGCTGCCGATGATTGTCACATCCACGCTGGCCAAGGGCGCGGTGTTCCTGTCGCGCAAGAAGGTTATCGTCAAGCGCCTGGATGCGATCCAGAACTTTGGCGCGATGGATGTGCTGTGCACCGACAAGACCGGCACCCTGACCCAGGACCGGATTTTCCTGGCGCGTCACGTGAACGTGTGGGGCGAAGAGTCTGACGATGTGCTGGAGATGGCTTACCTCAACAGCTACTACCAGACCGGCCTGAAAAACCTGCTGGACGTGGCGGTGCTGGAGCATGTGGAGGTGCATCGCGAGCTGAAGGTCGGCACCGCGTTTCAGAAGATCGATGAGATCCCGTTCGACTTCAACCGCCGTCGCATGTCGGTGGTGGTGGCGGAGCAGGGCCAACCGCATTTGCTGATCTGCAAAGGCGCGGTGGAGGAGATCCTCTCGGTGTGCAACAGCGTGCGCCATGGCGAGGTCAACGAAGCGCTGACCGACGACTTGCTGGCGCGCATTCGCCAGGTCACTGCCGCGTTCAACGAAGAAGGCCTGCGGGTGGTGGCCGTGGCTGCGCAACCGATGGCCCCGGGGCGTGACACTTACAGCCTGGCGGATGAAAACAACCTCACGCTGATCGGCTACGTCGCGTTCCTCGACCCGCCAAAGGAAAGCACTGCGCCCGCTCTCAAGGCGTTGAAAGCCCATGGTGTGGCGGTCAAGGTGCTGACCGGCGACAACGAGCTGGTCACCGCCAAAATCTGCCGCGAAGTGGGCCTGGAGCAACAGGGCCTGTTGATGGGCAACGACATCGAGGACATGACCGACGCCGAGCTGGCCAAGGCCGTGGAAACCACCAATGTGTTCGCCCGCCTGACGCCCAGCCACAAGGAGCGCATCGTGCGTCTGCTTAAGGCCAACGGGCATGTGGTGGGCTTTATGGGCGACGGCATCAATGACGCGCCGGCGTTGCGTACGGCCGACATTGGTATCTCGGTGGACAGCGCGGTGGACATCGCCAAGGAAGCCGCCGACATCATCCTGTTGGAAAAGAGCCTGATGATCCTGGAGGAGGGCGTGCTGGAGGGCCGGCGCACCTTCGCCAATATGCTCAAGTACATCAAGATGACGGCCAGCTCCAACTTCGGCAACGTGTTCTCGGTGTTGGTGGCCAGTGCGTTTATCCCGTTCCTGCCGATGCTGCCGATGCACCTGCTGGTGCAAAACCTGCTGTATGACATCTCGCAGATCGCGATCCCGTTCGATCACGTCGACGAGGAAATGCTCGCCAAGCCACAACGCTGGCAGCCGGGGGACGTGGGGCGCTTCATGCTGTTTTTCGGGCCGATCAGTTCGATCTTCGACATCACCACGTTCGCACTCATGTGGTACGTCTTCGATGCCAATACGCCTGACCACCAGACCCTGTTCCAGTCCGGCTGGTTCGTGGTGGGCCTGCTGACCCAGACGTTGATCGTACACATGATCCGCACCCCGAAAATCCCGTTCCTGCAAAGTCGCGCGGCGATGCCGTTGATGGTGATGACCGGCGTGATCATGGCCGTGGGGATCTTCCTGCCGATGGGGCCGCTGGCGCATTACTTCAAATTGCAGGCGCTGCCGTCGCTGTACTTTGTGTTCCTGCCGGTGATCCTGCTGGCGTACATGGCGCTGACCCAGGCGGTAAAGGGCTACTACGTCCGTAAATTTGGCTGGCAATGAACAGGGACGGTTTCCCATGCAAGCAATCAACAACATCAACCTCAACTCCCTGGTCGATACTCTGGTCAGCCTCACCGCCGCGTTTATCCTCGGTGGTCTGATCGGCTTCGAGCGCCAGTACCGCCAACGCACGGCGGGCCTGCGCACCAACGTACTGGTGGCGGTGGGGGCGGCGATTTTTGTCGACATGGCCAACCGCCTCGGCGGTGCGGAAGGCGCGGTGCGGGTGGTGGCGTATGTGGTGTCGGGCATCGGCTTTCTGGGGGCCGGTGTGATCATGCGCGAGGAAGGCAATGTGCGCGGTCTCAACACCGCCGCCACGCTCTGGGCGTCGGCGGCGGTGGGGGCATGCGCGGGGGCCGACCTGGTCCTCGAAGCGTTGCTGGGCACGCTGTTTGTGCTGGCGGCCAATACGCTGCTGCGGCCCATCGTCAATAACATCAACCGCCAACCGCTGGATGTGGTGTCGGCGGAGGTCACCAACATCCTCTATGTGATTGCCCGGCGCACCCAGCAAACCGCGGTATTGGCGTTGCTGGAAGCCGAACTGGCGCGCTGTAACTACCCGGCCAGCGATGTCGATGTACGACCGTTCGGCGCCGAGGAGGTTGAAATCGAGGCCACACTGGCGGTGACCTCGGTAGACGGTGACGAGTTGGACGCCCTGGTAGCGCGAATTTCCAGGTCGTCCCTGGTGGTACAGGCGTTCTGGAGCCCCAGCACCACCGAGTAGCCTTTGGAAAAATCTGAGGAAAAGTCCTACATTTAGTCGAGATTATCCCTTCATTGGAAAAAACACGCGGTTGCTAAGGTTGCGCGCTTGCGCCTGTTCAAGAATTAAGGCGTGGCTGCACATGTTTACTGTGTTTTTTTCAAAAGGAGGGGCCTGTACTGCCTGAGGTGTTTGACCGAGTAATCAGTGCCGCTTGTCGGAACTGTTACTTTTCACAGGTAGTGGGGTCTCGCGTGATATGTAAGCGTACTGATCTTCCCAGGGGAGTCTTATGAGCAACAAAGCTTTAATCGTGGATGATCACCCTTTTATACGCGCCACCGTGAAGTACCTGTTGAAGCAGGAAGGCTTCGATACCATCTACGAAGCGGGGAACGGCGCTGACGCCATGCAGATTGCTCGTGAAGAACGTCCGGACCTGGTCATTCTCGACCTGGCGATGCCCAAGCTCGGTGGGTTGGAGGTGATCAGCCGGATCAAGGCGCTGGAGTTGCCCTGCAGGATCCTGGTGCTGACCTCGTATCTGGCGGTGTTTTTTTCCACTCGTTGCATGCGCGCCGGGGCGATGGGGTTTGTCGCCAAGACCGGTGAGCTGGATGAGCTGCAAAAGGCGATCAGGGCGATCAGGTCCGGCTACAGTTGTTTCCCCAGCCTGCCCACCAGTTCGGTGCGTCGCGACGACCTGCAATCGACCGAGCAGGAGTTGGTGGAGGCGTTATCCGATCGCGAATTGACCGTCCTGCAAAAGCTGGCCCTGGGCCTGGGCAACAAGGAAATTGCCGAGGACATGCTGTTAAGCCACAAGACCATCAGCACCTACAAGACGCGGCTCAAGGAGAAGTTGCGTATGTCGTCGGTGGTGCATCTGTCCAAGTTCGCCCAGCGCAATCATCTGATCTGAAATGCTCACCTCCCGGCGGGTGAAACGCGCGGCCATCCTGCTGATGGGGCTGTTGCCGTGGGCGGTGATGGCCTTGGAGGAACCGCACGATCTGAAACTTCTGGGCCACTCCACCCTTGAAAACTCTTCCCTGGTGTTGGATGAAGCCGACTGGCGCTGGTTGCGCGAGCGCCGCACACTCACGATGGGGGTGTCGGCGCCCGACTACGCGCCCTTTGACCTGAGTAACAACCAGGAGCTTGAAGGCATCACGGCAGATTATGCGGCGTTGGTCGCCCAGGCGCTGAATATCACGATCGACGTGAAGCGCTATGACACCCGCGATGAGGTAATCGATGCCCTCAAGGCCGGCGCAGTGGATTTTGTGGGGTCGGCCAATGGGTTTGAGGCAGCCGACCCGAAGCTGGTGCTTTCCCGTTCCTACGCCAATGACCAACCCGCGCTGGTGACGCGCGCAGGGGAGAACCATGCGCTGAAGGCTGACCTTGCGGGCAAGCGCGTGGCGATGCTCTATCACTACATGCAGCCCGAGGCTGTCCAGGCTTTTTACCCCGATGCGCAATTGCTCTTGTTTGCCTCGACCTTCGAAGCCATTGGTGCCGTTGCGTTCGGCCAGGCGGATGTGTACCTGGGTGACGCCATCAGCACCCGCTACCTGATCAACAAGAACCATCTTAATAACGTGCGTATGGCGAATTTTTCCGCGTTGGAGGTCAACCCGTTCGGGTTCGCTTTCGCCAAGGACAATACCCGCCTGTTGGGCATCATCAACACCGCGCTGGCCGCCGTTCCGGCTAATCAGCAGATGGAAATCCTGCGCCGTTGGAGTGCCGGCGGCAGCGGATTCCTGGAGGCCGAGCAACTGCGTTTGAGCGAAAGTGAGCAGCGCTGGCTGGAGAAGCATCCACGGGTGAAAGTGGCGGTGCTCGACAAATTCGTGCCGTTGTCTTTTTTCAACGAACACGCGCAATTCGAAGGGTTGAGCTCCGAGGTGCTGTCGCGCATCAGTTTGCGCACAGGCTTGAAATTTGATGTGGCGCGGGGCAGTTCGCTGCCTCAGCAAATTGACCAGGCCAGTGTCGGTCGCGTGGACATGCTGGCGGTCGTCACCCCAAGTGACGAGCGGTCCGAAAAAATCCGGTTTACCCGACCTTATTTGTCCAGCCCCTACGTATTGGTGGTACGCGCCGACGATGAGCATCTGGTGACCCTGGAAGATATGCCCGGCAAGCGCATGGCGATTATTCGCGGCAACAGCCTGGCCGCGCAAATCAGCCGGGACTACCCAAACATCGGGTTTGTCGATGTGGAGAACCCAGAGCAGGCCATGGAATTGGTGGCCAAGGGCAGCGTCGATGCGACGGCGGTTTCACTGATCAGCGCGCGCTACATGATCGCCCGCAATTACCGCAAACGGCTGCGCATGACCAGCACCGTAGGGAGTGAACCTGCGCGCATTACCTTTGGGGTCAACCGCAGCCAACTGGAGCTGTACTCGATCCTCGACAAGGCGTTGTTGAGCATTACGCCAGAAGAAATGGACGAGCTGACCAACCATTGGCGCAGCGAGATCATCATCGAAGACAACTACTGGACACGTCACCGCAACATCATCCTCCAGGGGTTCGGCTTGGCTGCGCTGCTGCTGCTGGTCACGCTGGGATGGGTGTTCTACCTGCGCAGCCTGATTCGCAAGCGCGCCCAGGCCGAGCGTGCGTTGAGCGACCAGATGCGGTTCATGAGTGTGTTGATCGACGGCACGCCGCACCCGATCTATGTGCGCGATCGCCTGGGCCGCCTGATGGCCTGCAATAACGCCTACCTGGATGTGTTCGGCTTCAAGTTGGAAGACGTCATCGGTAAGACCGTGGTGGAAACCGACACGGGTAACGCGCCCCAGGCCCAGTCATTCCATGCCGACTATTTGCGTTTGATGGAGTTAGGCGAGCCGCAGGTTCATGACCGTGTGCTCAAGGTGCCCGGCGGCGAGGTGTTGACCATCTACCAATGGATGCTCCCGTACCGTGACAGCAATGGCAGCGTGGTGGGCATGATCGCCGGCTGGGTGGATGTCAGCGAGCGCCAGCGCTTGCTGGGGCAGTTGCAGGTGGCCAAGGAGGAGGCCGACACCGCAAACCGTGCCAAGACCACTTTCCTGGCGACCATGAGCCATGAGATTCGCACGCCCATGAATGCGGTGATCGGCATGATCGAACTGGCCCTGAAGAACGCCGAGCAGGGCGTGGCTGACCGCGATGCGTTGGAGGTTGCGTCGGTGGCGTCCCGGAGCATGCTGGAGTTGATCGGCGATATTCTCGACATTGCGCGAATCGAATCCGGCCACCTGTCCCTGAGCCTGGAGCCGGCCAGTCTGTACGAACTGCTGGCCTCAGTGGCGCGGGTGTTCGAGGGGCTGGCGCGGGACAAGGGCCTGGTGCTGCAGGTGGAGCTCGACCCGTTGATCGACCGGCCGGTGCTGGTTGACCCGTTGCGCTTCAAGCAGGTGGTGTCCAATGTGTTGGGTAACGCGATCAAGTTCACCGCCTCCGGCCAGGTGCGCCTGGGCGCCCAGGGCGCACCGGTGGTGACCGACGACCAGTTGCACCTGCGGTTGTGGGTGGAAGATACGGGTATTGGCATCAGTGCCGAAGATCAGCAGCGTTTGTTCAACCCCTTTATCCAGGGCAGCAACAACGAACAGCCGGCGCGAAGCGGATCGGGCCTGGGGTTGGTGATCAGTCGCAACCTGTGCGAGATGATGGGCGGTCAATTGCACTTGAGCAGTGTGCTGGGCAAGGGCACGCGGGTGGATGTGACGTTGACGCTGGCGCTGACCTCGGCCGTGCCAGCCAATGTACCGGTCCCCCACGTTCCGCCAGCGCGCGGGTTGAATATCCTGGTGGTGGATGACTACCCGGCCAACCGCTTGTTGCTGGCTCGACAGCTGAGTTTCCTGGGGCATCGCATCACCTTGGCCGAGGACGGCGCCCAAGGATTGTCACTGTGGCAGGCCGGTCATTTTGACGGCGTGATCACCGATTGCAATATGCCCTTCAAGGACGGTTACGCATTGGCGCGTGATATTCGCGCACAGGAACGCCAGCGTGGGCTGGCGCCGTGCCTGATCCTCGGGTTCACCGCCAATGCCTTGTCGCAGGAAGCCGAACGCTGCCGGCAAGCAGGCATGGACGGTTGCCTGTTCAAGCCGACCGGGCTTGAGGATTTGCGCCTGGCCTTGGCATCACGGACCGCTGGCGCGCTAACGGATGAAGTGGAAGTGGCGTTTGATTTAAGTTCACTGATCATGCTGACGCAGGGTGATAAGGATGCTCTCAACGAGCTGCTGACGCCGTTGCTCAAGAGCCTCGAGGAAGACCGTGCGCTGTTGCCGTCCCTGAAATCGCCGGCTGATTTCGCCAAGCTCCATGACTTGGCTCACCGCGTTAAAGGCGGCGCGCGCATGGTCAAGGCTCAGGTATTGATCACTTGTTGCGAGACATTGGAGAGCGTGTGTGAGCGGCATGACAACGATGCATCGGACGCTGCGGTAGAGGCGGTAGCTTCGGCCATCGAACAGTTGCATCACAGCCTGGGCCGGTATGGCAATCAGGCTTGACTGCGGGAGCTGGCCATTCGGTTGATTTGGGAGAACTCCTACGCGAAGGGGGAACATGCCTGATTTTGTCTTCGGTATATGTCTGGAAAATGGGCCTCGCTCACTGACGAGCGCTGCCTGCCCAGGGGTTTGCCATGCCGAACAAAGCACTGACCATCCTGATTGCCGATGAACAGCACCTGCAACGGTTGTACATCGAAAAAATGCTCAATCAGTTGGGGTACCACCGGATCGTGCCGGTACAAACCTTCGAGGAAGTCCAGATACTCACGGCCATCCCGGCCGAACCCTTCGACGTGCTGATCATCAATGCGGGGCTGACGGCCCAGGCCTGTGGGCCCCAGCCCCAGGTGCGCCATGTATTGGTCTACGATCACCTGGATGTGGGCGCGCATCCCGGTGTAACGCCGGCGGTGCTGGTGCGGCTGCCCGGCGTGCCGGACAACGTCAATCTCGAACACTTCATGGACATCATCGACCCACCCGAGGCCACTGCCGGCCTGCGGGTGTTGCCATGGCTGCGCGAGTTATCCCGCACACCGGTGGCGGGGGTTTAGTCCCACTTCGGCGCGATGCCCTTGGGGCTGGTCAAGCGCTGGCCCCGTTCCAGCCCGGCAATGTGTGCCATGTCAGCAGCGCTCAAGGTCAGTTGCAGGGCCTTGAGGTTGCTTTGCAGGTTGGCACGCTTGGTTGACGACGGGATGACCGCATAACCCGATTGCATGGCCCAGGCCAGGGTCACCTGCGCCGCTGTGGCCTGATGGCGCTCGGCAATCTGCTGGATCACCGGGTCCTTGAGTACTTCGCCGTAGGCCAGGGTCATGTATGAGGTGATCTGGATACCGTTGGCGGTGGCGAAATCCACAACCTGCCGGTTTTGCAGATAAGGGTGCAATTCGATCTGGTTGGTGGCGATGTGTTCGGCACCCACGGCTGCGATGGCCTGCTTCATCAGGGCAATGGTGAAGTTGGAAATACCGATTTGGCGCGTCAGGCCCAGGCGTTTGGCTTCCAGCAACTGCTCCATGAATTCGGCGACGGGCACCTGGTCTTCCGGCGATGGCCAGTGGATCAGGGTCAGGTCCAGGTAATCGGTCTCGAGCTTGCGCAGGCTTTCCTTGAGGCTTGGGATCAGCCGGCCTTCAGCAAGATTGGCGATCCAGATCTTGCTGGTGACAAACAGCTCGTCCCGCGGGATGCCGCTGGCGGCGATGGCCCGGCCAACGTCTGCTTCATTTTCGTAGATCTGCGCGGTGTCGATGACACGGTAGCCCAGTTCCAGGCCAGTGCTGACGGAATCGATCACCACCTGGCCTTGCAGGCGAAAGGTGCCGAGGCCGAAGGTGGGGACTTTTGGCGTGAGGGTAGACATCGGTAACTCCAATAGGGCCGTAGGCAATGGCGTTGAGTATCCCCTCGTCGTTCCTTTGGAAACACCGTCGAATCCGAAAAGGACTCTTGCCCGCACGTCACGAATGGCCCGTGTGCTGGGCGCTGTCATGCATGAGGCGCTGTACCTGCGGCAGCAACGCCTCGATCGGTCAGCCTTAAGCGCGCAGGCGCTCGGCAGCCGCACGCAGCAACTGCTCGGTGGCGGTCCAGCCCAGGCAGCCATCGGTCACCGACACCCCGTATTTCATCGACGGGCTCAATGGCTGGCAGCCTTCGAACAAATGGCTTTCGAGCATCATGCCGATCAGCGAGGTATCGCCCTGCAAGCGTTGCTCCAGCACATCGTTGAACACGGCCGGTTGGCGCAGCGGGTCCTTGTTGCTGTTGGCATGGCTGCAGTCGACCATGATCCGCGGGGTGACCTTGGACTTGGCCAGGTCGTGTCTTACCCGCGCCACGCTCTGCACATCGTAGTTCGGCCCGTGATGCCCGCCGCGCAGCACCAGGTGAGTGTCGGGGTTGCCCGGGGTCTGGATGATCGCCGGATGGCCTTGGCTGTCGACGCCGAAGTGGCGGTGCGGGTGGGACGCCGAGCGCATGGCGTCACAGGCAATCGCGACGCCGCCATCGGTGCCGTTCTTGAAGCCTACGGGCATGCCCAGGCCGCTGGCCATCTCGCGGTGGATCTGCGACTCGGTGGTACGCGCGCCAATCGCCACCCAACTGAGCAGGTCATCGAAGTAACCGGCGGCCATGGGTTGCAGCAACTCGGTGGCGACCGGCAGGCCCAGGCGCAGCATTTCGCGCATCAGTTCGCGGGACAGGGTCAGGCCGGCGGCCATGTCATCGCTGCCATCCAGGCGAGGGTCGTAGGCCAGGCCTTTCCAGCCGATCGTCGTGCGGGGTTTTTCGACGTAGGCGCGGATCACCAGCAGCATCTGGTCGCCGACGTCGAGGGCCAGTTTCTTCAGGTTGCGGGCGTATTCCATGGCCGATTCCGGGTCATGGATCGAGCACGGACCGACAATGACCAGCAAGCGTGAATCTTCGCCATTGAGGATGGCGCGCACGGCTTGGCGGTGGGCGTGGATCTGTTCGTTGAGGAACGGGCTGAGGGGCAACTGATGCTTGAGCTCAAGTGAGCTGGGCAGGCGCTGGGTCAGGGCTTCATTGGCACTGTTCAAGGCTGAGAGGGGCAGAGCGGCGACGGAGGAGTTCATATTCAAGGTTTCCTGGGCAAGCGGCGGGCTATTCCCGCGCGCTCGGCCTACTGGGGTGTTCGACAATTCGCCGTATCGGCGATGTGTGTTGGTTTGCCACCGATAGGTGACCGATCGGAGGCGGCAGGCTGTCCCGAGCGGAGCTGGCTAAATCGCCACGCAGTGCACAAGTCGTAGCGGTAATAGGTGGCGTAGTTCATGTCGTGATTCCTTTAAGTGTTCTTGATCAAGTTGAAAAGTTTATGGGGACCTGAAAAAACAAAACCCCCGGTCGGGGAGCCGACCGGGGGTTAGATTTCTCTGGTAGGCGACCCCTTGGTAAGTGGGCGCCGATTTCAGGTATCAGGCGCGCCAGTGGCTAAACCAATACCCAAAATAAAAGCTGACCAGTGCGCTCGAACCGTTCACACGGGTAGCCGACACCGAGCGCTGGGCGCTGGCAGCAGGGCAAACCTGAGTGTGGGTGAGTTGCAACATGGTGTGTCTCCAAATGTATGGGGGGAGCTTACTCGAGGCACGCAGGCAGATTCAATCAGTAATTTCTATTGCGGTGGGGGACTTACGGCTATGGGGTGAGTGCCGATATGCTGTTTGCACTTTGATACTGATTGCTTGGACGCGACCATGACTGCCTTCACCCTTGCTGCTGCTCAATCCATTTCCATCGCGGGCGATGTCCCGGCCAATATTGAACGGCACCTCGTATTTATGCGCACGGCGGCGGAACAGGGTGTGCAATTACTGGTGTTCCCCGAGTTGTCGTTGACGGGGTATGAGCCGTCGCTGGCCGCTGAATTGGCGATTGCGCCGGGGGACAAGGTGCTGGCGCCCCTGCGCGAGATGGCGCGTGAGCTGCGACTGACGGCGGTGGTGGGGATGCCGATCCGACTGACGCCAGAGGCGGGCGTGCTGATCGGTGCGTTGGTGCTGGGAGCGGATGGCTCCCTGGCGGTCTACACCAAGCAGCATCTGCATGCCGGCGAAGAGGCTGTGTTTGTCCCAGGGCAGGGCGGTGCGGTCCTTGAGTGGGGGGATGAGCGGATTGCGCTGGCGGTGTGCGCAGACTTTTCCCACGCCAGCCATGCCCGTGCCGCGGCGCGAGCGGGCGCCACTGTGTATGCCGCCGGGGTGTTGATCAGTGAGGGGGGCTATGCCACGGACAGTGCGCTGCTCCAAGGCTATGCCGCTGAACATGGCCTGCTGGTGTTGATGGCTAATCATGGCGGCCCGTCGGGTGGCTGGGCCTGCGCCGGTCGCAGTGCGATCTGGGCCGCCAATGGCACTTTGGTTGCTGCTGTACCTGGTGTGGGGGATGCGTTGCTGATTGCCCGTCGCGATGGCGGGGGTTGGGTCAGCCACGTGATGGCTCTCTAATGGCTTTTCACCTGCGCGCTGCAACGGACCATGACCTGCCCTTTGCGCGGAAGTTGACCCACGAGGCCATGGCCCGCTACTACGTGCAGTACGGATTGTGGTGGTCCAACGAAGGCTTTGATACGGCCTGGGCCGGTCGGGAAAACTGGCTGATTTGCCGGGACGACAGGGTCTTGGGTTTTATCAGCCTGAGCCGCGACAGCCGGGCCCTCTATATTCGCGAGTTGCATCTGCTCGAGGCGTATCGCGGGTTGGGCGCGGGTGGCTGGGTGTTGGAACAGATGGCGCTCAAGGCGCAAACGTTGGGACTGTTGCGTTTGACCGTATTCAAGACCAACCCGGCCAGGAGGCTCTATCAGCGTATGGGGCTCAGCATCGTAGGTGAAGAAGACTGCTTCTGGCGTATGGAGCGTGTTTGTCGCTCAAGCTAAAACGTGCACCCACTCCTTATAAGCGCATACTGGCCTCAGGCGCCTACTTCCTGATCGTTGTTCAGGTCTCCCGTCTCAGCAAGGATGATCCCTTCTTTCATGCCCAAAAGGACCGCTACCTTATGGGCTTCCCCACGCCGTCCCTTTTTGCGCCCAGCGAGCACTTGATAGGTGGTTGCCGGATCTACGCCATGTTCACGGGCGAACGCTTGAACTGACTTTCCTTGATGTTCCAGCCAGGCCTTGGCTTGTGCAGCGGTACGGATTCCGGGCATAGTTCAAAACCGTTCAAGTTTGTTTAATAAGAGATGAATGTGTCACCTCTTGGGGTGTGCCAAATAGGATCATACATCCAAATGAGTGGAATCGGTTCGCGTTTACGGCAAGAAAGGGAGCGACTTGGCCTGTCGCAAAAAGTGTTTGGTGAAATCGGCGGCGTTGAAGCCAACGCACAAGGTAAATATGAAAGTGGAGGGCGTGCGCCTAAAGCGGATTACCTGTCTCGTGTCGCCCAAAGAGGCGTGGATGTACTTTACGTGTTGACCGGCGCAGCCACGCCGATTCAATTGGAGAATCTGAGCCAGATTGAAGAGAAAGTCCTCGGGGACTATCGCGCAATGTTCAAGGAAGACCAGGCTGCGATCCGTCGCCTGACCTCGACGTTGGCCGAGCATTCGATTGCGATGAATGGAAAACCCAAGCCACAGCCCCAGGATTCCTGACCCTTCGCCCAGCAAATTGAGCCATCCGCCGCCCGGCGGATGGCTGTCGCTCAATCAATCTCTCTCTATATGACGCGTGCCATTAGGTCTGTGCCTTGGTTTTTTGCTAAGGTGTTCAGCAACCTATAAGACCATTTCGCGAGGTGTCTGCTTGATTAGGGTGCTAGTAGTCGATGACCATGATCTCGTTCGTACAGGCATTACACGAATGCTGGCTGACATCGATGGCCTGCAAGTAGTCGGTCAGGCCGAGTCAGGCGAGGAATCCCTGATCAAGGCCCGGGAGTTGAAACCCGATGTGGTGTTGATGGACGTCAAGATGCCCGGCATCGGCGGTCTTGGCGCGACGACCAAATTGCTGCGCAGCCATCCGGACATCAAGGTCGTGGTGGTGACTGTGTGCGAGGAAGACCCGTTTCCGACACGCCTGCTGCAGGCTGGCGCTGCCGGCTACCTCACCAAAGGTGCGGGCCTGGCGGAAATGGTCCAGGCCATTCGCCTGGTGTTTGCCGGCCAGCGCTATATCAGCCCGCAGATCGCCCAGCAATTGGCCATCAAGTCCTTCCAGCCCACCAGCGACTCGCCGTTTGATGCGCTGTCGGAGCGGGAAATCCAGATTGCCCTGATGATTGTCGGTTGCCAGAAGGTACAGACGATCTCAGACAAGCTGTGCCTGTCGCCCAAGACCGTCAACACCTACCGCTACCGCATCTTCGAGAAGCTCGCCATCAGCAGTGATGTTGAATTGACCCTGCTCGCGGTGCGCCACGGCATGGTGGACGCCAGCGCCTGACATGACCACACCGTTTGATCCGAGTGCCTTTCTCTCAACCTGCAGTGGCCGCCCTGGCGTGTACCGCATGTTCGACAGCGAGGCACGCCTGCTGTATGTCGGCAAAGCCAAAAACCTCAAGAGTCGTCTGGCGAGCTACTTTCGCAAGACCGGTCTCGCGCCGAAAACCGCCGCCCTGGTGGCCCGTATCGCCCAGGTCGAAACCACCATCACCGCCAACGAAACCGAAGCGCTGCTGCTTGAGCAGACGCTGATCAAGGAATGGCGGCCGCCCTACAACATTCTGCTGCGTGACGATAAATCCTATCCCTATGTGTTTTTATCCGACGGCAACTTCCCGCGCCTGAGCATTCACCGTGGGGCGAAGAAGGCGAAGGGCAAGTACTTCGGGCCTTATCCCAGCGCCGGGGCCATTCGGGAAAGCCTGAGCCTGCTGCAAAAAACCTTTTTTGTGCGTCAGTGCGAAGACAGCTTCTATAAGAACCGCACCCGGCCCTGCCTCCAGTACCAGATCAAGCGCTGCAAGGCGCCCTGTGTGGGGTTGGTTGAGCCGGCGGAGTACGCCGAGGATGTACGCCATTCGGTGATGTTCCTCGAAGGGCGCAGCAATGCCCTCACCGATGAGCTTTCCACCGCCATGGAGCAGGCGGCCAGCACCCTGGATTTTGAGCGGGCCGCCGAGCTGCGCGACCAGATTTCGCTGCTGCGCCGTGTCCAGGACCAGCAAAGCATGGAAGGCGGCACCGGCGACGTCGACGTGATCGCGGCCTTCGTCAATCCGGGCGGTGCCTGTGTGCACCTGATCAGCGTGCGCGGTGGGCGAGTGCTGGGCAGCAAGAACTTCTTTCCGCAGACCGGTATTGACGAGGAGGTCGCCGAAGTCATGGCCGCTTTCCTGGGCCAATACTACGTGAGCAGCCCCGAGCGCGACCTGCCGTCGGAGTTGATCGTCAATGTGGTGCACGAAGACTTCCCCGCGTTGATCGAAGCCATCCACGAACTGCGCGGCCGCGAGCTGGACATCAGCCACCGCGTGCGTGGCACCCGCGCACGCTGGCAGCAACTGGCGGTGACCAACGCCGAGCAAGCGCTGAGCGCGCGCCTGGCCAACCGACAGCACGTCGCCGCCCGCTTTGACGCCCTGGCTGAAGTCCTTAACCTGGAGGAACCGCCCCAGCGCCTGGAGTGCTACGACATCAGCCACTCCAGTGGCGAGGCCACGGTGGCCTCCTGCGTGGTATTCGGGCCGGAAGGGCCGATCAAGTCCGATTACCGGCGCTACAACATCGAAGGCGTCACTGCGGGCGATGACTACGCCGCCATGCACCAGGCCCTCACGCGCCGCTTCAGTAAGTTGAAGGACGGCGAGGGCAAGTTGCCGGATATCCTCCTGGTCGACGGCGGCAAGGGCCAGTTGTCCATGGCCCGCGACGTGCTCAATGAGCTGGCGGTGCCTGACCTGATCCTGCTGGGCGTGGCCAAGGGCACGACGCGCAAGGCGGGTTTCGAGACGTTGTACTTGAATGATGCCGCCCATGAGTTCACTTTGAAGGGCGACTCACCCGCGTTGCATTTGATCCAGCAGATTCGCGACGAAGCCCACCGTTTCGCCATTACCGGCCACCGCGCCCGCCGTGGCAAAACCCGACGAACCTCAACCCTGGAAGGGGTGGCAGGGGTTGGCCCGACGCGGCGTCGCGACTTGCTTAAACATTTTGGTGGCTTGCAGGAGCTGTCCCGTGCCAGCATTGACGAGATAGCCAAAGCACCCGGTATCAGTAAAAAGCTCGCTGAGTTGATTTATGCGAATCTGCATAGCGAATAGAATGCCTTTCCACCTCGTAGCCAGTTGTGCCGATGAATATCCCTAATCTGATCACCGTTCTACGCGTCCTGCTCATCCCTATTTTCATTTTGTTGTTCTATTTGCCGTACGAATGGAGTTATCTGGCTTCCAGTTCAGTGTTTGCCTTTGCCGCCGCCACCGACTGGCTCGACGGCTACCTGGCGCGCCGCCTGGAACAGAGCACGCCCTTCGGCGCGTTCCTCGACCCCGTGGCCGACAAGCTCATGGTGGCCGTCGCTTTGGTCCTGCTGGTGCAGGAACACGGCAACCTGTGGCTGACCCTGCCGGCCGCGGTCATCATCGGCCGCGAGATCGTCGTCTCGGCCCTGCGCGAATGGATGGCCGAAATCGGCGCCCGCGCCCACGTGGCCGTGTCCAACATGGGCAAATGGAAAACCGCCGCGCAAATGCTCGCGCTGGTTATCCTGCTGGCCAACCCATCGGACTTCTCGTTCTGGGTCCTCACGGGTTATGCCTTGCTGCTGATCGCAGCGGGCCTGACCCTGTGGTCGATGCTCCAATATCTGCGCGCCGCCTGGCCGCATCTGCGCACCACCGTTGAAAAGAAATAAAACTTTTTTGAATCAAGGGGTTGACGGATGCTGAGGATTCTATAGAATGCGCATCACCAAGCGGGAATAGCTCAGTTGGTAGAGCACGACCTTGCCAAGGTCGGGGTCGCGAGTTCGAGTCTCGTTTCCCGCTCCAAATATTGCGCTACAGAGTTCCATTGAATTCTGCAAGCGATTGAAATCAGGACCTTCGGGTCCTTTTTTCGTTCCGGCGGTAACTGAAATCCAGCACCATCCAGTGTTTTTAAGTCCTGAATGAGAGTCTTGAATTCGGACGCACACTGAATCGGTTTACGTCGCTCTGTGCGCAATGCGGTAGAGCACACGGACTTTGATCGGCAACGCGGTCATAACCTCTACCGCATCTGGAACTGGTTGTGTTCAGGGTCGTATTTCCTGCCACCTCTACGGGAAAGCGCATTCCAAAAGACAACGGCAAGGAGCGAACAGTACTACTCGGTTCGCAGATGCGGCCCGCGAGGCTCTGCCGAAGCATCTGACCACTGGGCTAAAGGCTCTCTCCCGGACACCAAAAGCTCGTAAATGCTCCACGTCTTGCTCGCGCCATCGGCCTAAGATGATTTCGTCAAGACGTGTCTACCGCACAGTTACCTCTGATCCACTGCTTACTCATTCCAGTGAAAGGATCAGTCAAAGGTTTTCGTCGAGCTTAAAAATAATCGTTGGATAAATATGTACAAGTATAAAATCCGTGTACAGTTTTTTTCGTTCATGACGATATAGATGGCAAGGTGCCATGGATAGGGCCCGCAACATCTATGAGTCCAATCGTCATGACTATCTTCTTCAAAAGGCGCCGTGATCGTCGCGCTATTCAACAACTGGTAGCTGCAATCACTCGCGGAGTACCGCCACAAGTAGACGGGTGCGCTGAAAGCGCTGCAGTTCTTGGTGCTTGGAGGGCTTTTGACTCACTCGATCGCGGCTCCAAGTCCCGTATATCTGAGCTTGAGCATGAATTGGAAGCAGCCCGTGAGCTGCTTCGCGAGGCAGCGTTGTCCGCTTCTGCGCATGAGGTCAGGTTTGATCTTGTGAACCGAGCCTCTAGCGAGGGGCTTTGGGATATGGAAGTAGTTGCCGGCGACCCTGTGAACCCTAAAAATCGCTTTTGGTGGTCTCAGCAACTACGAAACCTTCTGGGGTTCAGAGATGAGCGCGATTTCCCAAATGTTTTAGCCAGTTGGGCTGATCGCCTGCATCCGCAGGACAAGCAAGCCACTCTTGATGCTTTTGCCCGCCATCTGAACGATAAGTCCGGGCACACACCTTACAAAGTGAAAAATCGGCTCGCGATGAAAGACGGTTCATACCGTTGGTTCTATGCCCAAGGAGAAACTCTACGGGATGATCGCGGCATGCCTATACGTGTAGCTGGTTCTCTGCGTGATATCCATGATCAGCTTGAGCGCGACCAAGAGCACGAGGTAATCATCACCAGATTTGAACTGGCCAGGGAGATGCTCTCGGACGGGTTGTGGGATATGGAAGTTATCTCGGGAGACCCGGTAAATCCAAAGAACCCTTTCTGGTGGTCTCCTCAGTTCCGGCGATTGCTCGGCTTTGAAACGGTGGAGGAGTTCCCGGATGTTTTGGATAGCTGGGCGTCCAGGCTGCATCCGGACGATAAGGAGCAAAGCCTCACCGCCTTTGGTGCTCACCTAAGCGACCGTTCTGGTAAAACGCCCTTTGACATCGAGTATCGCTTGAAGATGAAGAGCGGCGAGTATCGGTGGTTCAGAGCGAGAGGTCAGACTCGGCGCGACTCCTCCGGCTCACCGCTTCGGGTAGTAGGTGCCCTTGTGGATGTCCATTTGCAGCATGAGCAGGAGGCGTTACGACAGGCAGAGGTCAAGCATCAGCGGACGCTTGAGAACAACATTGCTCAATTATCGCAAATCGTTGGGACTATTCAGAGCATTGCGAGCCAGACAAACCTCTTGGCGCTCAACGCGGCAATTGAGGCGGCGCGCGCGGGCGAAGCGGGCCGTGGCTTTGCGGTCGTTGCAGACGAAGTTCGCAAGCTCGCAACTCGCACGACTGAAGCAACCGAACAAGCTGCCGGGATGATTGCTCGCTAAGTACGGTTCCGGTGAAGCTCCTCAGGCGCGACGTTTACCCATACGCTCTCTGCCTCGGTACCTGCCGTCTAACTCGCGAGGCCCACTGTGAAGCATGCGCACGACCATGATAGCTATGAGCTATCATGGTCGTGCGTATTACTAACTAGATGACCATTCTGCGTCTACGTATCGTAGAGGCATTAAGCGTGATGGGCTGGTAGCACCGTTCGCGTCTTCCAAATCAACACAGGCCTGTACAGGTCATGTTTCCGAGATTTCCATGAAGAAAACGCTTTCGTTGGCCACACGCATAGGGCTTAGTTTCGCGGCCATCCTGGCGCTGCTCATATTGATAACCACCATCGGCATTCACCGCGTTGCGTTCATTGACTCCACCTTGGGCGACGTAAGCGAAAATGCCGCAAAGGTGCAGCGCTACGCAATCAATTTCCGAGGCAGTGTCCATAACCGCGCCATCGCTATTCGGGATGCCGTGCTGGTAACGACTGATTTGGATTTGGCAAAACACTTATCGGAAGTCACAGCTTTGGAAAAGGCCTACTCTGACTCGGCGGCTCCACTGGATCAGTTGTTCAAGGGCGCAAGCGTAACTGGCGAGGAGGTTCGATTACTGAGCGCTATCAAGGACATCGAACAACAAACCCTCAACTCCACCAGGGCGGTAATCTCCCTGCGCCAGGCGGGTGACATACCAGGGGCTCAGGCGCTGCTGATGCGTCAAACGTCTTTGGATTACAGTGAGTGGCTCAAGCGCGTCAATGCATTGATCGACTACGAGGAAGCATCAATCAAGGCAAAGTTGGGCGCAGTGCAGGCAACCGCCAGCCAGTTCAGTACGCTGATGCTTATCGCGACAGGTATTGCCCTGCTGCTGAGCATCATGTTGTCGGCCGTACTTATTCGCTTTGTTAAATCCACGCTGGGTGCTGAGCCCACAGACGTTGCATTGGCCATCGAGCGACTGGCAGCTGGTGATCTGAATCAAACGATTTCCACAGAGTATCCCGGCAGTGTCATGGGCGTCCTGAAAGACACGCTGGGCCATCTCGCAGAGACCATCCGTCAAGTACGCAAGGCGGCCCAAGAAGTCAATTACTCGGCCACCCAGTTGTCTGCCGCATCATCGGCTAATAATGAGCAGACCAGCTTGCAAACCCGCGAAGCCGAGCAGGTAGCCGCAGCCATCATGCAAATGGCGGCGACGGTTAATGAAGTATCCGGGTATGCCGCTCAGGCAGCTGATGCCTCCCGGTTGGCTGATACTGACGTGGGAAGTGGGAACAAATTGGTTGCAAGCACCACGGTTGCTATCGAACAGCTGGCATTAACCCTCGAGCAAACGACTGCTACCGTGAACCAGGTGTCCAAACATAGTGAAAATATTGCGTCAGTGATCGACGTAATCAACTCCATCGCCTCGCAAACCAATTTGCTTGCTTTGAACGCAGCTATCGAGGCTGCTAGAGCTGGCGAGCACGGGCGTGGATTTGCGGTGGTAGCGGACGAAGTACGTTCCTTGGCCAACCGGACACAGCAGTCGACCGAAGAAATTCGAGAGATGATCAGTACGTTGCAATCGGGTACCGAAACAGCATCTCAAACCATGCGCGATAGTTGTGAGCTGGCGAGCCAAACGGTCACACAAACACGCAGTGCGCAGGAGGCGCTGGCAAGGATCAGTGAGCAGGTTGCCGCTATCAGTCATATGAACGCCCAGATCGCGAGTGCCTCCGTGCAGCAGAGTAGCGTGACCGACGAGGTCGCTGAAAACATCAACCGCATTCATGGCTCGACGGTTGAGTCGGCCAATGGCGCGCGCCAAGTGGCAGCAGCCAGCATCGAGCTATCAGATTTAGCGGATCGTCTTACCGCTAAAGTGGCGTTCTTCTCTGCGGCTTAGTGGATTCAGGACAGCTTTTCACAGCCGGACTGACGTTTATGCGCGACCGCTGGGCTACTCAGCAGGATGCTTCGCAAAAAGTAATAAATATCCTATCAAACCCCGTAACGCTTGTTTCCACCTGAGGTAATGCAGTACCCACCCCTTGATCCTTGTTGCACAGCGCTGCCCGTTCAGCACTGATACAGCAGAACCAAAGCAACTGACTGAATACCTGAAAGCCGCTGCATTAAGCGGGCTTTCAAGGTGAGTATTATGCTCGGGCCGCTCTGCTGCGGGTCATATGGATGAGTGCTGATCTACGACTATCCAGGGAGATTCGCTCTTCGACAGCAAAGGGCAAGAAGCCTAGTTTTGGATAAAGCAGCAAGCCTGCTGTATTTTCATTGAAGCACGAGATCTGCACCTCTGTGGCGTCGTAGCGGTCGAACGCCAGAGCTGTCATCGTCTCCACGATGAAGGTCGCCACACCTTTACCTCGTGCCTCTTGGGCAACGATGACATTGCCGATACAGCAAACCCCACCCGTTTCAGCCCGATAGAAGTTAGCAAAGCCGACAACGCTGTTCCGGGTCTCGACAACCGTGGAGTCGACTCGTTGAGTAATAGCGTTAGACAGTTGAGCTTCAGTCAGAGGGTATTGAGCTTTCGGGAACATATAAAACAGTTCCCGAGCGTTCAGGGGAAAGCTACAGATAGTTTTGATGTCGTCAGCCTTCACTGGCCTGTGTTGCAATATCATCGCGCGTCCTTGAGGTCTGTGTTTCCGGCATTTTAGCTCAACTAGATTTGCTCAAGCACCTTGCCTGATTACCGGGGGCATGCATCGATGCATACATAAAAGCGTATGGGACAACCTGGTGGCAGGCCTGCAAAAGGAGGTTCCCTACGACTCAACCGGCGTTGCTTTCTTCGCTTCGTCCAGCATCCATTGAGCAAACGCTTGTATTGGCTCGCTGCTCAATGCGATGGGCTCGGGGAGGATGAGGCAGAAGGTTTTGGAAATGGTTTTCCCCTCTGGCCACGGGGCGACCAGACGTCCTAACGCCAGTTCAGTTTCAACGTAAAGACGCGGGACCAGCGCAACACCGAGGCCGGCCAATGCCGCCTCGATCAACATGCCGTGAAGATCGTAGCGCGCACCAATCGCTGGATTGGTAAGTGGGATCCCCGTTTCCAGGGCATAGCGCTGCCAGGCATCCGGGTTCTGCCGTCGGTGCAGGCGTGGAAGCATGTCCAGTGTCGCTGCTCCTGTGCTCTCTTGGAGCAATGCAGGATGACAAACAGGAACCAGCACTTCATGCAAAAGGTGGTGAGTCCGCATCCCCGTCCACGCTGGGTGCTCGAAATGGATGGCAGCATCGAATCCGCTCCCGGCCAGGACGAAGGGGTCCATGCGCTCGGCCAAATGCACAGTGATGTTCGGATGCTTTTGCTGGAATAGTGTCAAGCGAGGAATGAGCCATCGCATCGCGAACGTCGGGATAGTGGCGATGTCCAGGCTCGCGCCATCGTTCGGCTGCCCCATTAAGTACTGACTGTCCCGATCCAGGCGGTCCAGCGATTCGCGAACTTGGGCCGCGTAGCGTTCCCCGTTGGGCAGGAGCCGGACACGATTGCCGACTCGTTCGAATAGCGCGACACCGAGGAAGGCTTCCAGCCGGCCAATCTGGCGACTGATGGCGCCTTCAGTCAAAGACAGTTCCTCTGCCGCGCGCGCGAAGCTGCCGTGACGAGCGGCCGCCTCGAATGCTGTCAATGCCGTGCTGCTCGGGATCTTCTTTCGCATAAGCGCTCTCGGTCTAAGGGTGGTGATCCAGCTAAGCTTGATCTTTTATCACTGAAGCATACCGAAAAATCGCTTTATTCGTTGATTTCAAGGCAATACCGTGATTGAACATCAACAAGGAGGGCCGGACACAAGATGTCCTGCCGCGAAGTTATCCATGATCTATACCGTCGAGTGCAGCTTTGCCGACCCCGCCAGCGAAGCCGAGTGGAATGATTTCTATAGCCTGGAAAAACTACCCGCGCTTATTTCCGTGAGCGGGTTCCATACCTCGCAGCGCTTCAAGGCGTTGAGCACGGGTTGCCCTGTCTACCTTGCCATGCATTCGATCGACGGCCTGGCCGTGCTTGAGGGCGATGAGTATCGCCAGAAGGGCGGTGGCAATTTTGCACGCTGGCAGCAGCACATCACCGATTGGCACCGCAATCTGTATGGCGCCCTTGAACGTGCGCCTGCCGTCGGTGAAGGCGAGCATCTGATCCTAAGCGCAGTCGGTCCCGAGCCGCTCATCGAGAGGGGGCTGGCGCCTGATCGGATGCGCGCCGTCGCATTGGAGAAGTGCCCTGAAATCAGATGGCTGGCGAAGCTGGATAGCTCCATCCGTCTCGATGTGGATACCCTTCCGAACGACGTACACCTCTATGCTCCGATGACCGCGCAGTTGACGAGTGGCAGTGGCGCACTGCCCCCACACGCCAGGGCAAAACCGACATGCCTAACCTGACAATCTTCATCCAGGCGGAAAAGATGCCGCACGAGGCGAATCTGGCGGAACTCACTGAAGAATGTACTCGGCTTTGCACGGACGTCCTCCAGGCTACGTTGGACAACGTGCATGTCATCTATGTCTCCGTTCGCCAAGGGCGCGGGCATCCTGCTTACGCCGAAATCAGGTACCGCCTCGAACCGCTCAGAACGCCATCGGTCATGGATGTCTTCATGGCGCGACTGGATGAGGCCATAGAGCGCCATGCGGGGCTAACGGCGCGCATCCGTTGCTTCGGCTATCCAGCTGCTGCCATTTACGCGCGGAACTGATGACGCGCAAGGAGTGCTGCAATGAGCGACGTGAAATTTCCGGGCCAGCAGATCGGCGAGTTTTCGATTACGGCCATCAGTGACGGATACCTTTGCGCAAGTCTGGATCTCCTCTCCAATATCGATCCTGCGGAGGCGTCCAAGTTGCAGCAGGACGCAGGCGTGAGCGACCCATCCTCGATCCACATCAACTGTTACCTGGTGCGTGGAAGGGGCCGCACGATTCTCATCGATGCGGGGGCTGGTGGTTTCAAGCAGTGGGGCGGAAAGCTGAAGGCGAATCTCGCGCTTGCTGGCGTGCAACCCGCTGACATTGACACCATTCTTCTGACCCACGCACATCCCGACCATGTTGGGGGGCTGGTTGATTCTTCCGGGGCAGCTGTCTTTCCCGATGCAGAGTTGGTCGTGCACCAGCGTGAGGTTTCTTTCTGGGAGGACGATGGCAATCTCAGCCGAGCGAGTGAGCGTGCTCGTGGCAACTTTCTGTTTGCTCGGAAGGTGTTCGATCAGTATCGGGAGAAAATGCGCACGTTTACTGATAACGAAGTCCTCCCTGGCATCAGTGCGACGCCCCTTCTGGGGCATACGGCGGGGCATTCCGGTTATCGCCTCGAATCCGATGAGAGGAGTCTGTTGATCTGGGGGGATATCGTTCATTTCCCTCAAGTCCAGATTGCCCGTCCCGACGTATCCATTGCATTTGACCAAGACCCGCTGCTTTCCGCCGCCACACGTTCAAAGTTGTTGGATGTCGTCAGCTCGGACAAGATTCTTATTGCGGGTATGCACCTTGGCGAGCTTGGATTTGCACATGTCGAGCGGATAGGCAAGACCTACAAAATTTCCTACGAAACTTAGCGGCTGTTCGAGATGCCTACGATGCCTCGGCTACGGCGAATGAGGTCATTGATCCCACGGCGCCTCCTGCCAGCGGTCGAACAGAAAATCGCTGAACGCCGTCAGCCGGCGTGGGTTGCAATCGTCACTCCTCATTTGCGGCGCATACGCGGTGCCACACCGGTCAGATGCTCACGTACACACGCCCAGGCTATGTGAAGGCTGTTGCGCAGTGACACGGCATCAAGGGTCATGATGCGTAATGAAACCCCGCAATCGTTGGGCAATGCGCTGACACCCAGGTAGCTGTCGGGGTGAGTGGGCAGGGCATTGCGCAATGCGGTTTTCAGCGCTGCGACAGGCAAGCCCTGACCCACGAGCATGAATGTCGCCAGGGTCTGGAAGGCACCACTGACGCCCGGTAATTGCCGCAGCAGGTCTTGCCCGTCCAGCGCCAGGCGATCGCCGGCCAGCAAGCGGCCTGCCGGGCAGCGCACTTCCAGGTCGGCGCGGTAGACATCGAAGAGGCCGGCACTGTCCTTGGGGGTGTGCAGGCAAAACGCGTCGCACAGCATCACCCTGGCGCCCGGGTGCAGATTGACCCTTACCTGGCTGTGCAGTTTTGCCTGGGGAAACAGGATCGTCGCCATGGGCAGGTACTCCAGTAGCGCTCCGTGTTCGGCGGTGAGGTTGACGGTCTGCCGTGCCGATTGCTCGAGCATGCTGTGGGCTACCGTCGCCGCGCCAGTGCTGACATGCACTTGAGTGTCCGGCCCGGCATGCAGGTGCATCCGCAAATCCTGGCCTGCGAAAATCCCGCCCGAGCACGACTGCACATACACGGCCGCCATGCCTTTCGGGTCGTCCGGCAGCTTCAGGGTGCGGCCCAGATGAAAGGGATAGCCCACGCGCTGTTCGCTGATATAACTGGCGCCGGACGGCGCTTTGCTGAAGGCAATCCGGGCCTGCACCGGCGAGGATGCCTTGGGCGGTGCAATCAACGGGCGAAACAGTTCCTGCGGCGCGTTCATGGTCGGTCAAACAACACGGCGCGGCTGATGGCGTCGACGACCGCGTCGACCCCGTCACCCGTCGCGCAGTTGGTGAACAGCACGGGCCGGCCGTTGCGGGCTTCGGCTGATTCGCGACGCATGCGTGGCAGATCCACGCCCACATAGGGCGCCAGATCATATTTGTTGACCACCAGCAGATCACAGCTCAACACGCCGGGCCCTCGTTTGCGCGGGATGTCATCGCCGCCGGCGACATCAATGACAAAGATCCAGTAATCCACCAGATCCAACGAGAAGGTCGAGGCCAGGTTATCGCCGCCGGACTCAATCAGGATCAGGTCCAGGTTCTCGAATCGCGCTTCCAGCTCGTCGGCCATTTGCAGGTTCAGCGTCGGGTCTTCGCGGATCGCCGTATGCGGGCAGGCGCCGGTTTCCACCGCGAGCACCCGTTGTGGGTCGATCAGGCCGCTGCGCTGCACGCGCTCGGCGTCCTCGCGGGTGGCCAGGTCGTTGGTGATGATGGCCAGCTCGGTGCCGCGCGCGATGAAGCGCGGAATCAGTTGCTCCAGCAGGCGAGTCTTGCCCGAGCCGACCGGGCCGCCGATCCCGACGCGCGCGGCGCCAGGGTGGGGGTGCGGCTGCGGTGCGGCGTTGAATGCAGTGCTCATTAGCAGGTTCCTTTTATTGGCTGTGATCAGCGCAGCATGTAGCGCTGGGCCAGGGGCACTTCGCTGACCGGCTCGCAGGTCAGGCGCTCACCGTCGGCGTACACATCGAAGGTCTGGGGGTCGACGCGAATGTCCGGGCAGGCGTCGTTGTGCAGCATGTCGGACTTGCGCAGCGTGCGGGTGCCGAAGGCCGGCAACAGGGCTTTTTTCAGGCCCAGTTTCGCAGCGGTATTGGCCTCCACCGCGAGGCGGTTGACGAAATTCACCGACAGTGCCTGTTTGGCCTCACCAAAGGCCCCCCATTGCGGGCGCATGATCAGGGGTTCGCAGGTGTACAACGAGGCAGCCGAGTCGCCCATCACGCCGTGCACGATAAACCCGCCCTTGACCACCAACTCCGGCTTGATGCCAAAAAAGGCCGGCCGCCACAGCACCAGGTCAGCGAGCTTGCCCGGCTCCAGTGAGCCGATGTAACTGTCGATGCCGAACACCCGCGCAGCGTTGATCGTGTACTTGGCGATGTAACGCTTGATGCGTTCGTTGTCGCCCAATCCGGTTTTTTCTTCCGGTAGACGGCCACGTTGCTCTTTCATCTTCGAGGCCAGTTGCCAGGTGCGGCAGATCACCTCGTTGATGCGCCCCATGCCCTGGCTGTCGGAGCCCAGGATCGAAATTGCGCCAGTGTCGTGCAGGATGTCTTCGGCGGCGATGGTCTGCGGACGCACTCTGGATTCGGCGAACGCCACGTCTTCCGGCACGTCCGGATTGAGGTGATGGCAGACCATGATCATGTCCAGGTGTTCGTCGAAGGTGTTGACGGTGTACGGATTGGTCGGGTTGGTCGAGGAGGGGATGCAGTTGGCTTTTCCCGCCACGCTGATGATGTCCGGGGCGTGGCCGCCGCCTGCGCCTTCGGTGTGGTACATGTGGATTGTGCGGTCGCCGATGGCGGCCAGGGTGTCTTCGAGAAAACCCGATTCATTCAGGGTGTCGGTGTGCAACTGCACCTGAAAGTCGTATTCATCGGCCACCTTGAGGCAGGTATCGATCACGGCGGGCATCGCGCCCCAGTCCTCGTGGATCTTCAATCCCAGGCAGCCACCGCGCAGTTGACCGAGCAGCGATTCCGGCTTGCTGGAATTGCCCCTGCCGAGAAAGCCGAAATTGAGTGGCCAGGCTTCAGAGGCCTGCAGCATCTTGCCGACGTTCCATTCGCCGCCGCAGTCGATCCCCACGGTAATCGGCCCGAGCGAGCCGCCGATCAGCGTCGTCAGGCCTGCCGCCAGCGCGTGATCGCACAGTTGCGCCGAGTCGAAATGCACGTGCACGTCGATCCCGCCCGGCGTGACGATCAGGCCTTCTGCGTCGCGCACGGTGGTTGCGACGCCACAGATCAGCTGCGCATGGACACCGTCCATGACCTGCGGATTACCGGCCTTGCCGATGGCCACGATCTTGCCGTCCTTGATGCCGATGTCGCCTTTGACGATGCCGATCACCGGGTCGATGATCAGCGCGTTGCAGATCAGCATGTCCAGCGCGCCGTCTGCGCTGTCATGCCCCGGCATCAGGCCCATGCCGTCACGCAGGGTCTTGCCGCCGCCGTGCAGGCATTCATCGCCGGGCACCGCGTAGTCGAATTCCACCTCGGCCAGCAGCGACGTATCCCCCAGGCGCACGGCGTCGCCGGTGGTGGGGCCGTACATCGCGGCGTATTCCTTGCGCGTCATTGTTGCCATGGGTCACGCCCCCTTGAACTGTTGTGCGCGGGCTCGCTCGAGCGCGATGGCTTTGCAGGCCGGATCGTGCAGGTTGCCATTGGTCAAACCGCTGAAACCGTGGATGTCCCCCGTGCCGCCGAATTGCACCAGCTGCACTTCGCGCAGCTCCCCCGGCTCAAAACGCACGGCGGTGCCCGCAGGAATGTCCAGGTGCATGCCGAAGGCGGCGGCGCGCGGGAAATCCAGCGCCTTGTTGACTTCGAAAAAGTGGTAGTGACTGCCGATTTGCACCGGCCGGTCGCCGGTATTGATGGCCCGTACGGTGGTCGTGGGGCGACCGTTGTTGAGTTGTATATCGCCCTCGGGCGAGATGATTTCGCCAGGCGTTGGCATGACGGCCAACGGCAACCGGCCGGGTCGAATCGGCTGATGCACGGTGACCAGTTTGGTGCCATCGGGGAACGTACCTTCCACCTGCAGTACCGGCAGCAGATCGGCCACGCCGGGCATGACGTCGTCAGTGTTGAGGAGTGTCGAGCCGAAACCGATCAGCTCGGCCACGCTGCGTCCCTCACGGGCACCTTCGAGGATTTCATCGGCAATCAGCGCCGAGGCTTCCGGAAAGTTCAGGCGCAGCCCTTTGGCGCGGCGTTTGCGCGAGAGTTCGGCGGCGGTGTACAGCGTCAGCCGCTCAAGTTCGGTGGGCGTCAGCAGCATGTTCAAGCTCCTGTGTCGGCAGCAGGCGTTTTCGTGCCTGCCACCTCAATTGGCGAAAAGACGGAGGTCCTGGGTTTCGTGCCGCATCACGGCGATCTCGGCCATGGGCGTGAAGCCGCTGGCGTCGTCGAGGGCGAGCGGCGCCTGAGCCAGCAGTTGCAGCAGCAAGGGCTGGATGTCGGTGAGCACCCGCTGCGCATCCACATGCCCCATTACGCCCAGGCGCACAGCGGCACTGACCAATCCGGTGCACAGCCCATGGGCGGCGGCGAGTTGGCAGTGCTCGAGTTGCATGCCGAGTTGTTGCCACAGCAACCCTTGCAACACCGGCAAATGCCCCGGCGTTGCCCGGGCGAGCACGTGTTGCTGGTAAGCGGCAGCGCCGGGGGTACCGAGCGCGACATGCACGCCCAGCAACGATTGGCCGACGCGACGTGAGCCTTGGCGCAGTTCCTCGGCCAGGGTCAGGGCCTCGATGTGACTGTCCAGGTCCATCAGGGTGGCGAGGTCAGCCGCTGCATGCCAGGCGGCGCACAAAAACACCCGGTCAAAACTGTTCCAGCGATGGCGCAGTTGACCTTCGACGAAGGCCCGCACCTGAACGCTGCGATCATTCTGCAGGCCGCGCTGACGGCGCCTGGCAGGGACGGGGTCGGTCAACGAGTCGTTCTGCCCCAGGCGTGCATCGGCCACCAGCGTTTCCAGGCCCCATGACCAGGCAACCGCACCGCCGGGGAAAAAACTGTCGGCCTGTTGCAGCGCCAACAGGCTGCTGCGCAACTCGGCCGGTGCGGCGTTCATAGGCGCAGCACCCGGCCGTCCGCGAGCAGCGGCGCCAGACGCTCGAGGTAGTCGGCCTCCGGGCCATTCAGCGGGATCCGTAACGCAGTGCCTGCAAAGCGCACGGCCCAGTGCATGTTGCCGGCGAAATACCCCAGCTCCAGCGCTGCGGCAGCGTCCCGCGGTTGCAGGTCGAGAAAGTGCACGTCCTGCATGTGCACGACGATGGCGCGCTGACCGTCGAGCATCAGCACCGAGCCGTTACGCAGCTGCTGATTGCGCTCCAGCCGAATCGCACAGTCGGTGCCGCGATCACTGGCCAGGCGCAGGCGATGACGCTGAATGTCGCTGGCCGACAGGCTGAGGGTTTCGACCAGGCCTGCGTGGCTGAGGTCATGCAAGCGGTCGGCGAGGGCAGGGTCGCTGGCCTGGCCCAGAATGCGGTCGAGGATCAACATGGTGTGTGCTCCCAGGTCTGGTTTCAGATGGTCAGGTAGCGCAGGATGCGCTCGCGGTCGACGGTTTCGCGGACCTCGCTGTGCACGAACTCGCCTTTCTCGATGATCAGGTAACGGTCGGCCACCGCCATCGCAAACGACAGCACCTGTTCGGAGACGATCAGCGAAAATCCCCGTTCTTTTTTCAGCAGGTTCAGGGCCCGGGCGATGTCCTTGATGATCGATGGCTGAATGCCCTCGGTCGGCTCATCCAGGATCAACACTTTGGGGTTGGAGACCAGCGCGCGGGCAATCGCCAGCTGTTGCTGCTGGCCGCCGGAGAGGTTGCCGCCCTTGCGTCGACGCATCTCGAACAGCACCGGGAAGTACTCGTAGATGTAGTCGGGAATCGGTGCGGCAGGGGCGCCCTGCATGCCGGTGAGGATGTTTTCCTCCACCGTCAGATACGGAAAAATCATCCGCCCCTGCGGCACGAAGCCCACCCCGGCGGCGACCCGCTCATAGCTCTTGCTGGCGGTGAGTTCCCGGCCCGCCAGCGTGATGCTGCCGCTGCGCGCCGGCAGCATGCCCACCAAGCTTCTGAGCAGGGTGGTCTTGCCCATGCCGTTGCGACCCATGATCGCCAGGGACTCGGCTGGTGCGAGGGTCAGGTCGAGATTGCGCAGCACATGGCTGTCGCCGTAATACACGTTCAGGTTATTGACGGTCAGCATGCTCAGTGCCCCAGGTAGACGTCGATGACGCGAGGATCGTTTTGCACCTGATCCATCGAGCCGTAGGCCAGGGTTTTGCCCTGGTGCAGGACGGTGACTTTGTCAGCCACTGACTTCACGAACTCCATGTCGTGCTCGATGATCACCATGGCGCGGCCCTTGGCGATGCGCTTGAGCAGGCCTGCGGTCTTTTCCCGCTCGCCTGCACTCATGCCGGCCACCGGCTCGTCCAGCAGTAACAGTTCCGGGCGCTGCATCAGCAGCATGCCGATCTCCAGCCACTGCTTTTGCCCGTGGGACAACAGCCCGGCTTTGCGCCCCAGCTGGTCCTGCAGGAAAATCATCTCGGCGGTCTGCTCGATCTCTGCTTGCAGGGCCGGGTCTTTGCGGGCGAACAGGCAGTTGAAAATGCCGCGTTTGCCGGGCGACGAGATGTCGAGGTTCTCGCGCACGGTGAGGTCTTCATACACCGAGGGGTTCTGGAACTTGCGCCCAACGCCCGCGCGGGTGATCTGGTATTCGATCATGTTGGCCAGTTGCAGGTCCTTGAAACGAATGCTGCCGGCACTCGGGCGGGTTTTGCCGCAGATCATGTCAAGCAGGGTGGTCTTGCCCGCGCCGTTAGGCCCGATCACCACGTGCACCTGGTTTTCTTCGACATAGAAATTAAGGCTGTCCACTGCCTTGAAACCGTCGAACGACACCGTGAGGTCTTCGACACTCAGCAACAGGCCACTCATGACTGCACCTCCTGTTTGTTGTGGCCAAGGCGTTGCAGCAAACCGGCGAGCCCGGTCGGCAAGAACAGCACTACGCCCATGAACAGGAAACCGATGAAGTACTGCCAGAAGTTGACGAAGTTTTCCGACAGGTAGGTTTTGGCCACGCCGATCAACAGCGTGCCGTACACCGCACCGACCAGCGACAGACGCCCGCCAAGGGCTGCGTAAATCACGATTTCGGTCGAAGGAATGATGCCCACCAGCGACGGCGACGCGAGGCCGACCTGCAGGGTGAACATCACCCCGCCGAGCGCCGAGATCAGTGCTGCGACGGCAAAGATGAACGCTTTGAACAGCGCCGTGTTGTAGCCGGAAAACCGTACGCGGTCCTCACGGTCACGGATCGCCACCACCACTTTGCCCAGCCGGCTGCGCAGGATGAACCCGCACAACGCCACGCAGCCCAGCAGCAACAGGGTGGTGATCAGGTACAGAATCCAGGGCGTTTGAGGCGTTTGCAGGCTCAGGCCAAAGGCGGTCTTGAAGTCGGTCAGGCCGTTGACGCCGCCGGTGTAGCCTTGCTGGCCGATGATCATGATCGACATGATCGCCGCCAACGACAGGGTGATGATCGAGAAGTACACGCCGCCCACGCGCTTCTTGAAATACGCGTAGCTGAACACAAACGCGAGCAATGCCGGGAGGACGAGGATCGCGGCAAAGGTGAATGTCGCCGACTCGAAAGGCTTCCACCACCAGGGCAGCGCGTCGACGCTGTTCCAGATCATGAAGTCCGGCAACGCCGAGCCGTAGAAGGCGGCGAGCGCGCTCGCCGCTTCGTCGTTGGCGGTGGCTTCAAGTTTCAGGTACATCGCCATCATGTAGCTGCCAAGGCCAAAGAAGATGCCCTGGCCCAGGCTGAGTATCCCGCCGTAGCCCCAGATCATCACCATCCCCACGGCGCAGAACGCCAGGCTCAGGTATTTGCCGGCCAGGCCCAGGCGAAAGTCGCCCAGGCTCAGGGGCAATATCACCAGCAACAGCAGCGACAGCCAGACCAGGCTGTGGCGCTCGAGCAACGGCAGCAGCCCGGTGCGCAGCCGGCGCGTGGTCGGCGTCGACGTGCTGGGGCGGGTGAGGGGCGTCTCAGTCATATCGTTCATCTCAGCGTCTCACTTTCGCGGCGAACAAGCCGTTGGGGCGGAAGAACAGCAGCACGATCACCACCAGCAGCGTGATGGCTTTAGCCATGGACCCGGTGGTGAGGTATTCCAGCGAAATCTGCGTCTGGCCGATGGCGAAGGCCGACAGGAAGGTGCCCAGCAAACTCTCCACCCCGCCAAACACCACGACGATGAAGGTGTCGACCAGGTACTGCTGGCCGCTGACCGGGCCGGTCGAGGCCAGCATGGTGAACGAGCTGCCGGCGATCCCTGCCAGCCCGCAGCCCAGGGCAAACGTGACCGCATCGACACGGGCGGTGTTAATGCCGGCTGCCCCGGCCATGGCGCGGTTCTGGGTCACCGCGCGAATGCGCAGCCCCCAGCGGCTGCGGTACAAAAACAGAAACACGGCGCCGGCGATCACCAGTGTCAGGCCGATGATGAAAATCCGATTGAGCGGCAGTTCCAGGCCTTCGCTGATCTTCCACGCGCCTTGCAGCCATTGCACCGTGGGCACGCTGACTTCCTTGGGGCCGAAGACCTGGCGGAACGCCTGCTGCAGCACCAGCGACAGGCCCCAGGTCGCCAGAAGCGTGTCGAGCGGGCGGTTGTACATGAAGCGAATAAAGCAGCGTTCGAGCAGGAAACCGAACGCGAAGGTCACGACGAAGGCCACGCCGATGCCGATCACGAAATACCAGCCCATGTAGTCGGGAAAGTAGCGCGCAAACACCACGGACGTGACGTAGGTCATGTACGACCCCATCGCCATCAACTCGCCGTGGGCCATGTTGATTACGCCCATCAGGCCAAACACGATGGTCAGCCCCAGGGCCATCAGCACCAACACCGAGAACAGCGAAAACCCGCTGAAGACCTGCATCACCAAAATATCGAAAGTCATTGCGTCGCTACCTGTCGCTGCACGTTGGCGGACCGCGTGGGCGGGAGAGGGCGCGAGTCAGGTCGCGCCCGACCCTGCATCACAGTTTCGGGAAAGGGTTGGGCTCGATGGGCGCGGACTCGTAGATCACGTCAACCTGGCCCTGGGCGTTGAGGGTGCCGATGCGCGCGCGCTTCCACAGGTGGTGGTTGTCCTTGTGGACCTTGACCTCGCCTTCAGGCGCGTCGAGGGTCAGCTCCGAGGACGCGGCGATCACGGCCGGGACGTCGAAACTGCCGGCTTTTTCCACGGCTTTCTTCCACAGGTACACGGCGGTGTACGCGGCCGCCATTGGGTCGCCGACCACGCGTTTGTCGCCATAGCGGGCCTTGAAGGCGGCGACGAATTTCTCGTTGACCGGGTTTTTCAGGCTCTGGAAGTAGCTCATGCAGGTGAGAAAGCCGGTGAGGTTTTCGGCACCGATGCCGGTGACTTCTTCTTCGGTGACGGCCAGCGCCATCAGCGTCTGGTTGCTGCTGTCGATGCCGGCGGCCTTGAGCTGTTTGTAGAACGCCACGTTTGAGCCACCGACGATGGTCGACAGCACGATGTCGGGCTTGGCGGCCTTGATTTTGTTGATCACCGAGGAGAACTCGATGTTGCCCAGGGGCAGGTAATCCTCACCGACGATGGATCCGCCCTGCTTGGTCACCGACGCCCGTGCCAGCTTGTTGGTGGTGCGCGGCCAGATGTAGTCCGAGCCCACGAGGTAGACGGTCTTGCCTTTGTTGGCCATCAACCAGCTGACGGCTGCCAGGGTTTGCTGCGACGCTTCGGCGCCGGTGTAGATGATGGCCGGGGATTTTTCCAGGCCTTCATAGAATGTCGGGTAATACAGCAACGCCTTGTTGCGTTCGAACACCGGCAACACCGCTTTACGCGACGCCGAGGTGAAGGCGCCGAACGTAGCGACAACGTGATCGTTTTCCAACAGCTTGCGCGCCTTCTCGGCGAAGGTCGGCCAATCGCTGGCACCGTCCTCGACGATCGGTTCGATGGTCTTGCCGAGCACGCCACCTCTGGCGTTGATTTCGTCGATGGCGAGTTTTTCCGCATCCACCACCGAGGCCTCACTGATGGCCATGGTTCCGGTCAGCGAGTGGATGATGCCGACCTTCACGGTCTCGGCTGCCTGCACCTGGCTGACCAGGGAAAACGGCAACAGGCTGAAGGCGCCCAGCAACAGGGCATGCTTGATCAAACGGCGTTTGTCGTTGTGCATTCACTTCTCTCCAGGAATAAAAAAAGCCCGACATCCCGGCTAAATCAATAGTCGGGAAATCAGGCTTCTTGTGCCGAATCTGGCGGGACAGCTGTGTCCGATCCAGTCGTACGCGAGGTGCTTCCCTACTTGCCAAGGGGGCGTAGGGCAAACAGCTGGCGCGATGTCTCTGGAGAGTTATAGCAAGGGCAGTGCCAATTGCGATCAGGGCGTTTTCCGGGCAGTCGAAGGGGCGTGCGAGTGACGCCTGCATCTATTGCAGCGTGTCACTGGCCTGCGCTGCTTTGGCGCGAATGCACCCTGAATGCACCAATACCGTGAGCGTGTGGGCGGCATGGATGGGCTCCACGGCAAGGATTGAAACCGGCCGGCGCCGCGGGTGCAGCTCGTCCATGGCGTGTGGCCCACTATCTGCATGAGCGACAGGCAACACCCTCGCAGGGTCCCTTGTCACACGCCCATCCTCGGCAGGTGTGGAAGGCCCCTCGCATGACTGGCCCTGACAGTGTTGTCGCGCCAGCCCCAGGCACAACCCGCCTGAGAGCAGCCATTTTGTTATACGGCGTCTCGCTCAATCATTATTTGCACAGGCCTCCAGACCCCCATCCACGAGCGGGTGTCTTTTCTCACGTTGAACAAGGTTGATAGGCATGGTTGACCAGTCGATCCGCATAGGCGGTCTGTTTTCCGATACCGGTGTCACGGCGGCTGCCGAGGGCTCGACGATGCGCGGCGCGCAGTTCGCAATTGCGCAGATCAATGCGGCAGGCGGGGTCGGTGGTCGCCCGCTGCAGTTGATCACCCGCAACCCCGATTCAACGCCTGCGCTGTACGCCATGCACATCGAATCGCTGATCCGCGAAGAACACCTGCGGTTTTTCTTTGGTTGCTACACTTCGGCTGCACGCAAGGCGGCACTGCCGATTGTCGAGCGCTACGACGCCCTGTTGCTGTACCCGGTGTATTACGAAGGTTTCGAGTATTCGCGCAACATCATCTACACCGGCGCCACACCGAATCACAATGCCCTGCCGCTGGGCAATTACATGCTCGACAACTTCGGCAATCGCGTGTTGATGATTGGTTCCGAGTACGTCTACCCGTACGAAACCAATCGCTTGATGAGCGACCTGTTGTACGAGCGTGGCGGTACCAAGCTGGGCGAGTATTACCTGCCGCTGAAAAACGCACGTCCGGAAGATTTTGCCAAGCTGATGGTCAAGGCCAGGGAGCTCAAGCCCTCGTTTATTTTCTCGACGGTCGTCGGCGAAACCATGGGGCATTTGTACCAGGCCTACGCCGATGCAGGCTTCGACCCTTCGGTGATGCCGATTGCCAGCCTGACGACCAGCGAAACCGACATCCAGCAAATGGGGATTCACCTGGGGGCGGGACATATTTCGGCGGCTACGTATTTTCAGTCGGTGGACACGCCGACCAACCGCCAATGCATCGCCCAATACCGCGAGTTGTTTGGTCAACACCAGGTCACTGACCGTTGCTGGGAGGCGGCGTACTTTCAGGTGCACTTGCTGGCCAAGGCGATCGTTCGAGCTGGCAGCACGCAAGTGGAGGATGTGCTGCAGGCCATGCGCGGGCTGGAATTCGAAGCGCCACAAGGACGCATTCGGGTCGATGCCAACAATCACCACACGTACCTGTTTTCGCGGATTGGCCGGGCCAACGTCGAGGGCCAATTCGACATCCTTTACGAAAGCCAGAGTGCACTCAAGCCTGACCCTTACGCCATTGCACCCAATTTCAATGAATGGTCCGGCTCGGTGGGGAGACGTCCATGACCTTGCGCGCCGCCAAGAAACGCCTGCGCAACGACAGCGCCACAGGTATCAAGGACCTGCGCGACGTCAGCGTATTGGTGATGCACCCGGATGACGAGGATGGACGCAACCTGATCGAGCAGTTGCAGCGCATCGGTTGTCAGGTGCGTGTGCAATGGCCGATCCCGGAGCGCTTGAGCGCCGAGGCGGACGTGATCGTGTTGGCGGTGTCGCCGGAAAGCCTGTCGACCAACACGCCATGGCTGTTGCACGCCAGCACGCCGCCGATCATTCCGGTAATTGCCTATGAGAACCCGATCATCGTTGAGGCATTGGTGCAGTTGAACGCTTGCTCTGTCATTCCTTCGCCCGTGAAGTCGTTCGGGTTGCTGACCGCTTTGGCGATCACGCTGAGTCAGTCACGCAAGGCCCGCGAACGGGAACGACACGTCAAGCGCCTGGAAGGGCGCATGGCGGTCATGCGCACCGTGCAGCAGGCGAAAATAATCCTTATCGAAACCAAGGGCATGTCGGAGACCGATGCCTACAACGCCTTGCGAGATCAAGCCATGGCCAAGCGCGAACCGGTGGAAAAAATCGCCGAAGCGCTGGTCAAGGCCCATGAGTTGTTCCGACAAGCCTGTTCCTGAACAGCCTTTGAGCATCAAGCTTGTGAGGGCTTGATCCTCTTCTGCGTGGACGTTTGCCATACGCCTCCCTTGGCAGGTATGGATCACCGCGTGGCGACCGGCGTGGACAATGGAGTCCTCCGGAGCGAGCCGTAACCTGTGCAGTGGGCACGGGTGGCGCGCGTCAATGATCGCCCGAGATCGGGTGGTTCTTAACGTCATTTGGAGAACACCATGTCCGTAAAACGCCCCAGCAAAGCCGACTTTCTGATTGCCGCCGAAGACCACGGTTATCACCTGACAGATCGCCAGATGGAGGCCTTCCTCAACCTGGCCGATGAAACGTTGAATTCCTACGAAGCCATCGATGCGCTCTACGCTGCCAACGTCGCGCAGCAACCGCCTGAACGCGAATACAACAAAGCCGCCGAGGCAGACAACCTGCACGGCGCCTGGTACGTGAAAACCCGAATCGTCGGCGCGGCGCAAGGCCCGTTGGCCGGCAGGACGGTGGTCATCAAGGACAATGTGTCGGTGGCTGGCGTGCCCATGGCTAACGGCTCATTGAGCCTGGACGGTTATATCCCGTCCGAAGACGCCACTGTGGTCAAACGCTTGCTGGCGGCCGGGGCCACGGTGGTGGGCAAGTCGGTGTGTGAAGACTTGTGTTTTTCCGGGGCGAGTTTTACCTCCGCCAGCGGCCCGGTTAAAAACCCCTGGGACCTGACGCGCAACGCAGGCGGCTCGTCCAGCGGCAGTGCGGTGCTGGTGGCGCTTGGCCAAGTCGACATGGCCATTGGCGGCGATCAGGGCGGTTCGATCCGGATGCCGTCGGCCTGGAGCGGCATCGTCGGGCACAAACCGACTTACGGCCTGGTGCCTTACACCGGCGCTTTTCCGATTGAGCGGACCATCGACCATGTGGGCCCGATGGCCAATAACGTACGTGATGTGGCAGCGATGCTCGATGTCATTGCGGGGGCCGATGGGCTTGATTCCCGGCAGAAAAATCCGCCAGCGGTCAACTGCCTCGCGACGCTGGAGCAGGGCGTGGCCGGCTTGAAAATCGGCTTGCTGCGAGAAGGTTTTGCGATCCCGGGAATGTCCGAGCCGCAGGTGGACGCCCTGGTCAAGGCGGCGGTTGCCCAGCTTGAAAGCCTGGGCGCCAGTGTCGGCGAAGCAAGCGCGCCGTGGCACACCGGCGTGGCGTTGGATCTGTGGAACGTGATTGCCACTGACGGCGCGGCGTATCAGATGCTGCAGGGCAATGGTTACGGCATGAACGTCGACGGTTATTACGACCCGGACATCATGAGTTACTTCGGCGAAAAACGCCGCGAACACGCCGATGCGTTGTCCAGTAGCGTGCGAGCGGTTGCGTTGACCGGTCACTACAGCCTGAAAAACCTGCATGGCGCCTACTACGCCAAGGCGCGGATGCTGGTACCGGAGCTGACGCGCCAGTACGACGAGGCATTCAAGGATTTTGACGTGTTGGTGATGCCCACCATGCCCTTCGTAGCCACGCCGTTGACCGCCGCGGACGCCCCCGTCGAGGAGTACGTGCACAGTGCACTGGACATGCTCGCCAATACCGCGCCGTTTGACCTCACGGGGCACCCCGCGACATCGATCCCGGCGGGGCTTGCGGACGGCTTGCCGGTCGCCATGATGATCGTTGCTCCGCGCTTCCAGGACGCCCTCGCACTGCGCGTTGCCCAGGCCTACGAACACGCCCGCGGCGTATTCCCTAAACCCCCGGCGCTGTAAACCGATGGCCTGCCCAGGCGCTGGCGAATACGTTCGCTGGCGACTGGGGCTTGTGACTGACCCCGCGGTTGCTGTCAAGTTATCCCGTCGATCAAGATATGTGGTTGTCCCCGACTGCACTGCTCGATCCGTGCCTCAACCTGGTACACCTCGCGCAGCATGCGTTCGGTGATCACCTCATGACTCGCGCCGCTGCCCTGGGCGGTGCCATCGGCAATCACCAATACCTGGTCGGCAAAGCGCAACGCCTGGTTCAGGTCATGCAGGGCAATAAACACGATGACCTGCTGTTGGCGGGCCAGTGCGCCCATGAAGTTCAACACTTGCACCTGGCGATGCATGTCGAGGGCGCTGGTGGGTTCGTCCATCAGCAGGATTTCCGGTTCGCGCACCAAGGTCTGGGCGATGGACACCAGTTGCTGCTGGCCGCCGCTGAGTTCGCCGAGGTTGCGAAAGGACAAGTCGCTGATGCCAAGGGCCTCGAGCATTTCGTCGACCAGGTTCAACTCGTCATCGTGGACGGTCCATTGCGGCGACAGTTGCTTGCGGGCCAGGAGTACCGATTCGTAGACCGTCAACCGCGCACTGGCATTCAAGCCCTGGGGCATGTAGCAGATGCCCTGCCGGCCCTTTTTCGAGTCCTGCAGGATCACCTGTCCAGGCCCGTCGATCAGCCCGGCCATGCGTTTGAACAGGGTGGACTTGCCCGCCGCATTGGGCCCCACCACCGCGACCACCTGGCCGCCGGTGAACGCGGCGGTGGTAACGCCACGGATGATCGTGCGCTGGCCATAGCGGGCACCCAGGTCTTGCAGCTGAATCTTCACCATGTGTTTTTCTTCCCGCTGAGGATCAGTGATATGAAGAACGGCACGCCGATCAGCGAAGTGACCACCCCGATCGGGAAGATGGCGCCGGGGATCAGGGTTTTGCTCACCACTGAACTGGCGGACAGAATCAGTGCGCCGGTCAGCAGCGAGGCCGGCAGGAAGAAGCGTTGGTCCTCGCCGATCAACATCCGCGCAATATGCGGGCCGACCAGCCCGATAAAGCCGATGGTGCCCACAAAGGCCACGGGGAACGAGGCGAGCAGGCTGACCATGATCAGCGTCTGAAAGCGCAGGCTGCGTACGTTGATCCCGAAGCTGGCGGCCTTGTCGTCACCCAGTCGCAGTGCGGTCAGGGCCCAGGCGCGCTTGGCAAAGATCGGCAGGGTGATCACGATCACCAGGCAGATCACCCCGAGTTTGGGCCAGGTGGCTTTGGTCAGGCTGCCCATGGTCCAGAACACCACGGCCGCCACGGCTTGCTCGGTGGCGAAAAACTGCACCAGGGCCAATAACGCGTTAAACGTGAAGACCAGGGCGATACCCAACAGCACGATGGTTTCCGCGGTGACCCCGCGACGCATGCTCAGGAAGTGAATCAGCAACGCCGACAGCATGGCCATGATGAACGCGTTGACCGGCACCATGTACTGCGCCGCCAACGGAAACAACGCCACACCAAACGCCAGCCCCATGGCTGCACCAAAACTGGCGGCGGCGGAAATTCCCAGGGTGAAGGGGCTGGCCAGGGGGTTGTTGAGGATGGTCTGCATCTGCGCGCCGGCCAGTGACAACGCCGCACCCACGGCAACCGCCATCAGCGCGATCGGCAGGCGGATGTCCCACATCACCACGCGAACCTGTGCCGGCGCACTGTCCGGCGCAAACAGTGCACCGAGTACTTCATTGAAACTGTAGCGCGCCGGCCCCAGGGCCAGGTCAAGCAGCACACTGCACAACAGCAGCAAGAGCAGGCCACCGAGGATCAGGCGTTTGCGCAGCACCAGGGCCCGGTAGGTGTCGCGTTGGATCACGGCACTCATGGCTTGAGGCTCACGAAGTAACCCGGCTCATAGGGCACCGGCAGGAATCGCTCGTGCAATTCGCGAAACGAGGCTTCAGGGTCCAGGTCGGTAAACAGTGTCGGATGAAACCACTTGGCCAACTGCTGGATGGCCACGAACTGATAAGGGCTGTTGTAGAACTGGTGCCAGATGGCATGGAACGCCTGGTCATCCTGCGCCTTGATCCCGGCATAGGCCGGGCGTTGGGTATACCAGGCCAGTTTGCGCCGGGCTTGGGCCATGTCGGCGCCGGGGCCCACACCGACCCAGTGGCCACCGGGGGCAAAGGCTTCCCAGTTGGCACTGGTGACCACCACCTGTTCCGGGTTGGCGACGATCACTTGCTCGGGATTCAGCTGGCCAAAGGTGGTGGGAATAACGCCTCTGGCGATGTTATTGCCCCCCGCCATATCGACAAACAGACCGAAGTTTTCATTGCCGAAACTCAGGCAGCAATCGTCGGTGTAGCCACCGATACGCTCGATGAACACGCTGGGGCGCGAAGGGTGTTGCGCGTTGATCACGTCGGTGACGCGGCGAATCTGCTGGTTGCGAAAGTCGATAAACGCTTCGGCACGCGCCTCTTTGCCGAACAACTGGCCGAACAGGCGCATGGTCGGTTCGGTGTTCTGCATCGGGTGGTTGCGAAAGTCGACGTACACCACTGGAATCCCCAGGGCATCGAGCTTTTCGATATAGCGGGCGTCCTCGGTCGCGTGCTGGGCCTCGATATTGAGGATGATCACGTCCGGGCGCTGGGAGATGGCCTGCTCGATATCGAAGGTGCCGTCTTCAAAGCCGCCAAAGGTGGGGATTTTGGCGATGGCGGGAAACTTACGCAGGTAAGCGCCATAGGTGTCCGGGTCGGACTGGATCAGGTCCTTGCGCCAGCCGACGATTCGCTCGATGGGGTTTTGCGTATCCAGCGCAGCAACCAGGTACAACTGACGGCCTTCCCCGAGAATCACGCGCCGGACCGGCAGGTGCACCTTGACCTGGCGCCCGAGCAAATCGGTGACGGTGCTGCGTGGTGCCTGCGGCTCGGCGGCCGTCGACGGCAGAGCCCATCCCAACAAACCCGCAAGCAGCAGCCCGGCGAAGGCGTGACTGCGTCGAACAATGGTAACCATGGTTAAAGCCTTTGCAGTGGTCGGGCCGGGTGGCGGTGCAGCTTGCCGTGCCGGGCCGAAGGTTTCAGAAATCGACCGTGGTCGACAGTAGAAGGGTGCGTGGCGAGCCTTGAGAGAACGCACCATAGGAAGCGACCCCCGACCAATACTCACGGTCGAACACGTTCTGTACCGTGGCGCGGAAGGTCGTCGGCCGCTGGGCGATGCGCGTGCTGTAGCGCACGCCCATGTCGAAGCGGGTCCAGGGGTCCAACTGCTGGGTGTTGGCCTGGTTCACATATTGACTGCCGGTGTACAACGCCCCGCTGGTTAGCGTCAGCCCCTCGACCCAGGGCACGTCCCACTCGGCCCAGAGGTTGGCTTGCACCTTCGGCACTCCCACCGGGGTATTGCCCCGGTTGGCCGCAACCGCGCTTTTGGTCAGTTGCGCATCCAGCAGCGTCACCCCGCCGAGCAGGCGGGTGCCTTGGCCGGCCTCACCGGATACGTTCAGCTCCAGGCCCCGGTTGCGCTGTTCGCCTTGTACCGCAAAGGTGGTGCCTGACAGCTCGCCACTGGGTTTGGTGATCTGGAACAGCGCGAGTGTGGACATGACCGTGCCGTAGTCGAGCTTGACCCCCACCTCATGCTGGCGTGAGACATAGGGGGCAAAGATCTGGCCCGCATTCGAGGCCGTGGCGGGGGCGATATCGCCTTTGCTCAAGCCTTCCAGGTAGTTGTAGTAGAACGACACATGCTCCCAGGGCCGGACAACTGCGCCGAACAGCGGCGTGGTCCTGCCGTCGTCGTAAGCCGTGGTCACCGTACCCGCCGCGTCGTAGTTGTTGGAGCGGATGGTCTGTTTGCGCAGGCCGGCCGTCACCTGCAGGCGCTGATCGAGCATCGACAAGGTGTCGGCAACCGCGACGCCGGACAATTCGGTCGCCGAGACTTTCGGCGTGGCCGGCGTGGCAATGTCGGCCTCGGGTCGTGAGACAGGGTGGTAAATGTTCGACAGGATCGGCGGGCCGGAAATAATGCCGCGCGACAACTCATCGCGATAGCGCGTGACTTGCAGCGTGGTGCTGTGGCTGATCGGCCCGGTGTCGAAACGCAGTCGGGCACCGGTGTCGACCGTGTAGCGCCGTACTTTGAATTTGTAATAGCCGGGGATCGACGATGTGTCGCCGGCGGTGTTGATGATGGTCGGGGTCTGGTCGGAAAGGCGTGCCACGTTCGACTTCCCACCGCCGGCATGGGCAAACAGGGTCAGTGCGTCGCTCACGTCATACTCGCCACCCAGCAATGCCGACTCGTCGCGGGTCTTGGACCAGCCCCACGCCTGGCTGACGTTGGTACGCCCGTTGGCGGCGTGGGGAATCGGCACGCCGGGCGCGATCAGGAAGGGCCGTGACGCCGCGTCGAATTGCTCTTGCTGGTTGATCAGGTCCAGGCTGGTGCGCAGGCGATCGCCCTGGTAATCCAGGGCGATGGCACTGACCCCGACATCCCGCGATTGCTTGTCGATGACAGTGTCACCCTGCTGCACGCGGCCGTTGACGCGCATGCCGAATCGCCGGTCCTCGCCAAACCGCCGACTCAGGTCGATATGGGTGCCCAGTTGTCGGTCCTGGGCATAGGTGGCCGTGACGCGGGTCAGGTCCTCGTCCAGGGCGCGCTTGGGGACCACGTTGATCACGCCACCGACGGCGCTGTTGGGGGACATGCCGTAGAGGAGGGCGCCAGGGCCTTTGACCACTTCGATGCGTTCGGCGTAGTCGGTGAATACCCGGTAATTGGAGGCCACGCCGTACACACCGTCGAACGCCAGTTCCCCGAGGTTGCCTTCGCCCACCGGAAAGCCGCGGATAAAGAATGAGTCGACGATCCCCCCCGTCTGGCCGGTGGAGCGGACCGAAGAGTCGCGCTCCAGCACGTCGCCCACGGTGGTCGCCTGCTGGTCTTTGATCAATGACGCGGTATAGGTGCTGATGCTGAACGGCGCGTCCATCACATCCGTATTGCCCAGCAGACCGAGACGCCCGCCCTCGGCTACCTGGCCGCCCGGGTACACCGGGGGCAGGCTATCGGTGTGTTTTTGCGCCGCCTCCACCGTGGTCGCCGACAGCGTCAGCCGGCGCAGTACCAGGGTGTAGCTGCCATCGCTGCGCAACACCATCTCCAGGCCGCTGCCTTCGAGCAAGCGCGTGACGGCTTCCTGCGTGGAGTAGGTGCCGTTCAGTTCGGGGCTGATCAGGCCCTCCGTGATCGAAGGCTGGAACGACAGGGCAATACCGGCGTCCACGGCAAAGCTCGAAAGCGTCGCGCCGAGCGGACCGGGGGCAATGTGGTAGGCCTGCACAGCGACTGAATCCAATTGGGCCGGTGCCTCCGCCAATGCCACCGGGCACATGGCTCCGGCCAGCAGCAGGCTGAGCACGACGCCGTGCACCATCGGTTTGAGCGGACGAGCCGGACGCAGGGGCCGTGCTACGAGCATGAAAGGATGACCCATGGACGAGAGGAAAAGGCTGTTCCTGTCTTTGCCAGTCGAGATCGAAAAAAGTATCACCCCGGCCGCCGTTTATTTTTGCGTGAGAGTCAGGCGGGCGACAGGGTGACCCAGTAACCGCGCAAATGACTGTTCGCCAGCACCGGATAAGTGTGCACCAGCATGCTCAAGGTGCGATCGGTATCATTGATCGGAAAGGCCCCGGAAATGCGCAAGTCGGCGATGGCCGGATCACAGCGCAGGAAACCTCGGCGGTAGCGCGTCAGTTCCGCGACAAAATCCGCCAGGCGCATCTTGTCGGCCATCAACATGCCTTGGGTCCATGAACCGATGTAGCGATCGGTCGGCGCCAGGTCACCAAAGGTCTGTGAGGAGAAGTCGGTGCGCTGTCCGGCGTTGACGATCAGCGGCGGGGTCTGGCGGTTATCTGCCAATATCACCCTCACCGCGCCGTCGATGACCGCAAGATGGGTGCGGGGGCTGACTTCACGCACGGTAAACCGTGTGCCCAGCGCCTGCATGCTTCCCTGGCGGGTGCTGATCAGGAACGGCCGGGGCAGGGGGGCGGTGTCCACGGCGGTCTGCACCAGGATTTCACCTTCGCGCAGGTGAATAAGCCGTTGGCGGTCGTCGAATACGACGTCGATGGCGGTAGCGGTGTTCAGGGTGATGCGTGAGCCATCGGCCAGGGTCAGTTCGCGGCGCTGGCCAACGTCGGTGCGATAGTCCGCTGACCATTGCTGCGATTGCGCCAGCTTCCAGCTCCCCCAACCCGCGGGCGCCAGCGCCAGCAGGATCGCCAGCTTGCCCAGTGCTGCACGACGTTCCGGGCTGTCTGGCCGGTCCAGCGCCGACATCGCCAGGGCGGGCGGCAGTCCGCCGAACTTGCTCTGCAGCAATTGCGCACGCGACCAGGCGCGATCCCGCTCCGGGCTGCTGACCTTCCAGCGCTCCCATTCGGCGCGCTCATGCTCGCTCAATTCGCGTTCGCTCAAGCGCATCAGCCACTCGGCGGCTTCTTCGAGTACCTGCGGGTCCAGCGGCGGCTCCTTGCGCAGACCGAGCATTCACTCCACCAGCATCAGGCACTGTACGAAGGCCTGTTTCATGTAGCGCTTGACGGTGATCAGCGATACACCCAACTGCTCGGCGATGTCGTCGTACTTGAGGCCGTTGATCTGCGACAGCAGGAAGGCGCGCTTGACCAGTGGCGCCAGGGTATCGAGCATGGCGTCGATTTCGTGCAGGGTTTCCAGCACCATGAAGTGCGCTTCGGGCGACGGCGCTTCGTGGGCAGGCACGTTCGCCAGTGCATCCAGGTACGCGCGTTCGAGTGCCTTGCGCTGGTACCAGTTGACCAGGATGCCCTTGGCCACGCAGCTCAGGTACGCCCGTGGCTGGTCAATCACCGTGACCTGTGAGGCGAGGATCCGGGTGAAGGTGTCCTGGGCCAGATCCGCCGCATCCATCGCGTTACCCAGTTTTCTCTTCAACGTGGCATACAACCAGCCATGATGCCCGCTGTACAGGGCCTCGATGGCGCGCAGGTGATTGAGGTGATTCGCGGAAGAGGTTTCGCTCATGGCGGCAGATTTGTTTGTAATTGAGAAGTATTCCCAATGCTAGTTGACAAACCAGCTTGAGCGCAAGCGCCATCGTGTCCCGTGATCAGGCGTGTGACAGGCGTATCAAGGCGTCAATCAGCAAATCGATTTCAGCTTCGGTGTTGTAAGCGTGAACCGATGCACGGCTGAGCTCAAGCAAGCCCCGCTGCTGCATGTCGAGCAGGGTCGAGCCTGCTGTCGAAGTGCTCACGTTGATGCGTTTGGGTTGCGCTGCGAGCCACTGCTGCACCTGTGGGGCGCTGTGGTGGCGATGACTGAAGGTGACGATGCCGGACTTTACAGGGCCCAGGTCCTGCGAGGTGATACCCGCCACGTCGGTCAGTCGATGGCGTAAGTAACCCGCCAGGTGCTGGATGCGCTGCCATATCGGTTCGATACCCTGCGCCAACGCATACTCCGCTGCGGCCCCCAGGCCCAGCTTGGCCGCAACGTTGCATTCCCAATTTTCAAAGCGTCGCGCATCCGCACGAATTTCAAAGCTGTCTGCCGTGAGCAAGGACGCCGCATGCAGGTCCAGAAAAACCGGCTCCAGGCGTTGGCACAGGGATTGTTCTACGTACAGGAACCCCACGCCCCTCGGCCCGCGCAGGTATTTTCGACTGGTGGCGGCGAGCATATGGCAGCCGATCTTTTGCACATCGATCGGCACCTGGCCCACCCCCTGGCAAGCGTCCAGCAGGAACAACACACCCGCCGCCCGGGCGAGGGCACCGATCTGCTCGACGGGTTGCACAGGTCCGCCGTTGGTGGCGATCATCGGCAGCGATACCAGGGCGACGCGCTCGTCTTCAAGCATGGCCGCCAAGGCTGCGAGGCACACCTGGCCGTGTTCATCGTTGGGGATGATCCGGATCTCGATCCCGCGCTGCTGCCTCAATTGCAGGTATGGGATGTAGTTGCCGGCGTATTCGGTCATGGAGGTCAGCACGGCGTCGCCGGGCTTGAGCGCCAGTGAATAGAAGGCCATGTCCCAGGCTCGGGTGGCGTTTTCGACCACTGCGATTTCAGTGGGGTGCGCATTGATCAGGCGCCCGACGGCGGTGTAGACATTGTCCAGTTCAGGCGCGCATCGGGCGGCCGCTTCATACCCGCCGAGGCGGGCTTCCTGTTGCAGGTGCCCGGTCATGACCTGGACCACCGGCTCAGGCATCAGCGCCGCACCGGCATTATTGAAATGGATCAGATGCTCGACACCCGGTGTGTCGGCACGCAGTTGTTCAATGTTCAAACCCTCACTCCTTGTTCAGTCGCTGCCTGCAACGCCATTGGAAGGCGCGGACACCGACCAGTACCGCAGCGCGACCATGGGAATCAGCGCCACTGCATAGGCCAGGCACACGAAAAGATAGGTGTATTGCAGGCCGTAGACCTGGCTCAGCAAGCCACCGATGGAGATGCCGGCAATCGAGGCGAACTGCGCAGTGCTTTGGGCAATACCCAGTACGTAGCCTTGGCGCGAGCTGTCGGCGGTTTTCGAGACCAACGCCATCAGCACGGGGGTGGTCGCCCCCAGCAGCACCCCCCAAATGAAGTAGGCGACGATAAATACCACGGGGCTGCGCGTTACGCCCGCCACGGCGGTCAGGGCGATGCAGCCCATGACGACATATGTGATGCGTTGCAGGGTTTCTGCCTGGGAACGATGCTCGAAGTAGCGCGACCATGCCGTTGCCGACAGGATGAAGCCCAGCGCCAGCAACCCGTAGCACAAGCCGACGACGGAGTTGTTGACCTCGAACGTCGAGCTCACGTACAGCGAGAACGAGGTCTGCGGCAGCATGCGCGCGAGCAGCAGGATGCCCATGACGCACAGCAGCGACAGCAGCGGAGAGCTGCGCCATACGCTGTCGGTGCCGGCGACCGGCGTGCGGGTGGCCACCGTCGGTTTTTTTGGTACGGGAGGCACATCCGGCAACGTCACGGCGGCGATGACGGTACAGAGTGCACAGAGCACCGAGGCGACGATGTTGATCCAGAAAAACGTCGCGTAATCGAGGATCAGGCCGCCTACGACCGCACCGAGCAGTGAGCCGACATTGGTCGATATCTGCAGGATCGCGAATAACCGCGCCCGCCGCGACGGCGCTTCGATACTGACCCCGTAAGCCTGCGCCGGGGCTATATAGCCGGCAAAGGCGCCCTGCAGAAAACGCAGGACCAGGATGACCCAGATGTCACTGAAAAAGGCCAGCCCGAGCTGGGTCAGGGACAACCCCGCGAGTGCGCGGATCATCATCAGCTTGTGGCCGTAGCGATCGCCGATACGGCCCCAGAATGCACTGGTCAGCATGATGCCCAGCATCGGCCCGACGTACACGGCGATGCTGGCGAAGCTGAATACCGACTCCGAGGACGCCAGCCCGCGCAGGTGCACGGGCCAGAACGGCCCGCTCATTTCCATCGCGCCCATGGAGACCAGCTGGATCGCGAACAGAAGATAAATGAGGATTCTTACACGCGAACCCTGGATGGCACCTGCTTGGGACATGAGACGGCCTCAGTGATTAAACGGCAGCTAGCGGGTTGGTCAGGGTGTGCTGCAAACGGTAGTTGGAATACTGCATCAAATGCATGCGCAGTAACGAACGGGTAGGCCATGGATCCTCGACAAAGGCCTGGCGCTCGACCTCCCACACCTGCGGCGAGACCCGCTCGCGCACGGCGGCAAAGGCGTTTTCGGTTTCCTCGCGCAATATTGCCCACAAACGTGTGTTGTCCATGCCGTACTCCTTGGTCAGCCACAGGGCCATTTCATGCAAGTGGGTGAGGAACGCGGCGTCCAGTACAAACATGCGCACCGGCTCGATATCGCCGCTAAATACCGTAGGCAGAATGCCAGGCTGCACATGCGGCTGTAACGTATAACCGCGTTCTTCCAGCAGGGGGGCGTAGGTTCTGCCATCGCCAAAATCGCGGATCAGCAGGCTGCGCGGCACGCCATCGGGTGAGAACAGCACCATGGTGTTCTGCTGGTGCGCTTCCAGCCCGATCCCGTACAGCAGATAGATTGCCACCACGGGGTGGGTGACGACCTTGGCATAGTGGCGAAACCACTGTTCTACGCTGGCGGCGTCGGCACGCACCCCGTCGCGTTCGATCAGGTCGGTAAACAGCGGCCGACCGCTGCCCGGTAAACGGGTGAACAACGAAGCCACCGTGATCGGCAGACGCTCATCGTTGCGTTCGAACGCTTGCCGGCTGGCACGAAACACCACGGACAGGTGTTTTCCCGGTACGTCGTCCTGGGTGATTGCGTGGCGGTAGCGCACGCCGATTTCTTCCGGGAAGATTTCCAGTTGCTGGTCGAAACCGTTTTCGGCTTCCAGGATTTGCGTGATCACCGTGCTGATGCGCGGCCCCATATGGATCGACTTGGCTTGCAGGCTGCGCAACTCGCTGGTCATCCACAACGCGATGGGCAATTTGATCAGCGGTGCAGCGTGGTCCAGGACCGGCATCATCGTGCGGTATGACATGGTCGGCAGCGTCTGAATATCCGGCCCCTCAGTGATCAGCAGGCCTTCTTCGATTTCCGCAGCAAACGTCTTGAGCACATAGGCCTGCAAGTGCCAGGCATGAATCGGCAGGGGCAGCCATTGCGTTTCATCCAGGCCTTTGGCGTTGAGCGCCGCTTTCCATTGCTCCCAGTGTGCCGGGAAATTGCTGGCGAACCAGGCGTGGTAGTTGGTCACGTGAGGCATGCTTTCGCTTTTGGCCATGTCGGCACGCAAGGCGGCTATCCGCAGGGGCACCTGGGCGTTGAACTCCGGAGACAGTTGCTCGACCTCAGCGTCATTCAGCCCGGGGCGGGCTTTCCAGGTCGGGTAATAGGGGTGGCCTTCCAGCGAGCCCCACTGATCCAGCAAGATCGCGGCGTCCTTGATGCTCGCATGCCGACGCAGGTAATCGGTGAGACTGCTGAGGCCCTGGCGTTGAGCGGCCTGCGCCAGGCGCGCGTTCCAGTGTTGGCGGAACTGACGTGCGTGGGCGTCGTTCAGCAGGCTATTTTCCATATCCGACTTGAGACCGGCCACACCTTCGTCGCTGGGCTCGAAGTCGAAACTGGCGCGCAGTACATCCAGCAGGTCCTGATGGCGGGTGATCACCTGGCGCACGCCTTCGGCCGTCAGCAGCACCACGTCGCCGTCATTGACCAGCGTGTCGGCCGGGCCCAGCGCAATCTCGGAGAAAAACAGCTGCGCGCCGTTCTGCTTGAGCGGGTAGGTGGCCTGCTGGCCGTCGAGGGTAAACGCCAGCGCAGAACGATCCAGGATATTTTCCGCAAACAAGCAACGAATCAGCCGGCGCAGGGCGTTCTTGCGGGAGTAGGCGATCAAGGTGTTGAGGTCATCCATATCAGCTCTCTGCTCGTTGGGTCATTCATTAAAAGGGTTATGCCGTGCGAGGCCATTGGCTCGGGAAGTAATCCAGCGCCGAGTCGCGCAGGCCTTGCATGTAGGCAACGCTCCAGTGCAGGACTTCTTCGATATAGGGCACTTTCAGTTCAAAACGCCTGGCCATTTCCACCAGCAGCACCAGGCCATAGGCGACGTCTTCGTTGAACGCACGGCTCTCACGCTCGATCACATACCCGGCGCGGTTATCACCGGCTGGCACCATGGGCGCGAGGATGTCGTTGTAGGCCTGGTTGGTGCGCAGAATGGACAACATGCTGCTCTGGTCGCGAATCTGATCGCCGTACGCTTCGACGATTTCCTGTTTCAAGGATTTGACGGACGACAGGTCGACGCCCATGCGCGCACTGATGACCGCGCACAGTTCCTGGCTCTCCTGATCCATGCGTTCCAGGAAGTAGGCGCCCAGTTCGGGGCACTCCGTCCACCAGCACAGGCGCTGGGGAAAGATCTTGCGGTGCCATTGCCCGTAGGGGCCGATCAACCCGTAGATCACCGAGCTGTGCATGATCGGGTTACCGGGCGTCAGGGTGATCTCCAGGTAGTGATCGAGCAGCGTGACGCAAGGGCCGTAGAGGCGTGTGAGGATGTCGTGCAAGTGCTGGCGCGACGCCTGGGATTCGCGGGCATGGGTCGCGACATATAACTGGCTTTTGCCGCCGCCCATTTTTATCGACCTACCGGGGGTGAGATCGAAGGCGGTATGAGGTACGTCCTTCATGCCCCAGATCACCAGGTTCGGGTGGTTTGCCAGTGTGGCCTCGGCCAGCCAGTCGAACCCGCAGAAGCCCGGAATCGCACCGATGTACACCGGTTTGCTCGTGCTCAAATGCGGCGCGATGGCCTGCAGGGTTTTGGCGCGGGCATGGGCTGGCACCGTGATGATGACGATGTCGGCGTCTTCGACGGCGGGCCTGGCCTCGGCGGTCACCCGATCCAGCCGGGCGTTCAGCGTGGAGCCGTCCGGCAGCAGGGCCTGGAGCGGCACCTGCCGCGTGTGGTGGTCGACGACTTCCAGGTTGCTGGTCAGCAGCGAAACCTGGACGTCAGGCAGTTGCTTGAACAGGATGGCGTTGAGATGACCTGTTCGGCCACCGCCGCAAATGGCGACTTTCAGCGGTTTCATTCAGAGGCGCTCCTTGGTCGAAAGAGGGTCATGCGACGCTCAGTTGCAGCGGGGCGGAGCTGGACTCCTGCCAGTGGTTCTTGCCCAGCCAGGCATCCAGCTGCGACGCGACGCCGGGGTCGAGCAAGTCGCGTTCCTCCAGCCACTTATCATCGAAGACCGTGTGCAGGTATTTTTCGCCGCCATCGGCAATCGGCACTACTACATTGCCGCTCAGTACACCTTTGTGAATCAGCTCCAGGGCCTTGAAAATTGCGCCACCGGTCGAGCCGCCTACCAGCAGGGCGAGGTGGCGGGCGATATAGCGCGAGGTCTCGAAGGCTTGTGAGTCGGTGACCTGCACGCCCAGGTCGATGCAGCTGTAATCGAGCACCAGCCCCACTGTGTCCCCGGCAGGCGTGCCGGTACCGGACTGATAGTACGGATAGCCGGGATGCCCGAAAACGATGGAACCCGCGGGCTCCACCGCCACGGTCACAATGTCGGGGTTGTGCTGTTTAAGGCCTCGGGCAATCCCGGTCATCGACCCGCCGGTACCGACGCAACCGACATACGCGCCGATCACACCTTCGGTCTGAACGATGGTTTCCCGCACAAAGTCGCTGTAGCCGCCGGCGTTGGCCGCGTTGTCGGACTGGTTCATGAACACGGCCCCCGGGATCTGCTCGGCGAGTTCGGCCGCCAGGCGCTGGCGCTCTACCACCGCGACTTCATCTTCACGATAAGTTCCCGCGACAAACCGAATATCGGCGCCCAGTGCCTTCATCACCGCGATCTTGTCCTGCGCCGCGTGATGGTCGACCACGGCGATAAATTGCAGGCCGAATTCGACGGCGGCCATGGCCAGGCCGATGCCGGTATTGCCCGACGACGACTCAACCACCACGCCACCTGGTTTCAAGCGTCCGGACTTGAGCGCGGCGAGTACCATGTTGCGCGCCATGCGGTCTTTGATACTGCCGCCGGGATTGTTTTTCTCTATCTTTAATAACAGCCGGGCATCAGTGCCCGGGATATAAATACCCAACATAGGCGTATTGCCGATCAGCTCGGAAACTTTAGTCAGTATCATATGAAGTACTTCCTTTAGTCGTCAGGTGAAAACGCGTAGTTACCGTACGTGCAACAGGTCGCCACCATTCGCCGGGGCAGGGGGTGACGATGGAACTCATTCTCCAATAAGTCCATTTGATAGCCGGCGGTGTTGGCATAAATTAATAAGTCGCCGGCCTTGGGGGAAGTCGGGAAGTTGATCAGGCGGTGGGTGATGACGTCATCATCCAGGCAACTATGCCCGGCAATATAGGCTTGCATCGGTGTGGCGGATGTTGGCGCCGCGCTGATTAAAATCGGGTCGACCAGATATTCCGACGCGAACCATGTTTCGCAGGCACTGAAGCTGCTGCCTTCAACAAATAACACCGTTTTGTTATTGGCCAGTTTTTTGCTGCGTGTAATGCGAAATACCGAAATTGCCGCTTGGTCCACCAGACTTCGGCCCGGCTCCAATGCCAGGGTGATGCTGTTGGCTTTCAAGTACTGGGCAATGTTTTGTCGCGGCGAGAAGGCACTTTCCAGAAATAACGTTAACCATTGGCTCGCCGTCAAGTTGCTGCCGTAAGGGTAATAAGACTTGGGCACTGACTGGTTGTAATAGTGACCGGGCGTATTGTCGTTTTGTAGAAAGCGCTCGTAGGCGTGTGGCTCGACATAGCGGATGGGCAAACCTCCGCCGATATCGATCATGGTCGGAGCCAACCCCATCGTCCGAGCCACATCGACGAAATCGGTCACTTCACGAAAGGCCTGTGCTCGAGATTCGAACCCATAGCCACCGAGGTGGAAATGGAAACCCTCGAAGTCAAAAAATGCCCTGAGTCCGGTCAGTAAGTGCAAGCACACCAGCAGGTCCGCGGCCCCCATTCCGAAGCGGCTGGTCCCACAGGCTTTAGGCCTGTAACGCAGTAAAACCCTGGCCTTTATGGCCTCGCTGCTGGCTTCGACCAGTGTTTTCAAATGGTCGAACTCTTCCAGTGAATCCACGCAGATCAGTGCTCCGGCATGGACCAGCGCCCGATGAAAATCTTCGGTTTTGGCCGGGCCGGTGGCACACAACTGAGCGGCCGGCACACCGGCGCGCAGTGCTGCTTGCATCTCGTAAATACTGGAAACGTCGACGCCGATACCGGACGCCTTGGCTGCGCCGAGTAAACATTGTGCCTTGTTGGCTTTGGCGCCATAGAAGATCGCATGTCGGACTTCATGCTGTTCCAGCACGGATTGCAATGCGCCGGTGTTCAGTGCAAAGGCGTGTGGCCATACAAGATTCAGGGGGGAGCCGTGTTGCGCAACGAGTTCAAGCAGTTTGTCGGGTTGGCTATGTAACAGCTGTGCGATACATGCGTCCAATAATGGATTAAGCATTTTCGAAAGATGAACTTCAGTACGCGCTTCATTGAGGCGCGTTATTGCAATGGACATAACTATCCCCTGGCGCTTATAGCGTCGTCATTCATATTTAAATCTCTGGAAGAGATCGATGAATGTGGTCTTGTCGTTCGTCGTGTTTTTAACGCTTATGCGTTTGGCGGTGGATGCCACACGAATCCTGCAGGCGAAACTGTGGCTTTGATGGTAATAATCGGTTCATAAAACAATTGCATAAGAACCCCATTCCATAAGGTTTGTACGGGTGTAGCTATCGGCCACTAACTGCCGTTTTTCTTAATCTGACTCACCGCTGAGTGATGGGTAAGTGATGTCGCGAGGCCATACTTTCGGTGAGCGTTAAGACTTGCCTAGGGTCATGAAAAGTTTCTCTTGGCGGCGTGAACAATATTGCTACCGAGAACGATTATCAAGTAAGGTTTTCAAATATTTCTAATTGATCCCGGCCGAACAGCGTTGCGCGAACGTGTATTTGCACGCTCTTGCGGGCGTTCGTCCCAAGTTTGAAAGCGTTGTTAATTCATTGATCAATAAGGGGTTAAACGTTGATCGGCGAGGGCGCTGACAGAGGCGCAATTCAGCCGCCCCGAGGCCCCTGAAAATTTTGCAAAAACCACGACTGATGCACGCCAAGGAGAACTGCTATGAACACTGATCGTCCGATCACGACTGCCCTGCTTCCCATCAGCTACCTGTTCGTTCCGGGGAACCGTCCGGAGCGCTTTGCCAAAGCGGCTGAGGCCGGAGCGGATGCAATCATCCTGGACCTTGAGGATGCGGTTCATCCCGATAGCAAAGCCGCTGCTCGAGCTGCCATCTGGGCGTGGCAGGAGAGTGCGCCAAGTGTGGCGTGCCAGCGGTTTATCCGGCTCAACAGCGTCGGCAGCGCGTTGTTCCGCCAGGACCTGACGTGGTTGGGCGACATGCGTTACCCCGAGCGTTGCACCGGGGTATTCCTGCCCAAGGCCGAGGCGCCGCAAGCGTTGGCGCGGGTGGTCGAGCAGTTGCTGGCGTGGCAACCCCAATTGCACATTGTCGCGATCATCGAGACGGCCAGAGGCTTGCAGCAGGTGGAGGCGATTGCTGCGGTTCCCGGCCTGGCACGCCTGGCCTTTGGCTCGCTGGATTTTTCCCTGGATATCAATTGCGGCCAGGTGCCTGAGGCGTTTGTGTACGCACGCAACCGCATCGTGCTGGCCTCTCGCACTGCGGGTTTGCCGGCACCGATCGACGGAGTCACACCGGCGATCAACGACCTGGCGGTGGTCGCCCAGGACTCGCTTTACGCTCGCTCCCTCGGGTTCGGGGCCAAGCTGTGCATCCATCCCGCGCAGCTGGCGACGGTGCAGCGCGCATTTCTACCCGATGCGCAGCAATTGGCCTGGGCCGGTCGGGTGATGAGTGCCGTGGCCGGGGGCAGCCATGCGGTGCAAGTTGACGGCGAAATGGTCGACCTGCCGCTGATCGAACAGGCGCAACGCCTGTTGGACATGGCCCACCGACACGCAGCGGTCGCCAAGACCGGAGCTTGCTGAACATGCTGCCAGGACAGGAAGGGGCCATTGAGCAGACCTATCAGATTGCGCTGCGACCGGTGTGCGAAGTGCTGCAATCGGAACAGGTGGACCCGGCGAATGTGCAGTGGCTATGCGACTCGATTATCCGCGCAGGGCATTGGCTGGAACCGATCATTGTCGAGCGCTCGCAAGGCATCGTGATGGACGGTAACCATCGCCTGAATGCCGCGTTGCAGTTGGGTCTGTGTCGGGTGCCGTGCATCCAGCTCGACTACGCGGACCCACGGGTGTGCGTACGGCACTGGCACACGGGGCACGCGTTCGAGGTCGCGCGGATTTTCAACACCATCGCTCGCGGCGAGATCTTTCCGTACAAGACCACACGGCATGTGTTTGATCCGGCGCTACCGGTCATCGCGATCCCGCTGGATCGCCTGTACGAGTGAGCCGTGCAAAAAAACAGGTGGGTGGGTGATACTTTTTCGCACGTCGACTGGCATTAGGAGTGATTCCCATTTTCTCTCGTTGAAAGGATCCTCTCGTCATGCCTGTTGCCAGTCGGCCTTGCGGTGAACGCGCGTTAACCCTCGCTATTCGAACCGCCCTGTTGAATTTCGTCATGGTCGCAGCGGGCGCCAATGCCTGGGCTGAGACACCAACGCCTGCCGCCACGGATGACAGCACGCCCAGCCTGACCCTCGACACCACCACGATCGACGGCCGCTACAACGGCCCGACGGCGCTGCCCGAGGTTCTCCCCGGTGGGCAGGTGGCGCGCGGCGCGCGGCTGGGCATGATGGGCAACAAAGACGTGATGGACACGCCGTTCAGCGTCACCAGCTACACCGCCAAAACCCTCGCCGACCTGCAAACCGTCACCGTTGCCGATGCCCTGGAACGCGACCCGTCGGTGCGCTCGACCGGCCAGACCGGCGGTATCGTCGATTCGTTTTTCATTCGCGGTTTTGCCATCGGCGAAGGCAACCTGGGTGAGCTGGCCTACGACGGCGTGTATGGCGTAGCGCCCAATTACCGGGCCTTTACCGAGTACGCCGAGCGTATCGAAGTGCTCAAGGGGCCGGGTGCCTTGATGTATGGCATCTCGCCCAACAGTGGCGTGGGTGGGGTCATCAACATCGTTCCCAAACGGCCGCTGGAGGAAGACCTGACCCGGTTTACCGGCAGCTACGCGTCAGACTCCCAGGCGGGCGGGCACCTGGATATCAGTCGGCGTTTTGGTGAGGAAAACCAGTTCGGCGTGCGCTTTAACGGCAGCCTGCAGGGCGGCGACACGGCGGTGAACGACCAGCATCGCGACGTAGGGATCGGTGCGATTGCTCTGGATTATCGTGGCGAGCGGCTGCGTTTGAACTTCGACTACATCAGCCAGAAAGAAAGCTTCGACGGTGCCTCACGCCCGTTCACCATCGCGCCGGGCGTTGACGTGCCATCCGCCCCCAATGGCCGTACCAGCCTGCCGCAAAAGTGGGGTTGGTCGGATACCAAGGAACAGTCCGCATTGCTCGGCGGTGAATATGATCTGAGCGACAACCTCACCGTGTTCGCCCATGCAGGGGGCGGCAGGTCGGATGTGAAACGCATGTCCGACCAGGTGCCGCGCATCCTCAATGACGCGGGCGACACCAGCAACGTCCCGGGCTATTACAAATTCAACGTCGACCGTTCTACCGCCGATGTGGGGATGCGCGGGCTCTTCGCCACCGGCCCGGTAACCCATACCACCACGCTGATGGCGACCCGTTACCAGGATGAGCTATCGCGGGGCATCAACAACGGCACCACAATCCTCTCCAATATCTACCACCCGGTGGACACGCCCAAGCAATACATCAACACGCCCAAGGTGCTGCGAATCTCCGAGTCGGAGCTGTCCGGCGTGGCGTTGACCGACACCTTGGGGATGCTGGATGACCGTCTCCAACTGAGCCTGGGCGTACGCCGGCAGTTTATCGAGTCGCGTAACTACAATGCCGCCGGCTCCGTCAGCTCGCGTTACAGCGCCAACGCCACCACGCCGTTGCTGGGGGTGGTGGTCAAGCCCTGGGAGGACGTCTCCCTCTACTACAACTACGTCGAAGGGCTGAGCAAAGGCGATGCGGCACCGGGCACGGCGAGCAATGCCGGGGAAACCTTTGCGCCGTATGAGTCCAAGCAGCACGAACTGGGGGTGAAGTATGAACACGGCACCTTCATGACCACGCTGGCGCTGTTCCAGATCGAAAAACCTGCCGGCGAACTGGGCGCCAATGGCGTGTATTCGGTGCAGGCCGAACAGCGCAACCGTGGCCTGGAACTCAGCGTGTTCGGCGAAGTGGCCACCGGCACCCGTTTGATGGGGGGGGTGACCTTCCTCGATGGCGAGCTGACCAAGTCGGCGACTGCCGCTAACCAAGGCAACAAGCCGGTCGGCGTGCCCGATATCCAGGCCAACCTGTGGGCGGAATACGACACCCCCTGGCTGGAAGGTTTCACCCTCACGGGTGGTGCGATCTACACCGACAGCCAATACGTCAACCAGGCCAACACCCAGGAACTCGACGCCTGGACCCGCATTGACGCCGGTGCGCGTTACGCCACCAAGATAGAAGGGCGGCCGACGACATTCCGCGCCACGGTACAGAACGTGTTCGACCGTGAGTACTGGTCCGGCGTAGCCTCTTATGGTGCGTTTTCCCCGGGGTATCCGCGTACCTTGCAACTATCGGCTACGGTCGATTTTTGACGGGCGCCGGTTTGGAGCAATCATGCACCAGCAATAACCTTCAGCCTTGCTGGTCGCCTGATCGTCATCCCGTTAGGCCAACGCGTCGCGCTCGGCGAAGATGTTTGCCATTTGCGCCGCGTTCTCGGTTCCCCAGGTGCACAGCGGGATGATCGCATCAGCCAGACTACGGCCGAGCGGGGTCAGCGTGTAGTCCACGCGCGGGGGTACTTCCTTGTAGTCGTTGCGTGCAAGCACCTGATCGGCTTCCAGATCCTTCAGCTGCTGGATCAGCACCTTGTCGCTGACGCCAGGGATCAAACGCTTGAGTTCGCCATAGCGTTTCGGCCCACCGCGCAGGAAAAACAGGACCAGCGGTTTCCACTTGCCCGAGATGATGCGTAGCGTGGCGTTGAGCCCGCAACCGGTGTCGCAGATTTCAGATGTTGTCTTCATTTTTTGATACTTACCAAAAGGTGCATACTTGTCCTTAGGTTATCAGCGCTGCATCCTTGTCTCAAGCAAGCAATTTCCTGCTTGGGTACAACGCCAACCAAGGATGCACGTCATGACCAGATTGAATGGAAAGACCGCCGTGATCACCGGCGGCGCTACCGGTATCGGCCTCGCCGCAGCGAAGCGCTTCATCGAGGAAGGCGCTTTCGTCTTCATCTTCGGCCGCCGCCAGGAAGCGCTCGACGCGGCCATCGCCGAGCTTGGGCCCAATGCCCGTGCGGTGAAGGGCTCGGTCTCTGATCAGTCCGACCTGGACCGGCTCTACGCGGCGGTGAAGGCCGAGCGCGGAACCCTCGACATCGTCTTCGCCAATGCCGGCGCGGGAAGCCCGCTTGCGCTCGGAAAGATCACCGTCGAGCACATTGACGAAACCTTCGAGACCAACGTGAAGGGCGTGATCTTCACGGTCCAGAAGGCGTTGCCGCTGATGGGGCAGGGCGGTTCGATCATCCTGACCGGGTCGAGCGCCGGCACCACGGGCGCCCCGGCATTCAGTGTCTACAGCGCAAGCAAGGCGGCCGTGCGCAACCTCGCGCGTACTTGGGCGGAGGACCTGAAGGGCACCGGTATCCGGGTCAACGTGTTGTCGCCCGGGCCGACGGCCACCGAACTCGCGAAGGCAGCGCTCGGCGAGGAAGGCATGAAGGTCTTCGCCGCGATGAATCCGCTCCAACGCATGGCCGACCCGAAGGAGATTGGAGCGGCAGCCGCGTTTCTCGCCTCCCAGGACAGCAGCTTCATGACCGCCAGTGAGGTCGCCGTCGACGGCGGTCTGGCACAAATCTGATTCGCTACGCCCGAGCGGTCACTCCATTCCCTCTTCGGAGCCCGCAAGACGTGGTAAACCAAAGGAGATTTTTATGAGCTACGCAATTATCGGCTTCGGCAAACTGGGCCAGGCGCTTGCCAAGGCGTTTGCCCGCAAAGGCATCGAAGTGTCCGTTGCAACCACGCGCGATCCGCAACGTTTTGCAGCCGATACGGCCGCGATCGGCCCCGGGATTATTGCAAAAACACTGGCGCAAGCCCTTGAGGCGGACATTGTCTTTTTGGCTGTCCGTTACGAGTCGCACCGGGAAGTCGCGAAGGCGCTGCAGAACTGGGAAGGCAAGACCGTCATCGATGTGACCAATGCCTACGGCGTGCCCCCTGAGGAACTCGGCGGACAGCCATCCTCCAGGGTTGTCGCGCAGGCCTTTACGGGTGCAAGACTGGTCAAGGGCTTCAACCATTTGGTCGCTGCCGTTTTAGACCAGGACCCGGCCGTACAGGGTGGCAGGAGAGTGGTGTTCCTGGCGAGCGACGATGACGGCGCCGCAGCGGAGATTGGTGCGCTCGCGGAAAATCTCGGTTTCTCGCCGATCAAACTGGGCGGGCTTTCGGAAGGTGGAATGCTTGTGCAGGCGCGCGGAAATAGCTGGGGTCAGCTGATCTTCAAGGACTTGGTCAAGTTCGATTGATGGCGCTTATACGTTTGGATAAGTGCCAATTGCGCCCTCACAAGGCGCGTTTGTCGCCTGATTCATCCCCCACTCTCAGGAAAGATGCACCCGCCGTTGCGGACCAGTGCTTTCACTTCCTCGCTCACCTGCATCGGGTTTTGAGTTAATCGAGCAACAAACTCCTCGCGGCGCCGCACGTATGACTTCGAATCATGCTTCGCGCTCCAGAGCACGATGTTGATCACTATTGGAATGAGGTCCAGGCCCTTCTCGGTCAACGTGTAAAAGTCCTTGCGCCTGTCGTTGGGGCTGGGCGCCTTCGAGAGAACGCCTTGCTCCTCCAGAAAGGCAAGTCGGGAAGCAAGCACATTGGTCGCGATTCCTTCTTCCGATTTCAGGAAATCCCCATACGTCTTCTTCCCGACAAAAATGATGTCGCGAATGATCAGGAGCGACCACCGGTCGCCGAAAATCTCCACGCCGTAGTTCACCGCGCAATGGGACCGAAAGTCTTCTTTAAGAGTCGTTTTCATGGCTGGATATTAGCATCACTTGCATGTCGCAAGTAAAATTCGCCTGATCACTTGCTTTTTGCAAGTGAAAAGACCAGCATGGATCCTACGTTGAGTGAGTTCACCGGATCGCACCAGCGCGTCTCGTATCACTCTGCTCATAAGGGCCAATAACATGCTCGTTTTTGTCACTGGCGGCACCGGCCACGTCGGTTCGTACGTCATCCCCGACCTTATCGCAGCCGGCCATGAGGTCGTAGCTCTGGCACGGTCAGACGCCTCCGCCTCCACGGCCTCCGCGCTCGGCGCCAGGGTGCGTCGTGGAGATCTTGCCGACCTCGAAGGGCTCAAGGCGGCGGCGGTCGAGTCCGACGGCGTCATCCACCTCGGATACAGGGCCGAACTGCTTCCGTCCGGCGGGATCGCCGCCTTAGTCGAA
>Ga0207696_1000204_pt1 | contig 90602 bp, 82 predicted proteins | sample KBSS54metaG_FD_184403 | JGI IMG/M metagenome (GOLD analysis project Ga0207696, IMG submission 184403) | Switchgrass rhizosphere microbial communities from Kellogg Biological Station, Michigan, USA - KBS S5-4 metaG (SPAdes) (version 2) | ecosystem: Host-associated > Plants > Roots > Rhizosphere >... | reverse complement strand
TCGACTTGATCTACAACTGACAATTTAAAAGCTAGCGTGTAATCGCGCTGGCTCCGCCTTTTTCCGGTATCCATTGAATCCTCCTGAAGATTGGTCAGAAGGTGTAAACCTTATTCAGGACGCGACAGAGGCAACAAAAAAGGCCCGTATCGTGAGATACGGGCCTTTTTCGTAAGTCGGGAAAAATCAATTACTTGATTTTGCCTTCCTTGTAGATCACGTGCTTGCGAACAACCGGATCATATTTCTTGATCTCGATTTTGTCCGGGGTAGTACGCTTGTTCTTGTCGGTAGTGTAGAAGTGACCAGTACCGGCGCTCGAGATCAAACGAATCAATTCACGCATGATTAGCTCCCTTAAATCTTGCCATCGCGGCGAAGTTCGGCGAGCACGACACTGATGCCACGCTTGTCGATGATGCGCATGCCTTTGGCAGATACGCGCAGACGCACAAAACGTTTCTCTTCTTCAACCCAGAAGCGGTGATGCTGCAGGTTCGGCAGGAAACGACGACGGGTTTTGTTGTTTGCGTGGGAAATGTTATTCCCAGTCACCGGACCCTTACCGGTAACTTGACATACTCTCGACATGCCTCAGCCCTCTAAAACCACATGCCCAACCCGGCATGGGTTGGCCGCTTAATCTCTCAGTCATTTGGCGCCAGGCGCCGCGTTTCTTTAGAGGTCTTACCGGCTACACCTACAGTGAAGGAACCGGGCCCCTAGAAAAGAGCGCTGCTTTATACCAGAAAGACCGGGGTGCAACAACAATGGATGTGCAATCGACCGGTAAAAAGGCGCATTTTCCGCCTGCAGACGCTTTGGATAAAGGCTGAGGCGAGTTTTGACCACTCGTCGCAGAAAACCGCTCTAACAGACGTTTTCGACTTTTCCTCGTGCACCGTGGTCTGAAAAACGTCACTGGGCTGCCCCAAAAATGCAAAAAGGGGATAGTCATTTGCAATCCAGCCCTCTAGGGTAACCCTTTTCCAGACTGCACCTGCAGATGGCCTTCGATCTGTAAAGGAAGCCGACCATGCGCCTCGCTGCCCTACCCCTGTTGCTCGCCCCGCTTCTGCTGAGCCCCCTGGCCCAGGCTGCCGCCCTGAGCGTTTGCACCGAGGCCAGCCCTGAAGGGTTCGACGTGGTGCAATACAACTCGCTGACCACCACCAATGCCTCGGCCGACGTGCTGATGAATCGCCTGGTGGACTTCGACACCGCCAGTGGCAAAGTCGTGCCGAGCCTAGCCGACAGCTGGGAAGTCAGCACCGACGGCCTGACTTATGTGTTCAAGCTGCACCCGCAGGTGAAGTTTCACAGCACTGACTATTTCAAGCCGACCCGTACCCTCAGCGCCGAAGACGTCAAATTCAGCTTCGACCGCATGCTCGATCCAGCCAACCCATGGCACAAAGTGGCGCAAAGCGGCTTCCCGCACGCCCAGTCCATGCAGTTGCCGGCGCTGATCAAGAAGATCGACGCGCTTGACCCGCTGACCGTGCGCTTTACCCTCGACCACCCGGACTCGACGTTCCTCGCGACCCTGAGCATGGGCTTCGCCTCCATCTATTCCGCCGAATACGCCGACAAGCTGCTCAAGGCCGACGCCACCGACAAGCTCAACAGCCAGCCGATCGGCACCGGTCCGTTCGTGTTCACACGCTTCCAGAAAGACGCCTCTGTGCGCTACAAGGCCAACCCGGACTATTTCGGCGGCAAGCCGGCGGTCGACCCGCTGATCTTCGCCATCACCCCGGACGCCAACGTGCGCCTGCAAAAGCTGCGGCGCAACGAGTGCCAGATCGCCCTGTCGCCAAAACCGCTGGACGTGAAGGCTGCGCAGGAAGAGCCGACGCTGAAAGTAGAAAAGACTGACGCGTTCATGACCGCTTTCGTCGGCATCAACAGCCAGCATCCACCGCTGGACAAGCCGGAAGTGCGCCAGGCGATCAACCTCGCCTTCGACAAGGCCAACTACGTCAAAGCCGTGTTCGAAGACACCGCCGAACCCGCCAACGGCCCTTACCCGCCGAACACCTGGAGCTACGCGAAGAACATGCCGGGCTATCCGCACGACGTGGCCAAAGCCAAGGCGTTGCTGGCCAAGGCCGGACTCAAGGACGGCTTCCAGACCACCATCTGGACGCGTCCGTCCGGCAGCCTGCTCAACCCGAATCCGAGTCTGGGCGCGCAATTGCTGCAATCGGATCTGGCGGAAATCGGCATTCAGGCGGAAATCCGCGTGATCGAGTGGGGCGAACTGATTCGCCGCGCCAAGGCTGGCGAGCATGACCTGCTGTTCATGGGCTGGGCCGGCGACAACGGCGACCCGGATAACTTCCTCACGCCGCAGTTTTCCTGCGCGGCGGTCAAATCCGGCACCAACTTCGCCCGCTACTGCAATGCCGACCTGGACAAGTTGATCAGCGCCGGCAAGACCACCAGTGAGCAAGGCGTACGCACCAAACTGTACGAACAGGCGCAGGCGCAGATTCAGCAGCAGGCGCTGTGGTTGCCGCTGGCACACCCGACCGCTTATGCGCTGACGCGCAAGGATGTGCAGGGTTACTCGGTGAGCCCGTTCGGGCGGCAGGACTACTCCAAGGTCAACCTGAAATAACCTTCCACAACACAGCCCCCTGTGGGAGCGGGCTCGCTCGCGAAGGCGTCGGATCAGCCAACATTTTTAGTGACTGACACATCGCCTTCGCGAGCAAGCCCGCTCCCACAGGGGTTGGTGTTTGTTGTTGAAAGCTACATCCAGCCACACTCCGCCATCGACAGCGGCTCGCCGTCGCCAATGATGAAGTGATCCAGCACCCGTACATCAATCAGGTCCAGAGCCTTCTGCAAGCGCTTGGTCAGTTGTCGATCCGCCTGGCTCGGATCGCTGTTCCCCGACGGGTGGTTGTGGCAGAGAATCACCGCCGCCGCGTTGTTGGCCAATGAGCGTTTCACCACTTCCCGAGGATGCACGCTGGTGTTATCGATCGAGCCGCGAAACAGTGCCTCGAACGTCAGTACTTGATGCTTGGAGTCGAGAAACAGGCAGCCGAACACCTCGTGGGGCTCATGGCGCAGCATGGATTTCAGATAGTCCCGAACTGCCTGCGGATTCTCCAGTGCTGGCTTTTTACGCATGCACTCGGCCAGATGTCGCCGCCCCATTTCCAGCACCGCCTGCAACTGCGCGAATTTCGCAGGCCCCAATCCCAACTGTCCGCTGAACGCCGCAAGATCGGCCTCCAGCAACGCGCGCAGGCTGCCGAATTGCGTCAACAGGTGTCGCGCCAGATCCACCGCGCTTTTTCCCGTGACCCCGGTTCGAAGAAAAATCGCCAGCAACTCGGCGTCCGAAAGACTTCCCGAGCCCTGTTCAAGCAGCTTCTCCCGCGGCCGCTCCGCCGCAGGCCAATCGCGAATACTCATACACCTTCCTTGTCTGTGGGCGCCGCTGTTCCGTAGCGGTCGCTGTGATATCGTAGCCCATCTTTTTTGCGGGCGAATTCACCCTGGGGAGGGGGTTTCGCCACGTATGTCACCCACGAAATGTAAAGGCAGACCTATGCAGCGGCTGTATCGGAAACGCATCGTTCTGGGCGTCGGCGGCGGCATTGCGGCCTACAAGAGCGCCGATCTGGTTCGTCGCCTGATTGACCAGGGCGCCGAAGTGCGCGTGGTCATGACCCATGGCGGCGCCGAGTTCATCACCCCGCTGACCATGCAGGCCCTGTCCGGGCACCCGGTTCACCTCGACTTGCTCGACCCGGCCGCCGAAGCGGCGATGGGCCACATCGAACTGGCCAAATGGGCCGATCTGGTGCTGATCGCCCCAGCCACTGCCGACCTGATTGCGCGTCTGGCCCAAGGCATCGCCAACGATCTGCTGACCACCCTGGTGCTGGCCACCGACGCCGTGGTGGCCGTCGCGCCAGCAATGAATCAGGCGATGTGGCGCGATCCGGCAACCCAAGCCAACCTGAAAATCCTTGAAAGCCGTGGCCTGAAGACTTTCGGCCCGGCCTCTGGCAGCCAGGCCTGCGGCGACGTCGGCATGGGCCGGATGATGGAAGCCACCGATCTGGCGCAGTGCGCGGCGGATTGCTTCCAGCGCCAAGCGCTGACCGGCAAGCATGTGGTGATCACCGCCGGTCCGACCCAGGAAAACATCGACCCGGTGCGCTACATCACCAACCACAGCTCCGGGAAAATGGGCTTCGCTCTGGCCGAAGCCGCGGTGGAAGCCGGCGCCCGCGTGACCCTGATCAGTGGCCCGGTGCACCTGCCGACGCCGGATCGCGTCACGCGCATCGATGTGGTCAGTGCCCGCGACATGCTTGCAGCGTGCGAATCGGCCATCCCGTGTGATGTGTTCATCGCCTCGGCAGCGGTGGCGGACTACCGTCCGGAAGTGGTTGCCCCGCAAAAACTCAAGAAAGACCCTACAAGCGGCGACGGCTTCGTCCTGCAAATGGTGCGTAACCCGGACATCTTGGCCACCATCGCGACCCGCCCCGACCGGCCGTTCAGTGTCGGCTTCGCCGCCGAGACCGAACACCTGCTCGACTACGCTGCACGCAAGCTGAAAGACAAGAATCTCGACCTGATCGTCGCCAACGACGTCGCCAACCCGAGCATCGGTTTCAACAGCGAAGAAAACGCCTGCAGCGTGATCGACCGTGAGCTTCATGCCACTGTTTTCGCCCAGACCAGCAAGAGCAAGATCGCTCGCCAACTGGTCACTTTTATCGCCGAACGTCTGAACCAGGTTTAATTTACATGCACGCTTTGCAAGCCAAGATCCTCGACCCACGCATCGGTAGCGAATTCCCGCTGCCGCAATACGCCACCCCAGGCTCCGCCGGCCTCGACCTGCGCGCCATGCTGGAACAGGACATCGTGATCAAGCCGGGTGAAACCGTGCTGATCCCAACCGGTCTGTCGGTCTACATCGGCGACCCGAACCTCGCCGCGCTGATCCTGCCGCGCTCGGGCATGGGCCATAAGCACGGCATCGTGCTGGGCAACCTCGTCGGCCTGATCGACTCGGATTATCAGGGCCCGTTGATGGTGTCCTGCTGGAACCGTGGCCAGAACGACTTCACCATGACCGTCGGCGAGCGTCTGGCGCAGCTGGTGTTGGTGCCGGTGGTGCAGGCGCATTTCGAAATGGTTGAAGAGTTCGTCGAAACCGAACGCGGCGCGGGCGGCTTTGGCCATACCGGCACTAAATAAACGGATATACATCATTGTGGCGAGGGAGCTTGCTCCCGCTGGGCTGCGCAGCAGACCCAAAATCTTGTGGGCGCTGCGCACCCAAGCGGGAGCAAGCCCCCTCGCCACAAAAAATGCGCTACATCGGCAGCAGGCTTTAACACCGAAAATCAAGGTTTTGCCGGCCGCAAGCCACGCCAGCCGAGGCGTCATGGCCCTTTCACACCACGAACTCTCTGCGGAAAACGCCGTCATACCCTTCAGTTTGAGCCTGCCGCCGAGTGAATCGTCGGTGTGTCCCGCCACTTTCGAGATGGAGCATTTGTGCAGATGAGCACCCCCGCCAAGATCGCCCCGAAGCTACCCGACAGCATCTTCCGCGCCTATGACATTCGCGGCACTGTGCCGGAATTCCTCAATGCCGAAACCGCCTACTGGATCGGCCGCGCCATCGGCTCGCAGAGCCTGGCCCAAGGTGAACCGAATGTTTCCGTCGGTCGCGACGGTCGCCTGTCCGGCCCGGAGCTGGTTGCCGAGCTGATCCGCGGCATCGCCGAGAGCGGCTGCCATGTCAGCGATGTCGGCTTGGTCCCGACCCCGGCGCTGTACTACGCGGCCAACGTGCTCGCGGGTAAATCCGGGGTGATGCTCACCGGCAGCCACAACCCGTCGAACTACAACGGCTTCAAGATCGTGATCGCCGGCGACACCCTCGCCAACGAGCAGATCCAGGTGCTGCACGAGCGCATCAAGACCAATGACCTGACCAGCGGTCAGGGCAGCGTGACCCAGGTCGAAATCCTCGACCGCTACACCACCGAAATCGTCCAGGACGTCAAACTGGCCCGACGTCTGAAAGTCGTGGTCGACTGCGGCAACGGCGCGGCCGGCGTGATTGCCCCGCAACTGATCGAAGCGCTGAACTGCGAAGTCATCCCGCTGTTCTGCGAAGTCGACGGCAACTTCCCCAACCACCACCCGGATCCGGGCAAGCCCGAGAACCTCGTCGACCTGATCGCCAAGGTCAAGGAAACCAATGCCGACCTCGGTCTGGCCTTCGACGGCGATGGCGACCGCGTCGGCGTGGTGACCAACACCGGCAGCATCGTCTACCCGGACCGCCTGCTGATGCTGTTCGCCCGCGACGTGGTGGCGCGCAATCCGGACGCGGAAATCATCTTCGACGTCAAATGCACCCGCCGCCTGGTGCCGCTGATCAAGGAATACGGCGGTCGCCCGCTAATGTGGAAGACCGGTCACTCGTTGATCAAAAAGAAAATGAAACAATCCGGTGCTCTATTGGCCGGTGAGATGAGCGGGCACATCTTTTTCAAGGAACGCTGGTTCGGTTTCGACGATGGCATCTACAGCGCCGCACGGCTGCTGGAGATCCTCAGCAAGGAAAAATCCACCGCCGAAGAGCTGTTTGCGACCTTCCCGAACGATATTTCTACGCCGGAAATCAATATCCATGTGACCGAAGAGAGCAAATTCAGCATCATTGATGCACTGCACGACGCACAGTGGGGCGCAGGCGCCGACCTGACCACCATCGACGGCGTGCGGGTCGATTACGCCAAAGGCTGGGGCCTGGTACGCGCCTCCAACACCACTCCGGTGCTGGTGCTGCGCTTCGAGGCCGATGACGAGGCTGAATTGCAGCGCATCAAGGACGTGTTCCACGCCCAACTGAAACGCGTTGCACCTGATCTCCAACTACCGTTCTGATTCACCCGGAGCCCTGAATGACCCTCGAACGCGAAGCCGCCGCCCACACCGCCCAGGTCCTGTCCGAAGCGTTGCCTTACATCCGACGTTATGTCGGCAAGACCCTGGTGATCAAATACGGCGGCAACGCGATGGAAAGCGAGGAGCTGAAAACCGGCTTCGCCCGCGACATCGTCTTGATGAAAGCCGTAGGCATCAACCCGGTGGTGGTTCACGGCGGCGGCCCGCAGATCGGTGATCTGCTCAAGCGCCTGTCGATCGAAAGCCACTTCGTCGATGGCATGCGCGTCACCGACGCCGCGACCATGGACGTGGTGGAAATGGTTCTGGGCGGCCAGGTAAACAAAAGCATCGTCAATCTGATTAACCGTCACGGCGGCAGCGCCATCGGCCTGACCGGTAAAGACGCCGGGCTGATTCGTGCGAAGAAACTGACCGTCACCCGCCAGACCCCGGAGATGACTCAGCCGGAAATCATCGACATCGGTCAGGTCGGTGAAGTGGTCGGGATCAACACCGAACTGCTGAATCTGCTGGTCAAAGGCAACTTCATTCCGGTGATCGCGCCAATCGGCGTGGGTGAAAACGGCGAGTCGTACAACATCAACGCCGACCTGGTGGCCGGTAAAGTCGCCGAAGCGCTGAAAGCCGAGAAGCTGATGCTGCTGACCAACATCGCCGGCCTAATGGACAAGTCTGGCACCGTGTTGACCGGCCTGAGCACTCAGCAGGTCGACGACCTGATCGCCGACGGCACCATCTACGGCGGCATGCTGCCGAAGATCCGCTGCGCACTGGAAGCGGTTCAGGGCGGTGTTGGCAGCTCGCTGATCATCGACGGCCGCGTACCGAACGCGATCCTGCTGGAAATCTTCACCGACACTGGTGTGGGCACGCTGATCAGTAATCGCAAGCGTCCGTAAGGCGTCGCGGAAACGAAAAGACCCCGCTCAGCCTGACTGAGCGGGGTCTTTTTTTGCCTGCAACCCCTGTAGGAGCTTCCGCAGGCTGCGATCTTTTGATGTTTTGCTTTCAAAAAACAAGATCAAAAGATCGCAGCCTTCGGCAACTCCTACAAGGGCAGCGCGTCAGACGCCGAACTGGGCGCGATACGCTTCCACGGCTGGCAAATGCTGCTTGAGCTGCGGGTCGTCGGCGAGGAATTCCAGCACCTGGTTCAGCGAAACGATGCTGATCACCGGAATACCGAAGTCACGCTCGACTTCCTGGATCGCCGACAATTCGCCGTTGCCACGCTCCTGACGGTTCAGGGCGATCAGCACGCCAGCGGCCTTGGCGCCGTCCTGGGAAGCGATGATCTGCATCACTTCGCGGATCGCAGTGCCGGCGGTGATCACGTCGTCGATGATCAGCACGTCACCGGTCAGCGGCGCGCCGACCAGGCTGCCGCCTTCGCCGTGGGCCTTGGCTTCCTTGCGGTTGAAGCACCATGGCAGGTCGCGGTTGTGGTGTTCGGCCAACGCGACAGCGGTGGTGGCTGCCAGCGGGATGCCTTTGTAGGCCGGGCCAAACAATACGTCGAAAGGAATGCCGCTTTCGGCGATGGCTGCCGCGTAGAAACGCCCCAGCTGCGCCAGGGCCGAACCCGAGTTGAACAGGCCGGCATTGAAGAAGTAAGGACTGGTGCGCCCGGACTTCAGGGTGAACTCACCGAAGCGCAAAACGCCGCGATCGATGGCAAAACGAATGAAATCGCGCTGATACGCTTGCATGAAAAAAACCCCAAATACCACGGATTTAGCTAATTAGCTTGACGCCGTGTATCATACACGCACGCGATTTTTGGGGCCATTTATGCGGATCATCAGTGTGAACGTCAATGGTATTCAGGCTGCAGTCGAGCGTGGTTTGCTCAGTTGGCTGCAAGCACAGAATGCCGACGTCATCTGCCTGCAGGACACCCGTGCCTCCGCCTTTGAACTGGATGACCCAGCCTTCCAACTGGATGGCTACTTCCTTTATGCCTGCGATGCTGAAGTCCCTGCCCAAGGCGGCGTGGCTTTGTATTCGCGGTTGCAACCGAAGGCTGTCATCAGCGGTCTCGGTTTCGAGACGGCCGACCGCTACGGGCGCTACCTGCAAGCAGATTTCGACAAAGTCAGTATTGCCACCTTGCTGCTCCCTTCGGGGATGAACGGCGATGAGGACTTGAACCAGAAGTTCAAGCTCATGGACGAATTCGGCAAGTACCTGGACAAGCAGCGGCGTAAACGTCGCGAGTACATTTATTGTGGCTCGCTGTACGTTGCGCAGCAGAAGCTCGACATCAAGAACTGGCGCGACAGCCAGCAATCCCCGGGCTTCCTGGCGCCAGAACGCGCCTGGATGGACGAGATTGTCGGCAACATGGGCTATGTCGATGCCCTGCGCGAAGTCAGCCGCGAAGGCGACCAGTACAGCTGGTGGCCGGACAACGAACAGGCCGAGATGCTGAATCTGGGCTGGCGCTTCGACTACCAGCTGCTGACCCCAGGCTTGCGCCGTTTCGTACGCAGCGCACGCCTGCCACGTCAGCCACGGTTTTCGCAGCACGCGCCGCTGATCGTCGACTACGACTGGACGCTGACCATATAAGCGTCGATTCGTGAATGCAAAAAAGCCGACATTACTGTCGGCTTTTTTGTGGGTAACTGCTTTTCAAATGTGCGACCGGTCTTGCTCGCGAAGGCGTCGTGTCAGCCACCTATTCGTTGACGGATACACCGTCTTCGCGAGCAAGCCCGCTCCCACAAGGGAAATCGTCGCTGGCTATTATTTGATCAGGCGCCAGGTGAACGGATAGCGATACGGGAACCCGTCATTGGCCTTCACCCCGGCAATGATCGTCAGCACCAATGCACCGATGGCCAGCAGGCCCAGCAAGAAGAAGCCGATGATCAACACCATCAGCAGCAGACAGATCGCGGCAGCAATCGCCACGGTGATCTGGAAATTCAGTGCCTCTTTGCCCTGAGCGTCGATGAACGGGTCGGTTTCGCGCTTCATCTGCCACAGGATCAGCGGTCCGATCAGGTTGCCGAACGGAATCCAGATCCCCAGCAAGGCGGACAAGTGACAAAACATCGCCCATTGGCGAACCTCCTGGCTCGGCTTGGGCAGCAACTCTTGCTCATCACTCATCACGTCCTCCTTGCGGGTTGCGAACCTGCTCAGTCGGCCAGTGCAGCCTTTTGCAGTTCGAAGATTTCGTTCATGCCTTTCTTCGCCAGCTCCAGCATGGCGTTCAGCTCTTCAGGCTGGAACGGCGCGCCTTCGGCGGTGCCCTGGACTTCGATGAAGCCACCGGTGCTGGTCATCACCACGTTGAGGTCGGTCTCGGCGGCGGAATCTTCAAGATAGTCCAGATCCAGCACTGGCTCGCCCTGATACATGCCGACCGACACCGCGCCGATCATTTGCTTGAGCGGGTCGCCGCCTTTCAGGCCGCCGCGCTTCTTGATCACTTTCAGTGCATCAACCAGGGCCACCATGGCGCCAGTGATGGAGGCGGTGCGGGTGCCGCCATCAGCCTGGATCACGTCGCAGTCGACGTACAGGGTCACATCGCCCAGCTTGGACATGTCCAGCGCAGCGCGTAGCGAACGGCCGATCAGGCGCTGGATTTCCAGGGTGCGGCCGCCCTGCTTGCCACGGCTCGCTTCACGCTGGTTACGCTCGCCAGTGGCGCGCGGCAGCATGCCGTACTCGGCGGTCAACCAGCCCTGGCCCTGGCCTTTGAGGAAACGCGGCACGCCGTTTTCGACGCTGACGGTGCAGATGACCTTGGTATCACCGAATTCGACCAGTACGGATCCCTCGGCATGTTTGGTGTAGTTGCGGGTAATGCGGATCGAGCGAAGCTGATCGGCAGCGCGACCACTTGGACGTTTCATAGGGAATACCTGTACTGGGGACGGAAAACTGCCGAGCATTATAGAGCGCTGCACCGCGCCTGGGCACGGGTTAAAAATTCCGACCGTCGACCCAGGGCCCTGAAATGCGCATAACCGACGGCCTGCAGCCCTTTGTCACACCGTGTGTTTGGGCGCATCCGCCGCACTGCGCTACAATCCTGCGCCTTTGCTGCCAGTCGGCTTAAATTCATTGATATCGAGCCTGCGGAACATCCCTTCTGCGCCGATCTGCATTGCGAGGTCACCGCCATGGTGCACAGCATGACCGCCTTCGCCCGCGTCGAGAAAGCCGGCGTCCAGGGCACCCTGAGCTGGGAGCTGCGCTCGGTCAACAGCCGCTATCTGGAACCGCACCTGCGCCTGCCGGAGTCGTTCCGCGACCTCGAGGGCGCCGTGCGTGAAGCCCTGCGTCAGGGCCTGTCGCGGGGCAAGCTGGAATGCACCCTGCGCTTCACCGAAGAAAGCACCGGCAAGCCGTTGCAAGTCGACCGCGAGCGCGCCGCGCAACTGGTCGCCGCCGCCGAAACCGTTGCCGGCCTGATCAAGAACCCGGCAGCACTCAACCCGCTGGAAGTGCTGGCCTGGCCCGGCGTGCTGGTGGCCGACGCGACTGATCCACAGGCGCTGAACGCCGAGGCGCTGGCGCTGTTCAATCAAGGTCTCAAGGAACTCAAGGCCGGCCGCGAGCGCGAAGGCGCGGAGTTGGCACGCCTGATCAACGAGCGCCTGACTTCCATTGAAGAGGACGTCGTGACCTTGCGTGAACTGGTGCCGCAGATGCTCGCGACCCAGCGTCAGAAAGTCCTCGACCGCTTCACCGACATGAAAGCCGAACTGGACCCGCAGCGCCTGGAACAGGAAATGGTCATGCTCGCGCAAAAGAGCGATGTGGCCGAGGAACTGGATCGCCTGAGCACCCACATCATTGAAGTGCGCCGGGTGCTCAAGTCCGGCGGTGCCGCCGGTCGGCGCCTGGACTTCCTGATGCAGGAGCTCAACCGCGAAGCCAACACACTGGGCTCCAAGGCCTTCGACCCGCGCAGCACCCAGGCCGCCGTCAACCTCAAGGTGTTGATCGAGCAGATGCGCGAACAAGTGCAGAATATTGAGTAAGGCAACAGACATGACCCACAGCACCGGCACCCTGTACATCATTTCCGCGCCATCGGGCGCAGGCAAAAGCAGCCTGGTCAAGGCTTTGACCGATGCAAATCCGGAGATCCGCGTCTCGATCTCCCACACCACCCGCGCCATGCGTCCGGGTGAAGTGGACGGCGTGAACTATCACTTCGTGACTCGCGAAGAGTTCGTGAAGATGGGCGAGCACGGCGATTTCCTCGAACGCGCCGAAGTCTTCGGCAACTTCTACGGCACCTCGCAAAGCCGCCTACAGCAGACGCTGGACGAAGGTCACGACCTGATTCTGGAAATCGACTGGCAAGGCGCCGAGCAAGTGCGCAAGCTGATGCCGCAGGCACGCTCGATCTTCATCCTGCCGCCGTCGTTGCAGGCCTTGCACCAGCGTCTGACCAACCGCGGCCAGGACAGTGACGAGATCATTGACGGGCGGATGCGTGAAGCCGTCAGCGAGATGAGCCACTATGTCGAGTACGACTATCTGATCATCAACGACGATTTCGCCCATGCACTGGACGATCTGAAGGCGATTTTCCGCGCCAATCAGCTGCAACAGAAACGCCAGCAGGTACGTTTCGGCAAATTACTGGCCGAACTGCTCGGTTAATCAGCACTTCCCAAAACCGCTGCAAGCGCTTTACATTGGTGCTTGCAGCGCGTTGAAGGGTCTGGTCAAAAAATCAGCGCTTCCCTAATCGCTGGTGATTTTTTAAACTGCTCAGTCCGCTCGCCCAACCGGGCAGCGCGCATATTGCATTCGCTCCGAGGAATACCATGGCCCGCGTAACCGTTGAAGACTGCCTAGAACACGTGGAAAACCGCTTTGAGCTGGTCATGCTCTCTACCAAGCGTGCCCGTCAACTGGCCACCGGCGGCAAAGAGCCACTGGTCCAGTGGGAAAACGACAAGCCGACCGTTGTCGCCCTGCGTGAAATCGCAGAAGGCCTGATGAGCTACGAGTTCATCGCCGAGCAGGAAATCGTCCACGAAGACCCGGTCTTCGCTGCGTTCGAGGACGAGTCCAACGAGGCCGTCTAAGCCTATGCCTGGTCGACGTAGCACGGCGCGGGAACACAGCCTACGGCAGGAGTCATCATGCCGAGCATAGACGCCCTCGCCGATCGCTTATCGACCTACCTCGGCAACGACCAGGTCAACCTGGTCCGCCGAGCGTATTTCTACGCCGAACAAGCCCATGACGGTCAGCGCCGTCGCAGTGGCGAGGCGTACGTCACGCATCCTCTTGCGGTGGCGAATATTCTTGCCGACATGCACATGGACCATCAGAGCCTGATGGCCGCGATGCTGCATGACGTGATCGAAGACACCGGTATCGCCAAAGAAGCGCTGCAAGCGCAGTTCGGTGAAACCGTGGCCGAACTGGTCGACGGGGTCAGCAAACTGACCCAGATGAACTTCGAGACCAAGGCCGAAGCCCAGGCCGAAAACTTCCAGAAAATGGCCATGGCCATGGCCCGCGACATTCGCGTGATCCTGGTCAAACTTGCCGACCGCCTGCACAACATGCGCACGCTGGAAGTGCTGTCCGGGGAAAAACGCCGCCGGATCGCCAAGGAAACCCTCGAAATCTATGCGCCCATCGCCAACCGGCTGGGCATGCACGCCATTCGTATCGAATTCGAAGACCTCGGCTTCAAGGCGATGCACCCGATGCGTTCGGCGCGGATCTACCAGGCGGTCAAGCGCGCCCGGGGCAACCGCAAGGAAATCGTCAACAAGATCGAAGAGTCCCTCGGCCACTGCCTCGCGATCGACGGCATCCAGGGCGAAGTCAGCGGTCGCCAGAAACACCTCTACGGCATCTACAAGAAAATGCGCGGCAAGCGTCGGGCCTTCAACGAGATCATGGACGTCTATGCGTTCCGGATCATCGTCGACAAGGTCGATACCTGCTACCGCGTGCTGGGTGCTGTGCATAATTTGTACAAACCGTTGCCGGGACGCTTCAAGGATTACATCGCGATTCCCAAGGCCAACGGCTATCAGTCGCTGCACACCACGCTGTTTGGCATGCACGGCGTACCGATCGAGATCCAGATCCGCACCCGCGAAATGGAAGAAATGGCCAACAACGGCATTGCCGCTCACTGGCTGTATAAATCCAGCGGTGACGAGCAGCCCAAAGGCACTCACGCTCGTGCCCGCCAGTGGGTCAAAGGCGTGCTGGAAATGCAGCAACGTGCCGGCAACTCGCTGGAATTCATCGAGAGCGTGAAGATCGACCTGTTCCCGGACGAGGTCTACGTGTTCACGCCCAAAGGCCGGATCATGGAGCTGCCCAAAGGCTCCACGGCGGTCGACTTTGCCTATGCGGTGCACACCGACGTCGGCAACAGCTGCATCGCCTGCCGGATCAACCGCCGTCTCGCACCGCTGTCCGAACCGCTGCAAAGCGGCTCCACGGTCGAGATCGTCAGCGCACCCGGCGCGCGGCCGAATCCGGCGTGGCTCAACTTCGTGGTCACCGGCAAGGCACGTACGCACATCCGTCATGCACTGAAACTGCAACGTCGCTCCGAGTCCATCAGCCTCGGCGAACGCCTGCTGAACAAGGTGCTCAACGGTTTCGACAGCTCGCTAGAGAAAATTCCGACCGAGCGCGTCAAGGCGATGCTCACCGAATACCGCCTCGAACTGATTGAAGATTTGCTCGAAGACATTGGTCTGGGCAACCGCATGGCCTATGTCGTGGCGCGCCGCCTGCTTGGCGAAGGCGAGCAGCTGCCGAGCCCGGAAGGCCCGCTGGCGATTCGCGGTACCGAAGGTCTGGTGCTCAGTTACGCCAAATGCTGCACGCCGATCCCGGGCGACCCGATTGTCGGGCACCTGTCGGCGGGCAAAGGCATGGTCGTGCACCTGGACAACTGCCGCAACATCAGCGAAATCAGGCACAACCCGGAAAAATGCATCCAGCTTTCGTGGGCCAAGGATGTCACCGGCGAATTCAACGTCGAGCTGCGCGTCGAGCTGGAGCACCAGCGCGGCCTGATCGCGCTGCTGGCCAGCAGCGTCAACGCGGCCGACGGCAATATCGAGAAAATCAGCATGGACGAGCGCGATGGCCGCATCAGCGTCGTCCAGCTGGTGGTCAGCGTCCACGACCGTGTGCACCTGGCCCGCGTGATCAAGAAACTGCGCGCCCTGACCGGGGTCATCCGCATCACCCGCATGCGTGCCTAATTCACACCTAACAAGGAGCCATACATGACCAAGACCGTTATCACCAGCGACAAGGCCCCAGCCGCCATCGGTACCTACTCCCAGGCGATCAAGGCCGGCAACACTGTCTACATGTCGGGCCAGATTCCTCTGGATCCAAAGACCATGGAACTGGTTGAAGGCTTCGAAGCCCAGACCGTCCAGGTGTTCGAGAACCTCAAAGCCGTGGCTGAAGCCGCTGGCGGTTCGTTCAAGGACATCGTCAAGCTGAACATCTTCCTCACCGACCTGAGCCACTTCGCCAAGGTCAACGAGATCATGGGCAAGTACTTCGATCAGCCGTACCCGGCCCGCGCCGCCATCGGCGTTGCTGCCCTGCCGAAGGGTTCGCAAGTCGAAATGGATGCCATCCTGGTCATCGAGTAATGCGCACGGCGCAGCCTTCAAACGCTGCGCCGACTGCTCTGCGGTAAAGAAAAGGTTTTGAAAGGATTCCACCATGCGCAAAGCGCTTGCTCTCTCGCTGCTCGCCATTTTCCTCGGCGGCTGTGCCAGCGACCCCGCCGACCGTGACATCAGCGGCACCTGGATCAACCAGGTGGCGATCGACGCTGCTGCCAAGGGCGGCCCCCTGCGCGAAGCGCTTCAGGCCTATGGCCCGAACCTGGAGTGGGACGTCAACACCAAGGCCGGTCAGGCCCGCTACACCAACGGTTTCGAGAACGTCGAAGGACGGCTGCAGGAAGAACAGTCCGGCGCCTGGAAAGTCGACTTCTATGGCAGCTCCGGAAGTGAGCTGAAACGCGACGGCGGACGGATGAAACAAGCCGCCACCGAGAACGAGCCGGATCAGTTGTTCGACCGCGCACAAATCCCCGTACCGGAAGGCGCGCCAATCGGCGCCAGCTTCGAACGGGCGCTGTATTCGGCCTATCTGGGCGGCAGCTGGAAGATTGCCAGCGGCGACGGCGAAGGCAACACCGTGCAGTTCCAGGCCGACGGCCAGGTCTCCGGCTTGCCCGGCGCCGATCGCTATGCCCTGTGCCTGGCAGGCGACTGCGCCTCAATGAACAGCGACCACGACAGCATGTGGCTGCAACTCAACGGCCAGGGCAATAACTGGATCTTTGCCCGCAAAGGCAAGGCGCTGGAGATTTTCCAGGCGGTGAACAGCGCACTGGCGGATGAAATGCCGCAGTTCACCCCGGGTGAGCGCAAGTGGTTGCTTGAGAAGCAGTAACCGCGCCTGAGAGCAACACATAACCCTGTGGGAGCGGGCTTGCTCGCGAAGGGGATGTGTCAGTCGACATCAATGTTGCCTGACACACCCTCTTCGCGAGCAAGCCCGCTCCCACAGTGGTTTGTGGTGTCTGGAAGTCAGCATTTACCTTCAAGAATCGCCGCATAGCCTTCACGGTAACTCGGATACGTCGGCGTCCAGCCCAGTGCCTTCGCCCGGGCATTGCTGCAGCGCTTGCTGCCGGTGCGGCGTACGCTGGCGTCTTCCGCCCAATCGGTGACACCCAGATACTCGCGCAGCCAGGCGACCACTTCGGCCAGCGGTGCCGGCGCATCGTCCACACCGATATAAACATCCTGCAACGGCGTGCCCTGATGAGCTGCCTGCAGCAGAAACGCCATCAGCCCCGCCGCGTCATCAGCATGAATGCGATTGCCGTATAGCGGCGGCTCGACCGCCACCCGATAACCGCGACGTACCTGGGTCAACAGCCATTCACGACCTGGGCCGTAAATACCGGTCAGGCGCACGATGCTCGCCGGGATACCGCTTTTCAGCGCCACTTGCTCAGCCTCAAGCATCACTTGCCCGGAGTATCCGCTGGCGACGGTCGCTGAATGCTCGTCGACCCACTCCCCTTCCTGCTGCCCGTACACACTGCTGCTGGAAACGAACAGCAGCCGCTCAGGGGTCTGCCCATAATCGTCCAGCCAGCTCAGCACGTTCTGCAAACCCTGCACGTAAGCCGCACGATAACCGGCTTCATCGTGATCGGTGGCCGCCGCGCAATACACCAGGTAATCCACCGCCCCGACCGGCCAGGTCTCCGGGCAATCTTCCTTGAACAGGTCACCGGCCACGCCGATGACGCCGTCCGGCAAGCGCGAAACATCACGGCGCAGACCATGCACCTCCCAGCCGGCAGCCAGCAATTGCTTAGCCAGACGACTGCCGACATCACCACAACCGGCAATCAAAACAGAAGGTGCGGACATCAAAAAACTCCCAAACGAAAGGAACAGACTAGCCCTCACAAAGGACGAACGGCTAGCAATCGAGGAAAAAAAGATACTCTATTACTTCTGTTAACAAGAATTACTTGCAATAATGCACCCCACTTTTGTTCTCGGCCTCACGAGGCCTGGAAGAGCATCAACCGTTTTCTACTTCAGGTCCGGCCAGCATGACACGTAATCAAAACCCCGCTTCGCCAACCAAACGACCTCGCGCCTTCAGCGCGGTGGCGGCCCTGCTGCTCAGCCTGATGCTGGCGCCGACCGCCGCCTTCGCCGATGCCCAGGCGCCAGCCGCCCCGGCTGCCACCGAACAACACGCACCTGCCGCCGCCGCGCCAGCCACCACCGATCCGGTGCAGGCGGTAGATGCCAGTCCGGCCGACGCGCCTGAAGCGCTCGAACCCGACAACACCTTGGGCATGGCCCACGACCTGTCGCCATGGGGCATGTACCAGAACGCCGACATCATCGTGAAAATCGTGATGATCGGTCTGGCCATCGCTTCCATCATCACCTGGACCATCTGGATCGCCAAAGGCTTCGAGCTGATGGGCGCCAAGCGTCGTCTGCGCGGTGAAATCGCTGCGCTGAAAAAAGCCGCGACCCTCAAGGAAGCCAGCGCCACTGCGGCGAAGGAAGGCACCCTCGCCAACCTGCTGGTGCACGACGCGCTCGAAGAGATGCGCCTGTCGGTCAACAGCCGCGAGAAAGAAGGCATCAAGGAGCGCGTCAGCTTCCGTCTTGAGCGCCTCGTCGCAGCCTGTGGCCGCAACATGAGCAGCGGCACCGGCGTCCTCGCCACTATCGGCTCCACCGCGCCGTTCGTCGGCCTGTTCGGTACCGTGTGGGGCATCATGAACAGCTTCATCGGCATCGCCAAGACCCAGACCACCAACCTCGCCGTCGTGGCGCCGGGCATCGCCGAAGCGCTGCTGGCCACCGCGCTGGGGCTGGTTGCCGCGATTCCTGCGGTGGTGATCTACAACGTGTTCGCCCGCTCCATCGCCGGCTACAAGGCGCAGGTGTCCGACGCTTCGGCGCAGGTCCTGTTGCTGGTCAGCCGTGACCTCGATCACCAGCCTGAGCGCAGCAGCTCGCAACCACACATGGTGAAAGTGGGGTAATCGGCCATGGGCCTGCATTTGAAAGAAGGCGCAGACGACGATCTGGCCGAGAACCACGAAATCAACGTCACGCCGTTCATCGACGTGATGCTGGTACTGCTGATCATCTTCATGGTGGCCGCGCCGCTGGCCACTGTCGACATCAAAGTCGACCTGCCGGCCTCGACCGCCAAACCGGCGCCGCGCCCGGAGAAACCGGTGTTCCTCAGCGTTAAAGCTGATCAGCGCCTGTACATCGGCGACGATGAAGTGAAAGCCGAAACCCTTGGCGCCGTGCTCGACGCCAAGACCCAGGGCAAGAAAGACACCACCATCTTCTTCCAGGCCGACAAGGGCGTGGACTACGGCGACCTGATGAGCGTGATGGATAAATTGCGTTCGGCCGGTTACCTGAAGGTCGGTCTGGTGGGCCTTGAGAGCGCAGCCAAGAAATGATCACGACGCGCCATAAGCTGACGCGTTACAGCGGTAGCCTGGCCGTGGTGCTGGGCGTTCACGCGCTGGCCATCGCGCTGGCGCTGAACTGGACCGCCCGCCCGCCCATCGAACTGCCGCCGCAGGCAATGATGGTCGAGCTGGCACCGGTTCCGACCCCGCCACCGCCTGCTCCGCCGAAAGTCGTCACACCGCCGCAGCCGCCGGCTCCGGTCGAAGAGTTGCCGATTCCGAAACTGGCAGAAGCACCCAAGGCCGAGATTGCCGTACCGAAGCCCAAACCCAAGCCAAAGCCGAAACCGCAGCCGCCCAAACCGGTGGAGAAAAAACCGGAACCGGTGAAGGAAAAACCTTCCGAGGAAAAACCGGCGGAGACGCAGCCGACCCAGGCACCGACGGAGAAATCCGCCCAGCCGGCACCGGGACCGTCGCCCGCACAAATGGCCGCCAAGGCCAGCTGGCAAAACACCCTGCTCGCGCACTTGGGCAAGTACAAGAAGTATCCGGCCAGTGCGCAGGCTCGCGGCAAGGAAGGCTTGAACCGTCTGCGTTTCGTCGTCGACGCTGAAGGCAATGTGTTGTCGTTCGAACTGGTGGGCCGCTCAGGCAACGCCGATCTGGACCGGGCCACCCTGGAAATGATCCGCCGCGCACAACCGCTGCCCAAGCCACCGGCCGACATGCTGAACAACGGCTCAATCGAAATTGTCGCGCCGTTTGTGTACTCGCTGGATAAACGCCGCTAACGCGATGCAAAACCTGTGGGAGCTGGCTTGCCAGCGATTGCAGTGTGTCAGACAAGGATTATGAACTGACCCTCCGCTATCGCTGGCAAGCCAGCTCCCACAAGTTTCTGTGTCAGCCAGAAGAACCCGACCCAAAAGGCACCGAAAGGTGCCTTTTGCCTATCTGGCAACGGCAAACTCACATTGCCCGGTGTCGCATTCCTCACTCAGTCTGATAACGTGCGTCTATCGATTGCAGCCGTTATGCTTGGCCCGCAACTTCATGGACGCTCGCTATGACTCTCACAGAATTACGCTACATCGTTACCCTCGCCCAAGAGCAACACTTCGGCCACGCCGCCGAGCGTTGCCACGTCAGTCAGCCGACCCTGTCGGTGGGCGTGAAAAAACTTGAAGACGAACTCGGTGTGCTGATTTTCGAGCGCAGTAAAAGCGCCGTGCGTCTGACCCCGGTCGGCGAAGGCATCGTCGCCCAGGCGCAGAAAGTCCTGGAGCAGGCGCAAGGCATCCGTGAGCTGGCCCAGGCCGGCAAGAACCAGCTGACCGCTCCGCTGAAAGTCGGCGCGATCTACACCGTCGGGCCGTACCTGTTCCCGCACCTGATTCCACAACTGCACCGGGTCGCCCCGCAGATGCCGTTGTACATCGAAGAGAACTTCACCCACGTGCTGCGCGACAAACTGCGCAACGGCGAGCTCGACGCGATCATCATCGCCCTGCCGTTCAACGAAGCCGACGTGCTGACCCTGCCGCTGTACGACGAGCCGTTCTACGTCTTGATGCCAGCCCAGCACCCGTGGACGCAAAAAGAATCCATCGACCCGGGCCTGCTCAACGACAAGAGCCTGCTCCTGCTCGGCGAAGGCCACTGCTTCCGCGACCAGGTGCTTGAGGCCTGCCCGACCCTGACCAAGGGCAACGACGGCGCCAAGCACACCACGGTGGAATCCAGCTCGCTGGAGACCATCCGCCACATGGTCGCCTCCGGCCTGGGGATCTCGATCCTGCCGTTGTCGGCTGTCGACAGCCATCACTACGCCCCGGGCGTGATCGAAGTACGCCCGCTGTCGGCGCCGGTGCCATTCCGCACCGTGGCGATTGCCTGGCGCGCGAGCTTCCCGCGGCCGAAAGCCATCGAAATCCTCGCCGACTCCGTTCGCCTGTGCTCGGTGGCCAAACCCGCCGCGCCGGTCACGGCCGGTTAAGCCAGGGTCATGACTGAGCTGTCGCAAGTGTCGGTGACGGCACTCAAGGGTGTCGGCGAAGCCATGGCCGAGAAGCTGGCCAAGGTCGGCCTGGAAAACCTCCAGGACGTGCTGTTTCACCTGCCGCTACGTTATCAGGATCGCACCCGTGTGGTGCCGATCGGCCACTTGCGCCCTGGCCAGGACGCGGTGGTCGAAGGCACCGTCAGCGGTGCCGACGTGGTCATGGGCCGGCGTCGCAGCCTCGTCGTGCGCATGCAGGACGGCACAGGCGGACTGAGTCTGCGCTTCTACCATTTCAGCAACGCGCAGAAAGAAGGCCTCAAGCGCGGCACGCGGATTCGCTGCTACGGCGAAGTCCGGCCCGGCGCTTCGGGACTGGAAATCTACCACCCGGAATACCGCGCCATCACCGGTGACGAACCGCCGCCGGTGGACGAAACCCTGACCCCGGTTTACCCGCTCACCGAAGGCCTGACCCAACAGCGCCTGCGCCAGTTGTGCATGCAGACCCTGACGCTGCTCAAGCCAAACACCCTGCCCGACTGGCTGCCGACCGAACTGGCCCGCGACTACCAATTGGCGCCGCTGGCCGACGCGATCCGCTACCTGCACAACCCGCCCGCCGACGCCGACGTCGATGAACTGGCCCTCGGTCATCACTGGGCCCAGCATCGGCTGGCCTTCGAAGAACTGCTGACCCATCAACTGTCGCAACAGCGTCTGCGCGAAAGCATGCGTTCGCTGCGCGCGCCGGCGATGCCGAAGGCGAAAAAACTGCCACCGAAATACCTGGCCAACCTCGGTTTCAACCCGACCGGCGCCCAGCAACGCGTCGGCAACGAAATCGCCTACGACCTCAGCCAGCACGAACCGATGCTGCGGCTGATTCAGGGCGACGTTGGTGCGGGCAAAACCGTGGTTGCCGCCCTCGCGGCGCTGCAAGCGCTGGAGGCCGGTTATCAGGTCGCACTGATGGCGCCGACCGAGATCCTCGCCGAGCAACACTTCATCACCTTCAAGCGCTGGCTCGAACCGCTGGGCATCGACGTCGCGTGGCTGGCCGGCAAGCTCAAGGGCAAGAATCGCGTCACCGCGCTGGAACAAATCGCCAGCGGCACGCCGATGGTGGTCGGCACTCACGCGCTGTTTCAGGATGAAGTGCAGTTCAAGAATCTGGCGCTGGTGATCATCGACGAACAACACCGCTTTGGCGTGCAGCAGCGTCTGGCGCTGCGGCAGAAAGGCGTCGGCGGGCGCATGTGTCCGCACCAACTGATCATGACCGCCACGCCGATCCCCCGCACGCTGGCGATGAGCGCCTACGCCGACCTCGACACCTCGATCCTCGACGAACTGCCGCCCGGTCGCACCCCGGTCAACACCGTACTGGTCACCGACACCCGTCGCGTCGAAGTCATCGAACGGGTGCGCAGCGCCTGCGCCGAAGGGCGTCAGGCCTATTGGGTGTGCACGCTGATCGAAGAGTCGGAAGAGCTGACCTGTCAGGCGGCCGAAACCACGTTCGAAGACCTCACCGCCGCCCTCGGCGAGCTGAAAGTCGGACTGATTCACGGGCGCATGAAGCCTGCCGAAAAAGCCGCGGTCATGGCCGAGTTCAAGGCCGGCAACCTGCAACTGCTGGTCGCCACCACGGTGATCGAAGTCGGCGTCGACGTGCCCAACGCCAGCCTGATGATCATCGAAAACCCCGAGCGCCTGGGCCTCGCGCAGTTGCACCAGTTGCGCGGTCGCGTCGGTCGGGGCAGCGCGGTCAGCCATTGCGTGCTGCTCTACCATCCGCCGCTGTCGCAGATCGGCCGTCAGCGCCTGGGCATCATGCGCGAGACCAACGACGGTTTCGTCATCGCTGAAAAAGACCTCGAACTGCGCGGCCCCGGCGAAATGCTCGGCACCCGTCAGACCGGCCTGCTGCAATTCAAAGTCGCCGACCTGATGCGCGACGCCGACCTGCTGCCCGCCGTGCGCGATGCCGCGCAAGCTTTGCTCGAACGCTGGCCGACTCACGTCAGCCCATTGCTCGACCGTTGGTTGCGCCACGGGCAGCAATACGGCCAAGTGTGAGCACCGTCGCAGTTTGTGCAGGATCGTTCCTACAGAGCTGGTTATACTCCTGCCATTGTTTCAAAAACGGATACAGACCATGACTGACGCAGCTCTCGCCCCCGAACTCCCGCACGCGCCGTCTGTAATTCGGCTGCTGCTCGGCAAGCTGGGGATCGCCTACGAAGAAGTGCTCGACCACCACGGCCTCAATGCTTCGCGCAAGGTACAAGCCGTGTTGCTGGACGATGCCGTCGGCGCGCTGATGGTGCTGTTTCCGCAGAGCCAGTTGCTCGACCTCAACCGCCTCGCCGAACTCACTGGCCGACGCCTGACCGCCGTGTCCACCGAGCGCCTGGAAAAGATGCTCGGCAAACACAGCCTGAGCCTGCTGCCGGGCCTGCCGGCACTGACCAGCTCGCCGTGCCTCTACGAAGAAAGCCTGCTGCGTGAACCGAAGCTGCTGATCAACTCCGGCGAGCCGGGCCTGCTGCTGGAAATCACCAGCGAAGCCTTCAAGAGCATGCTGACCAAGGCCAGCGCCGCCAACTTCGGCGAAGCCCTGAGCAGCATCCGCCCGAACCTCGACCGCCCGGACGATGACCGCGAGGAAATCACCCAGGCAGTGCAAGCGTTCACTGCACGCCGGATTCAGCAGCGTCTGGAAGCGACCATCGAGATTCCGCCGCTGGCCGAGACGGCGCAAAAAATCATCAAATTGCGCGTCGACCCCAACGCCACCATCGACGACATCACCGGCGTGGTCGAAACCGACCCGGCGCTGGCTGCACAAGTGGTGAGCTGGGCGGCGTCGCCGTACTACGCCTCGCCGGGCAAGATCCGCTCGGTGGAAGACGCGATCGTTCGCGTGCTCGGTTTCGATCTGGTGATCAACCTCGCCCTGGGCCTGGCCCTCGGCAAGACCCTGAGCCTGCCGAAAGACCACCCGCAACACACCACGCCGTACTGGCAGCAATCGATCTACACCGCCGCCGTCATCGAAGGCCTGACCCGCGCCATGCCGCGCGCCCAGCGCCCGGAAGCCGGCCTGACCTACCTCGCCGGTCTGCTGCACAACTTCGGTTACCTGCTGCTGGCCCACGTGTTCCCGCCGCACTTCTCGCTGATCTGCCGCCACCTGGAGGTCAACCCGCACCTGTGCCACAGCTACATCGAGCAGCACCTGCTGGGCATCAGCCGCGAACAGATCGGCTCGTGGCTAATGCGCTACTGGGACATGCCCGATGAACTGGCCACTGCCCTGCGCTTCCAGCACGACCCAAGCTACGACGGCGCCTACGCCGAATACCCGAACCTCGTCTGCCTGGCCGTGCGCCTGCTGCGCAGCCGCGGCATCGGCTCCGGCCCCGACGAAGACATCCCCGACGCCCTGCTCGAACGCGTCGGCCTGACCCGCGACAAGGCAAATGACGTGGTCAGCAAAGTCCTCGAAGCCGAAGTCCTGCTGCGCGAACTGGCGTCGCAGTTCAGCCAGGCTTAAACGCCATCGCGAGCAGGCTCACTCCTACAAGGTTTAGGTAATCCCTGTAGGAGTGAGCCTGCTCGCGAAGAATCCACCCCAATCAACCTGACTCAACACAACCTCTGTGGCGAGGGAGCTTGTCGAATCGTCGCACCGTCCCGCTCGACTGCGCAGCAGTCGCAAATCCAGCCAACAAGGCATGCCTGACACAACAACGCCTCAGGGTTCAGGGCCGCTCCGCAGCCCAGCGGGAGCAAGCTCCCTCGCCACAACAGCCCTTCCACTCAAGCCTTGGGCTTGGCCTTCCTCGGCTTCAAATACTTCATCAATCCCTGAAACCACATCACCAGCGCCGGATTCCCCTTCAGCTGGATCGACTTGTCCTGAATCCCCTGCATAAACGCCAGCTGCTTGTTCTTCGCCTGCATCGTGGCAAAGGCATAACCCGCATCCTTGAACGCAATCGCAAACGCCGGCTCCGTCACCACCCCAGACTTGCTGGTAACGCGCTGATTCTTCACCACGAAATGCCGCGCCACTTTCCCGTCCAGCGTCTGCAGCTGAAACACCAGATCCTTGTCACCCAACTGCTGCTGGAACGCAGGATTTGTCCGGCTGGCCTTACCTATCAACAAACCCATCATCCACAGAAGAAAACGAAATTTCATGCGCACAGCCTCAAAAGGAAAATGAACGGCCGGGGCAGTGTAAGGGATTCAGACGATAACGCCACTATCTGCCGCTATTGGAAGATGATGCAGACCATTTCCCGCACGATGACCGCCAAGTCACAACTCGGCACCCACCGTCCTACACCTGTTGAAACACATCCCTGTAGGAGCTGCCGAAGGCTGCGATCTTTTGATCTTCCGGCCTGCAAACCTATGGGAAATTTCCTGCAAAATGCCGCGATACCTATGAACTAGGCAGGTTGGCAGTTCGTCGATAGCCTCTGTGTGTCGCCGCAAAATCGGCGACTCGGACGTGCAAGTCCGGTTCAGGTGCACATTCGTTGATGGCATTTCGCCGAGCGTTTTCCTATGCTCGCGGATCGTTATGGCGGCTGTGCGTCGGAGACCTTCGGGTCTGCCGGCCACCTGGACCGGTCTTGCACACCAACGCACAGCTGCCACCTATTTCGAAGTGCAAAGCGAATAGGTGTCGGCCTCACAACTCCAGGAAGCTGCACCATGATCAAACCAACACCCAATCCCCCCGAAACCCCAGACATATCGCCCTACGAATCGCTGGAATCCAAGAAATTCCACGAAGCCGCCGAACGCGCCCTCGACCACCACTTCAAACCGCGCACCGAATCCCAACCCAAACGCGAAACCGGCCTCTTTAGCCTCACCCCCGGCACCGACGCCGAAGCCCTCATGGCCAACGCGTCCGAAGACCTCCTGTCCATCAGCGCCATCGCCTGCGACCTCGCCGACGACCTCCACGGCTCCCGTCGCTCGGTAGCACTGGCCCTGAGCAGAATGGCGGATGGGGTGCGATTGATGGTGGAAGGGACGCTTGATCATATTGAAGTGCGGAACCTGGCAGCCAAGTCGTAGCGGGATTTGCGGATGAAAAAAGGGGACTTTAAGTCCCCTTTCTCAAGTACGTGAGTCACCACTGACAGCCTGTTTCAGGCAAAGCATTCATGTTGCTATCGTGTTCGAATATGTACTTCTTTCCGGACTTACGGTTTGTGTAAACGATTCCGTAAACGAAGGGATCCTGGCTCGCCATTACATAATCACCAGTCACAAGGCCTCCCGACACCTCCTCCCACTTCGTCGTGATTTCGGGGGGCCGATTAGGGTTCGGAAACTCTTCTTCCGAGCCTCCATAGACGAGAGTAAGCGCCTCTTTCGACTTACTGTACCTAACGCTCGCAACTTGCCATTTGGCGCTCGAGTCGTGATACGTCCGCAATTCAAAATTGCTGCTCTTACCCTCTTGTGAACGGAAGCAATAGATCTCCGTTTTGACCTCGCTGTGAGCCACAAGAGGAAAGAGGAACGACAACGCAACAGATAACATCCGGATTGATTTCAAACCGATCATTCCTTCAACGGTTCAGAGGTAACTGAAAGCGCATCCGCACGCTGCAATTCGCGAAATCCTCACGGAACAAACGCTCGCTCATTTCGCAGTGCCCATCCGCATATTGCTTCCAAAGCGGATCATCGAACTCATCCCCTCCCAGTCGCTCAATGGCGGCCGCTAAATTTCTCTCACGATCCTTCCCCACAATCGCAGATGCCGCTTTGTAAAAGCCATCTAGCGGTAAGCCCGTCTGCAGAGCAACCAACTCCCCCAACCGAGCATTGGTTGTTTGCACGAGACACGCGAGCCTTTCGATGGGTGCCTCTGCACCGGGCAAAGCCGACTGATAGATATCCTCGCAAAACGACTCTTTGAAACGCACCCATTTCTTCTGCACATCGGTCAGCTGATTCTTGTCAGCAGGCGCCAAACTGACCAAAACTTTCTTATATTGCTCATTCAACACTGCATCGACTTTCTCGAAAGTCTGCTGACCACAAATGATCAAATCGGGATTGGAAAAACTGTCGGGATTACAGACTTCCTGGGCATGCGCAGGAATCAGCAAAGCAGCAAAAGAAACACCCGCGACCAGCCTACAGAGCGCCTTGAGTTTGATCATGACCCGGATACTCCGCCACTGCGCTCAGCTACCCGAGCAGGAATTTTCAAAGCCTTTCCCGCGTCCGACATACGCGATGCATATTGCTTGTACGCCGATACAGCTCGCTCTTTATCGTTCATAGCCCAATAGCTATCTGCGAGATTCAGGTAAGCCACCGTCCGCGCTGGGTTGTGTGCAATCACCGCATTCAACAGCTCAATGGACTCTGCGTAGTAACCCGCTTCGCCCAGTAAAAACCCAAGGTCGTTGGACCAGCCGGGACGCTGCGGGTAGTAGTACTTTGCGACGATATAGCTATCCGGGGGACAAGTGTCATGCGAGCCGCCGCCCATCAACGCGTAGCTCATCGTATCCTTGAAGGAAGAGTCATCACCCTTTCGGTAGGCTGCCAGCGCCATATCCAGCAAATCAGCCGAATCGACGGTCATCAATTTCTTTCTCACGCCCTTAATACTGCCAGTACGAGCAACCTGCAGCTTCTGCAGCGCTTCACGCCCATCGAAAGAAGCGAGAGTGATGGGGCCCAATGTCTGCACCGGCAACTCCACTACGCTGACAAGCGACCGGTCACAGGAGTCGTTGTTCGCCACTTCCAGGAGAGCTTTCAGCTCAAACTGCTTTGAACCTCTGTTGAAGGCGAACAACAGGTTGAAGTTATAAACCGCGTTATCTTCTTCGCTGGTTACTAGCGCGATGTAATCCCCAGCCTCAACAAACGGCTGCTTGACGACAGCTTCCTCAGCCTGCGGATCAATGACAGTCATGACGCCAGGGCGACCTTTGAGTACATGGACGCTGAAGACACCCTGAAGCGCAGACGAGTACTGACTCTTGATCAGAGGCAGCGCCTTCGACGTATCGAGCAAGATGTTCTCATCACGTGCCTGTACCGGCGCAATCAACAACCGGTTGGAGACCTCGTCCGCTTCGCCCGCCAGCACAAAGACGTTTTGCCGAGATTCATCGCCTAATAAGTTTGCCGGGATTTCCTTGAGAACTTGGGGCGCAGCAAGCGCGGGAGAACCCGGTACAGCGACACAACAAGTTAGAGCGCAGAGAACGCTCTGCAATACGCGTTTCACTTTCTTCAATCCTTGATTCAATCAAATGATGTCCAAATACGCCCAATAGATCTTGCCCGTTTAAGCACCGGGCTCAAACGAACCGCATTTCAGTTCTTTGATTTGCTCATTCTGAATCGGAATCACACAGGCAAGGCGCCTCTCTCCAAGTCCACGAAGCTCCGTCAAACTGAGCGTCACGTGCAACCCATCTTCGGCAAACGCATGATCCTCAAACCCGGCATCGGCATAGTCCGTCCAAAATGCCTTGCCTTCGAGACTGCAGAACCGCTTGGAGGACAGCACTCTCCAACCGCCATTGGGCGCCAATATCTGGACTGTCAGGCAAGGGCTGCCAAAGGTGCTGACATAGCGCGCGACGACATCCCCAAATCGATGGGCGTCGGTTCTGGACACTTTGTTGAGATCGACCACATTACCCGGCTCATCAGCGACGATCGTGTCCAGATAAGCCGCACGTTCCAGACTCATTCTGGCCACGCAGTTGTTGATAGTCGTGACATGCGCTGCCACCCCAGGCTCGATTTCCGTGGCTTCAAGCGGGCATGTGGTGTCGCGTAGCTTGATCCAGGCGCGCTGGGATTCTCTGGCCATGGCGACCAGCGCCTTACCCTGCTCAGGGTCGCGCCGCTGTTGAGCCTCAAACCGTCCCAGCAGTTTCTTGTAGCTGGCATTGAGTTGCGTGTCGGCTTCCTTGCGGGCTGCCTCCACACACCGATCGACCTGGGCGCTAACGGTGATTTCTTTGCAGTCGTCCTCGGCCATCGCAAAAGAGGCAAACAGGCATCCAAAGGACAACGCGATAAAACGCACAAACATGTTCAGTTTTTCATTCCCTGAATTGCGGATCGCTCAACTACGCGTCGAGGTATTTTCTGCGCCCTGCCGTCGGCACTCATCGCGTCGCGGTACTGGATGTAATAGCGCTGCGCTTCATCTTTGCGATCAAGGCGCCAGAGCGAGTCGGCAATGTTCAACATCAGTACCGTGCGTTTACCAACGGCTTCAACGCCGCGATAAAACTTCAGCGCCAGCTCATCTCTACCGCCCTCGGCTAGATAAAAACCCAGGTCGTTGTACGCCTGAACATTTTGCGCCGGGGGATGGCACGCCATGTAGGACTCGGGGCTTAAAAAGTTCAGGCCCCATTCGATGGATTCTGCGCGGGATTGCGCCGGCCTCATACTTGAAACATATTTCAGCAAGTCCTTTGGGGACTTCGTCTCCAGGGCAGGAGTGAGCACATCACCGTCTGCGGAAATCCACTGATTGCCCTTCCACTGACCGACACAAAAAGTGGACCAACGATCAGCCAGCACGCAACCGGTCTCCATGGAGATCACAACGCAATGCTGTTGCGACTCCAGTTTTTCTTCACCATTCTCGAGCGACAACATCCCGAAGATCACTGGATCGAGCAGCAGAGTTTTCTTGTCAGGACTGAGCATATTGGAATGCCCATCGGCGCCAATGTCGGCGCCGAAAAGCGGGAAGGTTTTGCCGTTGGCGGTGAACCATGCGGTCCCCGGCTCAACGCCGGGCATAGTCCACTTTGTCGCTCGAAACGTAACCGTGTGTCCGTCGATACCGACTATGGGCGGGTCCTCGGCAAGGGCACTTGTGGCGGCAAGAAGGCAGTTGATCATCAACACCCACTTAAGGCTGGCCATAGACGATCCTCTTCACCGCCGGGCTTTCTGACATTAGCTGTCTCTTCGTAACGCCATAGGCCTTGATCAGCTCTTCCCGAGATCCCTTCGAGCCAAAAGAGCGTTGGTTATTATCGAAGCTGTATTGCTCCAATAGCCCTGCTGTCGAGTAATACCCATGCCACTCCGCGCAGGCACCACAACCGCCATATCCGCCTATCGAAACAAGGCTGCCCTGGGTGCCTTCCACGCAATCCATCGCCACAACGACATTGCTCAACATCTTCGTCTTCGCACCGTCGGAAGTGAGTTGTGAAACTTTGCTGATATCGCGTCGAAGCACCTTGCTACCGATGTTGATGGTCTGGTCGGAGCAAACCGGGATAACGTGGGTTTCCGCATCATCCACCGTCACCGATCGGCAAGACGACACCAACACCACTTCAACACCGCCGCACTGCATGACATCGCGTTGGGTGTAAGCATCCGTCGGCGCGGCGAAGGCTGGGGAAGAGAACAACCATGCCAGCCCCCCGAAAAACAAAAACTGATTCATTAAGAAATCCTTTTCGCCGTTAACCAGCCTGTTGTTCCGCCAAGCACTTCGCATAGCCGTCCGCAAACTTGGCATCGAATGACAATGCCACTGGCTCCTCCAACTCCGCCGAGCTATTGAGCAATACACGGGTAGCCGGGGTGTATTTGATCCAGCCAATCGTGCCGGTGCCGTCGGTGTCGAAAAACAGCTGAGCGCGCACTACTTCACCGTCATCCTCATCGATCAGCAAATTGACCTTGTCCTTGCCGACATAACGAAACGGAAAATCGCTGCTCCTGACAAGCTCAGTAAGGTAGCCGTAGCAACTCCCTTCGCTGGCAGTCGCGGGCAGTGAATGAGATAAAAGCGAAAGCGCAATCAGCACAGGCCGAATGAAAAACCGATTCATCGACTCACTCCTCATCCATCGGCGACGATTCCACGTCTGTCATGCTCAGCAGCCGGAATTCGTTATTCACAAACTCGTAGTAACGATCCCGGTTGCCGCTTTCCAACGCATTCCCTTGGGCGTCCTCTTCACCGTCGAGCGTGATGCCGGAGACGATGATCAAACGACTATCGGGCTGGTAAACCATGCCGAAGGTGCTGCCGTCGTAAGCATTCGGCAGACCGCCAACAACCTCACCGGTCTGGGCATCCAGCACTTCGCCGCAAATGGCGCTGCCGCCACAACCTAGTCTGTGCAGGATGTAATGGCCGGCGAAGTTGACCTTGCCTTGCAAGGCTTGCACCCGTGCCTGATCCATCATTGAGCTGCTGTTTTCTTGCAGCACCAACTTATGGTTGGGGCCGGTGAACACTGGCGTGACGGTGTAATCCTTGAAGGTTGGGTCGGCAGCGAATGCCATGGACGCGGCAGCCAATATCAAGCTGCCGAGAACAATCGAAAATCCTTTCACGTAGTAACTCCGTAAATGCAGTGGGGACCGTCGGCTCACTCAGACTGCCCTTCATAAAGCTGTGTGTGCGGATTGAATCGCCACAGATGTGGCCGGGTCATGGCCTCTTTGCCCTTGTAGCGGATCTGGCCGCGCTTATCGCGAATGTAGGAGTAGATCTCGATGTCTTTTACATCGCCGCCGTTCTTGGGCGTACCGTCCAGAACTTTGACCTCGGCGAAATAATCGCCCCCGACATGCTTCAAGTAACCGTGGCACTGGATGAGGAAGGCGAAGGTCGAGTCACCCGCTGAACCACGGCTTGAGTAGGAGGTGAAAATGAAATCTTCCTGGCCGTCGTCATTAAGATCGCCGTGATACACCACCTTGCCCTCCTCCAGACTGAATCCATCAGGTTGAAAACTTGAATGTATATCCAGGATGTAATCGGGTCTTTCCACCCATTGCGAGAGAAAATTCTTCGTATCGGTCTCCGAATTGCACAGATCCGTCGCCATGCTCACCATCGGCAACCAGGCCAAACACATCAACAACCGTCGTTTCACTTCGTATCCTTCGAATTCATCAATTGCAACTCACCATCCCGATACAACACCTCACACCCCACCCACGCAGGATCCACCTGCGGCATCACCGCCGACGGCTTTCGCAATTCGCGCAGCAACGTCGAGCCATGCGACAACCGCCCACCCATCCGCGCAATCACTGCCCGCGCCGTTTGGTAATGCGCGTGCCGCCCCGGATCGAGGGTGTCTTCGAGCAAAATATCCTCGCCCAGAATGCCTTGCACTTGCCCCGGATAAATCATGAAACCGGTGGCCTGCTCCGCACCTTCGCGACCGTCCTGCCAGAAGCTGCCGTCACGGGTGCGCACGTCGGGATGCGGCGCAAACCAGTGCTCGCGATCCGCCATCGGCATGGCGTGATGCAGACGGAAGAAGATGCGCATCAGGTTGTCGCGGTACCACTCGCGTACTTGCAGGTAGTAACCGCGCAGGCCCGGCAGGCCGGTCGAATGCGCGAGGCGGACCAGCCCGGACCATTGCGGGAATGGCTGTAGCGGCAGCTCGCTCGACGCGGGTCGCGGGGTGGCCGGATCGGTTTCCCACGGCAATCGGTGCGGACAGTTTTCCAGGTTGTCGTACGCGGTCGGCGGGCGGCCCAGCCAGTCGCCGCCACTGCTCGCCAGCGCCGTGGCAATGCACAGATTGCCTTGCACGACGAACACGTAAAACCGTGTGAACCAGTCCGCCAATTGCTGACCATCGGCAGCTTGGGCGACGAGTTCGGCCAGTTCCCGATCGAAGCGCTGCAAGCCGTTTTCAAGATTCAGCAAATGGCCGCGAGCCTTGCGTTGCATACGTAAAAACAGCGGCAAAGAACGCAGCATCTTCAGCGGTTGCCACGGCAGATGCGGCGTCGCTCCGCCAACTTCACCGGCGTAGTTAGCGGCGCTGATGCCCCAGTCGGCCAACCGGGCAAGAAACAGATCATTGTTGATGTAGGAAGCACCGCCGAACACAGCAGTGAATGGCTCGTTGTCCTGCAACACTCGCGCATCCCAGCGCGCCATGATCGCCGGGATACTCGCTGCCGCGCGGCGCTGGGCGTACTCGACCAGCACGCTCGGTTGCGGCGGCAGGATCTCGGCGATGTTGGCGGCGGTCAGGTGCCGGCGCCAGCCATAATCGCTGATCGGCCGGTATTGCAGCAGCCACAGTTGCGAGCCGTCCCAGGCCCATTCGACGTCGCCGGGCACGTAGTGGAACACGCGCAACACGTCTTGCAGAAAGCACCACAGCAGGTCTTCGGTCAAGCCGTGGGACGGCGTGAACGTGCCGCTGCGCCAGGCATCACCAAGCCGCGAAAGCGTTGCTCGTGAGGGGCTGACGTGACCGTCGGCCAGCGATTCGAGATGACCTTCAACCCATTCGAGTTCTACCGAGAGATGTCGCACGAAAGCGATCCCGGACAATACCGGGGTGATGAAGCGCTGGACCACCACTTCCTCGACACCTTCAGCAGTCAATTCGGCGATGCGTTTCGGCACATTGGCGGTCGGCTCGCGCAGATAGGTTGTGCTCAAACCGGCATTTGCCGAATCGGCCTGATCCTCGCCATAACTGGAGGAGCGCACCGCCCAGGTCACGTCGGGTTGGGCAGCGAGAAATGCTGGCAGACGCGGATCATTGCAATCGTTGAGCGTCAGCGCCGCCGGCACCGCTTGCCGCGCCAGTTCAGCCAGGCGCAAACGCCCGCCCTTGGTGTGCGCGACAAACCCGCGCTCGCCCGACTCCAGCCACTGTGCGAACTGCGCGGGCGAGTCGATCCATGGGTAATGACCCCAACCGGGTTTGAGGCTGATAGTCAGATCAGCGCGAGCGAGAATCGTCGACCACGCCGCCGCTTGCTCGATGCCGAGCACAGCGTCCTGATCGCCCCAGACCAGCTCGACCGGATCGGTGATCCACTCCAGCAGCGGCAGCGCAGTGTCGGCACGAATCAGATCCCAATGCGGAACGAACGCACGGCAGCGCGCATAACCGGCGCCCATGCGCTGGTATTGCGCGGGGGTCCAGGTCTGGTTGGAGAACTTGCGCGCGAACAGCGCGGGTTTGTTCGACAGCAGCCAGTGAATGGTCTTGCGAATCGGCAGCGGCGACATCAGCGCCGGCAACCGCCGCTGCCATAGAAACGCACCGACTGGCGCCAACAAAACGCTGCGGGAGAAGTGCCCCGGCCGACGTTGCAACGCATGCAACACCAGCAACGCATTGACCCCGACCGCCATGATCGCGCTGCCCTGCTGTGTCATCGCCAGCAAGGTCTGCGCGTAGTCCGCCAGATCCTCGCAGGGCGGCTGCAGGTTGGCGCCGAAGCCCGGCAGCTCCAGCGGCACCACGTCGTAACGCTGAAAGTGCGGCAGCGCGTCACTCCACCAATCGGCGGCGCTGCCGTTGCCGGCCAGCAGATACATCAAGGGCTTGCTCATGGACGATCCTCAGGTCAGATCGCGCAGAGCAGCGTCGAGGGTTGGATAACGGAATGTGTAGCCAGCCTCGGTCAAACGCTGCGGCACCACGCGCTGACCATCGAAGAACAACTGCGCCATCTCCCCTGCCAGCGCACGCACTGGCGCGGCGGGAATATGGAACCACACCGGACGCTTGAGGACCTTGCCGGCCTGCTCGGCGAACGCTGCCTGACTGACCGTTTCCGGCGCCACCATGTTGTAGGTACCGCGCAGACTGTCGTCATCGAAAGCCATTGCGATCACCTGAAGCACATCATCGCGATGCACCCAACTCATGATCTGCCGACCATCGCCCATGCGCCCGCCGAAGCCCAAGCGGAACGGCAGCAGCAACGGCGTCAACGCGCCGCCCGGGCCGAAGACCACGCCAAGACGCAGCACCACCTGACGCACGCCAAACTCAGTGGCCGGTTGCGCGGCGGCTTCCCAACGCGCGCAGAGTTCGGCCATGAAACCGTCGCCCTTGCTGGCGTGTTCACCGAGGCTTTCGCTGGCATCGCGCACGCCGTAGAAGCCGATGGCAGAGGCTTGAATCCACAGCGATGGTTTTTGCTTGGTGTTCTTTAGCCAGGTCATCAATGCTTCGGTGGTGCCGACTCGGCTGGCGAGCAGTTGCGCCTGACGTTTGGGAGTCCAGCGTGGGCCGGCGACGGGTGCGCCGGCGAGATTGATCACTACGTCGAAGGCTTCGTCGCGGCTGAGTTCGCTGAGCGAATGCACGCAGCGGGCGCGGCCGTCGAATAGATTGGCCGCGTTCAACGGGTCGCGCGTTAGGACGCTGACCGAATGGCTGGCGTCTAGCAGTTGGTTGACCAAAGCTTCACCGATGAACCCGGTGCCGCCGGTGATCAGCACGCGCTTGAAAGCGCCGCTGGCAAACGGGTTAGACAGGCTCGTTGTGTTTACTGCAGGAGACTTCCGGCGGTCATGGCGATACAGCCACACCAGCGGCGGTAACAACACCAGCAACGCAAAACCGTCGAGCCACAGATGCGACCAAACCTGCTTTTGCGCAGACAGCCACATGTCCTGCGGCGCCCATAACAGGATGCCGGCGATCAACCATCCCCACACTGCTGGAGCTTTCAAGCGATTGCCCAAGTGCACCAGCGCGAGCATGTACAGCGAATAACTTTGCAGCGTCGCGCCAAACAGCGCGAGCCACCAGACCTGTTGTTCGTGGCCGGCGGCAGGTACCGCATCGGCGCCCCAGAATGCGAGTTCCAGGGTGTGCAGATAGCCGTCAAGTAATCCGGAATGCCCGGCCCAGGCCAGGGTGAGGCCGGCAAGTATGTGCACGATTGCGGCGGTGTATAACCAGAACACTACCGCGGGGCGAAGCGAGGTCGAGGGGGCTGGCATTCCGTGTCCTGAGCGCATTACTTGGGGTGGAGAGTTTAAGGGGGACGGGCAAAACTCAATACACAATCCGCCCCCATTCAACCTGCTTACTTTAATGCTTGGATGGTTGGGTCTTGATAGCTCGAATCAATTTCAATACCCGCCTTTTCCGCCTTGTTTTCCCGGGACTGCCGAATCGCAGCGTATTCTTTCAACTTACCTGGTAGCAGTTCTTTCCAGCGTTTTTTATCTTCAGTCTCTGGAAAAGCAGCACTCCAATACTCACGGTCGGTTGTGAAGCTCAAGCTCACCAAATAGGTTCCGCGCTCATCAGGAGCATCATCAGAATCTCGCCGCCATGCCTTCAACGTCAGATGATTGCCATCTTTGTGAAAATGCCAATTGTAAAATTTACCAACCTTCAACCACCGCTCAAGATCCAGTTCATAGTTCGGATCCAGCCACGGGTGGCTTAATACGTAATCCCCCATAACTTCATCAGCTGAATTAATCTTGTCAATCTGACTGCCCGAAATTCTTGGGTCAGAAGGTGCGTAATAGTGCATCCAACCCGCTTTTTTTATGTCTTTAATCAACCCGTACAAAAACGCTCGATACTCATCATGTTTGCTGCCATCCGGGAGGCTGCGAACCGATAAGTCAAGGTTCTCTATAGTCGTACCTACCTCACCATCTACTGCAGTGCTGACGCTGGCGACCTGATTCAGTCGCAGATTTTTATTCACCTCAACTGACGGCAGATCATCGTCACCGAAAGACTTCTTGATTTTATACCAACACATGTTTACGTCAGAGATGCACTCTTTCGAGAAAGGCACCGGGGAATTAGAAAGTAGATCTTTGATCTCTTCGCCAATCTCAACACTGATTAGCGGATTTTTGTTCGTCATGGAGCCAGCTCCTACACTGTCTGAATCGCCGCATGCTGCAAGCAATAAAAAAACCAATAAGCCATAAAATTTCATTTCCGGTTTTTCCAGGTAGAAATCATCCCTATTTGCTGCTCCATATATTCTTTTTTCTGCCCCATCATTTTATGGTACTGCTCTGCAATTTCCTGAATGAACACCATTCGATCTGACTCGTTAAACAAATCGCCTTTCGTCATCTGAACTCTCAACTCCTTATTGTTCACATCACAAGCAGAACTAAAAGAGGCAACCCGTAACGGTACAAAAGGGGCACCTTCGGCAGCAGCTTGAGTCTGTAGAACCTTCTGAAACAGAAATCCGTTGTAAATAAGCGGCTGAAGAATTCTTCTTTGCTCATGATCAGCAATTGCCAGAAGCGATTGCTGCTGAAGATTTCGTTTCGCAACTGGATCAGATGTCGTCTCGGATTTTTTTATAAGATTGAAGCCAGTGGTGATATCTGGGGTCAAGCCCAGATTATTCAGAACGGGTAGTGCATCGTCTGCCCAAGGCAGTTCATCAATATTCATTTGAACTTGCGCATCACAGCTCTTGGCATTTCGCTTCGGCGCACAATCATTAAATTGTTCTGGATACTTTTTATAGAACCAGTGCCAAACAAAAATATCCTGAAACAGCCAAAAATTGCCCATACCGAGGCCGTTTTTACCTATTTTGTAGGGGATCTGAAACGGCAACGGCACTATCCCTGTCAGGTACGGTTCCGAAGGAATGTAATCCAGACCGCACATGACCTGCTTACTCGCGAAAGCTGCCAGCCCCATCCAATAAAATCTACCTTTTAAGTCTGGCTTTCCATCTTCACCACGCTCCAAATAAAACTCGGCATAGGCAGCGGCGATGCGTGCGGCTCGTGCGCTGAAATCACCCACCAATACCATCTTGCTGGACGAAGAGAACCAGCTCGTCTCAGCCACACTTAGCCGACTGATCGCCTCTTGCTGCCCCATCGTCCACAATTTGTCACATTTCAACGTAATGTCTTGAACGGAGCAGCTCTGATTGTTTGTTTTGAAGGTAGCAACAGGTGTGCTCATTTATTTCTACTCGCTTCGTAATCGTCGGAGCCTTCCGGCACGATGAGTTCATCCCACATCAAATGGACTTCCGCGGTTTCCTCGCTATCGCTTACAACACGCGGGTGCAGACCCTCGGTGTTGCTTTTGGAGATTTTTGGAGCGACTGAAGAAGGGAGAATAATTGCGGCTTTTACCGACTTGATAGGTTGACCTAGGCCAGTCACAAAACGGATCTGTTCATCATATTTCGGGCTATTCGCAGTCCCGGATTTAAGTGTATTGCCCGCCCGAGCCTGATCAGCAATCAGTGGAATGACCGGAGCCAGAATCCCGATCCCGGTGCCACTCCCCGGCGAGCCCCCGGCATTAATCTTCACCACCGGCCCAACCACCGTCACACCACCGCCATCGAGCTTGATAAAGCTCCCACCCCCTAAGATGGTCAGCTCCGTCCCCGCCTCGATAACAATCTTGTCCCCAGCCTTGAGGTGAATCTCTTTGCCCACGCTGGTGAGCTGCGCCGTACCGAGTTTGATGTGTTGGTTCTGCCCAACAGTCAGGTGATCATCCAGCTTCGCTTCGATCTTGCGATCGCTGATGGTGGTGCGGTGTTCTTCAGCCTTGAGCTCGGTGTAGGTGTTCTTCACCACGGTGTCGTGGCGTTCGTTACCGACGCGGATTTTCTGGTCGTGCTCGATGTTTTCGTCCCAGTCGCGCTGGGCGTGGATGTAGATCTGCTCGGCGCCTTTTTTGTCTTCGATGCGCAGTTCGTTGTAGCCGCCGCCACCCGGGGAGCTGAGGGTTTTGAAAACGCTGCGGGTTTTATTTGCCGGCAGGGCGTACGGCACCGGGTTTTCCTTGTGGTACAGGCAGCCGGTGACGAGGGGTTGGTCGGGGTCGCCTTCTAGGAAGGTGACGAGGACTTCCATGCCGATGCGCGGGATGCTGATCGCACCGTAGCGGTCGCCGGCCCAGGAGCTGGAGACGCGTAGCCAGCAGCTGGTTTTGTCGTCGGCCAGGCCTTCGCGGTCCCAGTGGAACTGGACTTTGATGCGGCCGTATTGGTCGCAGTGGATTTCTTCGCCTTTGGGGCCGGTGACCATGGCGGTCTGGCTGCCGAGCACGCGGGGTTTCGGGTGTTCGAGGGCCGGGCGGTAGAAAACGTCCCACGGGGTGGCGAGGAAGGTGTTGCGGTAGCCCTGATGGAAGTCGTCCTTGTTGTCGGTGGTGTCGCTGGTCACGCCTTCTTCGAGGACTTGCGGCTGTTTGCCTTCGTGGAAGATTTCGGTGAGCAGCCACAGGTCGTTCCACTCGCTGCGCGGGTGGTCGGACATGGCCATGAAGTGACCGCTGACCAGTTTGGTCTGGTCGCCGCGACCTTCGGCCTGGCGGTAGTCGGCGCGATGGCGTTCGAGGGCGCGCTGGCTGAGGAACTTGCCGCGCGCGCGGTCGATGAAGCGGCCCGGGTAGTCGTAGTCTTCGAGATCCGGTTCAGTGCTCTCGCCATCCGGTTTGTAAGCCGCTTCCATCTGCAGGCGCGGTTTTTCGAAGTCGTAGTCGCGGCGCGTGGTGCGGCTGGTGCGGGTTTCCAGGCGCAGTTTGAAGCCTTTGATCACCGGCTCTTCAGCGACCATGCCGCTGCCCTGTATGTAGGCGGTCGGCTGGCCGAGGTCGGGGAACACGGTCTGGTCGTCGCCGAACACCAGCAGGTGGCCCTTGTCGCTGTGCTGGAAGTGGTAGTGAATACCCTCCTCCTCGCACAGGCGCTGGACGAAGTGCAGATCGGTTTCGTCGTACTGCACGCAGTAGTCGCGATCCGGGCACGGCTGGCTCAGCTGGAAGCTGTAGGCGTTGCCCTTGATCCCGTGTTCGTCGAGGATCAGCGCGATGATTTTCGGCGCCGACATCTGCTGGTAAATGCGCTGGTTGGTGCGGTGATGCAGGTATTGCAGTTGCGGCACCAGCGAGACCTTGTAGCGGGTCAGGCGCTTGCCGGCATCACCCTGGGCGACGCGGTAGATCTGCCCGTGAATGCCTGACCCTTGTGGATCGAATGCGAGGAACGCCTGCTTGTGCAGGAGTTTTTCCAGATCCAGATCGGGGTTTTCGCTGACCAGTTCGAGGTCGAAGCGAAACGGCTGGCTGATGCCTTCGGTGCCGGTGAACGACAGCACTTGCAGGTCGCCCACGTAGTCTTCGACCTTGAGGCTGAAGTGGGTTTCGTTAGCTGGGTTGAACATAAAGCGCTCCCTGTTCGAATGTCGTCCGTTACGCCCGAAGTCGCAACCGTTGCAGCCAGGACGAAGTGGCGCCCAAGGCGTCACGCAATTGTTGGGCAGTGATGGTGCGTTCTGCCGCATTGAAGCTCAGCGCGGTTCGCAGCGCTGGCCAGCCGTGTTTCGGTAAGTTCGCCGGGGCTCGCAGCTCGCGCTCCAGGTGCTCGTCGCGGGCCTGGGTCGAGGGCAAGCGGCGGAACGGGTGTTTGCCGCTCGCCAGTTCATAGATCACGCAAGCCACGCCGTACACGTCCGCGCTGGCCGACAACGGTTGGCCCTCAAGCAGTTCGGGGGCGGCGTAGCCCGGGGTCCAGGCGTTGAAGCGCTCGCGGCTCAGGTGCGGCAGGCCGGGCAACACGCCCTCGTCTGCCTGGCCGAGACCGAAGTCGAACAGGCGCAGGCCGTCTTCGCTGAGCATGACATTGCTCGGTTTCATGTCACCGTGCAGCACGCCGCGTCGGTGGGCGTAAGCCAGCGTATCGAGCAGCGGCAACGCGATGTCGCGCGTTTCTTTCCACGGCAGGCCCAGAGGCCGCTCGCAGAGCAATTTGTCCAGGGTCAGGCCACGCATGTATTCCATGGTGATGAAGGCCCGCTGGCAGTCGGTGTCGACTTCAAAAGTGTGTGCACGCACGACGTTGTCGTGGCGCAAGCGCCGGGTCAGGGCGAACTCGCTGTAGAGCAAGGCACTGGCGTCCGGCGACTCGGCAAATTCTTCGCTGAGGATTTTCAGCGCAATGTAAGGATCGGGATCGCCGAACTGCTCGTGCAGCAGATCCCGTGCCCGGTAAACGGCGCCCATGCCGCCCGCCCCGAGCAGACGCTCGAGGTGGTAGCGGCCGGCGAGTACGTCCGGCAGTGCACCGATGCTGGCCTTGGTCGGCGCCAGCAACGGCTCGGCATTGTTTGCCTTGGCGAAGGCGAAGTAGGTCAGGTTGCTGGCCTGCTCTTCGCTCATCAGCAAGTCATCGACTGAGGATTCGATTTCAGTCATTGGCGGATCACCACGGCAGTCAGGTTGTCCCGGGCGGCGCCCCGCAGGGCGCCGTCGAACAGACGTTCCAGCGCCACATGCGGCGCGCTGAGGCTGAGGGCGTTGCCGAGGGCATCGCTGCTCAGGCCCTGATACAAACCATCGCTGCACAGCAAAAACGCATCGCCCGGATAGACCTCGAGTTCGAGGACATCCAGGGTCAGCTGTTCGGCCGCACCGACGGCTCGGGTCAAGGCCTGAGCCGCCGGGTGCGCTGCCGCCTGTTCGACGCTCATCTGTTGCTCGTCGATCAGTTGCTGCTGCAGCGAATGATCCTTGGACAGCTGATACAGCCGCTGCCCGCGCCACATGTAACAACGGCTGTCGCCGGCCCAGATGCAGGCCGCGCGATTGCCTTCCACCAGCAGCGCCACAACGGTGCTGCCCATGATGCTGTCGTGACGCCCGGCGGTGACCGTCAACTCCTGCCCCAAACGCCGATTCAACCAGTGCAGGCACTGGCGGATGGCTTTGAGGCGTTCGTCGAAGTCCTCGTGTTGCGGCAGTTCAGCCAGGCTGGCGACGATCAACTGGCTGGCGATGTCGCCACCCTGATGACCGCCCATGCCGTCCGCGACCACCCACAGCCCCTGCTGTGGCGAGTCGAGGAAGGCATCTTCGTTGCGCGCCCGCACCTTGCCTGGGTCGGTACGCGCCGCGCTGCGCCAGGGACTGGCCACCAGCATCAGAGCTGCACCGGCATACGGAAGGTACGCAGCACGCCCATGTCGAACGGGTTCGGCGTGCGCTGGCTGGTCAGCAGGTAGTTGGCACGCAGGCCACCCACGTCGGCTTTCAGCACCAGCACGTCGCGACCGGTCAGGTACTCGGTCTGCATCAGGTCGAACAGACGGAACAGCGACCATGGGCCGGAGTTCTTCTCGATACCGATCGGACGCCCGGCCATCTTGTCCATCACCAGGCTGGTGCGACCGTCTTCAGCGTCGGTCGGCCACTTGAACGTCATTGGCAGGATCGGACCGTGGCGGTACTCCATGGTCTTGTCGCCGAACTTGAACTCGGAACGGCTGACGGCCGGATCGAGGGTGTACGGCTCCAGTTTGAACTGCACGGTCGGCTCGGCCGGGTTGATCGAGAAGAAGCTCTGACGAATGGTCAGGGCTGCTGCCATCTGGTCGAGATACATCTTCGACACCGGCAGGCTGTGACCGTCGACGCTGCGCATCCGGTAGTTGCCCGGATCACCGCTGACGAACGGACGCATGTAGCTGTCGAAGAAGCGGTCCACGGTGCCTTGAGCGCGGAAGAACTCGCGGAAGTCGCTGATCGCCACGTCGCTGGTGCTGCTGGCGCTGAACGGATAACGCTTGCTGATGGTTTTGCCATACACGCTGTACAGCTCGTTCTGATAACGGCCGTTCAGGTATTGGTAAGCGTCGTTGAGCACCAGGCGCCACGAGTCTTCGGCCAGCACGTTGAACCACACGCTCAGCGGACGCGGCAGGCGACCCGAGGCCGCACGCAGGTTGGTCAGCGCATCACGCTGGCCGCTCATGCGGGTTTTCGCCATTTCGAACGCGGCTTGTTCCGGCGTGCTGGAACGGGCCAGACCGGACAGTTGCAGTTGCAGGTCGTTGAGCGCGCTGATGGCCGGGGTCAGGTCAGCGGCCGGGCCGTTGTTGTCATCGAGCAAGCGATGCAGCGGCTCGAAGCGGCGTTGCAGCGACTTCTTCGCGGTGTCCGGCAGGCTTTTCGCCACGGCCATCGCCGAAGCCTTGTCCGCCACGGCAGACGCCAGTTTGCCGACCTTGCCCAGTTTGCCCTTCTGCCCGGCCAGTGCATCGGCGGCATCACCGGCTTCATCCACCGGATCGGCGGCGGCCGGGAAGCGCGTGTTCTCGCGCACTTCAGTGAGCAATGCCAGCACCGGCGAGTTGGCCGAAGTCAGGCCCGCCAGTTGCTCGGCGCCTTCACCGGCGTCGCTGATCGGCGGCAAGGCCACCTGGCCAACGGCCTCGCTCCAGTAGTTGGCGTAATCGCGGAAGTACAGTTGCTCCAGCTCGACCATCAGGCGACGCAAGTCCATGTCGCTGATGCCCGCGCCTTCGCCCAGCACCCAGTTGTCACGCAGGATGTCAGTGACCAGCGCCGAACCCTGCACCGAGAAGTATTGCTGATAACCCTGCTGGGTATAGAACCCCGGGATCACGTATTCGGTGCCGATGAACAGCGAGCCTTGCGGGCCGAGGTGTTGGCTGAAACGGTATTCCGGCAGGTTGCGCGCCTGCTCGCGGAGCATGCGATACACCACGGTGGCCAGCGATTCGGCGCGCAGCACCTGACGTGCCTGAGTCACCAGTTGATCGTTCAGCGGGTAGATGAACGGCTGCTTCAGCAGGCGCTCAAGGTGGGTGTTCAGACCGTTCTGCACCGCGGTGTTGCCGGTGTAGCGCTGCGACCAGTCAGTGGCGACCCAGTCCTTGAGCCACACCGCGTCACGACGGTCCTTCATGTTCAGCATCAGGTACGCACGCAGGCTGTTGAGCAGCTTGTCGCGGTCCTTCATGTTGGCGCGGATCTGCCCTTCGAGCATCGTCGCGACCCGTGGCAGCAATTGCGCTTCGAGCTCATGTTCGTAGGCTTGCTTGACCACCGGATTGACGTCTTCGCCCTGATACAGACCGCCACGCTCGTGGTACGAGACGTCGCCCTTCTTCGGGAACACCTGAGTCGCGGCGTAGCTGGTGTCGAGGGTTTTCAACACGCCCATCGCGTCATCACGCGGGGTCAGCGCCGAACGCTGCTGAGTCCAGTTCTGCGCCAGCGTGCGCAGGTTTTCCAGACGCTCATAGTTGGCCGAGAAACCACCGGCCCAGAGCATGCCGAACAGCGCCAATGCCGCCAGTGCGCCAACGTACAACGCACGCTGACCCCAATGGATGCGGCTGCGCTCACGCTTGTCGAGGCCGGCCAGATCCGACTCGGGGAAAATCACCCGACTGAACAGATGATGGATGAAGCGCGAACGGCCACTGCGCAGAGTCGGCAGCACGCCGGCACTCATGCCGAGGCTGGCGCCGATGCCGGCGGTGGTCGCGTCCATTTCCTGCGTCAGGTGCGGAGCGCTGGTCAGGTAGAAACCGCGCAGCAGCGACGCGCGCTGATACCGGTTGCCGGTGAACGCCATGTCGACGAACAGGCACAGGCGCTCGCCGATCTGCCCCAGTTGATGCGGGAAGTCGAGGATGCGGCCACGGCGCTGGGTATCGCGCTCGGAGTGCATGCGCATGATCACCTGATTGTTCAGGCGCCGCAGCAGCTCTTCGAATTCGCCGCGCAGTACCGCGACGTCGGTACCAACCTGATCCTTGCGGAAACTGGTACCCAGCACCTGATCACTTTCTTCGCGGGTCAGTTGATCGAAGAACTCGTCAAAACCGAGCAGCTTGTCCGCCTTGCTCAGTACCAGATACACCGGCACGTCGACGTGCAGTTTCTGATAGACGTCTTGCAGACGACCGCGCACCTGGCGCGCCAGGGTGTCGATGTCCTGCTCGCTGCCACCGATCAGGGATTCCACCGGAATGGTCACCAGCACGCCGTTCAACGGACGCCCACGACGACGCTTGCGCAGCAACTCGAGCAAGGTGGTCCAGGCACTGCCGTCGACTTCCGCGTCCGGCTGCGTGGTGTAGCGCCCGGCGGTGTCGATCAGCACCCCGTGGTCGGCGAAATACCAGTCGCAATGACGGGTGCCGAGGGTGTCGCGGGTCAGCTTGCGGTCGATCTTGTTGATCGGGAATTCCAGCCCGGAGAAGTCCAGCAGGCTGGTCTTGCCGGAGGCCTGCGGACCGATCAGCAGGTACCACGGCAAGTCGTTGCGCCAGCGTTCGCTGCGGCCGCGATACAGGCTCGAAGTCTTCAGGGTTTTCAGCGCGTCCTTGAAGCGCGCCTTCAACTCTTTCTGCTCTTCTTCGATCAGCTCGTCACGACGGATGCGATCCTGGCCATCTTCGGTTTCTTCGACGGCTTTCTTGCGGATGCCCGCGCGCCAGCTGACGAAGACCATGGTCAGGCCCCAGATCAGGAACAACACGGCGATGGTCAGCAGACGCGAGGTCGCGCTTTCCCAGAACTTGTAGTCATCCACCGCCAACAACGGGCCGACGAACCACACCAGCAGCGCCACGAACAGCACCAGCAGCAGAGTCCAGACCCAGGTCTGGCGCAGGAAGGCGCCGACTTTCTTGAAAAACTTTTTCATCACACGTCCCTGTTTACGGCTGCGACTGCGGTTGCACCGCGGCCGGATCAAGCGGCTGATAAGGTTGCAGAACGGTGTCGCGCTGCTCGCCCAGGACCCAGGCGAAGCCCGAATACATCACCACCAGGCAGACCAACGTGAACAGCACCACCATCCACGCCGGCACGATGCGCACCAGGTTGCGGCGCTGGTCGTTGAGACCTTCCCAGTGCGGCGACAATTCACGCGGCACGTCGCCACGCAACTGACGGATCTGCCGGTACAGGGCGTCGCGGATGCCTTCAAGCTCAAGCATGCCACGGGCCTGCACGCGGTACTTGCCCTCGAAACCAAGGGACAGGCACAGGTACATCAGCTCGAGCATCGGCAGGTGTTTGACCGGGTTCTTCGACAGGCGATCGAGCAGCTGGAAGAACTTCTCGCCACCGAAGGTCTCGTTGTGGAAGCTGCTGAGCAGGCTCATCTGCGACCACTCGCTTTCGTTGCCCCACGGTGTGGTCACGACGGCCTCGTCGACCACGGTGCAGAGCACGTAACGCGCGGCCATCACCTGGCTGCTTTCGGCGCCGTTGTGCAACGCGCGCACTTCAAACAGCTTGAGCCCGGCGGTCAGGCGCTCGTTGAGCGCGTAGAGGTCTTCGCGGGTTTCGCTGTGCTTGAGGCGTACCACTTCCGAGAGCAGTTCGGACGACGCCGCCACCAGCGAATTGAGGCTGATGTTGAACGCCTCCGCCGGGCGCAGGCGCGCGGCGTAGATCATCCGTTCTTCCAGTTGCTCGAAGCGCGGCGGCGCGGCGAAGTCGGTCAGCGGACTGGCTGCCGGTCCGTGGCCCTGACGATCGAGCAGGACGGTTTTGTCGTCCTGGTTGTAATCCGTTTCCTTGATCATGGCGGTCAGTTCCTGATGGCCCAGAATTTCAGTTCAAGCTCGGCGAATTCGCCGGACACGTGGAACGCGAAGCCGCCGGAGCGCTCGAGTTGCGCCAGGTCTTCGGAACTGAGTTCGAGGATGAAGTAGGTTTTGTTCGAGTGGAACGCGATCTGCCGCGGGGCCACCGGCAACGGTTTGACCTTGATCCCCGGCAGGTGCAGGTTGACCAGTTGGCGGATGCGCTCCACCGGGCCGACCTTGAGGTGCGCCGGCAAGCGGTGGCGCAGCTCTTCGGAGTCGCAGTTGGCACTCGCTGCCAGCACGAACGACGCCGAGCCGAGCAGTTTGTGGTCGTGCAACGGCGATACGATGATCCCGTACTGACGCGCTTGCAGGATCAGTTCGATGGCGTGCTGTTCCAGCACCATCGACAGCACCTGACGAATCGCTTCCATCAGTTTGCGGAAGCTCGCGCCCTGGTCGGCGTGGGAATAACGGCTGTCCAGACGCGGGCGCTTGCTGTCACTGGAGAAGGTCGCCAGATCGCCGAGCATGGTCAGCAGCGTGCGATACAACTCTTCCGGGTGCACCTGCTCCAGACCGAGGTAATGGCGCAGCAGCAGTTCGGTACGGTTGATCAGTTGCAGCATCATGAAGTCGCCGACTTCCGCGCCACCGACCTTGCCGTTGGAGCGAATCCGCTCGGCAATCGTGTCGCCCCGGTGGTTGAGCATGCTGATGACTTCTTTGAGGCACGACAGCAGATAGCTGGACGCATGGGCCTGGATGTAGGTCGGCACGAAATCCGGATCGAGGCTGATCACGCCATCAGGCGTGGTGTCGAGTACGTCGCAGATTTTCAGCTTCACGTAGGCCTGATCGCTCTGCTGCTCGCCGAGCAACAGTTTGAAATCCGGGCGGCCACAGCTGACCTGGCTGGCAGAATCATCGCCGGCGTTGGAGTCGGCCACTTCGGCGTCGTACGCGGTGTAACGTGCGAGCACGTCGGACTGCTCCGGACGGCGCGCCTCGATGTGGTTACCGGTGACCAACGGCAGCGCCAGGTAAATCGGCGTGTTGCCGGTGTTCGGCGGCACGTCCAGCGCCAGCGGCTCGGTGTTGCCGCCGAGCTCGAACAGGCTGCCGTCCGGCAGGATCCCCGAGGCGGCACTGATCACCAGTTTGCCCATGTTGAGGAACTGCAGGTCGATCTCCAGATTGAGGAAACCCCAGGTGTAGCCACCCAGCAACTGGGTGCGGGTTTTCATCTGGTGATCGTAATAGCGATCGTTGTGCTGGAAGTGCTGCGGCCGCAGCAACATGCCTTCCTGCCAAATGACTTTATGGGTATTCATGTTCAGTCATCCGCCTTGGCGAGCGCTTCATGGGTGTTGCGGATACCGGCCTGATCGAGGGTCAGATCGGCCTCGGTCAGCTCCAGCGGGGTGACCTGAACGGTGTAGCGCCACTTGGTTTCCGGCAGATCGCGGTAGGCGGCGAGAACGCCGACGTAGCGGCTGCCCTCCTCCACGCTGAGTTTCATTTCCACGGTTTCACCCGGGCGCAGTTCGAGTTCTTCGCTGGCCACCAGATCCGGGTTGAGCGATTCCTTGGCGCGCTCGTAGAGGCTGAAGAAATCAGCGTTCTCGAAAGTCACCGGGTGCTTGAGTTCGAACAGGCGCACGACGATCGGCGAAGGACGGCCGTTGAGGTCCGGGTTGAGCTGATCGCTGCCGGTCAGCTTCAGATTGATCTTGGTCACTTTCGAGTACGGCGACAGCGACGAGCAACCGGCGAGCAGCACCAGCACGGTGAGCGCAGTCAGCGTCTTGAAAAAAGCGGTCGAGCGGCGAGACATGCGCATCATCCTTGGTGGTCGGTGTGGAGGGTGGAGATCAGGCGGATCTGTTCTTCGTAGGCCTGGGCGAAGTCGCGGGCCAGCAGACGCTCGCTCCAGTCATCGTCCTGACGCAGGGCCTGGTGGTAGCGGCCGAACGCTCTCCAGCGTCCGCCCGAGGTGGCGATCAACGGCTTGTTGTCGCGCTCGAAACGCAGGGTCAACTGCTCTGGCGAGAAGTGCTCCAGCGTGCCGCGCACGGCGGCGCGGCTGGCGGTGAGCAGCGCGACCTGATGCGCTTGCAGATCGCGGAATGCACGGGAGATCGCCTGCTCGGCCGGCAGGTGCCCTGGCTTGTGCGGCTGCAACAGAATCTCCAGCGCTTCGCTCGGATCGACGGCGAATTTCAGCGGGTTCTTGTTGGTGCCTTGCACGGTGGTCTGGGCCAGACGCAGTTCGTTTTTCAACTCCGAACGGGTGCGCAGGCTCTGCTGCAAACCGCCAATGCTCTGCCGTAGCAGACGCGCGGCGTTCAGCGCTAGGGCTTCGCGGGCGTCGTGATCGAGGCCTTTGACATCCACGCCCAGCGCTGCGCCGAAATGCTCCCAGAAACCCTCGCTCTGCCGCTCGACGACCTTCGGGGCCGGAGCAGGCTCGGGCTCAACCGGGGCGATCAGCTCGGGCACCATCAGGCTTTCCATGTCGATGCGCGCGTAGTCGGCGCGCTGACGGGAGTCCTCGGGCTTGGCGGTCGGGGCCAACAGTTCGTCGATTTCCGAATAGACGCGCTCTTGCTGTTCGATCGCGTTCAACGGATCGAGGTCGAGGAAGGCGTCGTCCGGAATGATGCTGCCGGCGGCACGCGGACGGCCGACCTCACCGTCGAAGGTCGCCGGGTCACGCACCAGCCGCGCACGAATCTCGAAGTCACCGAGCACGTAGGTGCTGCCGTGCTCGATGCGCACCGGTTCGCCCTTGTGCAGGCGTGCGCCGCTGCCGCCGTCCTGGACGCCGTTGCTGCTGGTGTCGGTGAGGAAAAACATGCCTTCGCGGTAGCTGACAATCGCGTGGTGATTGGACAGATGCCGCTTGCGGTCAGGAATGATCCAGTCGCAGTCCTCGCCCCGCCCGATCACGCCGCCGGCCTGTTTGAAGGTCTTCTGGCACAACTCGGTGGGCACGAACTGCTTGGTGTTCAGCATTTCGAAAACCAGTTCCATGTTTGATGCTCCTTGCGGTCACTTGCCGCGATTGACCGCTTGCGGATCACCCAACGGGCGATAGTCGTTGTCGTTGAATTTGTAATTGCCGCTACAGCCGCCAAGGCCGCATAGAACGACGAGGGTCAGCAGGACAGCGTTCCAGTGACGAACAGACATCAGAGGGTCTCCAGGGGTAGACAAAGCACAAAGCGCCGACCCTTGCGGGCGGCGCTGAAATTAATTCTTTGGGTAGTATCGAAGGCTCTACATCGGGGCCTTGAGCCAGACCAGCGAGGCGCACGCACCTCCTGTGGCAAGTGAGCAACTTGTGGTGAGGGGACTTGTCCCCGATGGGCTGCGAAGCAGCCCCAAAACCTGATTACCGGTTCTTTCAGGAGAACCGCGTTTGCTGGATTACGGCTGCTGCGCAGCCGATCGGGGATAAATCCCCTCGCCACAGAGAAGTCCTTCAAGACAGGAGTTGTGCACACTGCAAGAGACAGGTTCAGATCAACCATCGAAGTCACCCAAATTGATATTCAACCGCCCGAGGCGGTACAGCAGCGTGCGGCGCGGCAGGCCCAGTTCGCGGGCGGCGAGGGTCTGGTTGCCGTCGTTCTTGCGCAGGCAGTCGAGCAACAACGTGCGTTCGACTTTTTCCAGGCGTTCGCGCAGATTCAGGCCGCTGTGGTCTTCCGGCATCGGCTCCATGCGCAGGGAGAAATGCTCGGCCAGCAACTCGCCGCCCTCGCACAACAACACTGCGCGTTCGACCAGTGCCTTGAGTTCGCGCACGTTGCCGGGGAAGGTGTAACCGGACAGGTGCTCCAGCGCCGCGCTCGACCAGCGCACCGGATCACGCTGCAAATACGCGCAGGTCTTCTCGGCGAAGTGCTGAGCCAGTTCGAGGATGTCGCCTTCGCGCTGACGCAGGGCCGGCAGCTCGATCGGGAACTGCGCGAGGCGGTAATACAAGTCCTCGCGGAATTTGCCTTCGCTGACCAGCGTCGACAGATCGCGGTGCGTCGCGGCGATGATGCGCACATCGATCTTGTGCGTTTCGTTGGAACCCAGCGGGCGAATCTCGCCCTCCTGCAACACCCGCAGAATCTTCGCTTGCAGCGACAGCGGCATGTCACCGATCTCGTCGAGCAACAGCGTGCCGCCGTTGGCCGCATCGAACAGCCCCGCGCGGTCACGGTCAGCGCCGGTGAAGGCGCCTTTGCGATAGCCGAACAGCTCGCTTTCCAGCAGGTTTTCCGGGACTGCTGCGCAGTTCTGCACGATGAACGCCTGAGAGCGACGCGGGCCGCAATCGTGAATCGCCCGGGCGACGACTTCCTTGCCGGTGCCGGTTTCGCCGCGCAGCAGCACGGTGTACGAACTGTGCAGGACTTTGCTGATCAACGAGTGGGTCTGGCGCATGGCGGCGCTTTTGCCGATCAGGCCATAGCCGTTGATGCTCGGCACACTGCGCGCCACCGTGGCCGATTCGGCCGGCGGCTGGCGCAGACGCTGCAGCAAGTGCAACTGACCAAGGACGAACGAGCCGAGCTGGCCGAGTGAATCGGCAAAACCCTGCAGGTCGACGTGACGACGACTGGCGCACAGCAGCAGGCCTTCAACCGCCTTCTGCTGATTGACCAGCGGCACGCACAGCAGCGATTGCCAGGCACCCGCGGTGGCCGGCAGGAAACTGGTTTCGTGCAGGCTGGCCCCCAGATCATCGAGGCAGACCACGCGGTTCTGGCACAGGGCAAACTGCAGCAGCTGCTCACCGTTGTAGTCCGCCGGCAGGCTGGTGGCGGCGCGCGGTTGCAGCGCGCCGTCGAGGCATTCGGCGTTCATCCCCAGGCAGGTGTGGGTGGCGTCGAGCAGGTACAGCTGCGTCAGTTCGCAACCGCTCAGCTCGGCCAACCCGCGCACGAAGTCACCCAGCAGCGCAGCACCGTCCGCCGCGCGCGACAGGCTGGCGAACTGCGCCAGCAAGGCTTCGGCATAGACCAGTGGCTGCGGCACTTGAGTGAACATCACACCCACCTCAGGCGAACTCGCACGTCACGCTGGCGTTGCCGTCGAGCGTGGCATGCACACGTTTGAGGCTTTCACCGGTGGCCATCGCATCGAGCAAGCGGTCGGCCACCAACGGCAGCACGTGCTGATCGAGAAGATGGTCGATCAGGCGCGCGCCGCTTTCGCTTTGCGTGCAGCGCTCGGACAGATGATCGACGAGGTTCTGGCACCAGCTGAAATCCAGCTGACGGCGGTTGAGGCGCTCGCCGAGACGACCGAGTTTGATCTCGATCAACTCGCGCAGCACCGGGCCGCCCACCGGGTAGTACGGCACCACTTTCATCCGCGCCAGCAGCGCCGGTTTGAAGTGTTTGCTCAGCACCGGGCGAATGGTCTCTTCGAGCAACTCGGCGGTCGGGCGGGCGCCGTTTTCGCAGAGGTCGCTGATCTTGTCGCTACCGAGGTTCGAGGTCATCAGGATCAAGGTGTTGCGGAAATCGATTTCGCGACCTTCGCCGTCGTTGGCCACGCCCTTGTCGAAGATTTGATAGAACAGGTTGAGTACGTCCGGATCGGCCTTCTCGACTTCATCGAGCAGCACCACCGAGTACGGCTTCTGGCGCACCGCTTCGGTGAGCATGCCGCCCTCGCCGTAACCGACGTAGCCCGGTGGCGCACCGATCAGACGCGATACGGTGTGCTTCTCCTGGAATTCGGACATGTTGATGGTGGTGATGAAGCGGTCACCGCCGTACAGCAGGTCAGCCAGGGCCAGCGCGGTTTCGGTCTTGCCGACGCCGCTCGGGCCGACCAGCAGGAACACGCCGACCGGCGCATCCGGTTTGTTCAGGCCGGCGGCAGTGGCGCGCATCGAGCGATCCAGCGCGTGCACGGCTTGCTCCTGACCGCGGATGCGCGTGCGCAGGTCGGTGGCGAAACTCGCGACTTTGGCGTTGTGTTCGCGGGCCAGTTGCGCCAGCGGCACTCCGGTCCAGGCGCTGATCACTTCGGCCACCAGACGCGGGCAGACTTCGAAGCTGACCAGACGCTCTTTGACCTGCGCAGCGGTCAGCGCGCTGTGGGTCTGGTGCAGTTCGGCTTCCAGCGCTTCGACGCTCTGGCCTTCCTCGACCTCGGCGGCGATGGTTTCGATCACCGTGCCTTCGGCGTCTTCTTCAACGCTGACGGTCGGCTCGACAGCGGCAGCTTCGCGGGCCTTGGCCAGTTGCTGACGCAGTTCCAGCAGGCGCTCGGCCAGTTGTTTCTGCTCGGTCCACAGGGTTTCCAGCGCGACCATTTCGCTTTCGGCTTCGTCGAGCCGCGCTTCCAGCGCATCCAATGCTTCGTGGTCGATCAGCAGACCGGCCTCGGCATCGCGACGCAGGGCCTGACGCTGACGGCCACCTTCGGCCAGTTCGCCACGCAGGCGTTCGAGGCTTTCCGGGGCGGCGGCGAGGCTGATGCGCACCCGGGCGCACGCAGTGTCGAGGACGTCGACGGCTTTGTCCGGCAGTTGGCGACCGGCCAGATAGCGGGCCGACAGCTCGGCAGCGGAGACCACCGCGTCATCCCGCAGGTAGATGCCGTGGCTCTTCTCGTAGACCTGCGCCAGCCCACGGAGGATGGTCACCGCTTCGCTGACAGTCGGCTCATGCAACTGCACCGGTTGGAAACGCCGGGCCAGCGCCGGGTCCTTCTCGAAGTATTTCTTGTACTCGGCCCAGGTGGTGGCGGCGATGGTGCGCAGTTCGCCACGGGCCAGTGCCGGCTTCAGCAGGTTGGCCGCGTCGGAACCACCGGCATTGCCACCAGCGCCGATCAGGGTGTGGGCTTCGTCGATGAACAGGATGATCGGTTTCGGCGAGGCTTTGACTTCGTCGATCACGCCTTTGAGGCGACGCTCGAACTCACCTTTGACGCTGGCGCCAGCCTGCAGCAGGCCCATGTCCAGCGACAGCAGCTCGACGCCCTTGAGCACCTGCGGCACTTCACCGGCAGCGATGCGCGAGGCCAGGCCTTCGACGATGGCGGTTTTACCGACACCGGCCTCACCGACCACGATCGGGTTGTTCTTGCGGCGACGGGCGAGGATGTCGACCATCTGGCGGATCGCGCCATCGCGGCACAGCACCGGGTCGAGTTTGCCGTCACGCGCCTGCTGGGTCAGGTTGTGAGTGAAGCGCTGCAGCAGCGATTCGCCTTGAGCGGCCGGCTTGCCGTTAGCGGCCGGTTGCTCCTGTTGCGACAGGGCAAATTCTTTCAGGCGATCGATGTTCAATTTGGCGAGCAGCGGCTGGTAACGGCTGCCGGCATAGCGCATCGGGTTGCGCAGCAGCGCAAGGATCAGCGCGGCATCTTCGACCTGGGTCTGGCCCAGTTCGAGGTTGGCCACCAGCAGTGCGTCTTGCAGCCATTGCACCAGTTCCGGGGCGAACACCGGGTTGCGCGAGGCGCTGTGTTCAACGCGAGATTGCAGTGCGGCGCTCAGTTCACCGGCATCGACGTCGGCATCCTGCAACGCACGCGAGAGCAAGCCGTTCGGGCGCTCCAGCAGGCCCAGCAGCAAGTCTTCGACGAGGATCTTGCTGCCACCACGGGCCACACAACGTTCGGCCGAACGCTCCAGATCGCGACGGGTTTCGGCGTCCAGCGCCTGGATGAGTTGTTGCAGGTCTACGTTGATCATGGCTCACGTCCTTAATGAATTTTGCTGCCGAGGGTGACCACGCCGTCTGCTTTTTCGCAGCCCAGCCAACTGGTCCACCCCAGGCGACAGTCGTTCTTCTCACCAATGCGCAGTTCGCGGATTTCTTCCGGGCGCAGCACCAGGCGAATGTCGTAATCGAGCGGGTCACGCAGGGTGAACCGCACCAGCGCGCACAGCGGCTGGTAACCGAAACCGATCGGCAGGAATTCGTGGAATCGCTCCCAGTCGAGTTCGGTGATGTGAATGCGGAATTTGCCGCTGCGGTCGCGCACCTGCTCGCCCAGCACCAGGTCTTCACCAAGCAGGCTGTTGGCGCGACCGAGGCGGTTGCGCTGCTCCTCGAGGATCTCCACGCGGCGCTCGATGCACTGCTCGATGACCAGGTCTTCGTGCTTGAAGTAATAACGCAGCACGGCTTCGATCAGCGCCGCCGAGTGCGCGCGCAAGCTGAGCAAACCGAGATACGGCAGCAGGCGCTTCCAGTTCAGTTCCTTGGCCTTGCGGATCTCGTCGCCACCCAGACCGATCAGCGCGAACAGCTGCGACGAAAACGGGTCGATCGCGCCGCTCTGGAAGCTGGCGCGATAGCGGTACTTGCGCCAGATCGGCAGCATCAGCCGTTGCAGGCGATGGTGGAACAGGTCGAGGAAATTGCGCGTCGGGTTGCCGTCCTCGCTGTCGCCCAGCGCTTGTTCGCCATAGAACGCCGGCAGCGGCGAACCCGAGCCGACCAGCCCGATCAGGTTGAAACGCATGCGCGCGCGCATCTGCCCGTGCTCTTCGAAAAACTCCACGCGATCGACGTCGCTGCGCGGAAAGCCCAGGCTCGGGTTCGCCTGGAACTCCACCTGATCGTACAGATCGTCTTCGCTCAGGTACGGGTGCGCCTCGCGCAGCCGGTCGATCACCAGCAGCACGGCCTGAAACAGCGAGTACTCGCGTATTACCTTGGTCAGCCCGCTTAAAGCAGGGGCTGCAGGCCCATACGTGGTGTCCATTGGTACACCTCTCCCTGTGTGCTTTTTACCCGCAGCTCGTGGTACGAATTGAGACTGGCGTAAAGCGCGAAAAACTCGTTAAGAACCGAGGCGAAAACGAACAGGTCGCCTTCGCCGATATACCCTTCCGGGTCGATGGTCAGTTCGGTGCGCAGACCACGTACCGGCAAGCCACGGTGCAGCCGGTCGACGTGGTGGTGCTTGATGTGCTTGAGGCCGCCGAGCAGGCGTTTGCTGACCTTCTCCGCGTGCTGGTCGTAGTAGCGCGGCAGGTCGTAGGTTTCGAGAATCACCTTCAACGCGTTGACGTCGGCCAGCGACAGATAGTTGAGCGACATGTTGCTGATCAGCTTCCACAGGAAGTCACGGTTCAGCGGCGGCGCAAAGCTCGACGTGGCCGGGGTGATGTTGCGGAAACTGAGGAACTCCGGGGTCTCTTCACAGGCCATGCAGATGTCGCCGAGCTTGAGCTTGCGCGGCAGGTTCTGGTTGGTGCAGATCAGCTCGATCGACAGGGTTTCGTGGGCTTCGGTGTGACGGATGCCGAAGCTCAGGTAGGTGTCGAGGCCGTCATGCAGCAACGACGAACGCTGGCGGATGCTGTAATGCGGACGGCTGTTGGGCACGTCGAAACTCGGGTCATGCTCGAAGGATTCGAACGGCACGTACTCCTGATAACCGAGGCCGCCGGGCTTCCAGCCGGTGACGGTTTCCACCGAGAACACGCCGCAGTTTTCCAGATCGTATTCCGCCGGCAGCAGCAGGTATTCATCCTGTTTGCCATCGAGGCGGATCGGCAGCGCGTCATGCGCGAACAGGTTGGCAATCGGCGTGCAGAACAGCTTCACGTTATCCAGGGTCGGACGCATGCGCATGATCCCGCTCTTGCGGATATCGAAACGCAACTCCAGGCCGCGCATCTGCTTGAGGGTGTCTTCCGGCAGCGCCTTGAGGATGTCCAGACCGTTGACGTCGACGAACAGGAACTTGTCCTGGAAGGCGAAGTATTCCTGCAGGTAGCGATAGCCACGGAAGGTGTTCAGCGGATATGGGATCAACGCTTCTTCTTCGGCAAAGCCCACCGGCTTGACCCGGTCACCGGGAATCTTGAACGCCATCGGCTTGCCCGCCACGCCATCGATTGGCTTGCCGGCGCCGTCGAGCGGGATCAGCTCGATGCCTTCGAGGTTGCGCAGCAGGCTCAGGTAGAGCATCTGGCTGATGTAGCGCTCGCCGGCAAAGTGCAGGCGCAGTTTGCTCAGTTCCAGCTCACCGAGGTGGCCGTCGGCGCTCATTTCCAGACGCAGACTGAGCAGCGAACCGTCGCCCTTCACCGAGTAGTTCAGCGCGGCCAGATCCAGCGGCAAGACTTCGGTCGGGTAGCAGGTGCGGAAGCGGCAACGCACGTCTTCGATCGGTTTGCTTTCAATCGGCGTATCGCGCTCGACCACCAGCGCCGGCCCGGAACGCTTCAGCGGATCAAACTGCAGAATGCTGAACGCCGGCAGCGGACGCATGTAGTTCGGCCACAGCAGTTGCATCAGCGAATGGCTGAGCTCGGGCAGCTCGTCATCGAGCTTCTGCCGCAGCCGCCCGGTGAGGAACGCAAAACCTTCCAGCAACCGCTCCACATCCGGATCCCGCCCAGCCTGGCCCAGAAACGGCGCCAACGCCGGACTACGCTCGGCGAAACGGCGACCCAGCTGGCGCAGTGCGGTGAGTTCGCTTTGGTAGTAGTGGTTAAAGGACACGGGTTACCTGCCTGGTAGTGGAACTCATGGAATAACTGTCCTGCGGAGTACGCTCGATGTCCGACCTGGTCATTGGATTGCACCTGCAGGCTGACTTGGCTGAATGCGACCTGCGATGTTTCGCAAAGCCCAACGCAACTCGATGACTTGAGTGGTGAGGATCGCCAGCAACGTGACGCAGCCTTGAGCTACGCCGTAAAACAGGGCTCTTAACGGGTTGTCGGGTAGCATCCAGAGCAGGATGAAGCCCACCATCAGAAAAAGGATGGCCAGCTTGGCGACCAGACCTGGAATTAGCGCAACGATCAGGTTGACGCCCAGAAAAATGTAAAACAGTGCGTAACTCGCAATGCCGATGGCGACACCATGGGAGGTAAATCCGCCGTTAAAAAGCCTGTAAGCATGCACAACCGCGTCATTCAAAAATGCATAAGCCACGCATCCGAGGGCGTGGATTAATAGGCATAGGGCGAGACGAACGTAGCTACTCATGTAAGCCTCAAATTCCCATACCACGAACCAAAGCCATGGATAGCAACAATGGCTACCAGAACCGAAAACGTCATCACACGGTGCAGGCGCGAATTCCGAGCAGCGGGAAAAATTGCTGCCGCGAGTAAAAAAAAGCTCAACAGGGCCAGCCAGCCGAACAGGTCGCTGTCGGCAACAAAGGCGAGGTAGCCTTGAATTTCACCTGCTTCAGATATTTTCATCAGCTTCCAACGTATACCCAAGAATGCCTTTTAATATTTGCTCATAGCTATTTCGCTTTAGCTTTTTCAGAACTTAGGACTTTGCGTTGCTGAAGATAAATAACACCTTCTCCTGAAAAGGCAATTACACTGTTAGATGTGAGTGGCTCGCTATTCTCGTCTCCAAACTTGAGCCATCCTTCATCCCACAACTCACCACTTTCATGCCTGACTTGAACGAAATAATATGGAGGTTCTGACTTAGTCACTTCAATGTATTGACCTCCATCAGCACCACCTCTCCAATGAGCATTTGGATATTCGCTGAGTACATGCGGCTTATCTTCTGAAAAATCCATAAAAAACATTACCCCGAATGCTATCAACAGAGACAGTGCACCAACGGTCATCAGAAAACGCTTCAACCAGATCAATCTTTTATCTCCAACGTATCGCTGCTGAATGTGTAATCCAGATCTGGCTTTGTTTCTTGGAAATCCTCCATATAATCTTTTGGTATCACTGCAAAATAGGATCTTTTAGGCGCACCGAGATCCAGACTATCAACTAAATCAGCCACAAACGTCATACAGTTGTGGCTTCTTATGCTGTACGGTTCTCTATTCATGTTGTCATTGTCTTTTTCTTTATTTTTAAGCCATGCTTCGGCCTGAGAAAAAGCGGCCCCCCTGAGTACAACCCCAGACACATTGCTCGACTGACCATAAGCTGAAGACATACTTCTCAACGTTTTTTTGAGTGATGACTCAGTAATCGCTCCGCCTTTGATCGTCACATTAGGAACAGGGCGTAACCTCACAATTCCCGGTGGACCTGCTCCTTCATAACGCCCGTACTCTCCGTACTTCGTCAGCCCCGTTTTACCGTTGACAATTAGTACACCTGCGTGGCCTAAGTCAGAGAACTTATGACTAATACCCAAAGCCTCCACATGAATTTTGTAGTCCGGAAACACAACAGGAATCACAAAATCATGATCACTTACCAAGTAAATTTGTACTGGGGTCTTATCCTTAGCAGGAGTGGTCGCTACAGTTGCGAGTTTTACGGCTTGAGGCATTTCACTCTCCCCTAACCAACCAATTTGGTATAGCCGAAATTTGTATATTTTGGACTTGAGCTTTTGAGCCCAGCGACTTGGATAGTCCGGTCTCGTCTGTTACGCCTCGAATTTCCGAACCATCCTCAAGCGTAGCGGTGTATGCAATATTTTTAAGTGGGGCTCCCGATACTGGGTCCATTAACTGAACACGTACATCAAAGCCAAATATATTCAACGGAATTGGTGGCACAAACGGCGCCGGCGAGTGCGAATTACCGATAATCACCGTCCCGGAACCTGCCGTGACCTTGTTGCCGTGAGCACCAACCGAACCTACGGTCGCAGCGGGTTTGCCATTGATCAAAACCGTGGTCGCCAGATCGCCAACCAACGCACCACCACACGCCGAGGCATCGCCTTGGCGGGCGGCCGCGAGGCCGTCGAAGAACACGTCGCCGGAACCGGCGGCGATCGGGTTGGTACCGTGGCCAGGAAGTGGGCAAGCGGTGGGGTCGGATACGCGTGCTGCGGGTTTGCCAGACATCGGGAATCTCCTTAGGTGACCTTCACTTGACCGCTGCCATCCAGGCGCGCGGAAAAACTGACCTGACGCCTGAAACCCTCGACTTCCAGCAGGCCTTCGATACTGAAGGCCAGCCGTAGCTGGTCGTGGTCACGCGGCAGGGAAATGACACGCACGTTGCTCAGGCGCGGCTCGTAGGCTTCGATGAAGTTTTCGATGGCCAGGCGGGCCTGACTCAGGGAGTCGTGCAGGCTCAGACGCATGTCATTGAGATCGGGCAACCCGTAGTCGGCCAGCGTTTGCACGCTGCCGGCCCGGGTGCTGAGCATTTTGGCCAGATGGGCAGCCACTGACGCCATGGCACAAGCCTCGAGGCTGTTGCCCTTGCGTAGTTGCGCGTCGCCGTTGAGGCGCTCGAACAGGCTGCCGTATCCGTCCATGAGTCGCTCTTACTCTTTGTCCAGCTTGCCAACCAGCGACAGGGTGAAATCGGCACCCATGTACTTGAAGTGCGGACGCACGTTCAAGCTCACGCGGTACCAGCCCGGCTCGCCTTCAACGTCGCTGACGATCACTTGCGCAGCGCGCAGCGGACGACGGCCACGGACTTCGGCGCTCGGGTTTTCCTGGTCGGCCACGTACTGACGGATCCACTTGTTCAGTTCCAGCTCGAGGTCGGTACGCTCTTTCCACGAACCGAGTTGCTCGCGCTGCAGCACTTTCAAGTAGTGGGCCAGGCGGTTGACGATCATCATGTACGGCAGCTGGGTGCCGAGCTTGTAGTTCAGCTCTGCCGCCTTGCCTTCTGCGCTGATGCCGAAGAACTTCGGCTTCTGCACCGAGCTGGCGGAGAAGAACGCCGCGTTGTCGGAGCCTTTGCGCATGGTCAGGGAGATGAAGCCTTCCTCGGCCAGTTCGTATTCACGACGGTCGGAAACCAGAACCTCGGTCGGGATCTTGGTTTCGATTTCGCCCATGCTTTCGAAATGGTGCAGCGGGAGGTCTTCAACCGCGCCACCGCTCTGTGGGCCGATGATGTTCGGGCACCAGCGGAATTTGGCGAAGCTGTCGGTCAGCTTGGTGCCGAACGCGAACGCGGTGTTGCCCCACAGGTAGTGCTCGTGGCTGTTGGCAACGGTTTCCTTGTACACGAACGATTTCACCGGGTTTTCTTCCGGATCGTACGGGTTACGCAGCAGGAAACGCGGCACGGTCAGGCCGACGTAGCGGGAGTCTTCCGAAGTACGGAAGCTCTGCCATTTGGCGAATTGCGGGCCTTCGAAGTGGTCTTTCAGATCCTTCAGATCCGGCAGGCCGGTGAAGCTTTCCAGACCGAAGAATTTCGGGCCGGCGGCGGCGATGAATGGCGCGTGGGACATGCAGGAAACGCTGGCCACGTACTGCATCAGTTTCACGTCCGGCGAGCTTGGGGACATGAAGTAGTTGGCGATGATCGCGCCCACCGGCTGACCACCGAACTGGCCGTATTCAGCGGTGTAGATGTGCTTGTACAGGCCCGACTGCATGACTTCCGGCGAGTCTTCGAAATCGTCCAGCAGGTCTTCTTTGGAGACGTTGAGGATTTCGATCTTGATGTTTTCGCGGAAGTTGGTGCGGTCGACCAGCAACTGCAGGCCACGCCACGACGATTCCAGAGCCTGGAAGTCCGGATGGTGCAGGATCTCGTCCATCTGACGGCTGAGCTTGGCATCGATCTCGGCGATCATGCGGTCAACCATGGCCTTCTTGACCGGCTCACCGTTGTTCTGCGGCTTGAGCAGTTCTTCGATGAACGCCGACACGCCACGCTTGGCGATGTCGTAGGCTTCGTCGTCCGGAGTCAGACGGGTTTCGGCGATGATGCTGTCGAGAATGCTGTACTCGCCGCTTTCGGCGCTCTTCTCTTGTGCTGCGCTAGTGCTCATTGTGTTGGCTTCCTTGGCTGGAGTCTCAGGCGTCCGGGGCTGCGGCGTTCAGGCCCAGCTCACCGAGTACGCGACCGCGGGATTCGTCGTCGGCGAGCACGCCTTCGATCGCTTTACGGAACGCAGGTGCGTTACCCAGCGGGCCTTTGAGGGCCACCAGCGCATCGCGCAGTTCCATCAGTTTTTTCAGCTCAGGCACTTGCTCGACCAGGCTGGCCGGGTTGAAGTCCTTCATCGAATTGACGCGCAGTTGCACAGCCAGCTCGTCGGCCTCGCCATCTTCCTGCAGACGGTTCGGCACGCTCAGCGTCAGACCCAGCTCTTGCTTGGCCAACACTTCGTCGAAGGTCATCTTGTCGATGCTGATCGGCTTGCGATCTTCGATTTTGCGATCGTCCTTGCGGTGGGTGTAGTCACCGATTGCCAGCAGCTTCAGCGGCAGTTCAATCTCTTCCTGAGCACCGCCGGTGGCGGGTTTGAAGGTGACGTTGATGCGTTCCTTGGGGGCTACCGAGCCTTCTTTGGCCATGGCTTTTCTCCTTGCGGTTGTGGCCCTGGGGCCTATTCGAGTACCACTTCGAGGTCGAGGTGGCACAGCCTGCGATAAATCTCTTCCTTGCGTTCACGCACTGCATGGTTCTGCGGCAACAACTCGCAGCAACTGTGCAGCAGGTGCAGCACTTCCAATGCAAGATCGGGCTCCCAGGCGTGCAGGCCTGAGTCCTGTAATGTCTGATCGAGGGTTTCGAGCTGGTTCTTGGCCAGTTCGTACTTCTTGGCCATGAAGCACAGCCGGGCAAGGGCGAACTGCCAGAAGAACCGCTCGCGTCCACCGTGAGCCGATTGCAGCCCTTGCTTGAGCGTCTGCACGGCAGGCTTCAGGCCTTCCTTGCGCAGCATCGGCAGCACGTCCTGAAGGGCCTTTTCCCAGGCGGGCTGGGTTTCGACGTCGTCGGTTTCGACCTTGCGCGGTGCACTGGCGCTCTGCAGGTGCGGCATGACATTGCCGGCGATCCACGCCCGGGTGGACGGATCGGCAAACGGCGCGCCGTCATGGAAACGACATTCGATGATGCCGGGCAGGCGTTGAACCAAAAGCGCGAAGTGGATTTCCACTTCGCGCATTGCCATCTCGGCGTTGAGGTTCTGGAGACATTCCCAGACCATCCTCTGGCCATCGAACCAGAACGGCGCCTTCGCCAGGCTCGCCTCCAGTTCCACCAGCAGGTCGGCGTATTTGCCCTGATCGAAGCGATCCTGATACTGCTTGAGTTTGTCCACCGGCAGACCGCGCAGCACGGTGATCTGCTCAGCGTTGCGTTCGGGCACCGCGTCGATCGGCAGCCACAGCAAAGTGCGGTTCAGGCGCAGGGCGCGCAGGTCGGTGGCCTTCTGCTTGAGCCACCAGGCACACAACGGACGCGCGCTTTCCTGCTGCGCGCGCAAAGCCTTGTAGGCATCTTTTTCGTTATCGATCGGTGCGCCGGGGGTCAGCAACTGGCTCGCGGCCTGCTTGACCTGCGCCACCGCTGCGCCCACCACACCGGGGGCCGGCTGATTGTCGGCGGCACGCTGGATCATGGTTTTCAGGCGACGCGAGAGCGGCAGCAACAGCGGAGCGTCGTCGCCCAGGTGCTCGGTGCACGCGGCATCGAGCCCGGCCAGATGCTCGGACAACTGCCGGAACATCGGCAGCTGTTCCTTGATCGCGATGTTTTCGGTGAGCACCTGCTCCAGACGCGGCACCAGCCAACCGATGGCGGCAGCGCGGGTGCGCGGTTTGAGCGGGTGAACGTCGGCCCAGTGGTTTTCCGACAGATGGTGCAGCAGACCGAGGCCGGCCAGCAGCCCGGGGAAGGATTCACGCTGGTACAACGACCAGGTCAGCCAAGCGCCAACACGTAAATCCTTGGATTGGGTACGCAGCAGATTTTCGCTGTTTTCACGGATTTTCAGCCAGTCGATCTGCCCGCTTTCGTGCATCGACGAGGCTTTGGCCAGCTCGCTTTCCAGCGCCTCGAATTCGCTCGAAAAACGAACGTCTTCGCCCGCGAAATTCTCTTTGGAAACAGAGACTTTTGCGAGTTCGAGGTAATGGGCGGAAAGTTTGCTTGAGTAGGACATCCATGGCCTTTAATTAGGATTACAGTCATGCGCCTATTGGAGTTGCCGCGGCGCGGGACAGTATCGAAGAGCAGTGAAGCGACTCATCCAATTGAGATGTGCTCTTTCAAGTGGGCGCATCGTAATCACTATGATGGCCACTAGCAAGCATCTGGTTAAACAACAAGACGAAGTGTTCATTGGGCTGTGTAGGAGATCGCCCTATATGTGGCAGGGGAATCCCTGATGGCGAATTATATTGTGAACATTCGCCCTGCGCCCTCAGAACCCTTGATCCAGAGCGGCCCGATCCCGCCTGCGCGAATCGCGTCGAACATCCGTCCTATTACACGGGGGCCAGCATGACAACTCTCGAAAAAAATAGAAGTAGGATTTTTCCGAGAACCCGCTGGAATTACAAACAATTCAGCGGCGACAACGCTCAACAAAAAAAGTGCCATCAATTTGATGGCAATTCATTTTTCTGAAACTTTATTCATCTCGTGAATGCTGTACTTCAGTGCCAACTCAATAATTATCGAAGTGCGATCCAACAGTCATTTCCACCACTTACGCAACACTTCCACGCCGAAAATACTCTGACAAATGTCAGGGATAATTCTTACATCGTTTTATTTCCCACGTTGCCAGCTTGCCTTGGTAAATTCTTTTCGACCGGCAATGTCAACCAGACTGGCTGACTGTTGAGCCACGGTCCGAAGCCTGCATCTCATTCGGCTCCCGAGCCCGGAGCCGCCAAGGAGCTTTACCTCATGGAATTGAAAGCCATATTTTTCGCAGCACTTATTTGGTTGCCAACAACTCAAGCGTCAGCGGACACCCCGCCACTGGACGGTCATTACTATCTGACCGGCGCAATGGAAATGGGCGCCGAATTGATGCTGCGCAAGGACGGCACGTTTGACGCCGGCGTGTCGTATGGCAGCGCAGATGGCTTTGCCAAGGGCACCTGGCGGGTGGAAAACCACACCGTAACGCTGAAGAGCGAAACCAAACCGGCGTCGAACAGCGATTTGTCCGGCCTGTTCCAGGATCTGCAACTGGCGATCGAACCGAACTGCCTGGCCGTGGATTTCGGCAACGGCAAGGCCTGCTTCCGGCGTCAATAAGCCGATTGGCAGGCACAAAAAATGGGCACCCGACCGCAATCGGTGTGCCCATTTTTTATTGCAGTTCTCCCCGCTACTCAGGGAGTTCGCCGCAATTTAAGGATTGACGCTGTCTTTCAACGACTTGCCTGGCTTGAATGCCACGGTGTTGCTGGCCTTGATTTTCACCGGTTCACCGGTTTGCGGGTTCTTGCCGGTGCGGGCGCCGCGGTGGCGTTGCAGGAAGGTGCCGAAGCCCACCAGCGTGACGCTGTCCTTGCGGTGCAGAGCGCCGGTGATTTCTTCGAGGACGGCGTTGAGAACGCGGTTGGCCTGTTCTTTGGTCAGATCCGCTTTTTCAGCGATTGCAGCGGCGAGTTCTGGTTTACGCATTAGTGAAGCCCCTTTGACGGTTTTTTGTTGTTATGTCCGTGCTGTTCTCGTTGGAACAGCGCCCAAGGCGCCGCAGGCTCTACTCTGCGGCAGACGGGAGTGAGAATGGCACGCGGATACCGGCGGCGCCAGTCTCCCCGCGACCTTTGTGGGGGCAAAAGCGGGGTGATTCCGACAGAACGACCGGTATTTACGCCAGCAGGGCCGGTAGCTGTTTGTTCAGGGCGAGTTTTTCCATCACCGCCGTGCCGGTCAGCGCGTAACCGAGTAGTTGGCCATCGGCGCTGTGGCACAGGGCTTTGATGTCGGCGCCCTGCCCTTCGACGGTCCAGACGCCTTCGCTGCCCCGTGGCGGTGGCGAAACGACCAACGGGCACACCGGGGTTTTCACCGTGATCGGCATCGCGCCGTAACTTACGGCCGTCGGATTGCCGGCCAGGGTTTGTGCCAGTGCACGCGCACAGCTCATGAGGGGCATCACGTACAACAGATTCAGCCCATTGACCTCGGCGCAGTCGCCCAGGGCGTAAATATTGGCGTGGGACGTCTTCAGATACCGGTCGACTACGACACCGCGATTGACCTGCACCCCGGCCGCCGCGGCCAGATCGATGCGCGGGCGCAGGCCGATGGCCGACACCACCACATCGCAGGCAATCACCTGCCCGTCGGACAGATGCGCTTCCAGACCGTCTGCGACTTTTTGCAGGCGGGTCAGCACCGGGCCGAGGTGGAAACGCGCGCCCAGGCTTTCCAGCCCGGCCTGCACGGCTGCTGCAGCGGCCGGGTGCAGCAGCATCGGCATCACTTGCTCGCACGGCGCCACCAGTTGCACCTCGTAGCCGCCGAGGATCAGGTCGTTGGCGAATTCACAGCCGATCAGGCCCGCCCCCAGCAGCAACACGCGGCGCTTGCCCGCAGCGGCTGCACGAAAGCGCGCGTAATCTTCGAGATCGTTGATCGGAAACACCAGATCAGCACCGTCACCGTCGATCGGCACTCGCACGGTTTCCGCACCCCAGGCGAGGATCAGGTCGCGGTAGTACACCGCTTCCTCGCCGATCCACAGGCGCTTGTGGCCGGCGTCGATGCCGCTGATGCGCGTGTGGGTGCGCACTTCGGCCTTCAACTGCTCGGCCATGGCGCCGGGTTCGGCCATGCTCAGGCCATCGGCGTCCTTGTTCTTGCCGAAACCGGTGGAGAGCATCGGTTTGGAGTAAGAGCGCCCGTCATCGGCGGTAATCAGCAGCAGCGGGGTTTCGCCATCGAGTTTGCGAAACTCGCGGGCCAGGTTGTAGCCCGCAAGCCCGGTGCCGACGATTACGACAGGTGCGTTCATGCCTTACTCCTTGGTTTTTCTCAGTTGATTTCGATCATTTCGAAGTCCATCTTGCCGACGCCGCAGTCCGGGCACAGCCAGTCTTCCGGCACGTCCTGCCACAGGGTGCCCGGCGCGATGCCGTCATCCGGCCAACCGTCAGCTTCGTTGTAGATCAGGCCGCAGACGATGCATTGCCACTTTTTCATTCAGGTACTTCCTCAATTCAGGCTTTTGTCGGCGCGGATGGTCGATGGTGGTTGCGCTGCCATCCGGCTCAGGGCGTTTTGTACTGAGGGTGCCGGGCAGATGCAAGCCTGTTCGGCGCAACGGCGCCCCGGATCCATCAAATTCGCAGCACGCCATGTTAAGCTCGCCGCCTCATTTGCGGCCAATAATGACTCATTGTGCAACATTCAAATGCCTGCCCGACCCCGCTCTGGCTGACTCAAAGCCGACTGACGTCCCTTCCCGATTCGTTGACCCTGAACTGGTTGTTCGACGAAGGCTCGCTGACCCGCCGCCTGACCCGGCTGTCGAATGACGGCTTCAGCGTCACACCGTTGTTCGAAGGCTGGGGCACCCTGCGCAGCGACGAATGCGCGGCGCTGGATCTGGCCGAAGGCAGCGAAGGCTGGGTGCGCGAGGTGTATCTGCGCGGTCACGGCGAGGCCTGGGTGTTCGCCCGTAGCGTGGCGTCACGCGCCGCCCTGCAAGGCGACGGCCTGCACATGGACGAACTGGGCAGCCGCTCGCTGGGCGAACTGCTGTTTTGCGACCACGCCTTCCAGCGCCGCGCCATCGAGGTTTGTCATTACCCGCAAGACTGGCTGCCGCCAGCCTGCCGCGCCCCGGAGCTGTGGGGCCGCCGCTCGCGCTTTGACCGTGGCGCCTTGAGCGTACTGGTGGCGGAGATTTTCCTGCCGACCCTGTGGAGCGCCGCCCGCACCCATCCGGAGAACTGCTGATGTACCAGAGCCTGCTCAAGTCCCTGAACCGCTTGAACCCGCGCGCCTGGGATTTCATTCAGCTGACGCGCATGGACAAGCCGATCGGCATTTACTTGCTGCTGTGGCCGACCCTGTGGGCGCTATGGATTGCCGGTAAGGGCTCGCCGTCGCTGGCCAACATTGTGATTTTCGTCCTCGGTGTGGTGCTGACCCGCGCCGGTGGCTGTGTGATCAACGACTGGGCCGATCGCAAGGTCGACGGCCACGTTAAACGCACCGCGCAACGACCGCTGGCCAGCGGCAAGATCAGTTCGAAAGAGGCGCTGGTGTTCTTCGCGCTGCTGATGGGTGTGAGTTTTCTGCTGGTGCTGTGCACCAATGCGCCGACCATCTGGCTGTCGCTGGGCGGTCTGGCACTGGCGTTCACCTACCCGTTCATGAAGCGCTACACCTATTACCCGCAAGTGGTACTGGGCGCGGCGTTCTCATGGGGCATGCCAATGGCGTTCACCGCTGAAACCGGTGAGTTGCCGGCGGCGGCATGGCTGCTGTGGATCGCCAATCTGCTGTGGACGGTGGGTTACGACACCTATTACGCGATGACCGATCGTGACGACGACCTGAAGATCGGCGTGAAATCCACGGCGATTCTGTTCGGCGATGCGGATCGGGTGATCATCCTGACGTTGCAGGCGCTGTCGCTGGGCTGCCTGTTGCTGGCCGGGTCGAAGTTCGAGCTGGGCATCTGGTTCCATCTCGGCCTGTTGGTGGCCGCTGGATGCTATGCGTGGGAGTTCTGGTACACCCGTGATCGCGACCGGATGCGTTGCTTCAAGGCGTTTTTGCACAACCACTGGGCCGGGTTGGCGATTTTTGTCGGGATAGTGCTGGATTACGCGCTGCGATGAAATCCACATGTGGGAGCGGGCTTGCTCGCGAAGGCGTCTTGCCTGTTGGCCTCTTCGTCAACTGACACACCGCTTTCGCGAGCAAGCCCGCTCCCACAGGGGATTTGCGTTTACTTGGCCTTGGCGACGTGCCAGGCGCCGTCCATTTTGCCCTCACCGGTCATGTCACCAGCCTTCTTGTCCATGACGAAGGTGTACAGCGGTTTGCCCTCGTAGGCCCATTGCATCTTGCCGTCATCGCGCTTGATCACGGTCCAGTCGCCCATGGACTTGTCGCCGGCCGTGGCCATCAGCGGTGGCCAGTTCGCCGCACACTTGTCGTTGCACATGGACTTGCCCGCAGAGTCTTTGGCAAAGGTATACAGGGTCATGCCCTTGTGATCGGTAAACATGCCGTCCTTCTCCATCGCTGGCTCAGCAGCAAACGCCATGGTCGGTAAAGCAACGGCAGCAGCCATCAGCAGAGCTTTGAAAGAAGCAGTCATTTGAGTCATGGAAACCTTCTTTTGTGGTTGTCAGGATTCGGACTTAGAGCTTAGTCCAGGATCACGCCAACCGCCGGGCGACTAAAATACTGTCACACGACTGCAATAATTCCGTTATCTAATGCGGCGCAAGACAGTTAAATGACAAGAGGATTAAGGCATGGTTGGCAGGAGCATTCTGATCGTCGACGACGAAGCGCCCATTCGCGAAATGATCGCCGTTGCGTTGGAAATGGCCGGCTATGACTGCCTCGAGGCGGAGAACTCGCAGCAGGCACACGCCATCATTGTTGACCGTAAACCGGACCTGATCCTGCTCGACTGGATGCTGCCTGGCACCTCCGGCATCGAACTGGCCCGCCGCCTCAAGCGTGACGAGCTGACCGGGGACATCCCGATCATCATGCTCACCGCCAAGGGCGAAGAGGACAACAAGATCCAGGGTCTTGAAGTCGGCGCCGACGACTACATCACCAAACCGTTTTCTCCACGCGAACTGGTCGCACGCCTCAAGGCTGTACTGCGCCGCGCCGGCCCGACCGATGGCGAAGCGCCAATCGAAGTCGGCGGCCTGCTGCTCGACCCGATCAGCCACCGCGTGACCATCGACGGCCGTCCGGCCGAAATGGGCCCGACCGAATACCGTCTGCTGCAATTTTTCATGACCCACCAGGAACGTGCCTACACACGCGGGCAGTTGCTGGATCAGGTCTGGGGCGGCAACGTCTATGTTGAAGAGCGCACCGTCGACGTGCACATCCGCCGCCTGCGCAAGGCCCTCGGCGACGCTTACGAAAATCTGGTACAAACCGTGCGCGGCACCGGCTATCGGTTTTCCACCAAGGCCTGATCCGACCGCCAGACTCGCTGACAAGGACCGTATTTTCCGTGAATCAAAACTGGCATGGCACCCTGATTCGCCACATGCTGTTGCTGGTCACAGCGTGTCTGGTGATCGGCCTGATCACCGGCTATTACGGCTGGAGCCTCGCTGCCGGCCTGGGCATTTACTTGGCCTGGACGCTCAAGCAACTGTTGCGTCTGCACGAATGGCTGCGCCTGCACCAACCCGATGAAGCACCGCCCGACGGCTATGGCCTGTGGGGCGAGGTGTTCGACAGCATCTACCACCTGCAACGCCGCGACCAACGGGTGCGCGGGCGCCTGCAAGCGGTGATCGACCGGGTGCAGGAGTCCACCGCCGCGCTCAAAGACGCGGTGATCATGCTCGACAGCGACGGCAACCTGGAATGGTGGAACCGCGCTGCCGAAACCCTGCTCGGCCTCAAGACCCCGCAGGACAGCGGCCAACCGGTGACCAACCTGGTACGGCATCCGCGCTTCAAGGAATACTTCGAGCAGGAAAGCTACGCCGAACCGCTGGAAATCCCTTCGCCGACCAATGATCGGGTGCGCATTCAGCTGTACCTGACGCGCTACGGCAACAACGAACACCTGATGCTGGTGCGAGACGTCACGCGCATCCATCAGCTGGAACAGATGCGCAAAGACTTCATCGCCAACGTCTCCCACGAACTGCGCACGCCGCTGACGGTGATCTGCGGCTATCTGGAAACCCTGCTCGACAATGTCGAGGAAGTGAACCCGCGCTGGAGCCGCGCGCTGCAGCAGATGCAACAACAGGGCGGGCGCATGCAGACGCTGCTCAACGACCTGCTGCTGTTAGCGAAACTGGAAGCCACCGATTACCCGTCGGACAACCAGCCAGTGCAGATCGACGCCCTGCTGCAGTCAATCAAGAGCGACGCCCAGCAGTTGTCCGGGCAGAAGAACCAGAAAATCACTCTCGAAGCCGATGCGCGCATCCTGCTCAAGGGCAGCGAGGCGGAGCTGCGCAGTGCCTTCTCCAACCTGGTGTTCAACGCGGTGAAGTACACCCCGGCCGAGGGCAACATCCGCATTCGCTGGTGGGGCGACGAGCAAGGCGCGCACCTGAGCGTGCAGGACTCCGGGATCGGCATCGACAGCAAACACCTGCCGCGCCTGACCGAACGCTTCTACCGCGTCGACTCCAGCCGCAACTCCAACACCGGCGGCACCGGGCTGGGCCTGGCGATCGTCAAACACGTGTTGCTGCGCCACCGCGCGCGGATGGAAATCAGCAGCGTGCCCGGTCATGGCAGCACGTTCACCTGCCATTTCGCCCCGGCCCAGGTGGCCCAGGCACGGGCCATCAGCGCCGCCGAGTGATACCGGCCAGCACGCGCCACTAGGCAATCTCCATGTCAGCCGCTACATTGGCTGACTTGCGTCTGCCTTTCAGGCGCGATTTCTTCTCTCTTACGAATCACACGGAACCTGCAAAACTCCATCATGGACCCTTCCCCTGGCTTGTCCCTCGCTACGATTTTCGCCGATTTCGGCATGATTCTTTTCGCTCTGATCCTGGTTTTGCTCAACGGCTTCTTCGTTGCGGCGGAATTCGCCATGGTCAAACTGCGCTCGACCCGGGTCGAGGCCATCGCTGACAAGAACGGCTGGCGCGGGCATATCCTGCGCACCGTACACAGTCAGCTCGATGCGTACCTCTCGGCGTGTCAGCTCGGTATCACCCTCGCCTCCCTCGGTCTGGGCTGGGTCGGTGAGCCGGCATTCGCGCACATTCTCGAACCGCTGCTGAGCGCGGTCGGTGTGCAGTCGCCGGAAGTGGTCAAAGGCATTTCGTTCTTTACCGCGTTCTTCATCATTTCCTACCTGCACATCGTGGTCGGTGAGCTGGCGCCCAAGTCGTGGGCGATCCGCAAACCCGAGCTGCTGTCGCTGTGGACGGCGGTGCCGCTGTACCTGTTCTACTGGGCGATGTACCCGGCGATCTACCTGCTCAACGCCAGCGCCAACGCGATTCTGCGGATCGCCGGCCAAGGCGAGCCCGGCCCGCACCACGAACACCATTACAGCCGCGAAGAACTGAAACTGATCCTGCACTCCAGCCGTGGTCAGGACCCGAGCGACCAAGGCATGCGCGTGCTGGCCTCGGCAGTGGAGATGGGCGAACTGGAAGTGGTCGACTGGGCCAACTCCCGCGAAGACCTGATCACCCTGGAATTCAACGCGCCGCTGAAAGAAATCCTCGCGATGTTCCGTCGCCACAAGTTCAGCCGGTATCCGGTGTACGACAGCGAACGTCAGGAGTTCGTCGGCCTGCTGCACATCAAGGACCTGCTGCTGGAGCTGGCGGCGCTGGACCACATTCCGGAGTCGTTCAACCTGGCTGAACTGACCCGTCCACTGGAGCGCGTGTCGCGGCACATGCCGCTGTCGCAGCTGCTGGAGCAGTTCCGCAAGGGCGGCTCGCACTTCGCCGTGGTGGAAGAAGCCGACGGCAACATCATCGGCTACCTGACCATGGAAGACGTGCTGGAAGTGCTGGTCGGCGACATCCAGGACGAACACCGCAAGGCCGAGCGCGGGATCCTCGCGTATCAGCCGGGCAAGCTGCTGGTGCGTGGTGATACGCCGCTGTTCAAGGTTGAACGCCTGCTCGGAATCGACCTGGATCACATCGAAGCCGAAACCCTCGCCGGTCTGGTCTACGAGACCCTGAAACGAGTGCCGGAAGAGGAAGAAGTGCTGGAAGTCGAAGGCCTGCGGATCATCATCAAGAAGATGAAAGGGCCGAAGATTGTGCTGGCGAAGGTGTTGATGCTGGATTGATGGGTGTTTTGGGGGACGCTTCTGTGGTGAGGGGATTTATCCCCGATGGGTCGCGGAGCGGCCCTGTAATCTGCAATCGCGTAACTCCTGACTCAATGCCTTTAATGATTTTGGGACGGCTGCGCCGTCCATCGGGGATAAATCCCCTCACCACAAACGCCCCTCCACAGCGGCCCCCTAACGCTTCTACTGTTTGCCCAACGCAAAGTTGGGCAACGCCCCCAGTGGTTGATTGAACTGATACGGAATCGACACCAGCCCCTGCCCGGTATTGCGCTGCACCACAAAGTGCAGGTGCGGGCCGCTGCTGTTGCCGGTATTGCCGGACAGCGCCAGCGGGCTGCCAACCGTCACCCGCTGCCCCTCGCGTACGCTCACCGAACCTTGCTTGAGATGCAGGTACACACCCATCGTGCCGTCGTCGTGCAGCACCCGGACGAAATTGCCGGAGGCATCATTGCCGCGCCCGCTCTGTGAATTTTCGGTTTTCACCACCACCCCGGCCCGTGCGGCAATGATCGGTGTCCCCACCGGCATGGCGATGTCCATCGCATACCGGTTCTTCGGTCCGTAGTGGCTGTACTGACCGTTGGCACCCTGACTGAGACGGAACGGCCCGCCCCGCCACGGCAACGGATAGCGATAGCTCTGCGCAGCGCCTGCGGGGTCACCCAGCGAATACTGGAATTGCGGCGAATACACCAGCGGCTGACCCCGGCTGATCGCCGTCAGCAACGCCAACCGCGTATTGCTGCGCGCCGGCAGCACCCGGCGAATCGTCTGCGCCGGCGCACCACGCACATTGCTCAGGCCGGTAAACGCCAGCGCAATTTCGACCGGCGCATACAGATCGTTGCGCACAAACACCACGTCGCTGCCCTTCTGTTTCTTGATGTCGAGGTACACCTGACGTTCGAGGTGCTCGACCATGCGGTCCTGAAACACGAACACCTGCGAGCCTTTGCTCGGCCGGTCGCTGTACGAGACCACACCGTTGGCATCGGTGGATTTGTAGATGGTCATGGCCACAGTCGAGGTGGAGGCCAGGAAAAGACCACAGAAAAACAGCAGGCGCGCGAGCATGGGCAAAGAGTCTGTCGAAGGAAGGCCTGGAAAAGAGCCTAGCAGCTGAGACAGACCAGGCTAGTCGACAGATGTTTCAAATTGGCAGGTGCGGGAGATGGGTGGTGCATTTGATGGCCCCTTCGCGAGCAGGCTCGCTTCCACATTTGAAATGCATTTCAAGGTGGGAGCGGGCTTGCTCGCGAAGGCGGCGTGTCAGGCGACGAGGATCAAGCGCCCGGAACGAAGTGCTTCTGCGCCGTGCCGCGGGCGATCAGGCGTGAGATGTAATCGAGCTTCTGCGCATCCTGGTCGACGAAACGGAAAGTCAGTTGCAGCCAGTCGCTGTCGGCTTTCTGCTCGTGGGCAACGATGGCGTGCAGGTAGCCGTTGAGGCGGGCGATTTCGGCGTTGTCGCCCTGCTCCAGGTCGAGCACGGCGCTGTCGAGGATCTGCGGCAGGGTGTCAGTGCGTTTCACTACCAGCAGCGCTTCCTTGATGCTCAGGGCCTTGATCACGCATTGCTGGGTGCCACTTGGCAGGCGCAACTGGCCCTGGCCACGACCACCGACTGGCGCTTTCGAGGCAGCCGGGGCCTGCACCGGCGGGCTGTTGAGCAAACCGCGCGACGGCGCAGCAGCTGGCGTTGGCGCGACAACAGCCGGTTTGGCAAACGGATTGACCGCAGCAGCGGCCGCCGGCGCAGCACCGACCACGGCAGGCTTGCCGCCGGTCAATGCGCTCAGGGAATCGTTGCCGAACGCCGAGTTCATCTTGGTCGGCGCGCTGTTCATCAGGGTGTCGAGCTTGCCAACCTTGTTCAGCGCCTGCTTGACCTTGGTCAGCAGTTGTTCGTTGGTGAACGGCTTGCTGACGTAGCCGGAAACCCCGGCCTGGATCGCCTGCACCACGTTCTCTTTATCGCCACGGCTGGTGACCATGACGAACGGCATGGTCTTGAGATTGTCCTGCTCGCGGCACCAGGTCAGCAGCTCGAGGCCGGACATTTCCGGCATTTCCCAGTCGCACAGCACCAGGTCAAACGCTTCCCTGGCCAGCATGGCCTGGGCCTTTTTGCCGTTGACGGCGTCCTCGGTGCGGATCCCCGGGAAGTAATTACGCAGGCACTTTTTCACCAGGTCACGAATGAACGAAGCATCGTCCACGACCAACACACTGATCTTGCTCATCCAACACCCCTATAAAAATCCCGGCAAGCATACCGCTTTTACTGATGGCACATTGCCAACAATCTTCAGTCACGCCGGGACTTTTCGTTCGCGGGTGCTGCTTTTTAATTCGATTTCCTGATTCAGGCGCCCTAAACAAAAACGCCCGGCCAAAGGGCCGGGCGCTTTTCTCAGGCAATCTTACTTATCGTCAGCATTGCCCGGAACATTAGCGGTTTCGCCGCTTGTACCTTCAACTTCTTCTTTCATGCGTTTGAGGCCCAGGTGGCGCACATCGGTGCCGCGCACCAGGTAGATCACCAGTTCCGAGATGTTGCGCGCATGATCGCCGATGCGTTCCAGCGAACGCAGCACCCAGATGATGCTCAGAACCCGCGAGATAGAGCGCGGGTCTTCCATCATGTAGGTCGCCAGCTCGCGCAGGGCGGTCTTGTATTCGCGGTCGATGACCTTGTCGTATTGCGCCACCGACAAGGCCAGATCGGCATCGAAGCGGGCAAACGCGTCCAGCGCATCGCGAACCATGTTGCGCACCTGATCGCCGATGTGACGGACCTCGACGTAACCACGCGGCGCTTCGCCTTCTTCGCACAGCTGAATGGCACGGCGGGCGATCTTGGTCGCTTCGTCGCCGATGCGCTCCAGATCGATCACTGACTTGGAAATGCTGATGATCAAACGCAAGTCGGATGCCGCCGGCTGACGACGGGCGAGAATGCGCAGGCATTCTTCGTCGATGTTACGTTCCATCTGGTTGATCTGGTCGTCAATCTCGCGCACCTGCTGAGCCAGACCCGAGTCGGCCTCGATCAGCGCGGTGACCGCGTCGTTGACCTGCTTCTCGACCAGCCCGCCCATGGCCAGGAGGTGGCTGCGCACTTCCTCAAGCTCGGCGTTGAACTGCGCGGAGATGTGGTGGGTAAGGCCTTCTTTACTAATCATGGTGGCGTCCTTGGAGCGTCCGGTAAGGTGCGGTGGGCCGCAGCGTCAATTCTGTGAATAACCGCAACTGTCAGCCATAACGACCGGTGATGTAGTCTTCGGTCTGTTTCTTCGCCGGATTGGTGAACAGGGTATCGGTGTCGCCGAATTCCACCAGTTTGCCCATGTACATGAACGCCGTGTAGTCGGAAACCCGCGCGGCCTGCTGCATGTTGTGGGTCACGATGACGATGGTGAACTTGGACTTCAGCTCGTAGATCAGCTCTTCGACTTTCAGGGTCGAGATCGGATCGAGGGCCGAGCACGGTTCGTCGAGCAGCAACACTTCCGGTTCAACGGCGATGGTGCGCGCGATCACCAGACGCTGCTGCTGACCACCGGACAGGCCGAGTGCCGAGTCGTGCAGACGGTCTTTGACTTCGTCCCACAGTGCCGCGCCTTTCAATGCCCACTCGACCGCTTCGTCGAGAATGCGCTTCTTGTTGATGCCCTGGATGCGCAGCCCGTAGACCACGTTTTCGTAGATGGTCTTGGGGAACGGGTTGGGCTTCTGGAACACCATGCCGACGCGGCGACGCAGCTCGGCAACGTCTTCACCTTTGCGGTAGATGTTGTTGCCGTACAGGTTGATCGCACCTTCGACACGGCAACCGTCAACCAGATCGTTCATGCGGTTGAAGGTGCGCAGCAGCGTGGACTTACCGCAGCCGGACGGGCCGATGAACGCGGTCACGCGCTGTTTCGGAATGTTCATGCTGACGTCGAACAGCGCCTGCTTCTCGCCGTAGAACAGGCTCAGGCCCGGGACTTCGATGGCCACGGTTTCCTGCTCAAGTCTCAGGCTCTGCTTGTCGCGACCCAGGGCCGACATGTTAATGCCGTGGGTATGTGTTTCGTGCTGCATGGGAGGCTCCCTGTGCTAACAAATTCGGTTCGGTTTTTGTGGGAGCCAGCCTGCTGGCGATTCAGGCGCTGCGGTTCGTCTATGAAACCGCGGTGATGCCTTCGCGAGCAGGCTCGCTCCCACATAGAAATCAGTGCTGCAAAATCAGCTGTCCAGTGCTTTGTATTTTTCGCGCAGGTGGTTACGAATCCACACCGCCGACAGGTTCAACGTGGCGATCACCAGCACCAGCAGCAGCGCCGTGGCGTACACCAGCGGTCGTGCCGCTTCGACGTTCGGGCTCTGGAAGCCGACGTCATAGATGTGGAAGCCCAGGTGCATGATCTTCTGGTCCAGGTGCAGGTACGGGTAGTTGCCGTCCACCGGCAGCGACGGCGCCAGCTTCACCACACCCACCAGCATCAGCGGCGCCACTTCACCGGCGGCGCGGGCCACGGCGAGGATCATGCCGGTCATCATTGCCGGGCTGGCCATTGGCAGGACGATCTTCCACAGCGTTTCCGCCTTGGTCGCGCCCAGCGCCAGCGAGCCTTCACGGACGGTGCGCGGGATACGCGCCAGACCTTCCTCGGTCGCCACGATCACCACCGGCACCGCCAGCAGCGCCAGGGTCAGCGAGGCCCAGAGCAGACCCGGAGTACCGAACGTCGGCGCCGGCAGTGCTTCGGGGAAGAACAAACGGTCGACCGAACCACCCAGCACGTAGACGAAGAAGCCCAGACCGAATACGCCGTAGACGATCGCCGGAACGCCGGCGAGGTTGTTCACGGCGATGCGGATGATCCGGGTCAGGGCGTTCTGCTTGGCGTATTCACGCAGGTAGACCGCCGCCAGCACGCCGAACGGAGTCACGATCATCGCCATGATCAGGGTCATCATCACCGTGCCGAAAATCGCCGGGAAGATCCCGCCTTCGGTGTTCGCTTCACGCGGGTCGTCGGAAAGGAATTCCCAGACCTTGCTGAAGTAGAAACCGATCTTGGTCATCGTGCCCATGGCATTCGGCTGATAGGCGTGAACCACTTTGCCCAGGCTGATTTCGATCTCTTTGCCGTTGGCATCGCGAGCAGTCAACGCGTCGCGGTTGAACTGCGCATGCAGATCGCTCAGACGCGCTTCGATGTCCTGATAACGCGCGTTCAGCTCGGCACGCTCGGCGTCCATGTCCGCTTGCGCGGTGGCGTCGAGCTTGCCGTCGAGTTCCAGTTTGCGCCCGTGCAGACGGATGCGCTCGAGCCCTGCGTTGATCGCACCGATGTCGGTCTTTTCCAGCGATTTGAGTTGTGCAGCAAGGCCGTTCACCCGGTTGATCCGCGCTTGCAGCTCAGGCCAGGCCGCTTCGCCTTCGGCGATCACCTTGCCGTCCTGTTTGACGTTGACCAGGTAGCCGTAGAAGTTGCCCCACTCGCGACGCTCGATCGCCATCAGTTCCGGCGGCGTGGTCTGCTTGGTCAGCCATTCGCCGACCACCCAGGTGAAGTCGTTGCCGTTCAGGTCACGGTTGCCGACCTTGATCAGCTCGCGGGTCATGAATTCCGGGCCCTGATCAGGCACCGGCAGGCCGGCGCTCTTCAGGCGTGCGCGCGGCACTTCTTCTTTCTGTACCACTTCGCCAATGACCAGGTGATTGGCCTGGCCCGGTACGTCGTAGCTGGCGTGGATCAGGTCCGCCGGCCAGAAGTGACCCAGACCGCGCACGGCAATCACCGCCAGCAGGCCAATGGTCATGATGACCGCGATGGACACCGCGCCACCGCTGATCCAGACGCCCGGGGCGCCGCTCTTGAACCATCCATTCAGGGAGTTCTGTTTCACAGACTTCTACCTTTCTTAAAGCGACGAGTATTTCTTGCGCAGACGCTGACGAATCAGTTCTGCCAGGGTGTTCATGACGAAGGTGAACAACAGCAGCACCAGCGCCGAGAGGAACAGCACGCGGTAGTGGCTGCCGCCGACTTCCGACTCGGGCATTTCCACCGCGACGTTGGCGGCCAGGGTGCGCAGGCCTTCGAACAGGTTCATTTCCATGACCGGGGTATTACCCGTGGCCATCAGCACGATCATGGTTTCGCCGACCGCACGGCCCATGCCGATCATCAGTGCGGAGAAGATGCCCGGGCTGGCGGTGAGGATCACCACGCGGGTCATGGTCTGCCACGGCGTGGCACCGAGCGCCAGGGAACCGAGGGTCAGGCCGCGCGGCACACTGAACACGGCGTCTTCGGCAATCGAGTAGATGTTCGGGATCACCGCAAAACCCATCGCCAGACCGACCACCAGAGCGTTGCGCTGGTCGTAGGTGATGCCCAGGTCGTGGGAGATCCACATGCGCATGTCACCGCCGAAGAACCAGTTCTCCATGTACGGACTCATGTACAGCGACAGCCAACCGACAAACAGGATCACCGGAATCAGCAGCGCACTTTCCCAGCCGTCCGGGACTTTCAGGCGGATCGACTCAGGCAGACGACTGAAGGTGAAGCCGGCGACCAGAATGCCGATCGGCAACAGCATCAGCAGGCTGAAGATGCCCGGCAGATGTCCTTCCACATACGGGGCGAGAAACAGACCGGCGAAGAACCCGAGGATCACCGTCGGCATCGCTTCCATCAGCTCGATCACCGGTTTGACCTTGCGGCGCATGCCCGGGGCCATGAAGTACGCGGTGTAGATCGCGGCGGCAACCGCCAGCGGCGCGGCCAGCAACATCGCGTAGAACGCGGCTTTCAGGGTGCCGAAGGTCAGTGGCGACAGGCTCAGTTTCGGTTCGAAATCGGTGTTCGCCGCCGTCGATTGCCAGACGTATTTAGGCTCGTCGTAGTTCTCGTACCAGACCTTGCTCCACAACGCGCTCCACGACACTTCCGGGTGCGGGTTGTCGAGCAGCAGCGGTTGCAGCTTGCCGCCGGCCTCGACGATCACCCGGTTGGCGCGTGGCGACAGGCCGAACAGGCCCTGGCCTTCGGCAACCGGCTCGACCAGCAGGGTGCGGTGCGCGGTGCTGTGGAACACGCCGAGCTTGCCGCTGGCATCGAGGGCCACGAAGCCCTTGCGACGCTCTTCGGCGGTAATTTCAACGATTGGCGCGGAGCCCATCTGGAAGGTGCGGATCTGCTTCAGGCGCAGCTCGCCGTCGGTATCGCGAGCCATGAACCACTGGGCCAGACCACCCTTGGAATCACCGATGATCAGCGAGATGCCGCCCACCAGTTGCGTGCTCGCGGTGACTTCGGCGTCAGCGTTTTCCAGCAGTTTGTAGCGACCGTTGAGGCTCTTGTCGCGCAGGCTGAACACGTCGGCCTGGGCACGCCCGTTGACCACGTACAGCCATTGCTGGCGCGGGTCGACGAAGATGTTTTTCACCGGTTCAGTCATCTGCGGCAGCTCGATACGCTTCTGCTCGTTGGTGACTTCGCCGGTCATCATGTTTTCTTCGCTGGTCAGCGCCAGCACATTGAGTTGCGAACCGGTAGAACCGACCAGCATCAGGGTCGAATCGGTGGCGTTGAGGCTGACGTGCTCCAGCGCCCCGCCGCCCTCGTTCACCGCGATCGGCGCTTCGCCATACGGGTATTCGATGGCCGGAGTGATGGTTTTCTTGCCATCGGGGTAGCTGACTTTATAGGTGTGACGGAACACTAGCGCCTGGCCGTTGGACAGGCCCACCGCCACCAGCGGATGACCTGGCTGATCTTCGCCAATGGAAGTTACGCTGGCGCCGGCAGGCACCGGCAGATCGACGCGCTTCAATTCAGCGCCACTGTCGATGTCGAAGAACAGCGCCTGGCCCTTGTCGGAAACGCGCATCGCCACCTGATTCTGCTCTTCGAGCGAAATCATCAGCGGCTTGCCGGCGTCCTGCATCCAGGCTGGGGTAATGGCCTCTTTCGCGGTCAGGCTGGCACCCTGGAACAACGGTGCAACGACGTAGGCGAGGAAGAAGAAGATCAAGGTGATGGCTGCCAGCACCGCCAGACCGCCAACGAGGACGTACCAGCGGGTGAAGCGATCCTTGAGCGCGCGAATGCGGCGCTTGCGTTGCAGCTCAGGCGTATTGAAATCAATGCGCTTGGGAGGGGAAGTCGTAGTCATTGGGGAATTGGCCAGATCATTCATGCGCTCACCCTAGCGATCCTGTATGACAGAAAGATGACAGTGCAGTGACGCAGCAAATCCACCGCCAGCGGGACTGGCAGAGGATCGAAAATTTGAGGTGTGTAAAAGGCCGGTCTGCGGGCAGAGCCGGCCTTTTACCTGAGTCCGGTGGGGTTCACCTCGGACTCAGTTTGTTACTTTTTTGCGACTTCAGCGCCGCCTTCCTGCAGACCCAGGTCAGCCAGTGCTTTTGCAGCAACCTTGGCCGGCAGTGGGATGTAGCCGTCTTTCACCACAACTTCCTGGCCCTGTTTGGACAGAACCAATTTCACGAACTCGGCTTCCAGCGGGGCCAGAGGCTTGTTCGGGGCCTTGTTCACGTAAACGTAGAGGAAGCGCGACAGCGGGTACTTGCCGTTCAGGGCGTTTTCTTCGGTGTCTTCGATGAAGTCAGTGCTGCCTTTCTTCGACAGAGCAACGGTCTTCACGCTGGCAGTCTTGTAGCCGATGCCCGAGTAACCGATGCCGTTCAGCGAGGAGCTGATCGACTGCACAACCGACGCCGAGCCTGGTTGTTCGTTGACGTTAGGTTTGTAGTCGCCTTTGCACAGGGCTTCTTCCTTGAAGTAGCCGTAGGTGCCGGATACCGAGTTACGACCGAACAGTTGCACTGGCTTGTTGGCCAGGTCGCCGGTCACACCCAGGTCGCCCCAGGTTTTCACGTCGGCTTTGGCGCCGCACAGACGGGTGGACGAGAAGATCGCGTCAACCTGTTCCATGGTCAGGTGCTGGATCGGGTTGTCCTTGTGCACGAACACCGCCAGGGCGTCCACGGCCACCGGGATAGCGGTTGGCTTGTAGCCGTATTTCTGTTCGAAGGCCGCCAGTTCGGTGTCCTTCATCTTGCGGCTCATCGGGCCGAGGTTGGAGGTGCCTTCAGTCAGCGCAGGTGGCGCGGTGGCGGAGCCAGCGGCCTGAATCTGGATGTTTACGTTCGGGTATTCTTTCTTGTAGTTCTCAGCCCACAGGGTCATGAGGTTAGCCAGGGTATCGGAGCCGACGCTGGACAGGTTGCCCGACACACCAGTGGTTTTGGTGTAGCTCGGGATAGCAGGGTCAACAGCGGCAACCGCGTTGGCAGTCGCAACGCCAGCAGCGACAAAAGTCATTGCCGCCATCAAACGCTTCAGTTTCATGCCTTACTCCTAGCAGATAGGGTGTGTTAAGTCGGGGCCAAGTATCAGCAGGCCGTGTGAACACTCTATGGCTGAAATATGACAATTGGATGAAAGGCCAGCATCCGGGTTTTACTGAATGATTCGAGTCGCCCTCATTCGCGAGCAGGCTCGCTCCCACAGTTGAAATGCATTCCAAATGTGGGAGCGGGCTTGCTCGCGAAGGGGCCGGTACTACTGGAGGAAATTCGGGATCAGCGCCCCTTCTTCCAGAGCCACGCCCCCACCAGAATCCCCATCGTGCACAGCACCGCCACATAGTAGGCCGGGCCCATCGCACTCTCTTTAAGCAGCAGGCTGACCACCATCGGCGTCAGGCCACCGAAGATCGCGTACGCCACGTTGTACGAGAACGACAATCCGCTGAAGCGCACCACCGGCGGGAATGCCTTGACCATCACGTATGGCACCGCACCGATGGTGCCAACCAGCAGACCGGTCAACGCATACAGCGGGAACAGCCAGTTCGGGTGATCGGCGAGGCTGTGATAGAAGGTCCAGGAGCTGATCAGCAAGCCCAGGCAACCGAAGACAAACACCCGGCCGGCGCCGAAGCGGTCGGCCAGGGCACCGGAGATGATGCAACCGACGCTGAGGAACACGATCGCCAGGCTGTTGGATTGCAGCGCCACTGTCGCTGAGAAGTGATAGACCGTCTGCAGCACGGTCGGGGTCATCAGGATCACCACGACAATCCCGGCGGACAGCAGCCAGGTCAGTAGCATCGAGACCGCAATCGCCCCGCGATGGTCACGCAGCACCGCACGCAGCGGTACTTCTTCGGCCAGCGCCTTGCGCAGTTGCAGCTCGGCGAACACCGGAGTTTCGTGCAGCCAGCGGCGCAGATAGACCGAGAACAGGCCGAATACGCCGCCGAGCAGGAACGGAATCCGCCAGGCGTAATCCGCGACTTCCCCCGGTGTATAAATGCTGTTGATTGCCGTGGCGACCAGCGAGCCGAGCAAGATGCCGGCGGTCAAACCGCTGGTCAGCGTCCCGCAGGCGTAGCCGATGTGCTTTTGCGGCACGTGTTCGGAAACGAAGACCCACGCCCCCGGCACTTCCCCGCCAATCGCCGCGCCCTGAATCACTCGCATCAGTAACAGCAGGATCGGCGCCCACATACCGATCTGCGCGTAGGTCGGCAGCAGGCCCATGATCAGGGTCGGCACGGCCATCATGAAAATGCTCAGGGTGAACATCTTCTTGCGCCCCAGCAGGTCGCCGAAGTGCGCCATGACGATGCCGCCCAGTGGCCGCGCAAGGTAACCGGCGGCGAAAATGCCGAAGGTCTGCATCAGGCGCAGCCATTCGGGCATGTCGGCCGGGAAGAACAGCTTGCCGACCACGGTGGCGAAGAACACGAAGATGATGAAGTCATAAAACTCCAGCGCACCGCCCAGGGCCGATAGCGACAAAGTCTTGTAGTCATTGCGGGTCAGGGGGCGTGCAGGTTGCTCGGGCTGCGCGAGGCTCGAAGGCGCTGTGGTCATGGCAAGGGCTTCTCTTATAGGCGGATCTACCGCCACAACAACGCTGGCTGTGGCTTGGGCAGGTTCGGCACCATAGCAAATTGTTCGAAAAAGCACATAGAGGCGCGTATTTGCCGGTCAAAATCAGAACCCGATGGTCGTCGCGGAGTCTACCGACCGATATACTCGCAACCTTGCTCCGGTTTGTAGGGGGTTGCTGTGCGAAAACGTCGTTGGCCCGGCCTTTGAACGGGATCAGCCGGTTTCGCAGAGTTTCCCCTTTAGGCGCCTATGGAAAACGTGACGAACGCAGTATGTTCGGTGCTGAATCGTTTTTCCTGAAGACGGCTACCACCAGCAATACCAACGAAGAGTCACGGGTCAGAGGCACCCCCGGCATGATAGAGCTCGAACAAGAAGATCCGATCCCGCAAGGCGACCTGGCCTTGCAAATTACCGCACTCCCGCGCGAAACCAACGGCTTTGGCGATATTTTCGGCGGCTGGCTGGTGGCGCAGATGGATCTGGCGGGTACCGCAATGGCCAGCCGCGTGGCCGGTGGTCGCGTAGCCACTGTCGCCATCGACCGCATGGCCTTCCTGGTGCCGGTCGCGGTGGGCGCGCAATTGTCCTTTTATACCCAGACCCTGGAAATCGGCCGCAGCTCGATCCAGATGATGGTCGAAGTGTGGAGCGACGATCCGCTGTCCAGCGAGTGGCGTAAAGTGACCGAGGCGGTGTTCGTCTTCGTCGCCATCGACGGCAGCGGTCGCACCCGCTCGGTGCCGCCGCGCGCGCGTTAAACATCGCCGCGGTTTTGCGGTCGATAGTCGTCCCAAGTGTCTGATCGAGAGTTGCCCCATGAACACGCCCAACGTTGAAGCCGTGAAACTGGATGAACTGAACTGCTGGCGCATCCGCCACGGTCAGGCCGAAGTGCTGGTGGCCCAGCAAGGCGCGCACATCCTCAGTTATCAAATCGACGGCCAGCCGCCGATCATCTGGCTCAACGACAAGGCTGTGTTCAAGACCGGCAAAAGTATTCGCGCCGGCGTGCCGGTGTGCTGGCCATGGTTCGGCAAGTTCGAACGCAACCCGCAGAGCGTGCAGGCCATGTACACCGGTGAGCAACCGGCACCCGCGCACGGTCTGGTGCGGGCGATGGATTGGGAGCTGGGCGGCATCGAATCAGAGGCTGACGGCGTCAAGGTTGAATTCAGGCTGCCCTACCCCGAAGGTGGCCTGCCGGGCTGGCCGCATCAGGTCGATCTGACCCTGACCCTGCATCTGAGTGATCAGTTGCACATCAGCCTGACCAGCCACAATCGGGGTGTCGAAACCGTCAGCATCAGCCAGGCGCTGCACACTTATTTCGCGGTCAGCGATGTGCGTAACGTGCACGTCGAGGGTGTGGCCGGTCTGGATTACATCGAGACGCTGGATGAGTGGAAAACCCACAGCCAGCAAGGTGACCTGCATTTCGCTGGCGAAACCGACCGCATCTACCTCGACGCTCCGCCGCAACTGAGCATTGTCGACCCGATCTGGGAACGGCACATCGTACTGACCGCCAGCGGCTCACGCACCGCCGTGATCTGGAACCCGTGGATCGACCGCGCGGCAGCACTGGCCGACATGGACAACGATGGCTGGCAGCGCATGCTGTGCATCGAGACGGCGAATGTGATGGATGATGTGGTGAATCTGGTCTCGGGTGCGAGCCATACGATGGGCGTCAGCATCGGTAGTAAACCGCTCTAACCAACACCGCAATATCAATGTGGGTGAAAGCCTTTGTGGTGAGGGGATTTATCCCCGATGGCCTGCGGAGCAGGCCCCTGCCCTTGATTCAAAGCGGGGGTCGCTTCGCAACCCATCGGGGATAAATCCCCTCGCTACAATTGTTCAGATGTTAGAGATCGGACTCCTGCACCACCCGCACCTTGTCCGCTTCCAGCGCATACGCCGCATCGGCCAGGTCATTGCTGACTTTCTCGATCTTCAGCGTGCCGGTTACCCACAGCGGCGTGTAGATATCGTCCAGCTTCAAACCTTTGGGATAACGCACCAGCACCAGTTGATTCGGTGGTGGCGGTGGCACGTGGATGCAGGCGCCAGGGTACGGCACGAGGAAGAAGAGCGTGCTGCGGCCCTTGGCGTCGGATTCCAGCGGCACCGGGTAGCCGCCGATGCGGATGTGCTTGTCGTTCATCGACGCCACGGTCTTGGTCGAATACATCACCGCCGGCAGGCCCTTGGCCTGTTTCATCCCGCCCTTCTCGGTGAAGGTGCCAGTTGCTTCCGGGGAGTTGTGGTCGATTTCGGGCATGGCCTCGAGGGCTTTCTGGTCCGACTTGGGCATCAGTTCCAGCCAGTCGGTTTCCGGCAGTTCGCCGGCGTGAGCCAGACCGCTGCCCAGCAAAAGAAGAGTCAACAGAAGACGGCGCATGGAGGTGCTCGGTTAAAAATGCTCGGATAGAGGAAGGACGTCGAATCGCCGAGCATTCTAGCCCTCCCTGCCACGTTGGCAGAGAGGACTTGGTCGCTTGGATCAGTTCTTTTTGATCAGGCCGTAGATCACCAGCAGCACGATCGCGCCGACCAGTGCACCGATGAAGCCTGCGCCCTGACCTGCCTGATAGATACCCAGGGCCTGGCCGCCGTAAGTGGCCGCCAGCGAACCGCCGATACCGAGCAGGATGGTCATGATCCAGCCCATGCTGTCATCGCCCGGTTTGAGGAAGCGTGCCAGCAGGCCGACGATCAAGCCGATAAAGATGGTTCCGATAATTCCCATGGCATTTCCCTCTGATTTGGTAGATATGCCAAAGCCTAGTCAGACTTTGGCATCCTGCCATGAGAGAACGGCGGCTCCCGAAGGTTCCGCCGTTGCCAGATGAAACTGTGGTTACTCGGCGATAAGCGCTTCGACCTTGACGATCTGTGCCTGCAGCGTGGCCATGTCGGCGCAGCGCAGGTTGGCGTGACCGACCTTGCGCCCGGCCTTGAAGGCTTTGCCGTAGTGATGCAGATGGCAGTCTTCGATGGCGATGACTTTCTCAACCGGCGGAACCACGCCGATGAAGTTGAGCATGGCGCTCTCGCCGACCTTGGCCGTCGAACCCAGCGGCAGGCCGGCCACGGCGCGCAGGTGGTTTTCGAACTGACTGCACTCGGCGCCTTCGGTGGTCCAGTGCCCGGAATTGTGCACACGCGGGGCGATTTCGTTGGCCTTGAGGCCACCGTCGACTTCAAAGAACTCGAACGCCATCACGCCGACATAATCCAGCTGCTTGAGCACACGGCTGGAGTAATCTTCAGCCAACGCCTGCAGCGGATGATCGGTGCTGGCCACCGACAGCTTGAGGATGCCGCCGTCGTGGGTGTTGTGTACCAGCGGATAGAACTTGGTTTCACCATCACGGGCACGCACGGCGATCAGCGAAACTTCGCCGGTGAACGGCACGAAGCCTTCCAGCAGGCAGGCAACGCTGCCCAGCTCGGCGAACGTACCTACCACGTCTTCCGGCTTGCGCAGGACTTTCTGACCTTTGCCGTCGTAACCCAAGGTGCGGGTTTTCAGCACGGCCGGCAGACCGATGGCAGCCACGGCGGCGTCCAGGTCGGCTTGCGATTGAATGTCGGCGAAGGCCGGAGTCGGAATGCCCAGGTTCTTGAACATGCTCTTCTCGAACCAGCGGTCGCGAGCGATGCGCAGGGCTTCGGCGCTCGGATAGACCGGGACGAATTGCGAGAGGAACGCCACGGTTTCGGCCGGGACGCTTTCAAACTCGAACGTCACCAGGTCGACTTCATCCGCCAGTTGGCGCAGGTGATCCTGATCGCCGTAATCGGCCCGCAGGTGTTCGCCCAGTGCTGCGGCGCAAGCGTCCGGCGCCGGGTCGAGGAAAGCGAAGTTCATGCCCAGCGGAGTGCCCGCCAGCGCCAACATGCGGCCCAACTGGCCGCCACCGATTACACCGATCTTCATCTCAACAACCTCAGGCAATACGTGGGTCTGGATTGTCCAGGACGCTGTCTGTCTGCTCGGCACGGAAGGTTTTCAGTACCGCGTGGAACTGTGGATGCTTGGCACCAAGGATGCTCGCCGAGAGCAGCGCGGCGTTGATCGCGCCGGCCTTGCCGATAGCCAGGGTGGCAACCGGAATGCCCGCCGGCATCTGCACGATCGACAGCAGCGAATCGACACCCGAGAGCATCGACGACTGCACCGGAACGCCCAGTACAGGCAGGTGGGTCTTGGCCGCACACATGCCTGGCAAGTGGGCTGCGCCACCGGCACCGGCGATGATCACCTCGATGCCACGGCCCTCAGCCTCTTCGGCGTACTGGAACAGCAGATCCGGGGTGCGGTGAGCAGAAACCACCTTGACCTCGTACGGGATGCCGAGCTTTTCCAGCATATCGGCGGTGTGGCTAAGGGTGGACCAATCGGACTTGGAGCCCATGATCACGCCAACCAGTGCACTCATCGTCGCGCCTCTTCTCTCTGGGCGCCCGCAGGCGCGTCAAAAACAACAAGCCACGCAGGATTGCGTGGCTTGATTGTACGAAAAATGGCCGGACGTACCGGCCGAAGGCCGCGCAGTATACCGCAAAGAAAGCAATAAACAGCCCCCGAAACGACCATCTGTCAAATCAGCCAAAGGCCCGGTTTTATTGACTTGAAGGTCAGCGACAGAACACCGCAAATCCGCCCTGTGGGAGCGGGCTTGCTCGCGAAGGCGTCAGGTCAGATACATGATTCTCGACTGACACACCGTATTCGCGAGCAAGCCCGCTCCCACAATTGGATCCGCGATGGGTCAGGAATTTTGCGCGGCGCCGCCTTCAAGCTTGCGCCACAACAGCCGCACGTTGGCTTTACGCACCAATGCGCAGCGATACAGACGAATCTCCAGCGGCACGTGCCATTGCGGGCCGCCGCAGACCACCAGTTCGCCGCGAGCCAGCTCTGCCCGCACACTCAACTGCGGCACCCAGGCGATGCCGAGCCCCTCCAGGGCCATGCTCTTGAGGCTGTCGGCCATGGCGGTTTCATAGATGGTGGTGAAACGCAGCTGGCGCTGGCGCAATAATCCATTCACCGAACGCCCGAGAAACGCCCCGGCGCTGTACGCCAGCAGCGGCACACTGGCCTCGCCTTCCAGATCGAACAGCGGTTTGCCATCGGCATCGGCTGCGCACACCGGGAGCATTTCAGTCTGGCCCAAGTGCAACGACGGGAAAATTTCCGGGTCCATCTGCATCGCCGCGTCCGGGTCGTAGAACGCCAACATCAGGTCGCAGCCACCCTCGCGCAGCGCATGCACCGCATCGCCGACGTTGGTCGCCACCAATCTCGTCGCTATGTTCAGCCCTTCGTTGCGCAGTTGTGCGATCCAGCGTGGAAAGAAACCCAGCGCCAGCGAGTGCGCCGCCGCGACCTGGATCACTTCGCCCTGCCCGCCTTCCAGGTGATGCAGATGGCGCAGCACTTCGCCGAGCTGTTCGACCACGGTGCGCGCGGTCACTAGAAACAATTGTCCCGCCGCCGTCAGCTCGATCGGCGTGCGCGAACGGTTGACCAGCGTCAGCCCAAGCGCAGCTTCCAGGCTGCGGATCCGCCGACTGAACGCCGGCTGGGTCACGAAGCGCCGTTCGGCGGCCTGCGAGAAGCTGCGGGTCGCGGCCAGAGCACTGAAGTCCTCGAGCCATTTGCTTTCCAGATTCATCACGCCCTCCCGGGAACGCACCAAAACAGGTCACACGTCTGCCGCGCAGGCGGCGTCACACGGGCATTATGCCGAATGTGCATAGGCCAGTGTTTAACAGCATTGGCCCAAAAAATCCCACAAGCCTAGCATTCGCAGCGTTCCGGCACAGACCGGGTCCATATCGAGATGATTTCTATCATGTCCTCCGCTGCATCTTTCCGCACAGAAAACGACCTGCTTGGCGCCCTCGAAGTACCGGCTCAAGCGTATTACGGCATCCAGACCCTGCGAGCGGTGAACAACTTCCGTCTCTCCGGCGTTCCGATTTCGCATTACCCGAAACTGGTTGTCGGTCTGGCGATGGTCAAACAGGCCGCCGCTGACGCCAACCGTGAGTTGGGTCATCTGAGCGAAGCCAAGCACGCTGCCATCAGCGAAGCCTGTGCCCGATTGATCCGCGGTGATTTCCACGAAGAATTCGTGGTCGACATGATTCAAGGTGGCGCCGGTACGTCCACCAACATGAACGCCAACGAAGTGATCGCCAACATTGCGCTCGAAGCAATGGGTCACCAGAAAGGCGAGTACCAGTACCTGCACCCGAACGACGACGTTAACATGGCGCAGTCGACCAACGACGCCTACCCGACCGCGATCCGCCTGGGTCTGCTGCTGGGTCACGACGCGCTCCTGGCCAGCCTCGACAGCCTGATTCAGGCCTTCGCGGCCAAGGGCAAAGAATTCGATCACGTCCTGAAAATGGGCCGTACCCAGCTGCAAGACGCCGTACCGATGACTTTGGGTCAAGAATTCCGTGCTTTCGCCACCACCATGGGCGAAGACCTGGCCCGTCTGAAGACGCTGGCCCCGGAACTGCTGACTGAAGTGAACCTGGGCGGTACCGCGATCGGCACCGGCATCAACGCCGACCCGCGCTATCAGGCGCTGGCCGTTCAGCGTCTGGCGCTGATCAGCGGTCAACCGCTGGTGCCCGCCGCCGACCTGATCGAAGCCACCTCCGACATGGGCGCCTTCGTGCTGTTCTCCGGCATGCTCAAGCGCACCGCGGTCAAGCTGTCGAAAATCTGCAACGACCTGCGCCTGCTGTCCAGCGGTCCACGCACCGGCATCAACGAGATCAACCTGCCAGCGCGTCAGCCAGGCAGCTCGATCATGCCCGGCAAGGTCAACCCGGTGATTCCGGAAGCCGTTAACCAGGTGGCCTTCCAGGTCATCGGTAACGATCTGGCGCTGACCATGGCAGCCGAAGGCGGCCAACTGCAGCTGAACGTGATGGAGCCGCTGATCGCGTTCAAGATCCTCGACTCGATCCGTCTGCTGCAACGCGCCATGGACATGCTGCGCGAGCACTGCATCGTCGGCATCACCGCCAACGAAGCGCGCTGCCGCGAACTGGTCGAGCACTCGATCGGTCTGGTCACCGCACTGAACCCGTACATCGGCTACAAAAACGCCACCCGCATCGCCCGTATCGCCCTTGAAAGCGGCCGCGGCGTGCTGGAACTGGTGCGCGAAGAAGGTCTGCTCGACGAAGCCATGCTCGCCGACATCCTGCGCCCGGAAAACATGATTGCCCCGCGTCTGGTTCCGCTCAAAGCCTGAGCCGACGCGTTATTTGTAGCACCGCTCACCAGGTCGAGGGACTAGACACCTCTCACCTTTTGAGGGCTTGGGGATTTGTCCCCAAGCCCTTTTTTTTAACTTTCTGATCCTGAGACCCGTATGTCTGGGGACTGAACAATGTAGAGGTGAGTCATTGTGATGAGGGGGGATAAATCCCCTCACCACAGGGTTTGCATCAACAGAAGAGCAGTTCCCGCACAAGCCCGGCGCCGGTAACGCCGGGTGTTTCAACGCTTCGTTTCGTCGCTTGCACCACGAGCGTGCAGACGGGCGCCGCACTGATCGGTATAGTGCCGCCCCTCTTCGCGTGAGCGGTCGTCGGTAACGAGGCCATAACCCATGCGAAACCCGAACTAATAACAAACCCGCGAAATGGATCCGGGACGAAACCTTCGCCTCACCTGTCGTGCCGCGCGCAAACCGGTGTAACGCGATGTTTCGGAACATCCAGCATTTGCTTACACAAAAAACAGCGAGGAAAAATCCATGCTCGAAGTCATCAACGACTTCCTCTCAGGGAAAGTACTGATCGTGCTCATTGTCGGGCTCGGTAGCTACTTCACGATTCGCTCGCGTTTCGTTCAATTGCGCCAC
>Ga0207696_1000200_pt1 | contig 91735 bp, 83 predicted proteins | sample KBSS54metaG_FD_184403 | JGI IMG/M metagenome (GOLD analysis project Ga0207696, IMG submission 184403) | Switchgrass rhizosphere microbial communities from Kellogg Biological Station, Michigan, USA - KBS S5-4 metaG (SPAdes) (version 2) | ecosystem: Host-associated > Plants > Roots > Rhizosphere >... | reverse complement strand
TCTAAATTACATAAGGATTCGCAGAGCGGCATGAAAACAAGAGTTTGGCTCCTCTGACTGGACTCGAACCAGTGACATACGGATTAACAGTCCGCCGTTCTACCGACTGAACTACAGAGGAATCGTGTGAACGGGGCGAATAATAGCGACTGGCGCGGTGCATGTCAAAGGACAACTGCAAATTTGTGCACGACTGCTGTTACTTTGCTCAAGTTGTTGAAGGTTGAGCCAAAAAGTAGCGCGAGTGAGGCAAAAAAAGGCGTTACTCGCGCACACTCGGGCAAAACCCTTCCTCTTTCAGACAAGTCAGGGTATGTCTTTGCGTTCAGGTGACTTAACGTAATGCCGCGCAGGCGCGAACTATCCTTTCACACGCCTCGTCCAGACGCAGGTCGTCTATCGCATAGGCGATGCGCAGATAGGGCGATGCACCAAAGGCGGAACCCTGTAGCGTGGCAACGTGGGCGGCGTCGAGCAGGTATTCTACAAAATCGACGTCGCTGGCAAGCGTAGTGCCTTTCGGTGTTGTTTTGCCCAGCATGCCCGAACAGTTGGCGAAGACGTAGAAAGCACCTGGGGGCAATTCGGCGCTCAGGCCATCAATCTGATTGATGCAGGCCATGATTCTCCGTCGACGTTTATCCAGCGCTTCTCGCCAGTCGGCCAGGAATCCGTTGTCCTGTTCGAGAGCCACCACGGTCGCTGCCTGGGATATTGAACTCGGGTTTGAGGTGCTTTGCGATTGCAGGATTTGCATCGCAGAGATAAGCCACGCCGGGCCGCCAGCATAGCCGATGCGCCAGCCGGTCATCGAGTAGCCTTTAGACACGCCGTTGACGGTCAGGATACGCGAGGCGAGTCGGGGTTCAACCTGCGCCAGCGTAGCGAATTCGGCGGGCTGATGGCATAGGTGTTCATAGATATCATCGGCCATGACCAGCACGTGTGGGGCATCCAGCAACACTTCAGCCAATGCCCGCAGTTCCCCGGTGCTGTAGACTGCCCCGGTCGGATTATTCGGCGAGTTCAGAATTAACCAACGTGTCTCAGGCGTTATTGCCGCTTTAAGTTCATCTGCCTGTAACTTCCAGCCATTATCCTCCGTGCAGGCTATTATACGAGGCTCGCCGTCTGCCAGCGCGACCATGTCAGGATAGGACACCCAATAAGGGGCTGGGATGAGTACCTCTTGGCCCGCAGAGACGGTCGCCAACAGCGCGTTGAAGATAAGCTGTTTTGCGCCGCTTCCGGCAATCACTTCGTTAGGCTGGTAGGTCAGTTGGTTTTCTCGGGAGAATTTATTGATAATAGCTTTTTTTAGTGCCGCAGTGCCCGCTACGGCGGTGTATTTTGTATCACCTTGTACAATCGCATCGATGCCTGCCTGCTTGATGTGATCCGGTGTGTCGAAGTCTAACTCTCCTTCACCAAGATTGATGACATCGACGCCGGACTCAGACAGTGCGCGAACTCGGTCCGAAATAACCGCCGTCGGTGATGGACGAACACGTCGTAGCCTTGGCGCAGTAAATTCAGCTGACATCTGTTACCCTTTTGTAAGATTAATGCAGTATTGTATTATCTGAATCATATAAACCAATTTTAAATTATCATGGGCCTTCAGATATTGCTCATGATTTATTCACCCTTTTCTGAGACTTTACTCAGACTCATGGCATGAAATTTGCAGCTAATGACCCAGATTGTTGGGTGATTTTGTAAACCGGTTGCATTCATTTTCTTGTCCATTTTATTTTTCCATCAGGTTAAGTAGGAATTATGTCTCTAACATTTGTTGCACATAACACTTTGGAACCCGCGATATACGGCGCGATGGCCGGCGTACTCGCGTCCCAGCGCGGGGTTGAGCTAGCTCACCTGAACGTAGAATGGGACACGCAACGCTACGCCGATGCCTGCCAGCACGTTACCGCCGCAGGAGATTTAGTGACCAGCGGCCTCCTGTGGTACGAGCGCCTCAGCGGTAAATCGGCAGGCAGAGTCTGGAAGCTTGATGACCTCCTCAGCCTGCACGGCGCGAAAGACTGGATTATCCCGCTCGGCCCCTCGCAGCTTGCTTCGTTTACGCGGCTGGCGCGGGAAGTCAGAAACTACTCGGTGGACTATCAACTGGTTGAGGTCGAACACAGCAGACAGGGTTATCAGTTCCATCGACTAGACAGTCTCGACGGCGCGCCAAACACCTGGTGGCGCGACAGCTTCGGCCGCTTCACCCAGCGTCACCACACCCAGCAGTCTTCTTCTTCACGCCGACTGCGCATTGCATTAATTGGCACCTATCAGGATCAGCTTGAAAGCTATCCCGCCACGCTGGCCTCGCTGGGCGACGCCGCCGAAGCGCAAGGCACCTTGACTGAAATCGTCTTTATCCCTCCTCGTTCGTCCGAACACGTGTTGCAAAGTACGCTCAAAGATATTGACGGCGTTATCCTGCCTGGCGGCTCAGATATGCAAAATGTTGCCGGCCAAATCCGCGTTGCCCACTACTGCCTCAAGCACGGGATCCCCACCTTGGGCCTGTGTCTGGGGATGCAGACGATGGCGACCGCGGTTATTCAGCAGATGTCCGGTGATACGCAGGCTAATCTGGCCGAGGCCGATCCTCAGGCGGCAGTCAAGACCTTCATCCCTCTCGGTGAAACGGCAGGGCGTTCGTTGCACCGTTTAGGTGATAACGTGATGAAGATGCGCAGCGGCTCGCAGATTGCCTCGATCCTCGGTGAACGGTCTACGATTCGATATAACCATCGTTTCCAGCTCAATCCGCAGTTTAAAGACAGTCTGGAAAACTACGGGTTGGCTATCTCCGCAACCTGTCTCGACGGTGCCATTGCCGACGGTATCGAGTACGCTTCGCACCCGTTTTACGTAGCGGTGCAGGGGCATCCCGAGCTAACCTCAACGTCTGAAAACCCGCATCCTTTAATGCGTGCTTTCCTGCAGGCCGCGGCTGACGCTTAAGCCATAAAAACGGCCTCTCATCGCTGAGGGGCCGTATCAGGTCAGTTAATCCAAACCTGATTACTTCAGGGTCACGCCAGAGCGTGGGTCTTGCGCCAGGCGCAGCAGCTCAGCCTTCACTTCTTCTATTACGCCTCCTTCAAGGTCAATCAGCGGTGAGCGGACGTGATGACCGTCAAAACCGCGCAGGTTCATGGCGGCCTTAACCAGCTGCGGCTGCCCGTGGCGACGCGCCAGTACACGATACGGATACCACAGCTGATGCAGTTCACGCGCGGTAGCGGCGTCGCCTTTTTCCAGCGCCCGATAGGTGGCTAAAATCACCTCGGGCAGCGCGCCGCTGTTGGTGGTGCTGATGCCGTCAAAACCGCACATCATCGGTCCCAGGAACGCCAGGTCAGAGGCACAGAACAGACGCAGGCGACCGCCGAGACGGTTGGCAATCTGGTCAATCGCCGTTGGGTTCAGGTCGCCCTGTTTGATACCGACCACGCCCTCAATATCCGCCAGTTCTTCCAGCACTGCCGGTGGCAGCGTAATGCCGATGCCGGGTGCGTTATAGACCAAAATACCGGTTCGCGAGAGCGGGGCCATCTGCTTGAAGAAGCTGACGATTTGCGAATGGGTCACCTCGGAAACAAACGGGGGAGTGACCATCGGCAGACCGCCCAGTTCGCCCGCCAGCCGGGTGAGTTCGCTCACCGCGCGTGCGTCAGAACCGGCGCTGCACAGCATCACCGGCACGCGATCGCCGACCACGTCCATCACCTTGCGAAACAGTACCGCGCGTTCCTCTGTGGTCATGGTCGGGAATTCGCCGTAGGTGCCGCCTATCAAAATACCGTCGTAGCCCAGTGCAATAACGCGCTCAACGTTGCGCGCCAGACCGGCAAAGTCGAACTCGCCGCGGGCGGTGAACGGCGTTACTGTGATGTTGAAAATACCGCGTAACCGCGCCTGACTTTCATAGATATCTTTCATCAATCTTTTCCTTGCTGAGTCTTTGCGTAATTAGAGTAAAAAGAGCGGGCGTTCGACTGAGCCTAAAACGCGATAACCGGTTTCCGTCACCACGATGGTTTCGCTGACGCCGACGGTGAACTCACCATAAATGCGCAGGGCAGGCGGGATGTGGAAAGTCATGCCCGGTTGGAGTTCGGTGGTAATGCCGCTGTAAAGGCTGAGGATCGCGCCTTCGCCCCAGTCGGGTGCGAAGGAAACACCAATCGAATAACCGGTGCGCTTCTTGAAATTGTCGGCATAGCCCGCACGGTCAATCACCCTCTGGCAGGCGAGGTGTGGTGCTTCACAGGTTGCCCCTGGGCGGATAGCATCAAGCGCAGCCTGCAACGCTTCCTGACAGGTTTTTTCCATTTCGGTTGCGATGGCAGGGGGTTTTCCCAGCCAGGCAGAGCGCATCAGCGCCGCGTGATAGCGGTCGTGTGTCGCGGCCATCTCAAGGAAGACTGGGTCTCCATCGAGGATGCGACGGCGACGCCAGGTGCCGTGTGGCACACCGGTGCGTGGACCGCTAGAGACCAACGGTTCCATGCCCATATATTCAGACCCGGCGGCAATCGCCGCGCCCATCATGGCGGAAACCAGATCGTTCTCGGTGGCCCCGGCCGCAATGGCGTTGCGGCCTGCCAGCATGCCTGCGTCGACGTAACGTGCCGCATGGGCCATTTTTTCCAGCTCGCTTGCCGACTTCACGGCGCGGAGCTGCTCTATTACCCCTGCGCCATCGTGAAGAGTGCCGAGCTCGGCCTGTAGCGCCTCGTAAACGGCAATCGGCAGGAACCAGCCGCGCTTGTCGATACCGATGCGTTTGCTGCTCCAGCCGCGGGTTTTCAACACCTCGAGCAGGAAGCTCACGGGATTATCGCCATCGGTGTAGATAGCGGCGTCGCGAATAAAGGTATTGGAGATGAAGTTAAAGTATTCGAGCTGGCGGATAACGAATACCGGATCACCTTCGACCGGCAATACCAGCGTCTGGAAGGTGTAATACCCCGGCGTTTGCTGGCCGGTCAGGTAGAAAATATTCTCCGGTCCGGTGATAACCATCAGATCCAGACCCGCCTGCGTCAGCAACTGGCGTGCACGCTCAATACGCTGTTTATACTCTGCTTCACTAAAGGCTGACTCTGCCCCAGGCACTACGCGGCCAAGATCTGGCAAGGAAGATTTATTCATCATGTGCTCTCACTCTCAGATTTAAATCATTTTTTTAAGACGAAAAGGTTTGAATTAATTCAGCATGAGCCGGATTAAACTCCACGCCCAGGCCGGAGCTGCCTCGGCTGCTGACTAATCCCTGGTGATAGGTCAAGCCAGAGACCGGGTCGTTGCCAAGTCCGTCTGCACCGTAAAGTTCGGCATGCGCCGGTTGGCAGGCGTGGGCCACGTGCAGCGCTGCCGCAGTGGCCGCCGCGCCTTCATTCATTTGGCCAATCATAAAGGGGATGCCCGCTGCGTTAAGGCGACGCGCTGCCCGCACCGCAGGCGCGATACCGCCCATTTTTACCAGTTTGATGTGTGCCCAGACTTTGCCCTCAAGCGCCAAAATACGCGCCAGATCGGCCTCTGAACTCATGCTTTCGTCGAGCATCAGCGGAACAGGACTGGCCTCGGCAAGCTGAGGGTAGTAATGCGCGTTTTCATCGGATATCGGCTGCTCGAGATAGCTGAGCTCAAACTTTTGCAGCGCCAGCAGATTGCTGCGCGCCTGCTCAGGCTGCCACTGCCCGTTGGCGTCGGCTGAAAGATGGACCTCATTGCCAAAACGCCGGCGCAGAGCGCTCAGCCTGTCGAGGTCCTCAACCCATGAGCCAATGCCAACGCGCAGTTTGAGGTGGCTAAAGCCGCGTTCCATATAGGCCGTCGCCTGGCTCAGCATGCGCTCCTGCGACGACCAGAACAGCGTCTGATTCGTGGCGTAGCAGACCGGTTGTGGGAAGTCGGAGCCTATCAGCTGTGCGACGGTCACCCCCTGCTGGCGAGCTATCAGGTCATGCAGCGCCATGTCGAACAGCATGCGGGTCGGTGCCAGACAGTCTGCCAACTGCGTCTCGAGGGTGAGCAGGAGGTCGCTCGCCGACTGCTGTAGGTCGAGAGAGCGTAGGGTGCGGATAACGTCACTCAGCACCACTTCGGCGCTGTAGCCGTTGAGGTAGGCAATGTTAATACGCACCTCGCCCAGCCCGCTGACGGACTTCTCTTCGAGCAGCAGATACAGTTCATCCAGACCGGCAACGCTGCCGGAGGCGGCGGTAAACAGCTGCAAATGTGGATAGCGCAGGTCAGCGCGATAAAGCGTGGCTTTCACCGGATTATCCTCGCGGCATCATTTTCAGCGCCACGTCGCGATAGATATCGCTGGCGGCAATAAATTCGTCGACCGGCACGAACTCGTCCGGCTTGTGCGCCACTGACAGCGAACCAGGACCGATAACGATGCCCTTAGTGCCGAGGCTGCGGAAATGCACCAGGTCGCAGCCGCCCTGAAAGCCGAAGGGCCCCGGCTCGTCGAGACCCTGTGCGCGACAGGCGTCAAGACCGGCCTGAACGATAGCTTCATCGACGGCGGTCTCGGTCGCGCCACCGGTAGTGGGTTTGAAGGTGACAATCTCGCTGCGCACGCCAAATTTATCCTGAGCCAGCGCCAACAGGTCGCGCAGCTCCTGTTTGACCTGTTCTTCGTCTTCGCCGGGCACCATGCGGCGGTCGAGCAGCAGTTCGCAGCTGTCGGGCAGCACGTTATCAGCGTGGCCGCCGGAGATTCGGGTCACCGTCAGGCTGGCGGAACCGACCAGCGGATGACAGCGGCAGCGCACGCTGTGCTCGTGCTGCTGTTCAACCAGACCCAACAGCTGAGCGGCGCGGAAAATAGCGTTTTCGCCTAGCTCCGGCGTCCCTGAATGCGCCGTGACGCCGTGTACGCGAACCAGCGGTCGCAGGCTGCCTTTATGCGCCGAATACGTGGTATTCGAGGTCGGTTCGCCTATCACCGCGAAATCGATTTTTGCCGGTGCCTCGCGAACGTAAAATTTTGCGCCTTCGCTGGCGACCTCTTCGTCGGCCACGAAAATGCCCATCAGCGTGCCCGACCAGCTCTGCGGACGGCTGGCCAACATGCGCATCGCCTCAACCATTGCGATCAGTGGCCCTTTGGCGTCGCACGCGCCTCGGCCAAACAGTTTGCCGTCGCGCTCGGTGAGGGTGAAAGGATCCTGACTCCAGCCGGTTCCGGCCGGAACGACGTCGATATGCGTATTAAAGGCGAAGCACGGCCCTGCGCCGTTCTCCAGTCTGGCGATAACGTTGGTGCGGCCCGGCGCATACTCGCTGAGGCTAAGGTCAAATCCCGCCTCCTGTAGCCAGACGCTGATAAGCTCGGCGGCTTCCCGTTCTCGGCCCGGTGGGTTTTCGGTATTGATTGCCACGAGCGCGGCGAGGTCTCGTTTCATTCTGCTGATATCTGGCGATGATGGATTCATCGGTTTCTCCAATTAGAAGGCCCTGGTGAGGCGCAGAAAAAGTAACTCAGTGCAAAATCTGGTCGAGGAAACGTTGCGCTCTCTGGCTCACTGATCCCCCGAAGAATTCATCGCGGGTCGCGTGTTCGATAATTTCGCCATTTTCCATAAACACGATGTGATTGGCCGCACGGCGCGCAAAGCCCATTTCGTGGGTGACGACGATGCTGGTCATTCCCTCGGCGCTAAGGTCAGCCATAACGTCAACCACCTCGCGGATCATCTCGGGGTCAAGCGCCGAGGTGGGTTCGTCAAACAGCATCAGTTTGGGCTTCATCGCCAGCGCACGGGCAATCGCTACGCGCTGCTGCTGGCCGCCGGAAAGCTCATCTGGGAAGCTGTCGGCCTTATCAGGGATCCGCACCTTGCTAAGCAGTTCCAGCGCCTGAGCCTCGGCTTCGGCGCGGTTGATGCCCAGCACGGTCATCGGTGCGAGCATGATGTTTTCAGCCGCCGTGAGGTGCGAGAACAGCTCATAGTTCTGAAACACCATGCCGATATCCTGACGCAGACGGTGAGGCTCGACGTTGGACTGGGTGATATCCGACTGGCGAAAAAAGATGCTGCCGCCCTCAATCGACTCGAGCAGGTTGACGCAGCGCAGCAGGGTAGACTTGCCGGACCCCGAGGGGCCAATCAGCACCACGGTTTCCCCCTGTTTCACGCTTAGCGTGCAGTTTTTCAGCACGTGCTGGTTGCCGAAGTGTTTATCGACACCAATGATTTCCAGCAGAGGTTTATCAGTTTTCATCCGCTTTCCCTTATTGAGGTGAGCTGCTGCGCAGCAGGCGTTCGGTCAGTGACAACGCGGGTTTTTTGCGTTTTTTCGGATCCAGCGCGCGTTCCAGCCAGGCCTGCCCAATCATGAAAACAGTGGTCAGCGCCAGATAGTAGATGCCGGCGGCGCAGAGTGCTTCGAAGTAGCGGAAGCTGGCGCTGGCGGTCTGATTGGCAATCAACAGCAATTCCTGAACCGCGATAACCGACACCAGTGCGCTGGATTTCAGCATGCTGATCATCTGGTTACCCATCGGCGGCAGCACAATGCGCGCCGCCTGTGGCAGAACGATTTTGCGCATGATCTGACCCTGAGTCATGCCCAGCGCCATACCGGCGGTGCGCTGTCCGCTGCGAACGGCCTGAAGCCCGGAGCGCAGGATCTCGGCCATGTAAGCCCCTTCGTTAAGCGAAAGCGCCATTACTGCACAGGTAAAGGCCGAGAAACGCAGGCCAAAACTCGGCAGCACGTTGTAGACGAAGATGATTTGGAACAGCACCGGCGTGCCGCGAAACAGCCATAAATAGAAGAAGGCCAGAACAGGGCCTGCCCGAAAGCGGGACTCTTGTAACAGGGCCAGAACTAATCCCATGACGACGCCAAAAAACAGCGAACATACGGTAATCAGCAAGGTCATGACTGCGCCCTGGAAGAACGCCGGTGACAACAGGTATTGCCAGACCAGATCAAGCGACATGATTTCTCCTCAATGTCAGGGAGCAAGACGTGCAAAAACGGTGACCTGATGTTTGCCGTGCTGCAAAAAATACAAAGCCTTTCATTAGAAAATCGAGACCGAGGCCGGGAACTGCCATTTGTTGATCAGTTTCTGATAACTGCCGTCTGCGACCAGATCGTTGAGCCCGGTTTCCAGCAGCGTTTTCATCTCGGTGTCGCCTTTGCGTACCGCAAAACCAATGTGGGTCTCGGCTTCAAACTCTGGGCCGGTGGTTTCAAAGGTGTCGCCTTTTTCACTCAGGAGCGCGACGGCACCGGGCGTAGACAGGTATTCCGCATCGGCACGTTTTTGCGCGACAGCGACGGCGGAGTCGGTGGCGGCCGGGAAGGTCAGCACATTGATGGCAGATTTTTTAGCGTCGAGGCATTTCTGATTGTCGGCGCGGGCCTGGCTCTCTTCGATACCGCCCAGCGTGACGGCAATATTTTTGCCGCACAGCGACAGGTCACGGCCGGTAATTTTCTCTGGATTACCCTTGGCAACAATCACCCGGCTGCCGATTTTCAGATAAGGCACAAAGTCGACCTGTTGGGCGCGCGTCGGGTTGATGTACATCGCCGAGTTGATGATATCCAGACGCTTGCCCTGTAGCGCGGGAATAAGCCCTTTGAACTCCATCGACATCGGTGCAGGTTTGAGTGCCAGTTTTTTCGACAGGGCGGTAATCAGGTCAATATCAAAGCCGGTCAGTTGGCCGTTTTGGGTGAACTCAAAGGGCATGAAGGTGGCGGCAGTCCCGTAGGTGAGCTGACCTGGGGTAACCAGCGACGGCGTGGCCGCCTGACTCAGCAAGGGAAGACTCAGGCAAAGGGCAGCCAGAGATACGGTGGCATATCGGCGCAAAAAAGTTTTTTTCGGCATGACAGACTCCATTTTCTCATGAGCAGGATTGCTCTTTGTGTATCATTAAATACAATTAAAATTGTGAGTCAAGGCTCTTTTATGGTGCATAAATGCACGATTTGGGGGATTTACATGCAGGCTTCACCAATAATGAACGCTGTGATATTGTATATTAATCGCAATAAATACTTTAGGTGCCTGCTTTCATGACACAAACAGCGACCGCCAGTGGAAGGCGTCTTGCCAACCAGATCCTCGACCTGATACGTGAAGCAAAATTTGAGCCAGGCCATCACCTGCGCGAGCAACAGTTGGCCGATATGGCCGGGGTTTCCCGCACGCCGGTGCGTGCTGCGCTCAAGCTTCTGAGCGAGTTAGGCATCATCGAGGCCCGCCGCAATCAGGGTTTTTTTCTGCTCAAAGCCTATGACGAGCTACAGCGCATCAGCATCGATGTCCCGACCAGCAGCGATCAGGAGCTGTACGAGCAGCTGGTAAAAGACCGCATCGCCGGAAAACTGCCTGATTCATTGACCCAAATTGAAATTGCCCAGCGCTATGACGCCGATCGTGGCGTGATGTCGCGCACTTTGTTGCGCCTTGCTGAAGACGGTTTGATCGCGCGTAACAAGGGCCACGGCTGGTCGTTTCTGCCGACCTTGAACAGCGACGTCGCGCTGAGTAACGGTTACGGATTTCGCCTGATGATTGAGCCGGGTGGTTTGGTTTCTCCCGGTTTTCGCGCCGATAAAAGCGCACTTAAGCGCCTGCGCCTTCAGCATATTTATCTGATAAATCATCCGGATATTCTCAACGTGGACAGTCGGCAGATATTTGAAACCGACGCCACTTTTCACGAAATGCTGGCCGAGTTCAGCGGCAATATCTTTGTCCTGCAGGCTATCCAGCAACAAAATCGCCTGCGCCGTTTGCTGGAATTTGGCAGCTATACCAACAAGCAGCGCGTTCGCGAGTGGTGTCAGGAGCACGTCGCTATTATCGACGCCGTGCTCGAGGAGCGGTTAAGTGAAGCCGCCGAGATGATGCGTCAGCACCTGCAATCTGCGTATCAAATGGTCTTGAACAAAGTCAGTAAATCTAACGAAAGAGGATTGTGATGGATTTTGGAATTACAGGCCGCGTGGCGCTGGTGAGCGGTGCCGGGGGAGGATTGGGGCGTGCGATGGCGCTTTCGCTGGGGGCCGAAGGGGCCGCCGTGGCGGTATGCGGGCGTACGGAAGCGGCACTGATTGAAACCGCCGAGATGATTAAAGCCGCAGGGGGACGCGCAAAGGCGTTCGTCATGGATTTAACTCAGCCGGAAAAGTTTGACCAGGTGTTGGCAGGCATTCACCAATATCTTGGCCCAATCGGCATTCTGGTCAACAACTCCGGTGGCCCGCCGCCGACCAAGGCGAGCGGCGTCGCACCGGAATTGTGGGCCACGCAGTTCTCCACCATGGTCAGCTCGCTGATTCAACTGACCGACAAAGTGTTGCCGGATATGCGCAGCCTCGGCTGGGGTCGCATCATTACCAGCACCTCGTCGGGCATTGTCACGCCGATCCCGAACCTGGGTATGTCGAACACGCTGCGTATGGCGCTGGTTGGCTGGTCCAAGACGCTGGCCAGCGAAGTGGCCAGTGAAGGCATCACCGTTAATGTGATTTTGCCGGGACGCATTGCGACTAAACGACTGGGTCAGCTCGACGAAGCACGAGCGGGACGCGAGGGTATTTCGGTCGAAGAGGTGGCGAGCAAGAGTGCCTCAACCATCCCCGTCGGGCGTTACGGCGAGCCGGAAGAGTATGGCGCAGTCGCCGCATTTCTTGCCAGCCGTCAGGCTTCGTATATGACCGGCTCCGTTATCCGCGTTGACGGCGGCATGATCCCTTCCGTGTAATGTTGTCCATTAAGCCTGTCACAGCGTGACGGGCTTTTTCGTAAACCATAAGCTTGCATTATGATGGTGCAACACCGTGGGTGAGTTAATCTGCAATTCTTTTCTCTTTATTTATCCCTCTGTCAAAATCCTGCGCATTTTTTCTTATTTTATAGGCCATTAGACGGATTATTTCCCTGGGTATTTTCTATAACTGCCTGATTGGCCTTGATCTTGCTTTATCACTTAGCAGGTTCCGGCGGATAAAGTATTCACGGAAATTATGATAAATACATTTTGCTTCAGCCAGGGGCGACCCTTTTTACCCTTAATGCAACCACCAGGCTCGATGGAGACAGAGATGAATCTCAGACGCTTAAAGTACTTCGTGAAAATCGTCGATATCGGCAGTCTCACGCAGGCTGCAGATGTGCTGCATATCGCTCAACCGGCCCTGAGCCAACAGCTGGCTACGCTTGAAGGTGAACTGAAGCAGCAGCTTCTGGTTCGTACCAAGCGTGGGGTAACGCCGACCGAGGCGGGCAACATTCTTTATGCTCACGCGCAAACTATCCTGCGCCAGTGTGAGCAGGCGCACAGCGCAGTCAACTGTGCTGGCATGGCGTTGAATGGTCAGGTCTCGGTGGGCATGGCCCCCGGCACTGCCGCATCGTTGCTGGCGTTGCCGCTGTTGCAGGCGGTGCGCGAACAACATCCCGGCATTCTACTGTATTTAAACGAGAATTTTGGCAGTGAGCTTATCGACCAGACGGTCAATGGCCGTATGGACATGGCGGTGCTGTACGGCAACAAGCCGATCCCCGGTCTGTCCTATATGCCGCTGATAAAAGAAGATTTATATCTGGTGGCCACCCATTCGGTGCCGAATCCGGGTAAATTTGTCGAATTGACCGACGTCGCCAAGCTCAACCTGTTCCTGCCGCGCACCCATGACGTGCTGCGCAAGCTGGTGGACGACGCGATGGTGCTGAGAAGGCTAGCGGCGAAAGTGATCGGAGAAATAGAGTCGGCCAGCACGCTGACCGCTGCGATTGCCAGCGGTCTGGGAGCCACTATTTTGCCGGAGTCTGCGGCGCGCGCTATCGTTGGACCGGCCAATGCCTGGATGGCCTGCATCAGCAGTCCGTCGATTCAGGCTCCGCTTTCACTCTGTGTTTCGGACCATTTGCCGCTGTCACAGCCTGCCCAGGCGGTACAAAAAATTCTGCTCTCGCTGATGGCCGAAAGCCGCGAACGCGAAGAGGTGCGCCCGCTGCTGGCGGTGAGCTGATTTACAGGCCCGGGGCTTTCCACATCGAGGTGGTCAGCCCGCTGTCGACCAGCGTCAACTGATCGGCATAGACTGCCTGCCAGTGAGTTTTTTGCGCCATATAGCCCTCATGATGCGCAGCGTTGGGCTGATATTCCCGCTCCCAGCGCACGAGCGCCTCGCCGGTTTCCGCCAGCGACCGATAAAGCCCCGCCGCTACGCCTGCGGCAATCGCACAGCCCAGCGCCGTCGCCTCTTTCACCTGTGGCACTTTGACCGGTTTACCGGTGACGTCGCTCAGAATCTGACTCCACAGCTTGCCTTTCGAGCCACCACCGGCAAACACCAACGACGAGGCGTTTACTCCGGAAAACTCGGCGATAAGATCAAGATTACAGGCCGAGACAATCGCGGCATTCTCCTCCAGCGCGCGGAATAAGGTCTGCTTGTTGCACTTCTGCGGATCGATCGACAGGTTGATAAACGACGGCGCGGCGTGGTACCAGTTCTTGAAATGCATCGCGTCGGAGAAGATAGGCATTACGCCCCAGGAACCCGCCGGTACCCGCGCCGCCATTTCTTCGAGCAGGCTATAGGTATCTACCCCCAGGCGCTCTGCCAGCAGCTTTTCTTCGCTGCAGAAGGCATCGCGGAACCAGCGCATGGTTAATCCGGTAAAGAAACTGATGCACTCCGCCTGTGCCATACCGGGGATGACGTGCGGATTAATGCGGATATTCATCTGCGGGTCGGTCACGGGGCGCGGCAGGTTCACCACCTGCTGCCAGAAGCTGCCGCCCAGTACCGCCGTTTGTCCAGCGTGGACCAATCCAAGCCCGAGCGAGCCAAGCTGCACGTCGCCGCCGCCCATGCCGACCGGCGTGCCGGCCTTGAGTCCACACTGTTCCGCGCTGAGGGCGGTCACGCTGCCCAGTCGGGTGCCGGTTTCCAGCACCGGCGATAATATATCGGCGCGCAGACCCGCAAGCTCGAGCAGTTCGGGGTGCCAGTTGCGGGTTTCCAGACTCAGCATACCGGTGGTGCCGGCATTAGACGGATCAACCGCAAGTTCCCCGGTCAGCATATAGGCAAGCCAGTCGCTTATCATGGTCAAGGTGGCGGCCCGGCGATAGATATCCGGACGGTGATGCGCCAGCCACAGCAAACGTGGCATCGCGCCGAGCGCCAGCGTCTGTCCAGAATGCAGATAGGCCTCTCGCTCGAACTCTCCGTGATGAATCTCTTTCAGCTCGCTGACTTCACGGCTCGCGCGGGAGTCCACGTTGGCGCATGCCCACAGGGGTTCCCCAGATTTATCATAGAGAACAATGCCTTCGCGCATCGAACAGGCGGCAACTGCGGCGATGGCCGAGGCGGGCAGGTTAGCGGCGGCCAGCGCCTGTCGAATGCATTGGCAGGTGAGTTGCCAGTTTTTGTGCAAGTCGAACTCCATCGACCCCGGCACGTCTGCCAGCGGATTATGCTGCCATTCGGCCTGACCTACGGCTATCTGCTGACCCTCAAGAGAAAAAATGACCGCGCGAATGCTGCCGGTGCCGGCATCCAGAGCCATAAGATAAGACGCATTGCCTGACGAGGTGCTGGGTGAGTTCATACTCATCCTCTCTTGAGTGGAAACCTAGACTAATAGTGGGCGCTGTTTTGCTGTGATAACAATTATTTGAGCGGCAAAGTTTGCTAATTGTGATGTGTCTTGCATTTCCTTTAATGTGTCCACGGCCCGCGCGATACAGCGGCTAAACTCTTTCAGGTATCAATAAACCCAGGCCTGCCAAAAGGAGAGGATGATGGAAGTCACCCTGGTTGAAATTAACGTTAAGGCCGATAAGGTCGATGAGTTTTTACGCGTCTTCGAGTTGAACCATCTTGGTGCATTACAGGAAGCGGGAAATTTGCGATTTGACGTATTACAGGACGAAAAAGTGCCAACGCGCTTTTATGTTTACGAAGCCTATCGCGATATTGAGGCGGTAAACGCCCACAAGAAAACGCCGCATTACCTCGCCTGCGTCGATGCGCTGGCGTCGCTAATGACCGAACCGCGCAAGAAAACCAGCTTTAAGGGCATTTTCCCGCAGTAGCATTTATTGACACTAAAGGATGCGATAAAAACGCAGTCAACGCATTAACAGCTGCTAATCTCATCCCTGTACAGGAAATTCTTCCACTCTTTAGGGATGAGAATCATGGCGCTATTTCCGTCTTGCGAAGGCCGTATAAAATCGGCTAAACCCCCCGTCGACAGCCAGCTGACGCCGTATTATCAGCGTGCGAATCTGGTCGATGCCTTTACCCTCAAGCTGCTGCCTGAAGATACCCGCGATATCAATGCCTTGGCGCAGGCGGTGCTCGGTCATCCTGCGCCGTGGTTCAAGGCATTGCTTGCCCTTCGCGATAAGGGAGCCGCCTCTTTTGGTCTTAAGACAACGCGCACGCTGCGAGCGGAAATAGACGGGCAGCAGGCCGAAAAAATCGACTTCTTCCGGGTATTAAGCCGTTCCGAACGCGAGATTATTTTCGGCGAAGATGACGATCATCTTGATTTTCGCCTGTCGATATTTCGCCGAGAGGGTCCCAACGGCGATGAGCTGGTTGCGACAACCGTGGTTCACTGCCACAACCTGCTCGGCCACGCCTATCTCGCCGCGATAAAACCCTTTCATATTCTGGTGGTCAGAGCCAGCCTGCACCGGTCAAGGAAGTGGCTGCAATAGAGCCTGCTCTGCGGGGCAATCATTAAATCGGCTGCGGATTTTTCTTCTGCTGCATGATGGCGTAAAGCCCAACCAGCGCGGCAAGAAAGCCTGCTGCTGCGCCGACTCCCAGCGACCAGCGCGGCCCGAAGTTGTCGGCGACCCAACCGACGATCGGCGCACCAATCGGCGTTCCTCCCAACGCAACGCCCACGCGTAGCGCCATCACCCGGCCACGCATCGCGGGTTCGGTCGAGAGCTGCATCAGGCTGCCGCTGGTGTTCATGAAAGTCAGAGCCGCGACGCCGATGACAATGAGCGAAGCGGCGAACAGCCAATAGGTCGGAGCCAAGGCGGCAAGCAGTCCGCCGATGCCGAAAAAGGAAGCACCGACTATCATCAGGTTAAACCTGGGTTTGTCCCGTCCCGCCGCCAGCAGCGCACCCGAGATAGTCCCAATCGCCATAAAGGTCGAGAGCATGCCGTATCCTCGTGCGTCGGTATGGAACACGCTGACCGCCATGGTCGAAAGAAATATCGGGTAATTAAGGCCGAAGGTGCCAATCAGGAACAGCATAATCATCGATGCCTTCAGGTCGGGCCGCGCCCAGACGTAGCTAAACCCTTCGAGGAAGCTGCCTTTTTTACGCGCCGCGCGGGCGTTGGGGTGCAGCTCATCGAGGCGGAACAGCGACAGCGAGGTCAGCACCGCAATAAAGCTGATACCGTTAACGATAAATGCCCAACCGGTCCCGACCGAGGCGATAGTCAGTCCGGCAATCGCCGGTCCCACCATCCGCGCCGCGTTGAATGAGGTCGAGTTGAGCGCCACCGCGTTCGACAGGTCGGCGTCTCCCACCAGTTCGGCCACGAAGGTTTGCCTGACCGGCGCATCGAAGGCCGACACGCAGCCGAACAGAAAGGCGAACACATAAACGTGCCACAGCTGCACCACCCCAGCGACGGTCATGATACCCAGTACGATGGCCAATGCGCCCATCGTCGCCTGCGTAAACATCAGCATCTTGCGTTGGTTGAAATAGTCGGCGGCAAAGCCGGTCCACGGCAGCAGCAGCATCTGCGGGCCAAACTGCAACGCCATGACAATACCCACCGCCGAGGCGTTGTGGTGGGTGAGCTGGGTCAGTACCAGCCAGTCCTGCGCCGTGCGCTGCATCCAGGTACCGATATTGGAGATAAGCGCGCCAGCGGCCCAGACGCGGTAGTTGAAGATCCGTAGGGATCGGAAAACGCCTTTTGTAGTGGTGGTCATATTTTAGCGCTCTAAGAAGGTAATGACTCAGTAGTCAGCAAGTCGTTGTATCAGTTGTAACGTAGCGGCCAGCTGTTGCTGTTCGCTGGCCGTAAGCTGGTGTTGCAGTGCCTGTACCAGCCAGTCCTCCTTTGCGGCGCGGCTGGCGTTAAGCTTCTTACGAAAAGCGGGGGTCAGCGAAACCAGGGTCTGGCGTCCATCGGTGGGGTCGGGGCTGCCGCTCAGTGCGCCCAACGTCTGCAATGCCGCCACCGTCATGCGCATTGACTGCGGGCGCACGCTTTCTGCACGGGCCAGCGCCGACACCGTCGCTGGGCCGTCTCTGTCGATACGCAACAGCACCGACTTTTGCGAGGTGGTGAAATCACCGGGGCGCGACTGTTCACGCATTCTGCGGACCAGTTTTCCGGCAGAAATACGCAGTTCGGCGGCCAGCGCGTTGAGGGGCAGGGACTCATTCATCGTAGGATCTCTAAGCAGAGTAACTAACATGATGAAAGTGTAGAACTGTGCAGTTTAGCTGTACAGTTTACCTGTGTAACCGAGTGTGTACTTTTCAATCGAGAAGGGCGGCATGATTTATTATGATGCGGTGGTGTCGTTGGGCGCGTTGGATGTTCATCTGCAGAGGCGGATAGCGGGGCGGCGTCAGCGGCACTGTCTTATTAGCAGGGCGTCCAGGGCAGGCTTCAACGATTATCGAGCCTTGCCTGGATCGCCCTTTATTTCGGCGGTTTATAGCACTTTTTCGAGGAAGCGGCGGGTGCGCTGATGACGCGGGTTGTCCAACACCTGAGACGCGCTGCCGGTTTCAACCACCGCACCGTCCACCATGAATACCACTCGGTCGGCAACCTGACGCGCGAAGCCAATCTCATGAGTGACCACCACCAGGGTAACGCCAGATTCGGCCAACTTTTTAATCACGTCCAAGACTTCACCGACCAGCTCCGGATCCAGCGCCGAGGTGGGTTCATCAAACAGCATCACCTTCGGGTTGAGCGCCAGTGCACGCGCGATGGCGATACGCTGCTGCTGCCCACCGGAAAGGTGGCGCGGCCAGGCGTTAGCTTTTTCGCGCAGACCCACGGTATCCAGCAGCTCATAGGCGCGCTCTATGGCCTGTTTACGGTTTAGCAGCCCGTGGACAATCGGTGCTTCAATGATGTTGTCCAGCACGGTCATGTGCGGGAACAGGTTAAAGTTCTGGAAAACATAGCCGCAGTGGATACGCTGCTTGAGGATAGCTTTTTCCTTCAGCTCGTACAGCTTGTCACCTTTACGACGATAGCCGACGTAATCGCCGTCTATCTGAATAAAGCCTTCATCAACCCGTTCAAGATGGTTGATGGTGCGCAGCAGGGTCGATTTTCCCGAGCCGGAAGGGCCGAGGATCACCGTCACCGTGCCGGGCTCAATCGTCAGGCTGACGTCGTTCAGTGCCTTGTGCAGCCCAAACGATTTGCTGAGATTGCTGATTTCAATTCGGCCTGCGGTCTGGGTGCGTGTACGCGGGGGGGCCACCGCTTCCGGCGCCGCCTGCCCGGGGCGCGTCACGTAGAGATCAAAAGCTTCTGACATAGTTCATCGCTCCAGTTAAGGCTTTGCGGTACGCCACAGGCGCAGACGCTGTAGCGGGGTTGGCGCAACCTGACGCGTTGCACCGCGAGAGAAATAACGCTCGACGTAATACTGCAGCACAGAAAGAACGGTAGTGATGACCAGATACCAGACGGTGGCGACCATCAGCATCGGGATAACCTGCTGCGAGCGGTTATACAGAACTTGTACGGTATAGAACAGGTCAGGCATCGCCAGTACATACACGATGGACGTGCCTTTCGCGAGACCGATCACTTCATTGAAACCGGTGGGGATAATCGCCCGCAGCGCCTGCGGCAGAATGATGCGGAAGGTGCGACGATACCCCGGCAGGCCCAGCGCGGCGGCGGCTTCATGTTGGCCTTGCTCGACGCCGACGATGCCCCCGCGAATAATCTCGGCGGTATAGGCTGACTGCACGGCGGAGAGGCCAATCACCGCGACGGTGAACTGGTCCAGCAGGTCAACGGTCGGGTGTTTAAAGAACTCAATCGAGGTAAACGGAATACCCAACGACAGGTTGTCGTACAGGTAAGAGAAGTTATAGAGAACAATCAGCACCAGCAGCAGCGGCAGGGAGCGGAACAGCCAGATGTATGCCCAGGCCAGTGAGTTCAATAAATAGGATTTTGATAAACGCGCAAGGGCTAAAAGGGTGCCAAAAATGATACCAAATACGGTGCCGAGCAGCGTCAGCAGCAGCGTTCTGCCGAGACCTTCAAGGATAACCGGGTTGAAGAACCACTGACGGAATACCGCCCATTCCCAGCGAGGGTTGGTGGCAACCGACTGTACGATGGCTAACAGGATAAACAGGGCGAAAACTGCGCCGAGAAGGCGCAGGGGGTAACGAGCCGGAACAACCTTAAGCGGAGCAGAAGGAGTAGGGCGCGGGCTTGAATCAGTCATAGGCCTTTTCCTTCAAATCTTTGACCCGCGTGGTCTCTTTTACGGCAGCGGTCGGCGTTAGCGACTTCAGGAAACGCAGACGGCCGTCGTAGGGCGGTTTAGAAAATATTTCACGGTCCAACGTAATATCAAACTGTGGATCATAACCTTGAGACAGATAGAGTTTTACCGCTTCCGGCTGACGGAAACCGGTGGTCAGAAACACCCGCGTATAGCCCTGATTCAGCGCCAGACGCTCCAGCTCTTGCACCACCTTCTGCGCCAGCCCCTGACGGCGCAGCGCCGAGTCGGTCCAGATGCGCTTCAGCTCGGCGGTGTTCTCGTCATAACGTTTGTAGGCACCCATCGCAATCGGTCGCTCATCGCGCAGTAGCACAATAAAAACGCCGTCCGGCGCGGCATACAGGCTCGGTGGATCCACTTCCTGATTGTTGCTAAAAAAGTCACCGTAGCGTGCGCGGTATTCACCAAACAGACCCTCGATAATCGGCACGATCAGCGGGTTGTCGGCTTGAGTATGAATAAACTTGTCCTGGCTCATAGGTCATGTCCTCAATCAGTCGCCGAGGCCCGGCGGATTAATCTCTGAGTGATCGATTTTCTCAGAGGCTTCGGCCCAACGGTCCAGCACCTTGATGTAGGCGCCGCTGGCAATCGCGCTGTTCAGAGAAGCCTGCACCGCGTTGACCAGTCCGTTACCTTTTTTGATGGTGACCGCGATATTGGCCGTTTTCGGCCAACCGCCCGGCACGATGCCAACCAGCTTGGTGTTGCCCGTCAGCCTTGACTGGTAGGCGGCGGAGACGTTAGGTCCAAAGGTGGCGTCGGCACGGCCTGACTGAAGCGCCAGCGAAGACGCGGCGTTGTCGGTCACGTAAATCGGCGTAAACGGCTTGAGCCCTTTAGCCTGATTTTCTTTGTCCCAGGCCAGCAGCACCGCTTCCTGATTGGTGCCCGAGCCGACAATAATGCGTTTACCGGCGATATCAGGCGCAGATTTTATCGAGGTGATGCTGCTGGTGGATTTCACGTAGAAGCCCAGCGTGTCCTGACGATAAGTGGCGAAGTCGAACTTTTCCTTACGCTCTTTGGTGACGGTTATGTTGAAGATTGCGGCGTCGTATTTACCGGAGGTCACGCCCAACGGCCAGTCTTCCCATGCAGAAGGCACCAGCTTAAGCTTCAGGCCCAGGCCGTCGGCAACCAGGCGGGCGATATCCGCTTCGCTGCCGATAATCGTTTTGTTGTCTCTGGCGTAAGTACCAAACGGCGGGGAGCTGCCTAATACGGCGATCGCGACCGTTAACGTACCGGGCGTCACGAATTTAAAATTTGCCGGTATTTTGGCTGCCGCTTCGGCGCTTTTAGGCGTGTCTATTGGCTTCTCGTTGGCAACGAGATCAATACCGGTATTGGCAGCGTGGGCCAGCGATGAAATACCTAATAAGGCGGCGACGACGGTTAATTTGGCTCTGTGCATCATTGTTATTATTTATCCTGTGTTTTTAACTCGTTGAGCTGTTGATTTTCACTATTCCCGAGGCTTAACCCGAAGTAAAACAACAAAAATGACTATCCAAATTGATAAAGTGGAAATGCGGAGGGATTAAAGACAACCAGGGAAAATGGCCGATATTATCTATAGCTAAATAGTGGCAATTAATGGGACGTTTTTGTATTTAGCGAGATCCGGGTTTTATGGAAATATCAAATAAAACCTCTCTGTAATAAAGGATGCTTCCCATGAGCCAATCAAAGAAAAGTATTAAATTAGGCCTGATGTTGCACGGTGCCGGTGGGCATATGAATTCATGGCGTCATGAGAAGGCACCCGCCGACGCCAGCGTTAATTTCCCCTACTTTAGAGAGCTGGCGCTGCGCGCCGAGGCAGCGAATTTCGACTTCCTTTTTGTCGCCGACGGTTTGCATATCAATGAAAAATCGCTGCCGCACTTCCTCAACCGTTTCGAACCTATTGCGCTGCTGTCGGCGCTGGCGTCGGTGACCCAGAATATCGGTCTGGCGGGCACCATTTCTACCTCATACAGCGACCCCTTCACCGTGGCGCGCCAGCTGGCCTCTATCGACAACATCAGTCAGGGACGCGCGGGTTGGAACGTGGTCACCTCGCCGCTGGCAGGGTCTGCCAAGAACTTTGGCAAGGACCATCCCGAGCACTCGCTGCGTTACCAGATTGCCGAGGAATATATCAACGTGGTGCAGGGGCTGTGGGACTCGTGGGAAGACGATGCTTTCACTCGCGATCGCGAAAGCGGCGTGTTCTTCGATGCCTCCAAGCTGCACAAACTGAACCACGAAGGACGTTTCTTCTCGGTCGCTGGCCCGCTGAACATTCAGCGCTCTCCGCAGGGACAGCCGGTTATCTTCCAGGCGGGTGCTTCGGACACCGGGATTGCGCTGGCGGGTAAATCTGCCGATGCGGTGTTCACCAACGCGCGCACTTTGGAAGAGGCGCAGGAGTACAGCACTAAACTACAGCAGGAAGTGGCTAAAAATCATCGTCATCCGGTGGGCATTTTCCCAGGCATCAGCCCTATCGTTGGCCGTACCGAGGAAGAGGCCGAAGCCAAATACCAGTATCTGCTGTCACTGCTGTCGGTCGACGACGCGCTGGCCTATCTGGGACGTTTCTTTGACCACCACGACTTCTCGCAGTATCCGCTGGACGGTCCTTTCCCAGACGTCGGCGATTTAGGACAGAACACCTTCCGTTCGACAACCGATCAGATAAAGCGCCTGGCTAAAGAAGAGAACCTGACGCTGCGTGACATCGCGTTCCGTACCACGCTGCCGAAGGGCGAATTCTTCGGTACGCCGGAGCAGGTGGCTGACACCTTTATTCGCTGGGTCGAAGAGGGCGGCGCAACGGGCTTTATCATCAGCGGGCCGGTGCTGACCGAGGCGCTTGATGACGTCACGCGTCTGGTACTGCCGATTCTGGCTGAACGCGGCTACTGGCATCCGTCGACCGAGGCGAAGACGTTGCGTGAACGTTTGGATATCCCCTTCAAGACCAACCGTTATGCCAACAAAAGCAGGGCGTATCAGTCTGAAGACGTCGCGGCTAAATAATTAAAAAAGGATAGGGACGTGCAGGAACGCTTTGCTTTCAATACCGCTGTAACGGGGAACGCTACCACCGGCGCGCGACTGCGCCGGCTTGTTTTTCCTCTGATGATCGCCACCGCGCTTTCTGCCTGTGACAAACCGCAGGCCGCGACCGCCGACCATAAAGCTGCCGCCGATACGCCTCACAGCGGCGGTACGCTGGTCGTGGCTATCGACACCGACCCCAACTGCCTCGATCCGCAGCAGGTCGGCAACAACAACTCGCTCAATATTGGCCGTCAGTTAACCGATTCACTGACCGATCAGGACCCCGCCACCGGCAAGATTGTGCCGTGGCTGGCAACCGACTGGAAGGTCAGCGACGACAACCGCCGCTTCAGTTTTACCCTGCGTGACGGGGTGACCTTCAGCGACGGTACCGCCTTTAACGCCCAGTCGGTCAAGGATAATCTTCAAGCGATCGTGGCCATGGGTGCCCGCGCCTCGCTGGCCTCGACCTATCTGAAGGGCCTCACCGAAATCGATACCCCGGACGCCAATCACGTCACTGTCGTGTTTGCGCAGCCGAACGCCCAATTCCTACAGGCGACCTCGACCATGAGCCTCGGGTTCTTCGCTTCCCAGACGGTGAAAGCCACGGTGGACGCGCGCTGTCAGGGCGGTCTTATCGGCACTGGGCCGTTCGTACTCTCGACCTTTGTGCACAATCAGAAGGTCGATATCACCCGTCGTAGCGGCTACAAATGGCCGTCGTCGCTGGCGAAGCATCAGGGTGACAGCTATCTCGACGGCATCGAGTATCGCGTTATCCCCGAATCCGGCGTGCGTTTTGGCAGCCTGGTTTCGGGACAGCTCGACCTCAATGCAGGCGTGACGCCGCAGGACGAACCGCTGATTCTGGCCAAGAAATTACCGATTATTGCCCGCACTAACCCGGGGCTGGTCTACAGCCTGTTCCCGAATCAGTCGAAACCCCTGATGGCGGACATTAACGTGCGTCAGGCGCTGAATCTGGCGATTGACCGCGCGGCGCTGCAACCGATTCTTTCGCGCTATCAGGCACCGGCCAGCTCTGTGCTGGCGAAAACGACGCCGCTGTATCAGAACCTCTCGAGCCAGCTCAAGTATGACCCGCAGGCGGCCAAGAGTCTGTTAGACAACGACGGCTGGAAAGTGGGGGCGGACGGTGTGCGCGTGAAGGACGGCAAGCGTCTGAGCTTTACGCTGACCTACTGGCAGTCTGCGCCGTTTATCGAGTTGGTTCAGCAGCAGCTAAAGCAGGTAGGAATCGATATGCAGCTTGACAAGGCGCCGATAGGGCAAGTGATCGCCCGTCAGTCCAGCGGCGCACAGGAGGCTGAGTTCTATAACCTGACCCGTTCTGACCCGGACGTTCTGCGTACGGTGTTCGATGCCGGTCCGGGGGGACGCAACGTGAACAAGCGCGGGGCGAACCAGATTGACACCGCGCTTCAGCAGTCGAGCCAGACCCTGGACACCGAAAAGCGTCAGCAACTGGTGACCGACGCGGCGAAGGGGCTGATTGCCGACGGCGACGCGATTCCACTGGTCGAGCTGGCGACGGTGATTGCTACCGGCAATAACGTGCACGGCTTCCGCTACGATGCGTCGTCGCGCTTCCAGCTTTATGACACCTGGCTTTCGCCAAAGCAATAACCCAGAGAAGAGGGGCGCATGACAGACAAAACCTGGGTTTCGGACAACCCAATTGACAAGATTAATCGCCCCTCTCTTCGCCTCCCTCGGCTGGTGAAGCGGGTGTTGATGAGTGTTGCCGTCCTGTGGGCGGCCTACACGCTCACCTTCCTGATCCTCTATATTCTGCCGTCGGACCCGGTGACCATCATGCTCAATCAGGGTGAACAGAGCACGGTGGACATCGCGCAGGTCAATGCGCTCAAGGCGCAATACCACCTCGACCAGCCGTTTTATGTGCAGTACGCCTGGGCGATTTGGGACCTGCTGCACCTCAATCTTGGGCATTCTATTGTCAGTGGCGATCCGGTGACGCGTCTGGTAATGCAGGCGCTACCGCCGACGTTGCTGCTGGCCGTCTGTGCGTTGGCGGTTGCCATCGTTATCGGCGGGGGGCTGGCCGCCGGGGTGAGCGTATTGCCTGCGGGGCGCATAAAGTCGGCGTTACTGACCTTACCCTCGCTCGGCGCGGCACTGCCGACGTTCTGGCTTGGCCTGCTGTTGCTACAGGCGTTCTCGTTCACCCGACCGTGGTTTCCTGCGATGGGCAACCATGGCTGGCAGTCGTTGGTGCTGCCGACCTTGACGCTGGCGGTACCTACGGCGGCCACGCTGGCGCAGGTAATGAGCCGGTCGCTTGCCGAAGTGTGGCGTCGGCCGTTTATCGATGCGCTTCGTCTCAAGGGGGCCAGCACCGCACATCTGCTGTGGCGACACGTGCTGCCCAATGCGGCGGTCCCGCTGTTGACGCTGACCGGCATGATCTTTGGACACTTGCTGGCCGGGGCGGTGGTGACCGAAACCATTTTCTCGCGCGAGGGCCTCGGCAGGCTGGCGCAGGGCGCGGTCTCCACGCAGGATATTCCGGTGGTGCAGGGGGTGGTGTTAACCGCCGCGACGGTCTTCGTGCTGGTCAACTTCGTGGTGGACCTGCTGTATCCGTTGCTTGACCCGCGCATTGACAGCGGCTCGGCGGGAGGGGGCAAATGAGCTTAATTCTGCCCGGCGAGCGCCGTCTGGCCTCGCGTCCACGCTTTGCTTTTACGCTGTGGCTCAGCCTGGTGGTGCTGCTGCTGATTGCGCTGTGGGGCGTGGTTCCCGCTATTTTTGCGCATCAGGATCCGTTGGTCGGCAACCCGCTGGTAGCCTTGCAGCCGCCGTCGCTTGCGCACTGGTTCGGCACCGATCACCTCGGGCGTGATATCTACAGCCGCACGGTGTTTGGTACCGCGCTTACCCTCAAGGCGACGCTGTTTTCAGTGGCGATTGCGCTGGTTGTGGGGGCGAGCGTCGGGGTGATTGCCGGTTATATCGGGGGACAAACCGATCACCTGTTTATGCGTATCATCGACGTGCTGATGGCGATCCCCAACCTGCTGCTGGCGATGGCCATTGTGACGGTGTTGGGCTTTGGCACGCTGCATATCGCAATTGCCGTCGGGCTGTCGTCTATCGCCACCTTCGCCCGGCTGTCGCGCGGTGAAGTATTGCGCAGCAAGGTTAATCTGTTCGTTGAAGCGGCCCGCGCCGGGGGCGTGAGTCATCTGACGATTATTCGACGCCACATCCTGCCGCACGCGCTCGCTCCGGTGCTGTCGCTGGCGGCGCTCGAGTTTGGCTTTGCGCTGCTGTCGGTATCTGCGCTGAGCTTTCTCGGCTTTGGCGCTCCGCCGCCGCAGCCGGAGTGGGGGCTGCTGGTGTCTGAGGGGCGTAACTATATCGCCGCCGCCTGGTGGTACACCACGCTCCCGGGGCTGATGATTGTGTTCGCCGTACTGGCCACTAATCGCGTTGCCGGTTTCATTCAAGACAGGGCGGAGGAACAATGAGTCAGACTCCAGAAATTCAGGCTAAGCCGGTTTTACTGTCGGTCGAAAGACTGAGCATTGACTACCGGTTGAAAGATGGCCAGACGCTGCGCGCGGTAGACGAGTTGGATTTACAGCTCGCGCCCGGCGAGGTGCTGGCGATTGTCGGTGGTTCCGGCTCAGGTAAGTCAACCACCGCCTCCGCGCTGGTGGGGCTGCTGGGCAGACAGGCGCAGCGGCTCTCGGGGACCTTATCTCTTGACGGTGAGTCGCTGGAAAATGCGGGTCAGCGGCGCTGGCAGCAGCTGCGAGGGCTGGATATCGGCTTCGTACCGCAGGATCCCGGGCAGTCGCTCAACCCGATTCAGACCATAGGGAAGCAGATGCTTGAGGCATTGACGCTGCACGGCGTGAGCAAGAAGCAGGCGGCGGTAAGGGTCGAAGGTCTGCTGGCCGAAGTCGGGCTGCATGACCCACAGCGGGTGCTGCACAGTTATCCGCATCAGCTTTCAGGCGGCATGCGTCAACGCGTGCTGCTGGCGATGGCGATGAGTCATCATCCCAAACTGATTATTGCCGACGAGCCAACCAGCGCGCTGGACGTCAGCGTGCAGAAACAGGTGCTGGACGCCCTCGAGAGCATCGTGCGCAGCAAGGGCATCGCGCTGCTGCTGATAACCCATGACCTGCAGGTCGCGCTCGAACGCGCCGATCGGGTGCTGGTGATGCAGCAGGGCAAGGTGGTAGAAAGCGGCCCGGCCGCTGCGCTGTTTAATCAGCCCAAACACGCCTATACACGCCAGCTGTTGCATGCTTCACCGGCCTTTTTTGAGGTGCCGCGTCGGCTTGGCGTGCAGCACAGCGACGTGCTGCTGCGCGCCGAGGGATTAGTTAAGCGCTTCGCTTCCGGCGGCGGTGGAACCTTTACCGCCGTCGATCGGGTATCGTTTCCGGTGGTGCGCGGCGGCACGACCAGCCTGGTTGGCGAGTCCGGCTCGGGTAAATCGACCACCGTGCGCATGCTGCTTGGGCTAGAGGCGCAGGACGAAGGACGAATTGAGTTTGACGGCAAAGACTTTAGCGCACCGAACCGTGCCGACCGACAGGCGTTTCGCCGCCGGGTGCAGGTGGTGTATCAGAACCCTTACGCCTCGCTAGACCCGAAAATGTCGCTGCTGGAGATCATTACCGAGCCGCTGGAAGCCTTTCGTATCGGTGACCGCAAAACTCGTCGCGAGCGGGCCGAGTGGCTGATGGACAGCGTAGAGTTGCCGCGTCGCCTGCTCGATGTGCGGCCTTCTGCGCTTTCCGGGGGGCAGCGTCAGCGGGTGGCGATTGCCCGTGCGCTGGCCATTTCACCCGAACTGGTGGTCCTCGACGAGCCGGTATCGGCGCTTGATGCCGCCGTACAGTCGCAGATTTTGACTTTGCTCGACAAGCTACAGCGCGAACTCGGGCTGAGCTATCTGTTTATCTCCCACGACCTCGCGGTGGTAAGGCAGATTTCCGACTATGTGGTGGTGATGCAGCATGGCAAGGTGGTTGAGCAGGCGACGGCGGAGCAGGTTTTTGACAGCCCGCGAACCGACTATACCCGCCAATTGTTGAGCCACATCCCGGGTCGGGGAAGGGCGGTGGCGTAATTTCACGCCGCGAAGTGTAAACCGCTTATTTATTCTTAAGCGGTTTTTTTATGCAGCGGAGGTTATATCTTTTAGTTTTGTTAATTATCTATGGTAAAAATACTTTTTTGTATAGTTGAATAACTATTATTACGTTGAACGATTTTTTTTCAGGGAACCATCATGCCTCCTCCTTCCGTTCACTCGGACTCGCTGTTGCAACACCGTTCTTTTGTCGCTTTCTGGATAGCTCGCGCCTCCTCCAGCTTTGGTTTTCAGATGCTGACCATTGTGGTCAGCTGGCAGATTTATTCGATTACCGGCCGTGCCTTGGACCTTGGTCTGATTGGTCTGGTGCAGTTTCTGCCGTCGGTTTCACTGGCGCTGGTCGCCGGTCATCTTGCCGATCAGTTCGACCGCCGCCGTATCGTGGTGCTGGCGCAGCTGGTTGAGGCGCTGGCAATTGCGGCGTTGGCCGCGATGACGTTCACCCATCACATCAACGAGTTTATCGTGCTCGGTCTGCTGTTTGTCGCCTCGACGGCCAAGGCGATGGAGGGGCCGTCGCAGCTGTCGATGCTGCCTGCGCTGGTGCCACCGGCCGTGCTACCGCGCGCGATGGCGGCCAACAGCGTTGCGGGGCAGGCCTCGGCGATGGTCGGACCTGCGCTCGGGGGCCTGCTGTATATCGCCGGCGCCGACGTGGTCTATGGTGTCTGTACGGCGCTCTATCTGCTCTCCGCGCTGATGGTCAGCCGTTTGCGCTACGAGCAGGCACCGCCTCGCCGCGTCCCGGCCACTTTCAAGACGCTGTTTGCCGGGATCAGTTTTATCCGCAATCGCCCCGACGTGCTGGGCGTTATCTCGCTAGACCTGTTCGCCGTGCTCCTCGGCGGCGCGACCGCCTTGCTGCCTATCTTTGCCCATGACATTTTGCACACCGGTCCCTGGGGGCTTGGCCTGCTGCGCGGTGCGCCTGCGGTCGGGGCATTGCTGGTCGGTTTCTGGCTCAGCCGCCGTGCGCTGAGCCGCAACGTGGGGATGACTATGTTTGCCGCCGTTGCGGGTTTTGGCATCGCGACGATTGTTTTTGCGCTTTCAACGACACTCTGGCTGTCCATGCTGGCGCTGTTTGCCCTCGGCGGTTTTGATATGGTCAGCATGGTAATTCGCGGTTCGCTGGTGCAGCTCGAAACCCCGGACGATATGCGTGGCCGCGTTAGCGCGGTGAACTCTATATTTATCAATACCTCAAACCAGCTCGGTGAGTTTGAGTCCGGCATGTTGGCCGCGTGGCTGGGTGCGGTTCCGGCGGCGGCGCTTGGCGGCGTCGGTACGTTGGTGGTGGTCGCGCTGTGGATGAAATGGTTCCCCAACCTGAGACGTCGTCAGCGTCTTGAGAGCGACGCGCCACCGGTCAAGAATGCGGCCTAAGCCTTTTTAACAGGATGAATATGCAGATGTCTCAGATTCAACAAAGAGTGGGCGCGCTGTGTTTTAGCCTCGGCGGCGTGCAGTATCTGCTGGCGGAGTGGGTCAGTGCGGCAGGCTGGCATTCTCCGGCCTATTCCTACAGTCAGAATTACATCAGTGACCTCGGTATTCCGCTGCGTTCTCCGCTGCATAGCATAATGAACGGCGGCTTTGCCCTTGAGGGGGGGCTGTTTTTTATTGCCTGCTGCCTACTGTTTCCCCTGTTTAATGGCTCAGGACGATGGCTGTTTCTGCTCTGTGGATTGCTTCACGGCGCAGGCGGCGTGATGATTGCCCTGTTCCACAGCGGCTCGGCGGGCAAAGGCGTAACGCCGCATGAGATAGGGGCGGTGCTGGCGATAGCGGGCGGTAATCTGTGCCTGATTACCGTCGGCTGGATGATGCACGCCCGTCCAGGATTCACCGCTTACGCCTGGCTGAGTTTGTCTTTAGGCTGTCTGGGACTGGCCTGTATGGCGGCTATCACCGCCGCACTCTTCCCAATCGGCATTATCGAACGTGCCTCGGTTTACCCCATCACCCTGTGGCAAATCCTGACCGGAGTATTTTTGCTGACGCGTTCTAGCGCAGTGAAACGATAAATCCTAGCGCAAACAGCAGATAGAAAAAGACGCACAGCAGATCGAACCCTCGGCGGGTGCGCAGGAAAAAGGCCTCGGCGGAGCGCGCCGAAAAAGCCACGGCGTAGAGGCAAAAGATAGCCATGCCCATCAGCGCACAGCTGCCGACCAGCAGGAACACGCCGCCTTTAGGGGACGAGGCGCTCAGACCGACGCTGGTGACGGTAAACCAGGTTAGCACCGCCTTGGGGTTGGTGAGGTGAATGCCTAATCCTTGCAGGTAGAATCCCAATGAGTTGGCGGGTGCCTCGCCGACCTTCTTCGCAGACGGTGGCGTGTTAGAAAGGGCGCGCCGCAGCGCCTTATACCCCAGCCACAAGAGATAAACGGCACCGGCGATTTTGAGCCAGAAGATAAAGGCCGGATGAGAGGCCAGCAGGGCCGACACCCCGATACCGGTCATCACTCCCCAGCACAGTGAGCCAGAAATGACCCCTGAGGCCAGCACCAGACCGGCTTTTCTGCCGTAATTCATCGCCGCATTGGCGATAGACAGGTTGGCAGGACCGGGTGAGGCCGTACCGACCAGATAAACCAGTAAACCGGCAAAAAATGTGGAAAATTCAGTCATCTTTATCTCTTTGGTTATCGAATCCTGAATCTATCCTACGTGATGAAAAGGGCCAGAATTAAGACACAGATAGGCTTTAATTGGGCAGCACAGTGAGATTGTTACGCTTTGCCCGCGCGAAGGGAGTCACACGATAATGTGATAAGCATTACCATTTAAAGTATTTGCATGCCCTGTCATATGCTATTAATTTACTTTTTAAATTAATAAGTTGTCGCTATTCGTCATATTTAGACATCTCGCTCAAATTAAAAATAAGAGCGACGGTCTTCTATTTCCAAAAATTCTTTCTATTGCGGGACGCAAAGCATAATCTGGGGGAGTGATGAAGGTCTTCTTAAAAGCAATAACGTTAGCGTTATCCGCTGCGACGGTATTTAACGCGGCGGCGGCAGAAAATAATAATCCTCACAGTATTATTCGTTATGCCATCTGGAGTAATCCTAGCGGAACCTTTCATCCTACCCTGTATTTCAGTGATTATGACCGCGCCGTTATTTCTGCCGTCTTTAGCCGCCTGTTTATCCTGGATGAACATCAGAACCCTAAGCCGTCTCTGGCTGACAAATATGATTATTCCAATCAGGGAAAAACGCTGACGCTTCACCTTCGTGCCGGCGTGAAATGGCATGACGGACAACCCTTCACCGCCGAGGATGTCTACTTCACCTACGCAACCGAGGCCGACGGCGGGTTCCCGCGCGATACGCCGGACTTCGTCAAACACCTGGTTGGCTACGACGCGTACCACGTCGGTAAAACGGCGACGCTCGAAGGTATCAAGGTTATTGATCCTCAAACCATTAGTTTTACCTTTACCGCGCCTTATGCCGCCGCTTTCTCGCACTTTGCCGACAAGCCGGTGCTTGCCAAACACATCTGGAGCCAGGTGCCGGTTAAAGACTGGAATAAAGCCACCGGTCTGCTGAGGCATCCCGTCGGAACGGGGCCTTACAAGTTTGTCGAGTTTCTGCCAGACCAGTACGTCAAGCTAGAGCGAAACAACGACTATTTCGGCGGCGAGCCAAAAACCCAAACCTTGCTGTTTAAAATCTCCAATGCCCAGACGGTACAGAACGAGCTTATCAACGGCGATGTCGATATTGCTGAACTGTCTTCATGGAATAACCGTGATTTGCAGACCTATAAAAATGCCGGAATAAGAATTATCGAGCAACCCGGCGTGGGAGCACAGTATTTGTCTCTGGATACGCGAAATCCCAATCTTGCCGATACCCGCGTCAGAGAGGCTCTGGTATACGGCATCGATAGGCAGGCGATTGTCGATAAATTGCTGTTCGGGCACGGCGTAGTCTTTAATAGCAAAGACAGTCCGCAGAGCCCTTATTATCCAAAAGATCTCAATACTTATGCTTATAACCCCGAGAAAGCCAGGGCACTGCTAAAAGAAGCAGGATGGGTCGATTCCAATGGCGATGGGTTTGTCGAGAAAAACGGTCAGGAATTCACCCTGACTCTTAATTACCCGACCGGCAACCGAACGCGTGAGCTTACCGCGCCTATTATCCAGCAGAACCTGAAGAAAATAGGCATCAACGTGGTGCTGAGCGTCGCCGATTTTAACGCCACGCTGTCAATTCTACAGGATAAAAGCAAAGTCTATGACGGTGTGCTGATGGGGGGAACCTTCCGGCCGGGTCAGTACGATAATGATTTCTGGTGGGAGAGATTCACCTCACCGGAAGTAGATAATTATGCGGCGCAGTTTAACTCGACTATCGACCCTGACCGGCTCAGGGCAAACATTGGCGGTTGGTTGAAGGTGGTCAATCAGCAGGTTCCCCACGTCTGGCTCTATATTCCGAATCAGGGCTATGCGCTGAGTAAACGGGTGGTCAGCTACCACTCTTACCCTTATGAGCCCTTTGCCGATGTGGCTAACTGGACTGTGCAACAGTAACGGCCATTGGCCATTGACGTGAATCAGGATTGATAATGTTCAGCTATATTTTGCGCCGCGTTGTGATATCGATACCGGTACTGATTGGCATCTCGCTGGTGGTGTTTTTTCTGATAAAACTCCAGCCCGGTGATCCGCTGGTCGGTATGATTTCCCCAGAGACCACCCCGGAGCAAAAGCAGGAGATGCTGAGGCAGGCGGGTTATCTTGACCCGCTGTGGTTACAGTATCTGCGCTGGGCTTCACGCGCGGTGTTTGGTGATTTTGGCTATTCGTTGCAGAGCGGTGCTCCGGTGTTGACGTTAATCGATGAACGCATCGTTAATACGCTCTTGCTGGCGGGAAGTTCGCTGCTTATTACGCTGCTGATTGCGCTGCCTGCGGGAATTTTTCTCGGCCTTCGTCGCGGAAGTTTGCCGGATATTATGGCCTCGCTGTTCTCGTTCGTGGCGATATCTATCCCGGTGTTTTTTATTGCGATACTGCTGGTGAAAATATTCGCCATCAACCTGCGCTGGTTCCCGGTTTCCGGGGTTTCAACGCTGGGCACCCATGACCACGGCGCAGCGTATCTCTATGATGTCGCACGACACCTCTTTCTCCCGGCCGTCACACTGGCTATCGGCAATATCGCGATTTTCAGCCGCTATTTGCGTTCCGATATCAGCCATCTGATTAATCAGAATTTTATTAAGGCGCTGTTTGCCAAGGGCCTGAAAAGGCGTGCGGTGATTTATCCGCACCTGTTAAAGAATGCCTCAAAACCGCTGATTACGGTGATTGGCATGGAGATCCCGGCGCTGCTCTCTGCCACGCTGTTGACCGAAATTATCTTCAACTGGCCAGGAATAGGGCGTTTGAGCTTTGACGCTATTCAGTCACGCGATTATCCGTTACTGATGGGCATCGTGTTGTTTCTTGCGGTGATTACGCTGGTTATCAATGTTGTGGCGGATATTCTTTATGCCGTGGTCGACCCGCGCGTGAGGCTGACACCATGATGCAGGAACTCAAACCTTTCGGCCGCGCGCGGCGCATTATTTTCAGTCCGCTGCTTGCCGACCGCTATTTTCTGGTCGGGCTTATCCTTCTGCTGGCGCTCACGGCGTTGGCGCTGTTGGCCCCTTGGCTGACGGCGCACAGTCCCGATGATATGGACCTTTACGCCATCGAGGCTCCGCCGGATGCCGACCATCTGTTAGGTACCGATGAAATTGGCCGCGACGTATTTTCCCGCCTGCTTTACGGCGGTCGAGTCTCAATTTTGGTCGCACTGGCGGCGGTGTTCTTTCAGGCGGTGATTGGCGTCTCACTCGGCTGTATTGCCGGGTACAAACGGGGCCTCGCCGACACACTCGTCATGCGCGTCACAGATATCATCATGTGTTTTCCGTTCTACGCGTTGGCAATCACCTTGGCCGCCATTCTCGGGGCGAGTTCCTGGAACGTTATCCTGATTATCGGCGTGCTGCACTGGACCGGCATCGCCCGTCTAGTGCGTGCCGAGCTGCTTTCACTGCGCGAAAGTGGTTATGTGCAGGCCGCCAGGGCGATGGGAGTCGGCGGAATCACTATCGTTTTCAGGCATCTGCTGAGAAACGCCTATGCGCCACTGATTGTGAATTTAACGCTCGCGGTCGCCAACGCGATTCTTTCCGAAGCGGCGCTGAGTTTTATCGGCCTCGGCGTGAAACAGCCGCAGCCGTCCTGGGGAAATATGCTCGCTGCCGCGCAGAGCATCCGAGTGATCGACTATGAGTGGTGGCTGTGGATCCCGCCCGGTCTCACGATTGTTCTGATGGTGCTGGCCATTAACTTTATCGGTGAGGGGCTATCGAGAGTATTAAATCCCCGACCGGCAATACCCGTGAAAGATATTTATACCCACTAGCTAACGCTATTTCTAAAGGAGTATCGCATGACGCAGCCTATTGAAGAAAATAGCTTTACCGGCAAGGTTTCCGCAGAAGAAGCGCAGTTTTTAGAAAAAATTGACCGCTGGTTTGACGAGCATCGAAACGAATTTATCCAGGACCTGCTTGAATGGGTTTCTTTCCCAAGCATTGCCGATGAAAAATTGGCGCAGGACGGCAAGCCTTTTGGCAATGAGGTTGACCGCGTTTTTGAACACGTCAAGGCGCGGGCAAAAGCCCTGGGTTTTAAGACTGAAAGCCATGAAGGTTATGCTATTTCGGTGCTGTCTGACGACCGCGAAAACGCACAGGAACTGGGGCTTGTCTCGCATCTGGACGTGGTGCCTGCGGGTGACCACTGGTCCTTCCCGCCGTTTGAGCCTTTCGAACGGGACGGATTCGTGATTGGCCGTGGCTCTTCTGACAACAAAGGTCCCGCTTTGCTCGACCTTTACCTGCTGCGCGCGTTCCGCGACCTGGACGTTTCACTGCATCACAAGCTGCGCATCATCTATGGCGGTGCCGAAGAAATCGGTATGAATGACCTTAAATACTTCGCTAAAAACGGGCCAGTACCGCGCTATTCCATCATCACAGACGGCGGTTTTCCGGTTAACTATGCGCAGAAAGGCGGCCTGAATCTGATTCTACACGTTCCTACCGGACCGCTGTTGAGCCAGCTGACGGCGGGGGTAGCGGAAAACGCCGTGCCATCAAGCGCGACGCTGCGCCTGAAGGGCCGAAAACTGGCCGAGGTCACTCAGGCCCTCGGTCAGATAAGCGCTTCACTGAGCGACAATATTACGGTTACTGAAGATGCCGGAGAGGTGCTGCTGGTGTCCCACGGCAAGTCGGGCCACGCCGCTTTCCCGGAGAACACGCAGAACGCCATCCCGATTTTGCTTGATGCGCTGGTGGCCAGCGAACTGTTGTCTGATGCGGATTTTCGCGCCGCACAGGCGATTAGCCAACTGCTGGCCGACCCGTGGGGCAAGAGCGCAGGCATCGCCTTCGAGGACGCGGAAACCGGTAAACTGACCTTGAACGGCGGACTGGCTATTCCAAGCGGACAGGGCGTTGACCTCTATCTGGACATTCGTTACCCGCTCTCGACCGACAAAACGGAGCTGTTTACGGCATTGCATCGCGCCATTGACCCGTTGAACGGTAAATTGACCGTCCTGCGTGATGATGCACCGACGCATATTGATAAAAACAGCCCGCTGGTCAAACGGCTACAGACCACCTTTGATGAAATTGCAGAAACGAAAACCCAGCCGTTTACCATGGGCGGAGCAACCCACGCCCGCGTGCTGCCGAACTCGATTACCTTTGGACCTGGTTTTGGGCGTAATCCTGCGCTGACCTTTAGGGGAGAAAGCGTGACGACGCGCCCTGACTTCATCCCTGACGGCCACGGTTCGCCGCACGGTCCGGACGAGTTTGTTTCGTTGGAAAATCTCAAACGGGCCTTCAAGGTTTATGCGCTGACGGTGCCGCGTTTTGACCAGTGGCTCAAGCAGGGGCTCGTCGATAATGACCGATAGTCTTCCGCTGCTGAGCATCGAGAATTTGTCCGTAAAGTATCGCGGCCACGACGGTGACGTGGCGGCGGTCAAAGAGGTGACCTTTTGCCTATATCAGGGAGAAATTGCCGCGATTATCGGCGAATCAGGTGCGGGGAAATCGGCGATTGCGCAGGCCATTCCTGGCCTGCTGCCGGCCAACGCTGAGCTGTCGGGCAGGATAGTGTTTCAGAGCAAAGATCTGCTGAAGTTGCCTCGTTGGCAACTTTCGGCCCTCCGTGGGCGGGAAGTGGCGATGATCTTTCAGGACCCGACATCCGCGCTGGATCCGGTATTTTCTATCGGCAGGCAGCTCGACGAGTCCATTGTGCTGGGTGAACCTTGCCTCAACGCGCGGCAGCGAAAAGCGCGCGCGATCGAGCTGCTTTCGCAGGTTGGGATCCCCGAGGCGGAGAAAGGGTTAAGCCGTTTTCCGCATCAGTTTTCCGGCGGACAGATACAGCGCATCATGATTGCGATGGCGCTGGCCGGTCGTCCAACGCTGTTGATCGCCGACGAGCCGACCACCGCGCTGGATGTCACGACCCAGCAGGAGATACTGGATTTATTATTCAGGCTCAATCAGCAATATAGAATGGCGATTTTACTGATAACGCACGATATGGGCGTCGTCGCCGATATCGCGCAGCGAGTCATTGTGATGCGGCAGGGGAAAATTGTTGAACAGAGTCCGGCGCAGACGCTATTTTCCGCTCCTCGGAATAGCTATACCCGTCATCTGTTGGCGGCGATCCCCGCGCCGGTTGATCATGAAGTTATCGCCACCCGTTTTAACGAGAATACTTTTGCCCAAGGCCTGCAGGTTGAGGATTTAAGCATTAGCTATGCGGCCGGCTTCGGTAAAAAAAATCGCGTGGTCGAGGGCGTTTCCTTTGAGATAGCTAAAGGCGAGTTTCTCGGATTACTCGGCGAGTCGGGTTGCGGAAAAACAACCCTTGGCAAAGCCCTTTTAGGGATTGTGCCAGCGGACGCGGGGCGAATTACGCTGGCAGGAAAGCCTATCGATGGTAAAGGGCGCACAGAGCGGCAGCGTATCAAAGCCAAAATTGGCGCTATCTTCCAGAACCCTTTTAGCTCTTTAAATCCGCGTATGACCTTGGGTCAGTCGATTGCCGAGCCTTTATTGACTCATTCGGCGCTCACTCGACGGGATATTGATGCGCGGGTAAATTCTCTCATCGATCAGGTCGGGCTGCCTGCGACGTGGTCTGCAAGATACCCTTATGAGCTCTCGGGCGGCCAGTGTCAGCGTATTGCCATCGCACGGGCGATTGCGCTTAATCCCGAGCTGCTGATTGCCGACGAGCCAACCTCCGCGCTGGATGTCTCGATTCAGAAAAGTATTCTTAACCTGCTGCGCGACCTTCAGCAGGAGTATCAGTTTGCGTGTCTGTTCATCAGTCACGACTTGGCCGTGGTGCGCAGCCTGTGTCACTCGGCGGTGGTCTTGAAGAAAGGTCGTATCGTGGAGCAGGGGCGAGTCGGGGATCTGTTTTTACGGCCCCAGAGCGAGTATACCCAAGCGCTTGTCGACAGCGTGCCGCTCGCGAATCCGCAGCATCAGGAGAACAAGCGACGTGCCCGTGCCCCCTGGCTTTTTCCAACCCCTGAGGCTGCCGCCAACGGGGCGTGACGCGATCAGTTTGCAGCGCTTAACTGCGCCTGCATCCAACCTTTTAATGCGCAGATGTCTTCTCGAGCGGCTTTCTCGCGTGTAGTGACGAAATAGTATTTTCCTCCCGCTAGCGCGTGGTCGAACGGCACGGTGAGAATATTTTTCTCAATGAAATCTTTCGCCAGCAGACTGCTGACGATTGCGACGCCCTGCCCGGCGATGGCGGCCTGAATGGCGTGGGTTTCATCGGTAAAGCTAAGTCCCGCGTCAATATTCAGAGACGCTGGGCCATAGCGGTCGCGCCACTGCGGCCAGTCTGGCGACGGCAGCGGAATATGCCGGTTCTCGACGTGAAACAGCGTCACCTGGTTGAGCTGTTCCAGCCGCGTGATGCCCAGAGACGGGCTGGCGACCAACACAAAGGTGTCTTCATGCAGCAGCGTCGACTCCAGCTGGTCGTCGGCCTCCATGCTGTAGCGGATCGCCACATCGACGGTATTTTTGCTTAAATCGACCAGTTCGACGCTGGTGTGCAGCCGCAGGTCGAGCGCAGGAACGCTGGCGCGTAAATGGGCCAGGCGCGGCACCAGCCAATGCGTGAGAAAGTTTGAGGTGGTCGTCAGCGTCAGTGCCGGGGGCAGCTGGCTACGGTAGATGTCGTTGACTGCATCCTGCAGGCTGGCAAAAGCCCGCTGTGTGGCCTGCTGAAGTCGCGTGCCCGCAGACGTGAGCGTGACTTCGCGCGCGCTGCGTAACAGCACCGCCGTCTCCAGCGACTCTTCGAGCACCCGAATCTGATGGCTGATGGCGGTGGGCGTTACGCCTATCTCATCAGCGGCGCGCTTGAAGCTGCCGAGACGCGCTACGGCATCGAAGGCCTTGAGCGAGCCCAACGGCGGCAGGCGTTTATCTTTCATGATGAGTTATTTTCATCCATGGCTGAAATCTATGACTTTGATTGCCCCAAGCTAAGCGATGTAATCTGGTTTTACAATGGCGCGAGGATGAATTTTGTTTATCCCGCTATCGGTAAATCAAATCAGGGGCAGGGCAGGATGATGCTACGTCTACAGAGAGAAATGACACCGCACCGCGAGCGGAAGGCGACGGAAACGTCAAGAGAAACGCTGTTGGGGGCGTTATCGCTGGTATTGGCGACGCTGGGGATTGCCGGCTTGCTGTTTGCCTGGGCAAGCTGGGCGCACAACGGGCTGGCGTCTCCGCTGACTTATGCCAGCAACGGTGTGGCGACCGTGCTGTTGATTGCGCTTTGGATTAACGAGAAAACCAGTTCACGTCCGTGGCTCAACAAAACATTACGGGCCCAGACCCGCCTCGCGGCCGCCTGCTGGCTTGAGGCGCTGGGGTCGGTGGGAGCGGGCGTGGCGCTCATTCTGCTGGCGCTGACCTATTACTGTTTCTGATGCGCAGAATTACGGCTGGCAGGGGGCATGAGAGGCAGGTACTATTTAGCGCATCCACGCCATGTTTAAACCTTTTCTCAGGATATTTATGCGCCACGCTAGCCCTCTCTTTCAGCGCGAATCTTTTATTACTCTGGCCTGCCAACAGTTGAGTGAACAGGTTGCGCTGGTGACGCTTAACCGTCCCGAGGCGCACAACGCCTATAATGCACAGATGGTCGATGAACTGGGGCAGATTGTCGCGCGGGTCGAAAAATCGCAAGAGATCCAAGTGGTGATCCTGACCGGGGCGGGCGAGAAAATTTTTTGTGCCGGGGCAGATCTGAAAGAGGCGTTTATCGATGACGGCAAGGGGCTGCTGAACGCCCACGGTGGCTACAGTCCATTGCAGTTTATGCCAAGACGAAAGGTGTGGATTGCCGCGCTCAACGGCCACGCCTTCGGGGGCGGTCTGGAGTTGGCGCTGCACTGCGATTTACTGGTTGCCGAGCAGCACGTCAGTCTGGCGCTGCCCGAGACACGGCACAGCCTGTTGCCGATTGGCGGAGGAATTAGCCAACTCGCCACCCTGCTACCGGCGGCAGTCGTTAAAGAGATGATTCTGGCCGGGAGCGCGCTGGACGCGTCGCGGGCATTGAGTCTTGGGTTGATTAATCGACTGGCAGAAAGAGAAAAGCTGATCGACACGGCGCTGGAGCTGGCTTTGCAGGTCACCCGCAACGCGCCGCTGGCGGTGCAGGCCTGTAATGCGCTGATAGAACACCGCCTTCACGGCGATCCCGCCACGCTCGAGGAACATATTCAGCGGGAGCTGGCGCAGATTCGGCAAAGCCAAGACTTTGCCGAAAGCACGCAGGCGTTTAAAGAAAAGCGCGAACCGCGCTGGAAGGGCGTTTAAAGCACTGTGGTCTTAAACAGTGCCGTCAGTCCGAGCCCACCGGCGATGCCCAGCATGGCCATCGCAAACTGTGGATGCGCGAGTGTTTCATCGTGGCTTTTCTGGCGGATGAGCTGGCTGAAGAGTCGCGTTACCATTACCCCGCCCGATGCGCCGTAGGGATGCCCGAGCGCAATCGCACCGCCCTGAAGATTGATGCGCTGTTCATCAATGCCGAGTGCATCGATTGACCCCAGTACCTGCGCCGCAAAGGCTTCGTTGAATTCAATGATGCTGACGTCGTCCAGCGTCAGTGCAGGCTGGCGCGCCAGCAGTTTCTGCGTTGAGGGCACCGGACCCAGCCCGAGATAGTTTGGTGAGACGCCTGCGCTACACGCATCGACAAACATCAGCCCGCGCGTAAAACCCCATTCTCTGGCCTTTTTACGGCTCATGACCAGCAGCAGCGACGCCCCGTCGTTCAGCGGACAGCAGTTGCCCGCCGTCACGCTGCCATTAGCCACAAACACCGGCGACAGCTTCTCCAACCCGGCCATCGAGGCGTTAGGGCGCGGGCATTCGTCTTCTCGCCGCGTTTCTCCGCCAACCTCAACCGCAACAATTTCATCGGCAAACAGACCGTTTTGCGCGGCGGATACCGCACGCTGGTGGCTACGCAGGGCAAAGCTGTCCTGCCGTTGACGACTGATGCCGCATTTCTGTGCCACGTTTTCGGCGGCGATCCCCATGTCCGGGTCACCGATTTCGTCGGGCGAGAAGCGTGCCCGGGCATAGAAGCGCGGCATTTGTTTCAGAGTCTGCGGTTTCTCTACCCGCCATGGCGCCGTGCTGACGCTCTCAACGCCGCCCGCCAGATAACATTCCCCGGCCCCGGCCTGCACCAGGCGGCAGGCGTGGATCACCGCTTCTAAGCCCGAGCCACACTGCCTGTCAAGGGTGACGGCGGGAACCGAATCCGGCAGTCCGGCGTGCAGTGCCGCGAGGCGTGCAATGTTGCCGCCGCCGCCGGTCGCATTGCCGAGAATGACTTCGTCGACGTCGGCGGGCTGGATCTTCTGCTGGTCAAGAATCTTATGGAACAGCGGGGCCAGCAGCGTTTCCATGCTCAGCGTGGCGAAGATGCCGTAGGCTTTGCCAATCGGCGTGCGGCAGGCTTCGACGATAACCGGTTCGCAGTCGCTGGCGGGCTGGTAATTGAGTGAAATGTCAGTTGATTTCATGGTTAATGAACCTTTCCTCGAGTACGCTGCGTCGAATTTTACCGCTGGGCGTTAATGGCCAGTGGCTCACCTTGCAGAACTGGGCAGGAATTTTGTATTTCGCCAACTGCGTGAGGCACAGCGTCGGCAGCGTGGCGATATCGATCTTTTTAGTTTCGATAAAGGCAACCATCTTTTTACCGAGATAGGCGTCGTCAACCGCCAGCACCACCGCCTCGGCGATCCCCGGCAGAGACTTCAGCACCGACTCAACCTCTGAAAGGTAGATATTGTTGCCGCCGCTGACAATCATGTCGCCGCTGCGCCCAATGACGTGCAGTCGACCTTGATCGTTAATATAGCCCAGATCGTGAACGGTCGAGCCAAAGGGCTGCTGCTTGAAAGCTTTGCCGTCATCGCCCCACAGATACCCCATGCACGCCTGTTCGCTTTCGAGGTAAATAATACCCGGTTGATTTTTGCCGAGCTGTTGGCCCTGCTCATCGCGAATTGACCAGCTGACCTCGGGGAAGGGCAGGCCAACGGTGGGCAGCGCCGAGTCAACGTTGTCATCGTCGAGTGACGAGACGGCGATAAACCCTAACTCTGACGCGCCGTAGTACTCTTGAATCCCGGCGTTTGGAAACTTGGCGCGCGCCTGCCGGTAATGATTGAACTCAAGCTTGGCACCTGCGCTCAGCAGATGCGTGACGCACGGTAGCGCAGCCGCGTCGATACGCGAGAAGGCGGTCAGCATCGTCGGCACCAGCACCAGGCGTTCAATCTGATGCTCAACCAGCAGGGCGAGTGCCCTATGGGCGTCCCACTTCTCCATGCAATACAAGGTCGCTCCTGCGTCCAGCGCCTCGTTCAGACAGTAAAGCCCGATGCCGTGAAACAGCGGGCCGGGAAACAGCGTGCAAGCCGCAGAGGAGAGATTAAAAATATCGTAGCCGTTACGGAAGCTCACTCGCCACGAACGACGAGAACGCATAAAGGCCTTCGGCGTGCTGGTGGTACCAGAGGTGAAATTAATCAGAAAGGGCGTTGCGGCATCGACGTGGCGGATAAACGCCTGCGCCTCGGCCTCGCTGGCTTCGGCGTCAGCGACTTGCTCTACCGGCAACACATTGATGTTCATGCGCTGAGCGGCCTCGATTAAGGCAGCGTGCGCGCCTTTAACCAGCAGCAGGTCTGGCGCGAGGCGGGCGAGGAAGTCATCCAACTGGCTGAGAGGCAGCTGCGGGTCAATCACCGCGCAAATGTGCGTATTAGCGGTGGCGGCAAGCCACGCGGGGGCAAATTCGAGGTCATTACCCAGCGCAACGGCGATGACTTTTCCCGGCGCAAAGGCACTTCCGCGCGCTGGCGACTTCACCATGGCGGCGTAGAAGCTTAGCGCACGCAGCCAAAGCTGTTTCCAGCTGAGCGTCTTGCCTTCAATATTGACCGCCGTCTGCGCGCCCATACGCTCGGCGTGCTGTTTTACCTTGTCGTGAACCGGCATGACTTACTCCGGCTCGATAAAGGTGAATTGAGTCGCCAACAGCTCGCGGGTGTCGTCGGGAATCGGGCGCGGTTTATTATCGTCAATATTGACACATACCCAGATCAGTTTGCCCTCAGCACAAATAACATTCTTATCTTTAATTTCTAATTTGATATTAAAGATTAAACTGCTATTGCCTAACTTCTCGATATAGACCGCAGGGAGAATAACGTCGTCAACCGTAAGAGGATAAAGGAAAACCGCTTCGCACTTCTTGACATGATAAGAGACGCCCGAGGTGGCCGGTCGAAAATAATTAATCATCTCATTGGCGCGCAATTGATTAACCACGGCGTCTTCAAAATAGTCTAAATAGACTGAATTATGCACATGACCATTGAGATCTATATCTCGCATTGACACGCGAAACGCCTCTACCTCATTATGACTCTTCATTTACACGACCTATCGCAACAATTCATTACAACTACAACCCGTTAAACGGTTTTCTCTGAAGAAAATGTTACATGAAAGATAAAGTCCTCACCAGAGCAATAGTCAGAGAGTTCGGCCCAATCCGCGACGTGGTTCAGCTTGAAAACACGGCGCTGCCGACGCTTGCCGCAGGCGATGCTCGGGTCAGAATGGTCTACGCCACCATTAATCCTTCCGACATTATTACTATTTCTGGTGCCTACCGTTCACGCATTTCGGTCCCCTTTGTGCCGGGTTTTGAAGGGGTTGGCGTGATTGAGCAGGCACCGCAAGGAAGCCACCTGCCCGTGGGCCAGCGGGTGTTGCCAATAGGCAGCATGGGCAACTGGCAGACCTTCAAGGATACCAAGCCCGAGTGGTGCTTTACGCTGCCCGATTTCGTCAGCGATCGTCGGGCGGTGAACAGCTACGTTAATCCGATGACGGCACTGCTGATGCTGACCGAGGCGCTGGACTTCAAGCCGGGCCAGCGGGTGCTTATCAACGCCGCCAATTCGGCTATCGGTAAGATGCTTATCCGCTTGGCGAATCAGAGGGGTCTGACGCCGGTTGCGGTGGTGCGTAAGAAGGAAAATCTCGATATTTTTGCGGGATACCGCACGGAGTATGTGCTTAACTCCAGCGATCCTGCCTTCCCGCAGGCGCTGGAACGGCTCAAGCGCAGCGGCGGCGTCGAGGCGATTTTTGACTGCATCGGCGGTGATGAATCCCTGATGTTTGCCGATACGCTGGTCGCGGGCGGGCAGTTTATTCACTACGGCCTGCTCTCGGGTAAGCCGGTTCCGCCAACCTTCTGGCGTACACGCCCCGACATTCGCTTTATGAACTTCCACCTGCGTCAGTGGGTGCACAGCCAGGAGAAATCGGTGGTGCAGAGGAAAATTGATCAGGTGATGGCCCTGATTCGCGACGGCGTAGTCCACACTGAGATAGCCACGGCGTTTAGCCTGAGCAATATTAGCGATGCGATAGACGCCGCACTTTCAGGCACGCTTAAAGGCAAGATCTTGATTGAGATGTAATACGCTCGCCGGCTAGTGAAAATAAAAAAAGCTGCGTCAGCGTCTGCGCAGCTTTTTTATTATTTGCTCAGTTTCACTCGAGCGCAATATTAGCGAGATTCCAGCGTAGGATAAGCCTTCCTTACCGGCCTGACGATAAGCACGGTCAGAATAACCTTGATAATATCGCCGGGGATAAAGCCCATTGCGCCGATTGCCGCCTGACTAAGGGTTATTTTGGCGAAGGCCGAGATCCATGGAATCCCCGCTGAATAAATAATCACAATGCCGCCCAGCGTAATAAACACCGCCTCTTTAACCACCGACAGTGAACGGATATTTTTCTCGTACAGATAACCAATCAGCAGCGCGGCAATCGGCCAGGCCAAAATAAAACCGCCGCTCGGGCCGAGGAAGATTCCCACTCCGCCGCGTCCACCGGCCAGCAGTGGCAGACCGACCATCACCAGCAGGTCAAACAGCACCATGGCCAGCGCACCGCGTTTTGCACCGGCGATTGCGCCCGCCAGCATCGGCCCCATCGACTGGGCGGTAATCGGCACGGCAATAATAGGCAGCGTAAAAGCAGGAAATAATCCCATCGCAGCGGTAATTGCCGCAAACAGGGCAATATAAACAATATCTTTAGTCGACATCAGAGGTCTCTTTTTTGGATGATTTTTTGGCGCGATACGGTGACTGTGGGTCGTAGGCGCGGGCCTCGAGCGCCATGGCGATACTATCCGCCATTTTCAAGGTGCGGACAATCACCGGAATAGCCACCGCAATAACGCTGTTATTCAGGCCGCGCGCCTTTTGTGCCTCGCGGACTTCCTGAGTAATGGCAGCTAACACCGGAATAAAGCGCAGCGCGAGCGACAACGCAAGGCTTATTTTGGCCGGATTAATACCGATGAAATAAAGCCACGCCAGCCGTTTTTCCAGCGCGTCTATCATGTCTGAGCTGCGGGTGGTTAAGGTGATTAACGAGGCGGTCAGCATCAAGGCACTTAGGCGAACAATGACCAGCACGCCCGATTGCCAGTTAACCATAAATAGCTGCACCAGAAATAACAGCACCAGAATGGCCAGGATCGGCTTAATTTGTGCCAGCATGACCTTCGGGGAAATACCGGCCAGTGGATAAAGCATCACGATAATAGCCAGCGAGGCGGCAGCAAAAATCATATTCGGGAAGACGAACAGCAGCGTGCCGAGCACGGCCAAAATTAAAATTTTCAGTCCGGGCGGCGTGCGGTGAATAAAAGAGTGCCCGTGAATATATTCGCTGACCGTCATGACATCATCCTGACGTAGGCCGGTAACGCCACGCTCGGAATATCGTCAATTACCACCTGACCGCCTTCAAACACCAATACCCGGTCGAAGTCCTGCAGGAATTCCAGGTCGTGAGAAACAACGACAGTTTTCTGGTCCATTTCATTAATCGCCTGCGCGATACGTTTCTTATTACGCAGGTCGAGGAGCGTGGTCGGCTCGTCAAACACGATATAGTCGGGCTGCATGACCAGTACGCCGGAGATGGCCATCAGCTGTTTCTGGCCACCGCTCAGCAAGTGCGACGGGTGCTGACGGAAAGACTCCATATCATAGCGTGCAAGCGTTGCGTCAATGCGTTCGCGGATGACGTCTTTCGGCAGACCGAGGTTCTTCATGCCGAACGCCAGATCTTCCTCAACGATAGGAAACACGATTTGATTGTCCGGGTTCTGGAACACGAACCCCACCTTGCGGCGCACCGCCTTACCGTTGTCGCGAGTGTTCAGTCCGTCGACGATGACATCGCCGTGCTGGGGGATCAGTAATCCGTTGAGCAGGCGTGCAAAGGTACTTTTGCCGCAGCCGTTGCTGCCTACCACGCCAATGCGCTTTTCGTCGAGCTGCAGGGTGATGTTTTCAAGCACCCGACGTTCGCCAAATGCGTGAGAAACTTGTTTTAATTCCAACATTTACCGATTACTCATGATTAGTCGCCCGTCGCCAAAGGGAGAGGGCCGCTGTGGCTTAAACCGATTGCAGGGTGCGGATAATATCGATATCGCCCGCGTTATAGCGGGTGACATGACCTTCGGAGTCTGCAAGGCAGATGTGGCCTTCTGGCGTCACGCCGGTACAGGTGCCTTCGGCCCACTCGGCGCGCTCGCGGTCGAGCGAGATACGCAAGCTTTCTCCGCGCCCATAAAGGTGGGCGTTATAGTCGTCGCACAGGGGAGCAAAGCCGGTTTCCAGCCATTGCGCCAGCGTTGCGCTCCAGTGCGCTGTTACCGCCTCGGCCAGTTCTTCGACCGTAATATTGACCACCTCGGCCAGCGAAAAGGTTTCGTAAGGCACGTTTTCAGGGCGGCTGACCAGATTCACGCCGACGCCGATGTAGAGCACTTTGCCGACCCGCTCAATTAGCGTACCGGAAACTTTATGGCCGTTGACCAGCATATCATTTGGCCATTTTATCTTGACCTGCGCACGGTCACCGAGCAGCGGTTGAAGCACGTTGTGCAGCGCCAGACCGGTCATCAGTGCCAGCGTGGGCAGGTCGGGACGTGAAGGCGGGGCGGGAATGGCAAAGGTGAGCGCCAGATTGCCGGTCGGCGTTTGCCACACGCGGTCGAAACGGCCACGGCCTGCGGTCTGGCGTTTTGCAACTACGGCGAATCCAGGGGCTTTGCCGCCGTCAACCAGGCGTTTCGCCTCGCTGTTGGTGCTGTCAACTTCTTGATAAAACGTGATTTCCATTATCTTCTCATGCGACCTATGGTCAGTTGTTCAACCATCGCGGCAGGTGATAAGGACATCACGAACTCGATAGCGCGGCAAATATCTTGTGTTTCAATCATTTGATGCGGTTCCAACCCCGAGCCTTGCGCCATCTCGGTATCGACGACGTCAGGACAGAGCACGGTCACCTTAATGCCCTGCGCGGCCAGCTCGCGGCTGAGAGACAGGCTGTAGCCGACCAGTGCGTGCTTGCTGGCGGCGTATCCGGCGATCCCGCCAAAGGCCTGAACGCCGCTCACCGAAGAGAGGCTAAATATGCGGCCCGCTTCGGAAAGGGCCAGCGCCGGAATGCACAGTTGGCAAAGATGGTGGATGGCCGTGACGTTAACATCCAGCATGGCGGCGAAATCGCCGAGGGTGGCGCCGCTCGAGCCGGGACGGAAAATTCCGGCGGCGTTAACAAGCAGGTCAAGCTGCGCAAAATCGGCCAGTGCGTCCTGAACTTTGCTGGCAACCGACGGCGCATCGCAAAGATCGACGGCTATCGTTTTCACCCGTTGCTCTGGCTGGAGCGGCAGCGTCTGCTTAAGGCGGCCGAGCAGGCTCTGGTCACGGGCCAGCAGTATCAGGCTGTAGCCTTTTTGGGCAAAGTGGTGAGCAATTTGTCGACCAATGCCTCGGCTCGCTCCTGTAATCAGCGCTACTTGTTGCGTCACGACAACCCTTTTTATTTAACTTATTGAAAAATAGGAATATACGGTTTTTTGGCCGCCGTACATTATTCCGCTTTTATTAGCTAAATACAATTTACCGTCACGATGCCGGATTGAATATCGCATTCAACGAAGCTTGCTCGATCGCCTGATACAGCGAGAACTCGTTAATGACTGCCGCGCCAAGCGCCTGTTCAAACGCCGCTTGGTTTGGATTTCCGCTGCTTACCGCGCCCTTATCGCTGCCGAGATTCGACTGGAAAATCCCTGCGGCGCTGACCGGCAGAAAGTCTTCATACACAATCGGCGTGACGCTGACCTTGCCCTGTTTAATCAGCTCGTCGAGTGTGTCGCTCGTGCGTTGTGCGGCGGCGAGAGTAGCCCCGTCTTTGAGCGTATATCTGAAATAACCCAACCCTTGTTTGCGTAAAGATTCGATGTCATCCGGGAAGGCGGAGAAAACGGCCTCGAAGTGGCGCTGGTGAGCGTCATTGTCTTTTGAGGTGTCGGAACCCGAGGCCTCGAGCAACAGTTTGTCGTACAGCGCACGACCCTGCGGCGTGAGCGCCAGTCCGCGTTGCTCGATTTCACCAAAACGGGCGGTGTGTTGCCCCTCTGCCGAATCGGTAAAGGTTATTTTCTCACTGAGCGCCTTGAAGCTGGTCTGGCGCAGCAAAATTGGCACCTTGCGGCGCGGTGGCCCTTCGATGACCTCTTTCGGCGAGATGCCGTATTCGGGCATTTTGCGCTGCACCTGGTCGATATCCAGCGTTCTTGGCGTCAGGTGATTGATATGCGGTCCCTTAAATGACACCACGTCGGCGATAAGGCGATGATGTTCGAGCAGCGCGTTGTAGGTATCCAGACTGACCAACGCGTCGCTGTGCCAGCGGAAGGTTTTAAGCGCTTCGGCGACGAATTCGTCAGCCTGTGCGTCAGTGAGCCCGCCATGCTGCTGGTTCACCGCAATCAGTTCGCGCACGCGGGGGGAGAAGATGTCGCGTGCGGCAAGAATCTGCCGCGCTTTTTCTCTTAAATCAGGATTATCAATCAGCTCAAGGCGCAGCAGCGAGGTAAATACGCGGAAAGGGTTTATCCGCAGCGCGGCTTCGGAAATAGGGCGAAACGCGGTGGAATGCACCGGCACACCGGCCGCGGAGAGGTCATAGTAGCCGACCGGCGACATGCCCATCACCGCAAATAGCGCCCTCATGGTCGCGAGCTCTTCGGCCGTGCCGAGGCGTATCGCACCGTGCCGCTCTACGTCGAGGCGGTTAAGCTCCGAGTCCTTCACCTGATGAGAAAAGGTTTCCGGGTGCTGGCGCAAATAGTCTGCGTTGGTGTCCTTAACAATTTGCAGCAGCGTGCCGTACTGCGGCACTTCCTGCTGATACATACGTGACATGGCTTTCGAAAAACGGTCACGGATTTGGTCCTGTGAAATCGTATTTTTTTCCATCTCGTTCACCTTATCCTTTTATCAAAGTTGACTGTTAATCATTCCAAGATACACTGAAAACATTGTTAAACCAGAGACTAATAAGGAGGAAACCCCATGCTGTTGTGTGATTTGATTGAATACTCACACTTCTTTGGTAATCGCCCTTGCTCAAGCGTATCCGGCCTCGTGCTGCGATAACCCTGCTTGAGCGGAAACGACTAAAGAGTTAAATACGAGTTAACCTCGTACTTCCCTCGGCTTTCCGGGTTGTCGTCAGCGTTTTAATGACGACGGGCATGTTAATGCCTGTAATTCTGGAAAAAGCAATGAGCACACTATTATCTGCCCAATCACTCTCTTATGAGACTGCCTTCGGTCCTTTGCTGACTGAGGTTTCGTTTACGCTTAAAAAAGGCGATCGCGTTGGCTTAATCGGCCATAACGGCAGCGGTAAAAGTACCTTTCTCAATCTTCTTAATGGCCATCTCAGCCCGAGCTCAGGTTCGGTGACCCGCGCCGGTCAGTGCCTGATGGCGACCATCGAACAGCATCTGCCCGAGTCCCTGAAGGCGCTTAGCCTATTGGCGGTGGTGCTTGACCGGCTTCCCGAGAATCAGCGGCTTGCCGAGAGCTGGCGCGCCGAGCGGTTGCTGGCGACGCTGGACTTTACGCCTTCCTGCTGGGGCCAGACGGTTTCGACGCTCAGTGGAGGACAGCACACACGTTTGATGCTCGCCAGAGCGTTGATTCTCGAGCCGGATTTACTGCTGCTCGACGAACCTGGTAACCATCTCGACCTGCCGACGCTGCTGTGGCTGGGCGATTTTCTAAGCCAATGGAACGGCAGCTTTATTCTGGTCTCGCACGACGTGGCGCTGCTCGACAGCGTAACGACCTCTACCTGGATCCTGCGTGACAAGACGCTGCACTATTTCGGGCTACGTTGCAGTGAGGCACGCGAGGCGTTAGCACACCGCGACAGCACCGACGCGGAACGCCGCCAGGCCGAGCAGCGAGAAATTGACCGCGTTGAGATAAGCGCCAGCCGCCTGGCGCTGTGGGGCAAGGTTTATGACAACGAAAAGTTTGCCCGCAAGGCTAAGCAGATGGAGAAACAGGTCGACAGGTTGAAAGAGGACCAGACTCCGCTGGCGGCGGCCAATGCCTGGCGGCTAGAGTTGCAGGGCGAAAGTCTCGACGCCGATCGCGTGCTGGCACTGGAAACGCTGGAGGTTGCGCCAGCGCCCGACGCCGCCGCGCTGTTTTCCCTCGATAATCTGCGGGTGAAAAGTGGCGATCGCGTTGCGGTGATGGGGCGTAACGGCTGCGGTAAGTCGTCGCTACTGCGCCTGCTGTGGCGATCGCTCACTCAACCTGAATCCGGTATCAGCTGGCATCCCCGTGCGGCAGTGGGGTATTACGACCAGAATCTGCATCAGCTTCGCGACAGCGATAGCCTATGCGATGCGCTCGGTAATTTTGCCCCTTTAACCGACGATCGGCGCAAGATGGCGCTCATTGGCGCTGGTTTTCCGTATCTTCGTCATCAGCAAAAGGTGGCTTCGCTGAGCGGCGGAGAGCGGTCGCGCCTGCTGTTCGTTGGGCTGACGCTGGCACGTTATTCGCTGCTGCTGCTCGATGAGCCCACTAACCACCTCGACATGGAGGGCAAGGAAGAGCTGGCCCAGACGCTGAGGGATTTTCCGGGCGCGGTATTGATGGTTAGCCACGATCGAACGTTGATCGAAAACGGCTGCAACCGCTTCTGGCTGGTGCACGACCATCGCCTCGAGGAGTGGCATCAGCTTGAGCCGGTGTATCAGCTGCTGGCAGGCAAAACGCTGAATCAACCCGAACCGCCAACGCCGGTGGAGCAGGGCGAAGAGGCCGTGCTCTCCGGTGAGGATCTGCTGCTGGCGCGGCTGTGTGAACTAGAGCAGAGGCTTGAGGATGAGCTGGCGCGCAAGGCGAAACACCAAAAACCGGCGTTACAGCAGAAACTGCGGGCCGATATTGCGGCGGTTATGCAGAAATTAGCGCTGAGTTAGTTTTAGGGTAGGTATTCGACCTGCCGCAGCAACTTCCCTCCTCTGCTCTTTGAGGGGAGGGAGTGCCTGTTTTGATGCCAATACTGGCTTGATATGATAATGATTATCATTTGTGATGTCGTTTGAGTGCGAGTCACTGGTACCGCTCATCCTGTTGCAGATTTAACAGCGTCTCAAATTTACCCAACCATAGGTATTTGTAAATTGAGGAATAAAAATGTCGATCCAATATTCTATTAAGGGCTTATTAGTATGAGTCATGAGAGTTAGCGCATTTTTTTATAAGGGTTCGACACCTTGGGAAAACGATAACTCTCAAGCTTTCAATATCCGGCCAGAAATAAATTTAGTATTTTAACTATTATGTTCTTCCTGGTAATCAAAGAAAGACTTTATCAATCCTTTTTAGCCATTGGTGTTTAATAGTGAAGGACTCAACTTTATGGACATTTTCAACACCCACAACCTCTTTAAGAAAATTCTGAGCTGAACGTAAATGGTCGTAAGTGGGTTTATAGTGTCCTGAAGTATTGAGTAAATAAGCGACGCCTTTTTTTGTCATACCTATGTATCCAGCAGATTGTATCTCCAAATTACTATTATCAATAGTTATTTCTGTTAGCAAAGAAGGGTGGGAAATCGTTTTTACGTCAGTTTTCTTACCAATGCCGCCGATAATTAGTTGCTGATTGCCTTTGGCATTTTTTACAAATATAAATTTGGCTTGATAGTTTGGGTCTTTTAAGCTTTCAAGGTCCTTGAGGGTGGTTACAGTAGTGGTGAAAATGTCATTGTGATTTGTAGGCTTGGCATCGCGACTTACAAGTGCTTTGTTTAGTCGATCGAATTCAGCATCGATAAGTTGTACTCTGTCATTAACCAAAGGCGGAAGTTTTAAAAAATCAGGGCTTGGCTCTGTACAGGATAAAACTCCCCGTGTTTGTCTGGAGGCCGTTATAAGAGGGGAACAGGTTCTGATCAAATCTCGGTTCCTGTCCAGATTATCGAAATCCAATTTGATGGAATTATTTTCTAGTTTCTCGAGTTTATCAATACTTCGTTTAAATTCATTTAAATCAGCTTTAAACTTTTTCTCCATCGGGTTCATCTGAGAAGCAGACAGTTCTGGGATCAGTCCATCCTTTTTAGGGCTTATTCTTGCACGGTCAAAATCTATCAGAGTGAATTTGTCAGTCTCTGGATTGAACATGATATTTGCAAGATTGATATCATCATGCATAATACCATTTTTTTTCAAATCAGCAAGTGTACGATCTATTATAGACTGTATAGTATTTTCATCACTCAGTGATTTCCTGATATTTTTCATTTGTTGTAAATTGTCATTCTTTAGAATGGATTGTAAAGATTCACCCGGTATTTTAGGCATTTTCATCGAAACAATTTTAGAATCTCCAATATTATCAATGAAGACGACGGATGAACCCTCTCCGTAAAGACGGTTGAATGCGACGGCATTATTATTTGCCTCACGCAATGCCCCCGAATAACTGTTTGTTTTTGATTGTTTTAATAATAAATGATCTTTAGAGAAGTCACCTTCTTTCAAGGGGCGCTTAAATTCTTTAATCAGGTAATCGTCTACACTGTAAATTTTTGCCGCTGTTCCTTCAGCAATAGGTTTCGCTTTTCTATAATCTGCGGGTTTAGGTGCAATATTTATTTTTGAATCTGGCAGACTGAAATTATTGGGTGTATTCTTCAAACCACTTTTTAGCGCTGATGACATCTGCTGTCGAAAGAGTTTTATCGCCTGAGTTATCTCTAGAGCCGTATCAAATACACCACTCATTACTGCTTCAAACAACGCATCCATCTTTTCATCTGGTGTATCTGCTACAAAGTACTTCGCAACTTGCATCGCTGAAATACCCATACCCATGGCCGCTGAGCAAAATGCCCCCAGTGCGCTGGCCGGTGTGAGTATCACTCCCACTGACAGAAACCCTAGAGCACCGATACCTGCGGAAAGAATAGTATCAACTTCTTGTTCAAAGTGAGTTTTTATTAAAACATCCGGATCGGATCTCAATCTGTCAATATGACGCTGAGTCAAGTCTGACGTGTAATCACCCGTTTCACTATATTTTACCGGGTATTCATAATGCGTGATACCATATAAAGGATCGAGCATTTTTGGCGTGAAAGACGTTTTAACCATATTTCTTTGAGAGTCATAGAAAGACAAGTGGTGCAATAACCAATTTTGTAAACTCTGGTCATTTTCCAATCCCTGTCTGTTTGGTATGATCTTAGATTCTTGTGTCAACGTAGAGACAGCAAGATAGCGATCACCTATTCCTTTTAGTGCAATGATGTTAGACATTGGATATTCCAGCATTGCCATTAACTTAGGTTTCGTTGTTCCTGCGAGAATATCATTAATGGCAGGGCCGAACTCTCGTGAGTCTTCTACAGACGCCTTTTTCATGTAATCTATTAGCTGAGTCTTAAATGAAATCCCAATAAAATTCTTCACTACACTTTCAGCGTCAGGTCGAGATAAATTATTTCTAATGGTTTTTTCAAGTCTGACTTCAACGCGATCCGCAAGCTTTATCAATGATTCTTTTAAGTTTACATCGTGTTTGTGATAGGGTTTATTTTCGTCGGCCTTACTAAAGATGGCTATATATCTAGAAGAAGGATAATTTCTAAATATGTCACCTAGCGCGACTTCTTTTAAACTCAAATCCTTTTTTTTAGTAAGATCGTTTATCGATACTATATCATCAAGATTCGCATTTTGTAGTGTGGGTATTTTCCTTATCTCATCCAGGACAATTTCATCTACCAAAGTATTGATATTATAATTTTTTAAATAGTCTACGGTGTTGGCTTTTACATTATTAAAACTTTCAACAAGCTCAGCATATTTATTTAACGGAATAGGAGTTCCATTCCCAGTGTTATTCGCCGCAGATAAAATATATCTATTCAGTTCTGCATCTGTAATTGAACTCGATAAGTCTTGAACTTGGTTGGCTGCACCCTTCGCCGTATACCAATATTCATAGTCGTTCATACCAAACTTGTTAAAAATGTGTTGATTCGATACGCCCTCATGCATTTTAGAATATTCATTTTGACACACCTGCATTATCGAATATTTTATTTTTTCGTTAATAGCTTTCATCGCAGCCAGTTTCACTTCTGCTCCGCCATCTGGGAAGAAATAGCTGTCGATTTTGTCTGTTAACCTGGTTGAGTACTCTGAATTCAAACCAAGTTCTACATCAAATGCCATTACTGGTGTTCTGGAGAGGATGGGCTCCATTAGTTTTTCCAGATTGCAGGCCTGAAGAGAAGGATGTTCAAACTCTCCCTTCGCTAGCATCTTAGAAATTTCCACGATAAATTTCTTATCTTTTAACATATCGACCAATGCAACGTCATCAGTTAGGTTAGCACTTACTCTTGCCTGTTGAATCGCCTTAATAATTTTACTATCAACATAATTTTCGGCAATAAAGGCAATCCCCTTAATGATAATTTTTGCATAGTCCTCTTTTGCATATGAATAAAGCTCATGTAACTTGTCCTCATTTAATTCATGAGGATGTTCTGCCAAGGCAGTTCGTATCACATTGTCGGAAAGAGAGTCGAGTGCCTGATAAATTATTGGTTTATTAGCAACAAAGAGATTTTCCGGCTCAGGCTTTTTATTTGCTAATTCCGACAGAGAGGTCGGTTTGCTTTCGGCCGTCTTAAACTGCTGCGCCATGAAAGCTACTGCTCCGGCTGCCTTACCCGCCACCAGAGTGACTGCCAGGGTTGTCAACATGTTGCTGACAGAACTCGGACCTGTTGGGACTATTTTCACACCCTGCAAATTATCCTTCGGCGATACAAAACTGCGGCCTATTTCTTGCAACAGCATTTCCTCGTCAGGCTTCTTTGCCAAAGCCGCATTGGTTCTTTCTGCCGTGTTTTCTATTTTGCTTCCTGTCGGGGAGACCGCTGTTTCTCCGCCCGAAGATTTCTCGGGTCTAAGCTGAAACCTCGAAGGTGCGACAGTGGTAGCTACCGTGCCGGACATCTTATTTGGCACTTTGGCATTTGAAAGTTCAACGGGAGTGTCAGCGTTGGCCAGCCGTAAGCGTTGTTTCAACTGCCCCTCACCGTCCAGTACGCGTATTTTCTCCGCCATTCCCTCTTCCACGACACTCTTCACCATCTTGGTTGGCGGTGCCATAGCGGTAGTATTTGCACTGTTGGGCGAGCTTGAACACACCTCTGGGGCTGTATCTTGTTCCGGAAGCAGGAATTCATAACAGGTTTTTATTTTCATCAGCATCTTTTCAGCGACGTCCGTATTTTCCCAGTTAAGCACGCTGTTTGCTATCCAGCCTTCGGCATCTACATTCTTGGCGACCTTCTCGCCTCCACTGATTGTCGGCGCAGTCAGTAACGTAAGTTCGGGTCCCTTTCCTCCGGTATCAGCCATCGTTGCTCCAGGCTGGTGGGTGTTCATTCTGCCAGCCATACTCTCAGGGGTAATTCCGCTCAACCAGTCTCCAAGATGGGTAAAGAGTTCCAGGTCATCCGCGGCAGAGACAACCCCTCCTGCCATTTTCGCCCCCATCCACGTATCCAGCTGGGCCTTCATCTGGGAGTTGACCGTATTCATGAGGCCTTCCTGACTGAGCTGCTTTAAAATCTGGCAGCTGTACCAGGCGATTGACAGACCGGTGCCCACTGGCCCCAGGCTTCCGAGCGCCATGCCGACGCCGGCACTGCTAATATATGACATGCCGATTTTCTGTATATCCGCTTTGGACGGCGTTCCCTTCGCCACGGCCGCATAAACCTCTTTTGATAACCATTGATACAAGGCGGGTTTTGTTTGTTCCAGATTCATGCGTTCAATTTTCGCCATCGCTTTCTCATCCTTGGGATTCGCTCCTACAATGCGTGCGAACAGATGATCCATCCCGACGTCAAGATGCAGGCCATCGAACCAATGCCCACCGGAAACCTTAATCAGATTCTCCTCTGTTAACATCTTACGCAGTAAGGTTGCTGGGTCAGATAACGAGGTCTGCGCCTCTGTTTTGTGCTTCCTCAGAGCCATTTCGATTTTTAAACTCAGCGAATGTTCTGTTCCACCGGTAAGCGGGCTTTTGGCATCATTTTTGAGCTCTTTAAACAAATCATTCAGCTGTTTCATTGCTTTATCCTCGTCTACCGGTGGATTGGTAAATGAAGCTACTGCCTTCGAAAACACCGATGACAGCTTATCCATCCAAGATTCGGCATGCGCCAGCTGTCTGTTCTGTTCTATTTTGGAAGCTTGAGTGGTGTGGGTATCCTGCGTGGAGACATCCGCACGGCGGAGGTTAACTTCGTTCATGTATTTCTCTTTTTTTTATGAAAATGGGGGAAGGGACTGGCAGATTTACGGCCTGGAGTATTCGCCTACGCACTGTTGCAGACGGCAACTGCGTAAATAAAAGGCGTCGAGAAGTTCTCCGAACCGGGTATCAATGACGAAACACGATTCATCAACCAGCGCCCGCAGCTCCCGGCCACGAAGACCTAGCACTGGCTGGTCGGTCACTACCCACGGCAGCGGATACTGCAGTACCTCCAGAAGGGCACCTGCAGATTTAGCAAAATGCAACTCGTCCCTCCAGATAAGCGGCGTCTGGAGCCAGATGTGTCCTTCATTCAAGGAAAGGGTGATGGGAGGAACGTTGTGAAATTCAAATACTACTTTTGAGCCAGCCTCTACGGAAAGGTTGCCGAGGGTTTTTCCGGTTCCCTTGAGGATGTCTTTAAGAACCTGATTAATCCGGTGTATTAGCAAGGCAGTGTTGCCCGTGGTTGTCTGTTTTACCGGCGTGGGGATAAGCATCCGTGTCATAGTGGATAAGCCCCATCGATAGTAGGGCTGGAGGCCATAGACGAAAAACCATCAATCGCAAGCTCATGCAATAATGTAGTTTTCAGCGGATTTGTGGATGAGGTTGCACACACTCCTGAAAGAGCCGTTGAGGCACGGGTTTTAGAGATTTCGTTCCTTGAATATTTCATGACATTTCCTAATGTAGTGTTGAAGACTAATTAGGTAGAACTTTATGTAATGCAGGAGGCGGGGTTTATCTGAAACAAACTAAAATTTATAGATTTTTACATCTAGTAATGTAATGGTTTGTCAGTGACTGTTTGGAAGCGCGTCTTAAAAGCCCGATCATTACTCAGACGGGATTGATTATATCGGCGAGTAATCTAAGAATCTCAGCACGTTGCTGACGAATATGAGCATTAACAAGCGAGATGAAATACCCTAAGCCCCGTTAATTAATACATCGCGATATTAGTCATGCCTTAATATGGGCTATGACCATAAACGGCTGTGATCCTGGGTTTTTAAACGAGTGGGTTAGAACCATTGCCAGAATGTTTATCAGTGTCTGTTGATAATAGCCCTCTATCCGATTCGCGCTGACGCGTTTATAAGAACCGTATATCAACCGTCATTTAAAGAATGAATCGTCAGCTGTTTGTTGCTCTGGATGTACCCAAGGGAGCCGGTAAAACCACGCGGTATTTCAGTTTTTGACACGGGAAAAAACCCAGAGTTTGACCTGTTACAGCCTGTGGCAGACCTCTGACGGCTTCGTATACCGCTCGAAATCTATATCGCCTTCTGGCTGAAAGCATTGACGCTATACCTTCAACACCTTCAACACCGTCAACACCGTCAACACCCTCAACACGACATCGTTATGGATAAAATCTAAATCTGCCAGGGATTCAATAATCCCCAAAAAGCAAAAAGCCCGCGCAAGTTTCCTTGTGCGGGCTTTTCTAAATTTGGCTCCTCTGACTGGGATCGCCTTTGCCAGCAGGTGGCTAATAAGTAAGCTAAATCAGAATCACTTTCCTGTCAAGACCACCAGAATGACCACCAATAGTTGCGGGTTTGACCTGCTCCCCGTTGATTAAAAAAAACTCTGTGTCAAGAATAATTACATCAAAGATGCCATTAAAGTGACCTCGTTTCTTTGATTAAATGTAAAATTTCGTTAATATGTTTTTGTGCATTCGCTTAGTAAACGGTTTGAAGAACAGGTGAAGGGAAAAAACCATGCATTTAGAAAGTCTAACGATAAAGAATTACCGAAAATTTCGTTCTACGGACAATACGATTTGTTTTGTCAAACCTCAATTCATTGATATTTTTGATAAAAAAGAGGGGGGTGGGTTAGTAAGTGAATCTTCAACAACTTTAGTCGTTGAGGAGAGTAATGACGAAGAACACCTCAAATCAGTGATTGCACCTTCAACAACTTTAATTATTGGTAAGAATAACTCAGGTAAAACGACGGTCGTTAATGCATTAAAAATGCTATGCCAGAATGAACAGCCCTCAGCATCAGACTTTAATATTTCATATTTAAATGAGTTATTTTATCAGTATAAAAAAGCTTTTGAGGTGGATAAAAAAACAACTTTTGAACGCTTAGAAACACCATCTCTAGAGTTTACCTTAAGTATTAGCGTGGATTTTAATGATGAAGATTTGATGACTTACCTCTCTCCTTTTATTTCAATTGATACAAAAAGTAACGGGGAGCCAGTCAGTGTTAAAATTATTATTGAAATTGTTCTTTGCGAAGAGGTTTTATTTAAGAGTAAAGTTAGTGATATTTTAAAACATCCTGGTTTTGATGGCAATCCACTAAACAGTCGTCAGCAGTTTGATCTGTTTTATAGGTTACTAGAAAAAGAGACTCAAGATTTAACATTGGAAGGCAATCTTTATCGAATTTTGTTTTCTAACCTTCTTGATAATTCAACAGAGAAGTTCTCTTTGAAGAAACTTATTAATATTAAAGAAATAAGAGCTAATCGTCATCTCAAAGAAGGGGTGCTAAGCGATGTGTTTAACAAAATAGTTGCGTTTCAGTTCACCAATGATATTCATGCTCGAACTGGTTTAGAAAAAAGTATAGGATTGATGAATACGCAGATATCTAACAATGTAGGTTCTAAGAGCACCGATATCTCTCAAGTATTGGGTCAAATAGAGAGTTCTAACAAAGTGAATCTCAGTCTTTCTGGGAATGTGACTTATCATGCCATTATGAAGGGGCTGATAAAATATAATTTTATGGATGGGGACGATTACATACCAGAAGATCAATTTGGTTTGGGATATATTAATCTTCTGAATATCATCGGTGAAATTATCCATTTTGTCGATAGTTATGAAGACAAAAGTTATTTGAGTTGTATTAATCTATTGTTCATTGAAGAGCCAGAAGCATTTATGCATCCTCAGATGCAGGAATTTTTCATAAAGCGAATTGATAATGCAGTAAAAAAAGCGTTAGAGATAGCAAATTTATCTTCAGATGTTAGAAAAATACTTCAATGTCAGATAGCGATAACTACACACTCCTCTCACATCGTCAATAGTAAAATTAACAGTAGCAACACTTTTAATAATATTAACTATTTAACCACGGTTCACAAAAACACTAAAGTCGTAAATTTGACAGACGAAGTCATAGTGCCTAATGAAGATAATGATGATCTTGCTGTTAAAGAAAAACTTAATTTCATTAAGAAGCACATAAAGTACAAAGTATCAGAACTGTTCTTCTCGGATGCGGTTATTTTTGTTGAGGGGATTACGGAAGAAACGTTACTTAATTATTACTTAGAAAAAGATCGAACTCTTAGTAACTACTATATTTCCGTATTTAATATCAATGGTGCTCACGGTCAGTTGTATCTGCCACTTGTGAAAAAATTGAGCGTACCAAGTTTGATTGTGACTGATTTAGATATCAAACGTGAAAAGTGTGAAAAAAATGAAAAACATAAAGATAACAAAACTTGTGAAATCTGTAAGCAACAGGAAGAAAACGATAAAGCACCTGTTGCGTCAGTTTCAAAAGTAAGATTCGCTCAAATAACGGACCTTGCAGGGCGTATAACCACTAATGAAACTATTAAAAAGTTAAACCGCCAACTGAGAAAAAAGTCAGAGAGCGATTCCAATAGCCTTTTGGGTATAGAATATTTTGAGGATGATAATCTGTATGTTGTATTCCAAAAGGATCCCATTGAGGGGCAGTATGCAACCAGCCTTGAGGAAGCATTAATTTTAACGAATTATGATAATGGAATTATTAATAGAGCACTTGAAAAATGTAAGCGGGATATTTATAGAGGGGTTTTGAATGAAAGTGGTGAAAGTTCCCGGAAAAACTTAATTAACAATTCATACAAATTACAAAAGAAACTATCAGACAGTAAAAGTGACTTTTCTAACGATCTGATTTTTAACCTTCTATCAGAAGAAGACAAGAGCGCTTTACCTCAGTTACCAAATTATATAATAGATGGCATGAAATGGCTTGTGTGTAAATTGCAACCCAATAAAACACCATCACAAAACGATGGTGAGATGTTTAATAGTATGGAATCTGATGATATTAACGTTCAAAGATTAGAGAGTGTTCCTGATGACGCCGAATGAGATTAAAGAGATCGAAATTCAGGATAAAGTATTTGAGCTTGTGGATGGTTTCACAAGTTTTCGTTTTAACGCGGGGGCCGGCGCGGGTAAAACGTATGCATTGATAGAAACACTTAAATATGTAACCATAAAAAAAATAATAGCAACGAAAAGTCCACAAAAAATAGCATGTATTACCTATACCAATATCGCAGTGGATGAAATAAATCGTCGATTAGGTAATTCAGGCACAGTACATGTTTCCACTATTCATGAACGATTATGGGAAGTAATAAAAGGGGCACAGCCTCAGCTTTTGATATGCCATAAAGAGAAACTCATCGAGGTTATAGAAAAAAATAAAGAAGAACTAAAAAATCGAGATAAAGCTAAGTTTTTTGTTGAACTGGATAAGCAGCAGAAACAAGATTTCATCCAGTATATCATGCAGACGAAAGATTTTTTCTATCAATCTAAAAAACTAAGTGCAACGCTTTTTAGAAATTCTTATAAAAATAACACTGAGTTTGACAAGCCTGCTTTTTTAGATAAATGCTTAAGTAACGTCGAGGTTTTCAAGTATGTGGCTGGTTTGTTGTATAAAAAACAGAGGCTTGAAAAATGTCTTGTGCGAATTGATGCAAAACAAGAAAAACGTGTTGATTATGACAGCAGGGTAAATACAGACAGGCTTCATTATATGAAGTTTAGCCACGATACTCTACTTGAGTATGGATTAAAACTTGTTAAAACATATCCGATACTTTGTCGTATTATTATCGATAAGTATCCTTATTTTTTCATTGATGAATACCAAGATACACACAGGAATGTGATTGAGTTCATCAAAATTATTCATGATTATGCAATAAAAAATAAGAAAAAATGGATGGTGGGATATTTTGGTGATACAGCACAATGCATTTATGATGATGGCGTTGGGCGGGCTATTACTGATATTCATGGTGGGCTTGAGGATGTCAATAAAATATTTAATCGACGATCGCATCAGCAAGTTATTGATGTGGTTAATAATATTCGTGATGATGAAATAGTTCAAGTTCCTATAGCTCAAGGGAAAAATAATGGTTCAGTAGTTTTTTTTCATAATAACTATTCGAATAGGATGATAATCGCGAAAAAATTCATCGATGACTATAAAGCAGAATTATCTAAAAATGGAAAATCAGAATGCTGCACAGATAGCGAAAATATAAAAATTAACTGCTTAGTGTTAACCAATAGTCTCATTGCCGCGTTTAATGATTTTGAAGATGTTTATAATGCATACAAATCATCAGCAATATATTATGATTTAATAAATGTTCAAGTTTTATCTCAACAATTAGAGAAACTACATCCAACAGTTTTAACGATATACAAATTGGTTAAGCTCTACCAGGATTTACAGGAAAGTAAAGTTTCCTATCATGACATTTTTGGTGTTCATAGTGAAAAAATAACCTTTTCTAAAGCGAGTTTAGTTGTTCATGAGTTAAAAAACAAAGAGGTTGTTTCATTAAAAGATTGGGTGGAATTAATATCAACCTTACTTCAATCTAATAGTGTAAAGGATACATTGGGTAAAATGCTGATGAATCGTATTGATTATAATCAGAATGAGGTTGTTTCTGCGGATGTATTCAATATGACCTTGTCGAGTCATATTAATAATTTGATGAATGATAGTGCGGAAAATGATGATAAAGCTAAAGAAAAAATAGCTAGTATTTTATCATTGCCAATGACATCTTTAATCAATTGGTCAAATTTTATTTGTGGTGTCGAAGTCGATGATGTTATCTACCATACTTATCATGGGACCAAAGGGGAAGAATATGAAAATGTTGCTATTATCTTGGAGCGAAGTTTTGGTAATATGAATAGAGATAAATTTAAAAATTATTTTATCACTATAAGTAAAAATGAGAAGGAGCAGCTGTGTTTTTTTTCTGACCCTAAAATGAAAGAAAAACATATTAATACGAAAAATTTACTCTACGTTGCCTGTTCTCGGGCAATAAAAAATCTCAGAGTTCTATATCTTGATGATATCTCTGAAATCAAAGAGGGCATAGAGAAAATCTTTGGTCCAAGCAAACCATTGCTAACAGAAGAAAATAAAACTTCTAAGTAACATGTTATCATGCCATTGTAAATTAATAAGGTGGTATGCATAAGTGCACTCATTTTATTTCCGAAAAAAACAATCGCTCAGGTTTCACTGAGCGGTTATTTTATGAAAATATCTTAACCCGTATGGTATTGTAAGCACACCAGTTTTAGTTCCATGCACTTTTTGATATTTCTGGGGTCTGTAAGCATCCCGGTAAAAATGGCCATTGATTTTTTAAGTACTGCCAGCATTACTTACTGAGTGCAGGCAGTACATTTAGTGTCAGATTTCGATATTAAATCTATTTACCTAACTGCTTAGGAACGTCTATTTTCCATTTATATAGCTTATTGCCATTGTTTCAAAGACTGATATAACATCATAATAATCAGGTAAATATTTATGCACAATGTTCTGTAAGCCAGTATTAATGCTGTTTTCAATGGAAATATATTTCAGCACATCTGGCGATTTTTTCAATAACAAAATAGAAAGCACAATCCCTAGTCATGGTGATATTTCGTAATAAATCATCAGTTGAATGTCTTCGTAAGATTTGACTCTATCCTTGAGCGTGCGAGAAAGGAAATCTCTGCCATCAAGATCGCGACTTTCATAAGACTTAATTAGTGATTCAAATTCAACATCATCTAGGGCAATATCGACATCCATTTCTTGAAGTGATATGGAATTTTTTAAACAATATCGCATTGTTGCTATGCACAGGTATGTGTAAATGAAAGCGCCAATACTCCCCCTTCTCAATATCTGTGAGCCATATTCAGAAAGGTATTTGTACTGGCAGTAGAAAGCCAGTGTCTCCGCCAAACTGATATGTCGAATGAGCAGAGTATCATCATTAACTAATCGGGAAAGAGTGTAGTCAGCGGCATGTCCCATTTCATGCACTAGTAAATCCGTAGACAGAATACCATGTTTATCGTGCTGAGTATAAATAAAATGGGCTGAGTCTCCAACCGGATGGCATGTACCTTCAACATAATCCCTGGATTTAATATCCAAAGGAAACCATTTGACATCACGCAAATTCACTTTAAATAAGCCTTCTACCATACGCCTGGATGTTTCAAATTCCGCATCCGTAAGTGTATTCCCTAAATTGTAGGCTAAAGCCGAAGTTATCAATGTAATGAAATCAGCTGATAATTTCAAAGGCTTGACCATTTCAGCAACTACACTTATTTCTTCGATGAGTTTCTCATTTCTGTCTGGAACTATGGCTAGCTCAGCCAGATGTACCTCATTATCAAGTTGTTGAGTATGACTTCCGTTTCTGAGTGCTGTGGCTTGATTCAACTGGGCTTCGTAAAGTTTTTCTCTTTTCAGCGAGTGCATATTTTATCCATAAATTATTTCAGAAAGTTAAGAGGAGAACGGAGCGGGTGTTTCCTTCAGAAAGACAGTCCTGATTCTGACTGTGAGATGTACATCTTCATCCCCTGAACAAAGTCGGTGATGTTCTGCATCGCTTTGGCGACTTTTTCAGGCGTAAGATGATGTTCATTACCCTCTTTGTCAAAACCATTTCGGTGAACGATGTCGTGACGTATGTCAGCTATTTTCACTAAATCACCTGTTTTCTCTTTAATGTATTCTGGATGGTCACTTCCGAGCGTAAATCTGTAAATCGTCAGTACCAGTTCAATCTTGTGATAAAGGTATTCCGTCAATACTTTCATCACAAACCCGGTGACAAAACCTGAGTTTTTATGAATATCTATGAGGTCAATTTTGACCCCATGAAAATCTTTGATGTTCTTCAGTGCATTACTCATGAATTCGGATTCACTGAGCACGGCGTGCTTGAGCATATCAGCCAGGCAAGTTTCCATTAGTGTTACTGCGTAGGCAAAATTCATTTTCATCGTAAGGGGCGTAGATTGCTGATGTAAATTATTTTTAAGCTCAACCATCTGCCCGTTAAAAATGGAAAATGCTTCCTCACCTTTCGTCAGTCGATTAATCTCACCGGCTGCTTCGTTCTCATCCCCTTCATCAAATTTTAATGTGGTCTGACCGTATTCATCAATTTCCGGCCTGTTTGTGTAAAGCATGTATAACAGCGCGTTTCTGACGGACTCATCTTTGACTCCCTCCGCGTGTTCCATCAATATAGTCTGGTTAATCAGTGTTTCGTAGACATCTTTCATCTTACTCATAGGCTATCCTTATTATAGTTTAAAAATGAATTAATTTTCATCGTCTGAGTCTTTCTGGGATGGTTTTTCAGGATGCAAAGGAGCAAGGAGGTTTATTTTTGTCGGATTCGTATCATAACTGACACCCTTTACTTTATGGATAACAATCTGGTCAGCCCGTATTTCAAGCGAAGGTTCAAGTTTGTCAGAAAAGTAAGAAAATGAATGTTTATTTCTTTTATTTCCTTCCAGTGGTTGCAACGTCGGGTTGAAAAACCAGTGGTCATATTCTGCATTTTCGTACAACTCAACCTGATAAGATCGAGAATTGGGTTCCGCTCCCTTTATTCTCGCAGATTTGCTGAATAACACCACGTTCTGATGCATAGTTGTCTCCCCCTTATTCCTCGGATGCTGAGTCGAATTAAAGCTTATTCCATCAAGTTTATTTTCTTCGGACTGCGAAAGATATTCCGCCACGGCCTGTGTGATCAGGTATTCGTTATCGGGGTTCTTCCCGGTGACAGGGAGCGTGAGTTTTCTCGACAGGGTTCGCATAAAATTTGCCTTGTCGTTCAGCACGGTCACCTGATCATCAAAGATGCTGCCACCGACCTCCCTCAGGCCGCTCAGCGCCGAGATATCCAGAATACGCATCTCACACAGCGTTCTGAACGGCACCACCACGACATAGCTGCCGACAACGGGCCGGACCTCTGCCACCGCAATTTTAGGCGAGGTTGATCCGTAAAATACCGGTATGCCGCGTGCGTTCATACGTCCTGACGGGGCGAGCTCGTGCGGCGGCGGCCCGAAATAACGTTCAGGGTGCTGAAGCGCCTTTTCCACATCTTCCTCGTTCTCAAACACCCTTGCACGAAAAAACGTCATATCAATTTCAGCTGTATTGATCGCACTCTGATTTTTCTTTGTCTGAAGTTTCTCTATGTCGATGAACAATCCGTCAAGAAAGTCTTTAACGTGGTGGTTAAAATAGCGTGACTCTTTCTTTAATGACTCCTCCAATTTCTCCCAAGCTATACCTAGAGAATCTTCTGAACGCTTCACTTTTATATAATGATAGCTTTCGTCATAAATCGTATCGATCCCGTGGAAATCGTTATTTTCATACTCAAGAACGCTAAAAAGGTCTTTGGCGGGTTGCTCCTCAACTGAAAGCTGGTCTTGTATTATATAAACAGCGGGATCTCCAGCGTTGTAATAAAACGGCCCCTCCTCGGGTTGCTCATAATGCTCCATAAACAGCTTGTGAAGCTTTGGGCTTAACTCCTCAAGAGGCAGGCTCTTTTTTCTTTTCCGGCAGTAGCTGCAGTTTCTGTTCGCTTTTCCAGAATTTAGAATAAGTTGACTGATGTATTCCTCGCCCACGCAGGCGTGACAGATGTATTTTTTTTCGTTCATTATCATCCCGATATCAGAGCCGTTACCTGGAGTAGATGGGTTCAATGACAGAGTACCACCTATTTACGGTACGGAAAGTGAATCGCCGCGGGTTTAACAGACACCTCAGAGTCATCTAGATGACTCTGAGGTGTTAAGCGTTATCCTTCATGCCTGAGAGATAATTAATGACTGGCGGCAGGATTATAACGAGTGTCGACCACCTTCATCGCTGAATTACCAGACGCCGTTTAAATTTGCAGCGGGCTGGCGAAACGGGAAATATGAAGAAAAACCAGCCGATATTACTAACTGAAGGTTGTATCTAATCCTGGGGGCAGATCAGGCTTACTCATACCAGCTCGAAATATCTACGCTAAACTTATTAAGGTTAATGGAACTACCCAATGGTTGTTTAAATAGAACTTCCATTTCACTGTATACGGGAAACGAAGCTGGAATTTCAGCTCCATCTCCTTTACGCCGATCGGATGCTGATCCATACATTAAGAGCGCTCCAATACTCCCATCGACATGCATCTCCATAGAGCTTACGCCAATTTTAACAACAGAAATTTTTTCTGCTGTTATTTCCTCAATATACTGATGGGTAGATATTTCCATTAACTCAACAACCGATTCGCTGTTTATTCTATCGATCAGAACGCCATTGATATCTTCGAAAAGCTTATCTGCAACTTCGGTTCTCAGCTCATCAATCTTATTAACAAAGTCAAGAGTTGCTGAAAGACATTTATCTGCGGTTCTTTCAGTATCTTCGATTGAGCTTTTAAATGTTGCTTCTTCTATATGCGTAAATTCACTCATACGATTGATAATAGCAATTAATTCGCTTGACACCTCATCTATCTCATTAATGAAAAGCTTTTTCGTTACATAGAAATCAGAAAGCCCACCTTGAATCGCAAATTTAATGCGATGTTTTCGAGTAATTCCGGTAGATGATGTCTTATCCGGCGAAAACCATTGGCATTGCTGAAGCTCATCATCTGGTGCTAACCGGTGTAAAACATGCCTTGTTAGTTCGCGCAGAGCATATGCAAAGTTGTTCAACCTAAGTGGGTTTTGTGTCAAAAGATTAACAAAGGCAGAGTCCAATAGTTCCTTCTCAAAGCCATCAAGGAGGACACTGTTTATTCTTTCTTGGTATTGCTCTCTCAATCGATCCATCTATCTTCCTAACATGTTTATAGAAAGCAAATCGTGCACTTTTTACCATAGTCTTACTAGTGTTAGTCCTGTCTCTATTGATAACAAATTCTGGTAAGACTTACTAGTGTGGATATTGCAACAGTTGCTTAAAGTAGTGGTTCGACGAAAAGGGGGGATTGGGTCGTTTTTCTTAATATGCGGGCAACTGAGGTAGAAGATAATGTGTAGTGCGAATTGCGAACGTCCATTTCTAGCTCACAGCTGACCAACCGTGTTTACAATTTCTTTTTTATCTTCCATTACTTTCAGCGAACTGTTTCTTTTCCCTGTCTTTTACTCATTTGGGCCAATAAGACTGGCTAGATCGACTTTCAGCGGTGCTGAGACCAGCGATCGCTATCAGACCCCAGCCATCATGCCGGAAACTCATCCCTTAGCGGTTGGCTCCGTGGGGCGGACGACCCGGCTAGACTGGGAGCCGAAGGGGCACCAGGTATCATGACCTTGACGGCTCTGATGTCTTGAATACACAGTCAATAATCACACCGTTGCAAAATTTCAGAATCATTAAGAATTGATCATTCAGTATGAGCATGCAGTTAAGTGCTTTTTTCAGGGACCATATGGAAAATAAAAAAAATCTTACTCTTCAGTTCAACTGAAGTCTGATAGAAATTATTATTTACATGTTAGATTATTGATTAAACATCAATTATTTATACCAGATTAATTCGTTTAACCTCCCAAAAATCGACGACAACACTGTCTGCTTGAACAGTATCTTCTTACGTGATAGTTTCGAAATATTACTGTTATTTGGGAGGAATCTTATGGCGACTGCTGTGTTGGCAAACTGGCACGGTCATGATTATCAGGCTCGATATTTCTGGATTCAGGCATCCCGGCTTAAAAATCCTCAACAGGATTTTGTCGCAGAAGTGTCCTATGAGGCCGATGGCCCTAAAGCCTTTGATGACGTAATTACACGTTATAACCCTCCCCGCCGCAGCACTGGGCCCGAGCGGATTCAAGCCGATTACTATCAAATCAAGTTTCACGTTACACAGGCTACAAGTTTTGGTTTCGAAGACTTGATTGATCCGGCCTTCATTGGCGCTGAGACCTTCTCAATCCTTCAAAGGCTACAACAGGCAAAGAGCACCGTGCCTGCCAACTCTGCTTTTAATCTTGTTACGACAGATCGAATTATTGATGAAGACCCGCTTGGTGAGATAATTAGCAATGTAGATGGCTCCTTACGAACCGATAAGTTGTTCGATGGCACGACTGACAGGAGCCGAAAGGGAAAGGTTCGCAAGCTTTGGCGTGAACATCTCAAGCTTGCCACAGACCAGGAGCTAGAGCAGGTACTGACAGGGTTTCACATCCACCAATCACAGCCCACGCTTGAAGCGATGCGTGAAAAAGTTAATACCTGCTTCCAGATCATTGGCCTGATTACCTGCGAAACCAGTTCTGACTTCCAGTTCGATGCAGCTGCGCGTGCATTACGCAGTCAGGAACGTTATAGCTTTACACGAGAACAATTCACAGCCCTGTGCTTAGAAGAGAACTGGCTCAGGCCCGAACCACCTGAAAAGTTCAGAAGTGTTGCGCTGCGCTCTTTCAGTGATGGACCATTGGAAATCATGGATGCGCTTCCGGAACATACTCTCTCCCTTCTCTCTCTGTTCGATGGTCGTTTTCCCTCCCCTGGCATTGAGTGGAATGATGTTATTAAGCCCCGGATAGAAACCTTCCTGACAGGTATCAGACAGACGGAGCGTAAAGTGCGACTGTATCTGCATACCCACAGCTCAATTACTTTGCTTGCCGGCAAATGTATCGGTCACAAGTCAGGCGTGGAAATAGAGCTGGTCCAGAAAGGAAGGTCGGGTGACTCCATCTGGTCTGAAAACGAACCGCACAATGAACCTGATGCGGTTATCGAGACCGAGACTGTCGGAAGCGGTAGTCATGTTGCTTTAGTGCTCAGCATGGCGAGAAATGCACTGCCAAAAGCACGCGCGTACATACTCGCAAATCAGCCTGACATAGGAAGGATCATTCACGCCACCCCCGCAAACGGATGTGGGCAACGTGCGGTGAAAAACGGTTCACATGCCGTAGCGCTTGCCGAACAGATATCCGATGCTGTCACGGATGCAGATTTACCTGTTGAGGCAAGCCTGCATATTTTCAGCGCAGCGCCAAATGCCGTTAATTTTTATCTTGGCCAGCACACCGATTTTCTGGGGACATGCATCTTTTACGAGTTTGACTTTCAACGCCAGCGAGATGGCTCTTACCTTCCTTCATTTAAGGTTTAATCACCATGGAACTTCAACCACAGTTCAGCGAATTCTTAGCAAACATTAGGCCGTCAGATAAGCAGAAGGAAGACTGGAAAAGCGGCGCAAGGACGCTTCGCGAGCGCCTGAAAAATTTCGATCTACTCAAGGACATCGTTGTATCGACGTTTCTGCAGGGCAGCATTCGTCGTTCAACGGCAATCCGTCCGCTGGGCGATAAGCGCCCTGATGTTGATATTGTCGTGGTGACCAACCTTGACCATACCCGGATGTCACCCACTGATGCAATGGATCTGTTCATCCCATTCCTCGACAAGTATTACCCGGGAAAATGGGAACCTCAGGGACGCTCCTTTGGTATCACCCTCTCGTATGTCGAACTGGACCTTGTGATCACTGCCATTCCAGAGTCAGGCGCAGAAAAAAACTATCTTGAGCAGCTCTATAAGTCAGAGTCAGTTCTGACGGTTAACTCTCTGGAAGAGCAAATTGACTGGCGACTGAACAAAAGCTGGGCCCCCATAATGGGTGGATTGTATGAAACTAACGGAGCCCAGGTTGAAGACGCCCCCGCTTCAGAATGGAAAGCCCACCCGTTAGTGCTTCCTGACAGGGACAAGAACGAGTGGGGCAGGACGCATCCGCTCGCGCAGATCAGATGGACCGCTGAGAAAAATCGCGTTTGCAACGGCCACTACATCAACCTTGTCAGGGCGGTGAAATGGTGGCGACAGCAGAACAGCGAAAACCTGCCTAAATACCCTAAAGGTTATCCCCTGGAGCATCTGATTGGTAACGCGCTGGATGATGGTACCACCTCAATGGGCAAAGGTCTGGTTCAGCTGATGGACACTTTTTTGTCACGCTGGGCAGCCATTTACAATCAGAAAGCCAAGCCGTGTTTACCGGATCACGGGGTTGAAGAACATGACGTGATGGCGCGCTTATCGGCTGAGGATTTTTGTTCATTTTATGAGGGTATTGCGGGTGCGGCGGAAATTGCCCGTAACGCGCTGGCGTCTCAGGATCCTAAAGAAAGCGCAGAACTCTGGCGCCAGCTGTTCGGCTCCAAGTTTCCAGTGCCCGGACCTCAGGGCGGCGACCGCAATGTTGGATTTACTGCGCCAAGTAAACCAGCAGAACCACAGAAAACCGGACGCTTCGCTTGAGAACAATCGTTCAGCAGGTTCCAGCAGAGCTGCAGGCAGTTTTCACCCTTATCAATAATGATTTAAGGATGCGGACGAACAATGCTTGGGTGCTCTCTGCTGATAAAAGATGGTCGCTTAAATTCACCGCAGAGATTTCCGTACCAGCATCCCGGTTTATGCCAGACAACAGCGTTTGGCATCTGGTGCTCTGGCAGGAAGAGGCCCAGATACGTGTAGAGGTTTATCCCGATAAATTGGAAGGTATATCGGCAACTTTTCAGCACCAAAACTACAACTTTTCCGATGCGTCTCCCCGCGCATGGACATCAGGAAATCCCTGCCTTGAGAACACGCCAGCCGCATTTGGTCGTAACTTATGGGGTCAGGAACCCGAAGCTTTACACGACAGAATTAGCTGGCGACTCAGCAGGTTGCTGCTGTGGATTGACGCTGCTGCTCAGGATAAACTGACTATAACGGGGGATGCAGTTGAGTTACCCGCCTTCCCTGAACAGTCGCCCTTTGCCGTGATCGGTTTTAGCGAACAGATGGATGACCTGCCTTTCTGGGCATCAAAAACAGGAGAGTGGGGGTTTGCAAGCAGCAGTGGATTGTCCAGCGCGCACAGGACCCGCTTTTTGCGTGAGTTTTTTGATAACAAGGGAAAGCTTATCTGGGCAACCAAATGGTCTCCGTTTATGCGCAAATGCGCGAGAACAACAAACGCAGTGTGGTCTATTCTGCCCACTCTCCCCGTTCTGTCCCCCTGGCAGGCACCGAGAACGTGGCAGGAGCTGAGCCAGTGCTTCGAGCAATGCGGGTTGTCATTGCCGGATCTTTTTTCGGATATTGGCCGTTCTGTCAGAGCCCAACGGAAGCAAGGCATGCCCGGATTGTTCTTGCTGGGCTTCCCGCTGGAAAACAAAGTTGGAGATGCTCCAGCACGCATCCACTGGCTGGCTCTGCGTTTAACGGGCCTCAGTGATGAAATGACGAAACGCCCTGGATTCCGCCCAACGGAACGGAATCGAAGAGCATGGGATCGCGAACAGCCAGCTTCACAGGACCCCATCCGGTGGGTGCGGACACAAAACTGGGCTGCTGACCAGCTCAGAACGCGGGGCGAAGCAGCCAACGACATCCGCAGCAAAAAGGTGCTGATAATCGGCGCAGGCTCACTGGGCAGTATGATTGCAGAAAACCTTATGCGCATTGGTGTTGTCAGACAGGGCATTCTGGACGCAGACCTTCTACAGGCCGGAAATCTGAGCCGCCACTCCCTGACGATGACGTCAGTTGGGCATAACAAAGCGTCTGCGCTTGTCGAACATTTGAATCGCATTCTGCCTGACGCGAGTGCGCGTTCATTCAGCACCGCCTTTCCCCCTGATAGTGAGGTTGCAAAATGCTCACTGCGTCAGTATGACGTCATCATTGATTGCACCGGTGATGATGGTGTTCTTAATGCATTGGCGGCATTTGACTGGCAAAGTGAAAAAATATTTATCAGTCTGGCTATGACATGGCGAGCAGAAGGTTTATTTGCCTTTGCTGCCAGTGAAACAACTTTTCCGGTTACGGATGCTTCCAGCCGCTTCGACGACTCGGCGTCACCTGAAATCGACATGGATGAGGCCAGAATAGAAGGGATCGGTTGCTGGCATCCCGTCTTTCCGGCCCGTGCCGATGACGTACAGTTATGGGCGGCCGTTGGAACAAAGTTCATCTGCAGGGTGGTCAGTGCGCCAGGGAGAATCTATGAATATTTTAAGCAGATGCCTGATGGCACTGTCGAGCGAGAACCGCATGAATATTAAAGATGTGACTTTTTCCAGTGATGGGGCGACCTATACGGTCGTCCTTAGCTCCTCGACCATTAATCAGATGGTTTCCGAATGCCTCAAAGCCGGTGTGAATGAAACAGGCGGTATTTTGATTGGCTCATACAGTGAGGACAGTTCGACGGCCATGATCGAGGAGGCCACGACTCGGCCTGCAGATTCACTCGCTGGCCGGACGACATTTCAGCGTGGTGTTAAAGGTCTGAGATCTTTACTTCGTGCCCGCTGGAAAACGGGACTGTATTACGTTGGTGAGTGGCATTTCCATCCAGGGGGATCACCCGAGCCCAGTCGTGATGACCTCATGTCCATGACAAGCATTGCAGCAACCCCTGGTTATCAGTGCCTTGAGCCTATAATGATTATACTAGGAGGGGACCCGACAGGATCTTACAGTCTGAGCGCTAGTGTATTCCCCCGGGGAGACTCTCCCATCAGACTGCGAGAGATGCTGACTTAATGTCTGTTCCCGTAGTTCTCCATTAGACCCCGGCTGTCAGGTCCGGAACGCCACTGGTCCGACGGAGCTTACCGCTCTACCGTTTAGCGCAGTCGGGCTGACGATCCGACTTGCCAGCGAGCCGAATGAGCCATAGTAAGTGAAGTAACTGAAGCATTGACTCCATGAACGATATATCCCGTTAAGGTGCTTAACACAAACCACACCCGCTTATAAAACCGCTTTCCGGAAAGAGAATACGCAGGATTACAGGAATAACCGGTGCGTTAGCACCCGATGACTCCGTCGACCCCTCATCCTTATCCTGACAGTGGGACTGGCCACGGACATTGATGCCGGCAATGTGTGTAAACAGGGAGCATTAGTCACGGTGAACACCACGTGAACCTCTTGCTTTTGTTTTCACAGGGTTGTAGTGCTGACTGCGATTAGGACGGCCATTTACCAAACCGGATACCGATCCTTACCGCTATTAGCTAAAACCCATCGCATGATATCCGGTTTTCGCAGAGTATCATCCTGATGATGACAAGCTGCCTAATGCGATGGCATTCATCCGCTGTCTTTTGAGCCTTTCGGTACATGACAATATCCGCCTGTCTGATATCACTGAAGGCTCATAGTTGATAGCCCGTCTGATTAACGGCTAGCATACCGTGCCGGGATAGATTGCTTTGAGTAGTGTGTATCCCGGCAGTTTATGAAGAAATGCTCGTGGTAACTGGTCGCTAAGTGCCAAACGCGGACACTAGCGATTGTACTTTGCTTCAAAAGCACCGCGAGGCGATTTTCTTTTGCTGCTCACCCGGATTCGGTAAAAAGCCTATTCTGCCGAACCGTACGCCCAGTAAAATCCTCAAACCGCCGGGATATGTAATACATAAGCATTACATATAAACGTACTCTGATTGAGTCATGTTTACGCTCAATCTTTCGGAGAAATCCTAAATGTTGTATGTTGACTCCATACTCAATCTTTACAGTAAGGGGTGACGCATGAATGTAAATATCAAACAAATTTCGGGTAACTGGGATGCTGGATATGCAATGGATAAGCATATGAAAAAAAGCACATATTTATGTGATAATGAGTATGGACGTCCACAGTTCCATAATGAGCGTACAGAAGTAGGTGAAGCAGTGTATCAACTCAAATATCAGGAAGACTGGAACCAGGTTGATTCGTTGGCTGAGTGCCTGTTGCAAAATGCTGTCCCGCTGTTTAAGGACATTCAGTTAATTATACCTATGGCCGCGACCAAACCTAGAACTAGACAGCCCATTACAGCGGTAGCCTCTGCTCTTGCTGCAAAAATGGGTGGAGGAATGGGATGTTTTGACGGCATGATCCTTAAGCAGGCGGGCGGAACGTCCTTAAAAGATCTGGAAACCAGAGCTGAAAAAGAAGCGGCAGTAGCTAATATGTTTTCCTATCAGGATCTTATATCAAGCAGTGGGAAGTATAACGCGCTCATCATAGACGATCTCTACCATACAGGCGTTTCAATGGAAGCTGCGGTAGCTGCCCTTCGAGGTTATAATAAAATCAACAAAATCTATGTAGCGGCGCTGACCTGGAGATAATCATGACGACGACAGTTTTCGTTGCTGGCTCGATCACCATAAAGAAACTTGATCAGCTTATCGTTGAGCGGTTGAAAAAGATTGTTGACCAGAATTTTAACGTTATCGTTGGTGATGCTTCAGGCGTTGATTCTTCGGTTCAGCAAGAACTGGTAGATATGGGATGCAAGGCGACTACTGTGTTCAGCAGTTCCCCCAAACCACGCAACAATCTTGGTTCGTGGCCTGTGAACGTGGTACAGACACATCACACGCCCGGAACCCGTGCATTCTTTACGGCAAAAGATATTAAGATGGCTGAAGCTGCAGATTATGGGCTTATGGTGTGGGACACTAAAAGCCCAGGAACGTTAAGCAACGTCATAGAGCTTTTATCGCGAAAGAAAAACTCAGTTGTGTTCATCAATAAGACAAAGGAATTTGTCATTATTAAAGAGCCTAAAGATGTGGATAATCTGATTAACCATATGTCGGCAACTTCACTTCAAAAAGTTGAAGAAAAAATAAAACTGTCCGAAAAGCTGTCTCTTCTTAAGAATCAGCAAATGGCTCTCATTTGATTTTCTTGTTGGAATAAATATGAACGATAAAGAAAAAGAAGATATTATTTTGAAAGAAACACAAACGTTGTTTAGTTTGCGTGCCAATTATGAAAATGCCAGAAGTGAATATCTCAGCGAACTGAGAAGGGACTGTGAACGTTCTGATGGTAGTTACGTGCAGGAAGCAAGGCGTGAAGCACATCAGAATGAACTGCGTGAAGCGGAGCGTTCTGCCAAATCCGAGCTTGATGCTCAGGAACAACTCGTTTCCAGGCTGATGAAAGATTATGTATCACGTTGATGAAAACCACCGCTAGGCGGTATTTTTACGCCCTTTTCCCGTGCGTTGGGTAAACCCGCATTCTGCCGGACCATTCAATCGGACGCGCAGCCGCACTGTGCCGAACCGGACGTTACCGATATGATGGATGCCGAAATTCATTCATCAAAAGGAACTACAATGACTGACCGGGTGATATTGCAGCGTGAGTTTTCTGAGCTTATGAAAGGGCTGCACCAAAGCATCTTAAAATATGCGACTGACCGAGCCGAACACCATCAGTGTGAGGTTTATCTGTGCGTGAATAACAAATCACACTGCGATCAGATACTAGAACGCATCTTTGACAAAAGCGTTGTCAATAAACTTAAGTCAAATCAGGTTATCACCGTTAACGAACGGAAATTGAGCTTATATTCGCCCCTGACCCTGAATAAAAGTTATCTGCCGGAAGCGGTTTATTTATTAATGTTCCCCAGTCCTGAACTGCTGAAATCTGTTGAATATCAGGCGAGCCTTAACCCCGTTCATGAAATCATCGTGTTTACCGAATCAGACGGACATACAGAGGCTACTGATAACTGGATGTCGAAACATGACGTGCGCACGCTGGGAACTGGAAAAACAGCCTAATACAAGCCGCCAGCAGGCGGCTTTTTTACGTCCGTTTTCGGGTATTCCTTTCTGCGGATCGTTGACAGTCCGCGTCGCGGGGTAACCTACCCTTGTAGTAATTTTCTCTGTTTTTCCGCAACTCGCTTCGCTTTCATTTCCATCCTGCGGAGACTGGCACGCGACTTCGATGCGCGAATCTGAACCAAACGTTCCCGGATGGAGACTGCCGGATTGAACCCCCCTTCCCATGACACATGTTTTATTTGGAATTTCCGACAAATATTCTCTGAGAGTTCGATTACATACAGGCCGTGTTTTGCGTAGAGTTCCTGCCGCCTGGCATAGTAGCCAGTGCAATCCGGCGCATCATCAAAGTAAGAGTCATCTAGGCTTGAAAGTTCACTGATTACCTGTTCACGTTTCGAGTCAATGCTGTGCAGCCTGTAAAGCATATCTGCATCTAGATATTTATAGTCACCCTTTACCGATGATAATTGCAGTTCAGGTTTAACATAGGCTGTTACCTTGTATTCTTTTTCAGGATCATAAATACCGTCGTTATAAGACAAAAATTGACACTGAGATATATATTTGTCCAGCAAGAAAATAAGCTGTATTACTATGTTTCGTTCTTCTCTTTTTCTTTTTTTCCTCTCCCAGAATGCTTCTTTTACTGTGTTAAAAATCAGCGGTCCTGCGATGGCTGCTGCTGCTCCAACTAATACCCATGTTTCCTTTTCCACATGAATTCCTAACTGAGCTAATCACTGATGATTGAAATCTTATACCGTATGCTCACGTAGGGCGATATCTGGCGCTCCGAAGCAGGATGGGGGGGCGTCACGATTCGGTAAAACCCGTATTCTACCGAATTGCGCGCCGCTGCTGCCGCAGACACAATATGTTGTGGTTTTCTCAGTTGCTGCCGATATTACATATAGTGGACGCGGGGAGCCGGACGGCCAACACCATGGCAGAACGCGCCGGTTTCACTGCTGCGCCATTCGGTAAAACTCCTGTGAGGGCGGATTTAACCGAATACGATTTACCGCCAGCGGAGTTTTTATTCTTGCTTTTTACATACTTCACAATGGCGAAGCTCAATCACAAAACGTCATTTCTGACATTAAACCAATGTCCGCTTCACGCCCTGAGACATTCGACAAGCTTTTTATGGCTTCAGTAAGGGCGAGTGTCGCGCTTCGAGAGCCAGCAAATACTTTGCTTCATCGTACCGGGTTCTGGTCTTCCAGCAGCGGTAAATGATCCTTATCCATTTGAATGCCAGAGCCCGGATTGCAGATTGGTGAGATTTTCCTTTTCCTCGCAGTCCCTGATAATAAAGTCTGGCCCAGTATGATGAGGTAACCGTCTTGGCAGCCCATTCAACAAAGGTCTGCCTGACGAACTTGGCACACTGCCATCGCCAGTGAACCCAGGATTTCTGGCCACTTCGTTCTGTCACCGGAGCAATACCTGCATAGTTTTGAATTTCTTCAGCGCTGTTAAACCGGTCACGGTTATCACCAAGTGCAGCAAGCATCCGTGGGCCCATACACGGCCCCATGCCCGGAAGTGATTTGAACAGCCCCGCATCTGGCAATGTGTCAAACAGCGCTTCGATTCGTTCGTCATAGGTTTTGATGATTTCACTCACGACTTTAATTTGTGTCGCCAGTGCTGTTGCCATCAAAGCATTAGCCTCTATAACACTCGGGTCTGTCGTCAATGAGATCGCGTTATCAATACTCGCAACACGCTGCTCGGTAAGGGCTATTGCGCGGCCACCTTTGGCATTCAGAAAGTTGCGGATCGTCTCGCGCCTGGCTCGTTTCAGTTGTTGCAAACTGGGCCACCGGATAATCAGCTCACACAACAGTAAGCTACCCCGATGTGAGAACCACTCCAGTGGCTGAGGATAATACTGTTTAAGCGTGTTGATTATCCGGTTCACAAAACGGCGTTTATGTCGGGTTTACCGTCCAATTACGCAACTGGTATGGGTTACAGTGGAATGAATATCATGTTGTTGTGGTGCAGTGCGTCAGAACAGGGATTCAATGATTCGCGTTGGATGACCTACAAACAGGCAAAAGCGGAAGGCGGGCAGGTACGTAAGGGAGAACACGGCACAACAGCTATTTTCTATACCATGTTGGAAAGGGAAAATAACGAAGGAGAAACTGACTATATTCCGATGCTTAAGATTTTCACCGTGTTTAATGTTGAGCAAATTGACGGTTTGCCTCTGAGTGATGAAGCCGTTTTCCCGGCAGAGACCTTTGAGCCGTTACCGCAGGCGGAAGCACTTTTCCGTAACAGTGGTGCAACCATCATTGAGAAGGGGCAGAACGCCTTTTTCGCACCATCAACCGACGAAATCCATTTACCGGAACGTCGTCTTTTTAGCGATGCTGCCAATTTCTACGCTACGGGTATGCATGAGCTGGTTCACTGGAGTGGAGCCAAAAGTCGGCTGAATCGTGAAATGAAAGGGAAGTTTGGCAGTGAGGATTATGCTTTTGAGGAGTTGATCGCCGAGCTTGGAAGCGCGTTCCTAATGGCGGACCTGGGGATTGTCGGAGAGGTTCAGCATGAAAGTTATATTGCTTCCTGGCTGAAAGCACTGAGGAACGACAAACGCTATATTTTCAAGGCCGCCAGCGCGGCATCCAAAGCGCATCGTTATTTGATGGATGAAATCTGAGCAGGAAGGAGTCGCAACGGAATGCGGCTTTACGTGTAGGGCCGCTTAAAACAGTAACGCTGTAGAGACACGAGTGAGGCGGAGCGCAGCCAGGCGAGCACCGAACAGTCATGTCTCTACAGTGGAATAAAGCAAGTCACACGGACAGGGCTGAATGGGCAGCTATTCTCGGTTACCAGCAACTGCCTGAAGCGCAAGTAGCCGCTGTTCCAGGCTATCTAGTCTTTCTTCGAGATCATGGCTCTGCTGCTCAATATCTTCCAGCGTTTCTGACAGAACATCACGTAGCAGCACAAAATTAGCATGTAGGGCATACACAAAATCGTGGCCGCGAACCAGTAATGCTTCGCGCGGTAAGTCGTGCAATGCGGAATGCGTCATCCACGTGACCAGCGCTTTGGCGCTCATTTCGGTCAGTACGTCAGCAAGTCGGTCAGTTTCTCTGTTCATTCTGGAGTCCTGTCTGTTCTGATGTTGTGTGAGTATTTCGAGAGGTATTATTTCAGGTCGTTGCGCTGCTGGTTGGGTGGGTTAGAACTGTAAGTGATAGAGAAGAACTATATGCCATGGTCTACATCGAGCCGTCGCAGCTCGTCGAGCGTGTAGATGCGGAAGACATTTCGGTGGCGGGTTTCCAGCGGGATGTGCTGATAGTTAACGATAACGTGCCGGATGCTGTCAAACAGCCGTGCAAGGCCGCGCTTTTTCTGCGGGTTCGGCACGATATAAAAAACGTAAATCCAGTCTTTACGGGTTCGGGCAAGCAAATGACTGGCGATGATCGACTGGTAACGGGCTCTGGTTTTCAGACGACGCTCGGTCTCAATGGCGATCACGGTGCCGCCGGGCAGGGTGATCAACCCATCCGGGCGGTGACTGACCTGATACCGGCTGAGGAAGGTTGTGTGATCGCCATTTATCCACTCGGATGCCCCTTTTTGCTCAAGGATGATACGGGCGGTCTGATTATCAAGGTGGTGCTCCAGCGTCCAGCCGGTGATTTTTGACGGCTCAAACCGCGCCGGGAAAAGCGGGTCGTCGGGTGTTAACACAACGGCGAGTCCGTCACTTGTTATGCCCCACAATGAAATTTTCATCGTCCGCGATACCAGGATGTGCTTTTGTATTAAGCCCATGCCCTCGACTTTTGAAAGCAGGGAATACAGCGATTTATGATCCCTAAAGCCAAACAGCAGCATCAGCGTTTTAAAGTCACTGTACGTTTCTTCCTTGAGAAAATTCAGCAGTCGTTTTATTTTCTCGTTGTGTCGCGTCTGGCGTTCGCTGTATGCGGTGATAAGCATCATTCCCCCTTTAAAAATCCAGTAATGACGGGTTTTTCTCTTTATCTGCATTCGATATCGTCGTGTCTTTTTCGACCGCCTCATCAAAAAAAAGATCGGGACGCGTTGTGGTGATATTCGTTGTTGATGCGGGTTCGGGGGCGGTTTCCTCCTCGTTAAAATCCAGGGCGATGTTTATTGTTGCTGCGTTGGCGGCAATCGCCGGCGACACGGCACATATCTCAAGTTCGCGTTTTTTCACCCTGATGGGCGAAATCAGAGAAGCAGACGGGAGTGTTTTTGTCGTGAAGATGAAGCTGACAAAATCGGGTAGGTTCAGGATCATATTGCTGTCGGTAAAGAAACGCTCGGCCTGCCTGATGGTGCGTTCACTGTCGATGGTCTCTGTCAGCACGGCGTCGGTTTTCGCTTTGCGGATCTCATCATCGACTAAGATGGTGCCTGACATTCTGGCCACCCATTCTGCGGTGTCCGGGTCCATAACGCGATAAACCAGTTTGAATTTGGCATTTTCAACGACCGCGCCGACTACGGCGTCGCCTTTCAAATCTGCCGGGCAGTCTTTTAAATCGGCAATCGACTGGTGGTCCATAATAATGTGTACGCCTTTATCGCGTGCCGCGCCTAAGCCTTCCAGCGCGGGTCTGGATAAATGGTATTTCAGTTCGGAAAGATAAATAGCAATGGGGCGGGGCACGTTTTTCACTCGCTCGCGCTTTTCCGCCAGCTGATACAGGCGAACCAGCAGCATGCGCTGCGCGGTGATAATTTTGCTGTTGCGCATCGAACCGATGACATAACAGCAACCGCCTTCCTCAAATATCGTATTAAGTGAAAATCCGGTGGGGGCATTAATGGCATTGAGCAGGGCCAGCTCTTCAATTTTCCCGAAGAAGGCTTTTATTTTATCTGCAATGCCCTGAACGTAGTCGCCGTTATACACATCACGAATAGTTGCGGTGGCATGTTGATTAACAAACTGCGCGGCTATTCTGGCCGCTTTCCGGTCGTCAATGCGATAAAAGTCAGACTCCTGACCTTTCTCTGCCAGACTGAAACCGGCAACAAAAAGCTCTTCCAGTTCATCGGCGGTGATCTCTTCAATCAGGTTAAACTGGTATTGGGTTTTTCGCAGGTCAATCAGGGCAAAAGGTTTTCCTGCATCCTCGCAGGCTTTCCGGTAAAGGTGGGGTGCCCATTCATCATCCTTGGGGTCCATAACAAATACGCCTTCACCGGCCAGAATGCTTTGATAAAGCAATATCCCGGTGGCAACGCCCTTACCGGCCCCGGTGGTCCCGATAATATCCGCGTGTTGTTTTTGCCAGTCTTTTAACGGCAGGTACATCGGTTGTTTATCGCGGTCCATGCCGATAAATAACCCGTTGTTCAGGTCGATATAATCCAGTGGGTCATAATGCAGTGTTTCCGGCAGCAGGGATTTCACCGTGCGGACATCGGTGCGCAATTCCCGTTCAAGCGTTGTCTTTCTGACAAGGCGTTTCTTTATTCTGTCTAATTCAGGTGTTAATACCCTGCGTAGCAGAATATGCAAAATAAAACCCGTTACGCTAAAGGCAATCAGCACCGGCCATGCCAGAACGGGAATGCTGGCGACTACACGGCCTTTATAAAGCCACTGGAAAATCCAGATAACAACCGGGGCCATCGTACCGGAAAGAAAACACACCATGGAAAAAGTGATAATCAGCTTTTGCCACAACGGGGCTTTTTGCCGTTCATCGCTTTTCATCGACGCGAAAAACGGCATCGTCAGCCCCGATAACAGCGCCAGCATCAGCTGGTGCTGTTGCATACAAGCAATGAAACTCAGCGCGCCATTCACTATCGGCGACAGTGAAACGGCCAGCTTATTCAAAATCACGTTGCCTCCTTCGTCATCAGTTCGCCCCATGACATCGCCCCATCAGTTCGCCCCACGGTGTCGGGCGAAAAGGCGGGGCGAGCGTAGGGGGTAAAGAAGGTGGCCGCTAGGCGGCCATGTGCCGGAAAGCATGCTTCCCTGCTCGAAACGGCCTGCGCCAGTACATGCGGGCTGGACGCCCTTATGGCCTGTCACATGGGGGTAATGTCGCGGCTGGACGCCGTGCCAAAACCCCCAACGTCAACGGCGGCACACCGTCGCCCGCTACGCGCGACCACCCCCTTTAAGACGGTCGCTTTCGCCTTTTTATTCCCTTTGCTCGTTCCTCGCAGCGGGAATAAAAGGGAAGCTGACCTTTAAAAGAGGGTGGTCGCGCCACGCTACCGGCTTTTGGCCGGAGACTTAGCCGCGACGGTGTGCGGGGCGATGCCCCCCAAATAAACCGCTGTCGTGGGCGACAGCTTTTCGCTCGCTGGGGCGGCGAAATTTATTCGGCTCCCCCCGGCTGGCAAAATCCGCGTGGGCGCGGCTGTTTGCCGGTGAGGCGCGGTGCCTGAACTATTTTCGCTCCTTAACCCGCGAAAATAATTCTGTCCGCAGCCTCATTTACGGCCCGCATTTATTCGCTCCTTGATCCGAAAAATGTGGTGGGCCGTAAAAGCGTAAAGACCCAGATAAAGCAGGCTTATGCAAAAAAATTAATTATTATTTCTTAATCAGCATTTAACTCCTGATGCAACTAATACTAAAGTTACCTCTCTAGTTAAATGTTACCAAGGTAGTTAATGTGAGTAGTGATAATTTTATAAATCAGCATAATATTTTTGTTCATCAAATTTCCAGGCCCCACGGCGAACCTCTGGCAGAGAATTTCCGCTTCGTTGAGCAGCCGCTGGAACCCTTGGCAGAAGGAGCTGCATGGGTCGAGAACGTCCACTTCTCTGTCGATCCTTATATGCGGGAGTGTATGGATGGTGACTGGGAATTAAACGAACCAATAGAAGGCAGAACGATTGGGCGAGTGATACGCTCGAATACGCCTACCCTGCATCCAGGCGACTGGGTATTTCACCGCAAAGGCTGGCGGACTTATGCACAAGTGACGCCGGAAGAAGGCCGCGTTATTGCCGCCGTTGAGGGCGTGCCGTTACGTGCATGGCTGAGTCTGCTAGGAGGTACGGGACTTACCGCTTGGGTGGCACTGACCAAAATTGCCCGTTTGCAGCCCGGCGAGTCACTGTATATCTCCTCGGCGGCAGGCGGGGTAGGCTCGGCAGCGGCCCAGTTTGCGGCACTGCTTGGTGCAAAACGCATAGTTGGTAGCACACGGAATGCTGAAAAATCTAAAATTCTGACTGAAAGACTCGGTTATACCGATGCCTTTGTCTATCAATCTGGCAAGATAAGCGCGCAATTACGTGATGTCATTCCTGAAGGAATCGATGTTTACCTGGACAATGTGGGCGGTGAACAGCTCGAGGCTGCTATTGCTGCATTTAAAGATTTTGGGCGCGCGGCACTTATCGGTGCAGTCGCGCAATACAGCGCGTTAACGCCGCCCACAGCCCCTAATAACTTGTTTGATATTGTGGGTAAGAGCCTAACTCTGCAAGGCTTCCTGGTGCGAGACTATAAAGATTTTCAGGACGAGCTGGAGGAATTCATTATTCCTCACATTCAAAGTGGAAGAGTGGTCCCAGAAGACACAGTGACCCTCGGTTTTAATAATATTGTATACGCTTTTCTTTCCATGCTTAGAGGTGGAAATATTGGTAAGGCGATAGTCAGTATAGAGTAAGGATATAAATAGGTAAGTAAATAGCGAAAATCACATTGCGCTATTTAGGCTTGTCTGCAAACAGCCATTAATTCTTAGGGTTATTATTTTTGTGGTAAATAATAATGCTTGTCTGTTGAAATTATTTAAATAAATTTAACTTAAGGTGGGCGCTGAATTGTAATCCGCTGCCTCATTTTTACGGCCCGCATTTCTTCACTCCTTAATTCGCGAAAAATGTGCTGGGCCGTAAAAATCTGAAAATCACCACGCCTAAAGCCGGACTCGGCTAAAATATTTTGGCGCTATAGGGGATCTGCGAATAAAATTAAGACAGGAATTAATAGTGACTCTCGCGGATTTCCCTCATGATGTCGGAATAACACTGACGACTTTCTTTAATGCTGGTTTCGTCAAGCGTAAATCCTCGCCGGTTAGCTTCCTCTGTCAGCGTTATTCTGTCGGTGGCGTTCAGCGTTTGCAGTAATTGCAATAACCTGCAGACAACCCGGTAGTGATAAATTTCAAAATAAAGGCCGCATCCGTGCATCGCTTCATTTTCAATGTGCTCAATAACACAGGCTGCGCTCATGGAATCTCCGCGCTGACGTGTCCAGGGATGATGAATAAAACCCGGATTTGTCATGATGACTACCTCCGCTAATTAACCACGCATGCGGCCAAATTTACTGATAATCTGGCGGATAATTGCCGGGTCTGCCGAATCACACTCAAGTAAAAATGATTGTCTGGCATCGGCAGTGTGGTCCGGCAGAAAACCGTGCTTGTTCTTTTTAACGATATTAAAGAATGCACGTTCAGCAGAATGGCACTCATTGCCGCCACCGTTCCCGGTGGCTTTACCGTACATGCATAACACTACTTCACAGGCGTCAGCGGCCATGACGGAGGTTGAATATGACGCCATAATGCAGAGCAATAATGTGGAGGATATTGCTTTTTTCATTTCGATCACCTTCATATTTAAACGCGGGTTGCGTAATTCGATAAGTTATTTATTGAAGTCCTTTACTGAATGCACCTCTCATGTCATTGAGATGAAGGGGTTTAAAATAAACATCACTCATGCGGCGTATGTCACCGTGAATATCAATGCTGACTATCACATCAATATTCTTAAGCACCTTGCGTAACAGCACGTCGAAAGGCATGTTCCGGCAGTCAGGGTTTTCATAGCAGCGGTCAATTATCCCTTCAATACATTCTTCCGGGCTGCCCGCATGCAGGGAGGTCATCAATCCATCATGCCCGGAACCGACGATTTTCAGTGCATCCCAGGCTTCCCGACCGCGAATTTCTGCAAGTAATATCCGGTCAGGGTTCATACGATAATTGGCACGTATCAGCCTGCCGGGCGTGACAATGGCATTATCCCCGGCATCCGCCGGATAAAAGAGATGGACATAGTTGGTGTGGTGATAGAACCGGATTTCGGGATTATCCTCGATGGTGGTCAGCCTGAGGTGCGGGGGAATATAGTGCAGCAGCGTTTTCATATAGGTGGTTTTACCGGAGCCGGTTTCACCGACGATAAAAATCGTCTTGCCGTATTCCACCGCTTTTTCCATAAAGCGGGAAATATCCCCACCTTGATAGTAGCGGGTCAATTCAACATCTTTGCCTTCCGTTCGCTCCTTACCGCTTACCCGGTTATAAAATCCCGCATCAATCCATGACTGATGCGTTTTCTGCCCGAATGAGGGTTTGCGCAGCGTAATAGACACGGTATTACGCTCACAGGCCGGGGGAATAATGGCCTGAATGCGCTCGCCTGATTCAAGCGTGGCGGAAAGGATCGGCGAGGTGTCGTCGATATTATCGTCCTGCCAGGACGCCAGCGCTCTGGCAAAGGCGTAACACTGGCGCAGCGTAATCGGGGCTTCATGTCTTCGCCATTTCCCCCGGATTTTGGTATGCAGTTCACCCGGCCGGTTAACGGCAATTTCCGTCAGGCCGTCCTGCGCAATAAAATCACCAAACAGCTGGTTTTTCATAAAATCCAGCGACAGGTTTTCAGCGTTCATACCACCTCTTTTTCAGTCGCAGCTGCCAGACGGATGAGAAATCAATGTCGGTGCCGGTCATGATCCCGATGACATCACCCTGATTCAGGTAAAGGGTGGGCGGGATATTGATGCTGTTGTCCAGCGTCGTTTTCGCCATTTCCGCCGTGGCAGCGCGGGTGTTTTCGGTGTAGTCGGTATTGCGGTCTTTCCCCGGGGCAGCATCCGACGCCGCCGCTGCCACGTCCTGCACGGTACTGAGCATCAGGGCATTGCCGAAGCGCTCCCAGAAATGGTTGTCGATCCAACCTGAGATCCCCGCCTCACCGAGCGGGCCGCTGGCCTGCGTATCAGTTAGCGGGATTTGCAGGCTGCCGGGCTCAGGCGTGCGCAGCTCCGTCCACAGCACAAACATCCGGCTGCGTCCGTGTTGCAGTGCCCCGGTGCGGTAGATACCACGGGCGACCGTTCCCGCCGGGATCAGCGTCACATGGTTGCTGGCGCTGTAAACATCTTCACTGATCAGACAGGAAATATGCCCCCCGACATCGGACACGAAGCGCCACATCATCGAACACGGGATATAGCGGTCCACCGGGATATAGAGATCAGGATCGAGACCCAACCGTCTGACGCCGGTGACACGGGCGACGTCTGGATTGTCGTTGTTACCCGTTTCCGGCGCGGCAGTCTCCGGGCAGCGCAGGCGGCCATCCTTACCTCTGGTCAGTACTGACGGACAGGATGTGTATGTCGTGGATGATGACGGACTGTCGGACGTTTCTGCGTTGCTGCGAAGTTGGCCCGGGGACGTGCGTGTATTATCGCCCGGCATTGGTCGGGCGTTGTTCAAGCCGTCAGCCAGCGCAACTGCCTTGTTCAGGTCGGGTGGGGTTGGTGGCAGGGTGGGTGCGGAGGAGACGGTCTGGCTGACAGGGGCTGTTCCGTCCTGTGTGTGCGGCCCGAACAGGCCAAACGGATTACTGTCCATCCCCAGATTTTGACGCTCATGAAACGTCTTCCCGGCGGAGGGCGGCGGCGCGGTGTCGGCTTCTTTCTCATTACCCCCTTTCAATGCACTGAAAAGACGATCGCCGCCGGATGCCAGGACGATCACCAGAGTCAGACTCATCAGGCTGACGATCAGCGTGCGGCGACCGGATACCTTACGAAAACGGGTCACTTCCGGCTGGCCGGGGGGTGTTCTTTGCTCCGGCTCCTGATACGCCATTGCCGCACGGGCGCGTTCGCGGGCTTCCGCTTCCCGCTCTGCGATGGTTTTTTCCGGTTCGTCCGGGACAGGTTTATCGGTCATTTAGCCTCCAGCGTAACGGACGGTGAAACAGTGTCGCTGCGGGTTATCGGGATGCGCCCGAATCCGTCGTTTTCGATCCCCACGACCGAGGTGCCGTAACGCAGCACCAGTTGTGGTGATGCCGGCACCACCATCACGATGTAATTACCCTGCTTAACCGTCCGGGGCGTGACTGCCTGCTCCCGTCCGTTAACCACCCGGGAAACGGAAGGCAGGGTTCTGAGGGGGGAAAAACCGATATAGGCAAAATGACCATCATCCCAGGCAAAATCCGGTGCGATGGAGGTCGAACCGGCGGCGACCCGTTTGGTGTAGCGCCAGTTGCGTGGCATGCTGGCCTGTCCGAATGCTGCCGCTATCTGCTGCTTCTCCTGTCTTTCACGCTGCTGCGTCTGATGCTCGGCGCTGGCGGTGGCGGATTGCTGGCGAACCTCGGCCGGATAGTGGTAACGGATAACGAACGCCTGCGCGGGGGAATCGTGGTCCAGCACGTTCAGCTCCAGGCTGTAATCACGCATTGATGTCACCACGAAGAGGTTGGTCTTCCAGTCCTTTGCCGTGGGCAAAAATACCTGGCTGACGTTGTTGCCGCTGGCGTCCGTCACCGGCTGGGTGATGGGGTTCGGGCTGACGTCCACCCGGTTATCACTTTTCGTTACCGTCCAGCCTTTGGGAAAGCCCGCTTGCGCGTCAGTCACGGTCTCATCGTCGTCAAACAGCAGCGTGGTGACGTAGCCAGGGCGGGTATTGACGACCGTGGCGTTCTGGCTGTTATACGATACGTTCTGCATCCGGCTGTCATAGGCGCTGCCGCGCGGGGTGGCGGTGCCCCATGCCGCGCATGACGCGAGTAAGCCCGTCAGGAGCAGGATGTTTTTCAGCATCATTCGCTCCTCAGTTCTTTATCGCGCTGGTAGCTGGTGACGATAAAGCCCAGCGGGTTCACTTCACGCTGACTGTCCGTCAGTTGCTGATGCGGGACATAACGGTAAGTGAGGCGGATATTCCAGAAGTCCGTTTTCACTGAATTATCAGAGATACGGCGGAGGGTGCGCTTAATACGCAGTGTGGCCAGATTATCCGGCCCGGTGGCAGGCGCATGCACATTGGAAATAATGTCGATATAGACGACATATTCGGCTTTATTAAAAACAACATCCGGTGCCTGGTCGCCGTTAAACCCGTCCAGATAATCCCGGTTCACGCTGTTGCTGTTAAATAACTGCACGTCGTCGTAATCACGCTGGAGGGAGAAATAATTATATCCCTCACGGAGTCTGACATAGTGTGCCGCCAGTGAATGGGCCAGCGCTTTTTCAGACGCCATATCCCGCTCTTTAATGCGGGTCATATACTCATAACGACCTGTTTGTTTATCCACCGACCACAATTCAATGTCAGTGGTTTTCAGCGGCAGCAGAATAATCATGGCCGTAATTGCCAGTGCAGCCAGAATCAGCCCGGCAGCGGCCACCCGCCAAGCGGTTTTGCGGGAACGCTCTTCCTTTTCCAGCAGGATGGATTCAAAAGAGCGCGAGACATTAATGATGCGCTGAATATCAGACATGGTGAGTCAGCTCCTGAATGATGGCGGGGGAATTAACCGGCTGGGGATCGCCGGACACCGGCGGGAGGTCGCCCTGATGCTGCGCGCAGCCCGTAAGCGCGCACAACACCAGAAGCAAGATGCTGAATTTCATGGAAGCCTCTTATCGGATTAATGCAGGAAAGCCGCACCGCTGGCAGAGGCCACGGCGTGACGGGGGAATGAGATTAGCGGTCGGGAGGATTAACGGTGACGCTGCTGATTCTGGCGTTTCATGCTTTCAATGGCGGTGGCACGTTTCTGCCAGGCGCTCACGGTTTTTCCCGCCCCTGCGGCAATGAACCTGCCGGTTGTCGCTGCTGCGGCCATGCCACCTTTGGCGGTCAGTCGGCCCCCTGCCTTTATGCCGGGTCTGGCTACGTCGGCAGATTTGCTCGCCAGCCCGTTCAGTCCGCTCATGGCTGCTCCCTGTAACACGGCCTGCACGGCGGCACCGCTCAGCGCAGTGGCTATTTTCGCTGAAAAATACACCACGACGCCTGCTGCAATCCCGGCCAGCAAACATTGCGCCGCCAGGGTCACCATATTGCTTTCAGCAGACGTTGCTGTGGCGGCATCCAGTATTTTATTCAGGTAGTTGATGGCGATCCGGACAGACAGGGCAGAGAACATGATCGTTAAGATTGCGGTAAATATTGTTTTCAGCCAGTTATCAAACATGGGTTTAAGAAAACCGTACAGCAGGCAGAAAATAAAGAGTGGGGCGGTGGTGGTCATTAACAGAATGGTGATTTCGGCGAGCAGGTTGACAAAGGTTGCAGCCAGTAACAGAACGATTGCACCGGCCCAGACCAGCACCTCGGCAAAACCGCCATTCACTTTAACGTAGGTAGAAGTGTCCAAATTGAACAGCGTTTGCCCCAGCGCTTGTGCCTTTTCCCACACCGTGTCGAGCAGTGCCCAGACATTATCATCGCCACTGATGCCGTCCTTAAGCCCTTCAATGGCCGCAATGATGGCATTTAGCCAGCCATCGCGGTTTAAAACGAAAGTGGTGATCAGCAACATGCGCCCCACATCCCAGACAACATCTTCAACCGGTGTCTGGAGTTTGCCGCCAAGCGTCTGATACCCGCGATACGTAATAAATAGGGTGAAGGAACTGACGATAATCACACTGATTAGGGTGCCGTAGGTAGAAGACTGACCTTCTAACACGGCATTGAGTCCATCCATGATGTTTTTGTCCATACCAACAAAAATACCACCGGACATGGTGCCTCTCATTAGTCAGGAACAGACAGGGGATAAAAACAGGGAGGGATCCCTGTTTTTGTTGGCGGGGATCTTACTGAGTGACGGATTTTCTTTTTTGGGCTTCCTGCTGAAACAGCGTCTCGAATTTTTCCCTGATGCCGGGTTTCCCTGTCTGGGCAAACATGAGTGCTGCCCGGTGTGCAAACTCGCAGTTGTCGCTTGCCTCACCATCCGTGAGGCATTGCGTATAGACTTTATAGGTTTCATCGGGATGTTCTTTATACCAGGCTTCTGATTTCGTCTCTTTACAACCGGATAAGAAGAGAATGCCTGACATGACGCATAAGGTTAATCCGGGGTTTAACATGTTAACCTCCCTATAAAGAGTTCAGATCAGCAACGGGCGCAGTTAATTGCTGTTGCTCAAAGGCTTTCTGTTTTTGCTGTTCCAGCAGCGTTGCTCGCTGTTCAGTTTGTTTGACTGACATCTCCCACTGGCTGGTCAGCGCATTCAATTGTACGCTTTTGGCCGCGATGGCGTTAGCCAGGTCCTGTGACTCTTTCGAATCCTGCGCATTAGCAATACGGTCTGATAAATCTGATATATCGTCGAGCGTGCCCGCGATTTTATTTTCAACCTCGGACGTATTTTCTATCGCTACAGCCTGATTCAGGATCGTCTGTTTGCAGCTGTCCAGATAGCGTTGTGAAGCGCTGGACGGGTTACAGGTATCGAACGTTTTATATTTGTTATACAAGCTATTAAGTTCAGACGAATATGACCCGCTTTGGTTGCTCAGCAGGTCATCCAGTGAAATACCGTTTTGACGAAGACTATCGATATCGGCTTTCAGACTTTTGGCCTCGCGGAGAAATGCCTGAACGTCCCGCACGCCCGTTGCTGTGGCTAATTGCTGCTTGTAGGCATCGAGTTCACTTCTATAGTGGGTGACGGTTTCCTGCCACTGCTGGAGTTTCTGGATCCACTGATTCATGGATTCGGTATTCTGTACGGCGTCGAATACCGGTATTCCGGCGCTCATCGCCTGGGTGGAAATAAACAGCGATAACGCCAGTATGATATCTCTGAACCGCATTTTCATTACCTCCGTCAGGATTATTACAGGGCTTGTTCAAGGAAGGCGGCTTTCCAGTCATCAGGCTGCATACCTTCCTGATAAAGGGTGTCGAACAGTTTCAGGTTGTCTTCGCTCCCGCTCAGCATTTTGGTAAGTTTCCCGAGACCCGCTAAATCCATTTTCGCCATCGCCACAAACGGTCGGGTTTCACCTCCACGTAACGGCGTTTTCAGAACCACCATGTCGCGCTCACCCGGATCGAGGTTTCTAACGATGTCGTACACGCTTTCCGGCACTTTCATCTTTTCCACGTAATCCGCCCGGCTGGCCTTCGGGTTGGCGAGAAAAATCTGCGTGCTGCACTGCTCGATAATCGCCGGGGCAATCGGGTGTGTGACGATTTCGTCAGGCGACTGGGTGGCGGGGACGAAGATGCCGTTGAGCTTGCGGATCACTTTCAGCATATTGAGCGAGAAGCGGGAAAATTCGACATCGGCCAGCCATTTCCAGAACTCGTCCATGAACATCACCAGCCGGCGACCATCCAGCAGGCTGGTGACGCGGTACAGCAGATAAAACGTGATGGGGCCGCGAATATCGTCATCATCGAGAAATTCCGTACCGTCGATACCAAAATTTTCGACGTCGCTGATGTTGAAGGTGTCCTCCTCATTGTCGAATACCCAGCCGAACTCGCCGCCCTGCGCCCACTGTTTAAGGCGAATACGTAGCCCGTTGATGCGGGCGTCGGGGGTTGGCGGCTCCGGCAGGACTTCCAGCA
>Ga0207696_1000193_pt1 | contig 94161 bp, 82 predicted proteins | sample KBSS54metaG_FD_184403 | JGI IMG/M metagenome (GOLD analysis project Ga0207696, IMG submission 184403) | Switchgrass rhizosphere microbial communities from Kellogg Biological Station, Michigan, USA - KBS S5-4 metaG (SPAdes) (version 2) | ecosystem: Host-associated > Plants > Roots > Rhizosphere >... | reverse complement strand
TCGACTTGATCTACAACTGACAATTTAAAAGCTAGCGTGTAATCGCGCTGGCTCCGCCTTTTTCCGGTATCCATTGAATCCTCCTGAAGATTGGTCAGAAGGTGTAAACCTTATTCAGGACGCGACAGCATGTACAAAAAAGGCCCGCATCACTGCGGGCCTTTTTCATGGTCACACCGGTCGAATCAACCGCGACGACGCAGCGCGTCGATACGCTCTTCCAGCGGCGGGTGGCTCATGAACATGCGGGCAAAGCCTTGTTTGATGCCACCGTTGATGCCGAATGCGTTGAGGGTGTCCGGCATGTGCACCGGCAGGCCCTGTTCGGCGCGCAGGCGTTGCAATGCACCGATCATCGCATTGGTACCTGCCAGACGTGCGCCGGCTTCATCGGCACGGAATTCGCGTTTGCGCGAGAACCACATGACGATGGCGCTGGCGAGAATGCCCAGTACCAGTTCGGCGAAGATCGTTGCCACGTAGTAGGCGATGCCCTGGCCTTCTTCGTTCTTGAAAATCACCTTGTCGACGAAGTTGCCGATGATCCGGGCGAAGAACATCACGAAGGTGTTCACCACGCCCTGGATCAGTGCCAGGGTGACCATGTCACCGTTGGCCACGTGACCGATTTCGTGGGCCAGAACGGCTTTCACTTCATCTGGCGAAAAACGTTCGAGCAGGCCCTGACTGACCGCGACCAGCGCGTCGTTCTTGTTCCAGCCGGTGGCGAAGGCGTTTGCTTCGTAGGCCGGGAAAATACCGACTTCGGGCATCTTGATCCCGGCTTCGCGGGACAGTTGCTCGACGGTTTGCAGCAGCCATTGCTCATGCCGGGTACGTGGCTGGCTGATGATCTGGGTGCTGGTGCTCATCTTCGCCATCCACTTGGAGATGAACAGCGAGAACAGCGAACCGGCGAAACCAAAGACCGCACAGAAAACCAGCAGCTGACTGAGGTTGAGATCAACCCCGTTGGCCGCCATGAACCCGTTGAAGCCGAACAGGCTCAGGGTGATGCTGGCTATCAGCACGACCGCCAGGTTAGTGGCCAAAAACAGCAGGATGCGCATCATGGTTGTAGAAATCTCCTCAAGCTAAAGATGTAGCGTACTGCGGGGTATATAAGGTGCGGCACCGGGTGATTCAACCGAGTGACTATTTCAAACTGTGTCCTACAGCGGATTCCCGAGTCTGCAGGTCATTGCCCACGGCCAAAACCGAAAGGGATTACAGCCGGCCGCTACCCGCCGCCACTGCGCCAGAGGCGTGTGGGCCATATGAATCGCAAGTGTAGAAGGCGCAGCGAGGCGGGGAGAGCAGAAGTGTTGCTGAATCAGACAGTGCGCAACGTTCGGGCCGTTGCGCACCGTTGACCGGTTACTGGCGATAGGACTTGAGGAAGTTGCCGATGCGGCCGATGGCCATTTCCAGATCGTCGACGCGGGGCAGGGTCACCACGCGGAAGTGATCCGGCCACGGCCAGTTGAAGGCCGTGCCTTGCACCACCAGCAGCTTCTCGGAGAGCAGCAGGTCGAGGACGAATTTTTCGTCGTTGTGGATCGGGCAGACTTTCGGGTCGATCCGCGGGAACGCATACAGCGCGCCCATCGGCTTGACGCAGCTGACGCCCGGAATGTCGTTGAGCAATTCCCAGGTGCGGTTGCGCTGCTCCAGCAGGCGGCCCTGCGGCAGTACCAGGTCATTGATGCTCTGATAGCCGCCGAGGGCGGTCTGAATCGCATGCTGACTCGGGACGTTGGCACACAGGCGCATGTTGGCCAGCATGTCGATGCCTTCGATGTAGCTCTGGGCATTGTGTTTCGGCCCGGAGATGGCGATCCAGCCGGAGCGGAAACCCGCCACGCGGTAGGATTTTGACAGACCGTTGAAGGTCAGGCACAGCAGGTCAGGCGCCAGCGAAGCGGTGCAGATGTGCACGGCGTCGTCGTAAAGGATCTTGTCGTAGATCTCGTCGGAAAACACCACCAGGTTGTGCGCGCGGGCGATTTCCAGCATGCCCAGCAGCACTTCCTTCGAATACACCGCGCCGGTCGGGTTGTTCGGGTTGATGATCACCATGGCCTTGGTGTTCGGGGTGATCTTGGCCTTGATGTCGGCCAGGTCAGGGAACCAGTCGGCGCCCTCGTCGCACAGATAGTGCACGGCGTTACCGCCGGCCAGGCTCACGGCGGCGGTCCACAGCGGGTAGTCCGGTGCCGGCACCAGCACTTCGTCACCGTTGTTGAGCAGCGCCTGCAACGACATCACGATCAGCTCGGACACGCCGTTGCCCAGGTAGATGTCTTCGATGCCGACACCTTCGACATTTTTTTGCTGGTAGTACTGCATCACCGCCTTACGGGCACTGAACAGGCCTTTGGAGTCGCTGTAGCCTTGGGCGGTCGGCAGGTTGCGGATCACATCCTGAAGAATTTCGTCCGGCGCTTCGAAACCAAACGGCGCCGGGTTGCCGATGTTCAGCTTGAGGATGCGCTGGCCTTCCTCCTCCAGACGTTTGGCGTGCTTGAGCACCGGGCCGCGAATGTCGTAGCAGACGTTGGCGAGCTTGTTCGATTTGCTGAACTGCATGGCGATGTGATCCCGAAAATGAACGATCCAGACGGCGGATGGCCAACCGTACTGGGATTCCTGCGTCTTCGCACAGGCGGAGTCTTGCGCCATGGCGCCGAGAATCCGTTTGAATGCGCCCGGTCTGGCTGCCAGACTGGCGTGTGACGAGGCGCAATCATACGTGCCACCCGATCCGTGGAAAAGGTACAGATCGGGCTTTTTCAGCCGCTGAGGTGTGATGATGGAAAAGTTGGAAAAAACCCTGGAAGAATGGCGGGCGATGCTCGACCCCGAACAGTACAACGTGTGCCGTCTCAGTGCGACCGAACGGCCGTTTTCCGGCAAATACAACGACACCAAAACCGACGGTGTCTATCACTGCGTCTGCTGCAATGAGCCGCTGTTTGACTCCAAGACCAAATTCGATTCCGGCTGCGGCTGGCCAAGCTTTTACGCGCCGATCGGCAAAAGCGCCATGACCGAGATTCGCGATACCAGCCACGGCATGATCCGCACCGAGGTCAAATGCGCCCGCTGCGACGCGCATCTGGGCCACGTGTTCCCCGATGGCCCGCCACCGACCGGCTTGCGTTATTGCATCAACTCGGTGTGCCTGAATCTCGAGCCGCGCGAGTAAGCGGACAGGCGACCTGCGGGTCGCCATTCGGATAATTAAATTGCACACAATTTAATTGCTCGCTATGTTTGGCCTTTCCCGATAACCCGTGGAGCCGTCTCATGAGCGACAACCTGCTGAATATCCCTGTCACCACCATCAAGGGTGAGCAAAAGACCCTGGCCGATTTTGCCGGCAAAGCGGTGTTGGTGGTCAACACCGCCAGCAAATGCGGCTTCACCCCTCAATACAAAGGCCTGGAAGAGCTGTGGCAGACCTACAAGGATCAGGGCCTGGTGGTATTGGGATTCCCGTGCAATCAGTTCGGCAAGCAGGAGCCGGGTAACGAGGGTGCGATCAGCGAGTTCTGTGAGTTGAATTACGGCGTGAGTTTCCCGCTGTTCAAGAAGATCGACGTCAACGGGTCTGATGCGCATCCGCTGTTCGTGCAGTTGAAAAAGCGCGCTCCGGGTTTGCTCGGCTCCGAGGGCATCAAGTGGAACTTCACCAAGTTCCTGATCGGCAAGGATGGGCAACTGGTCAAGCGTTTCGCCCCGACCACCAAGCCGCAGGACATCAGCGGCGAGATCGAAGCCCTGCTCAAATGAACAGCCTGCCCGACGATTCGCTGAAGCTCGACAGTCAGTTGTGCTTCAAGTTGTACGCCGCGTCCCGGGCGGTGATTCGCGCTTACAAGCCGATGCTCGATCAACTCGGCCTGACCTACCCGCAGTACCTGGCGATGCTGGTGCTGTGGGAGTGGCAGGACAGTGCACCGGAGCAACCGACGGTCAAGGCGTTGGGCGAGCGCCTGGCGCTGGACTCCGGCACCCTGACGCCGTTGCTCAAGCGTCTTGAACAATTGCAGTGGGTGCAACGCCAGCGTTCGGCGCGCGACGAGCGTGAAGTGCATCTGAGCCTGACCGCGCAAGGCCAAGCGCTGCGCGAGCAGGTCGGGCCGCTCAAGGCCCGGTTGTTGTGCGACAGCGGGGTGGATCTTGATCGGCTCAACGATTTGCGCAATGGCCTCGATCATCTGCTGGGGCAGATCAAAGCGCTGACGTAGCCGGCATCCACTGGTCGAGCAGGGCCGCCAGCTCTTCGCGGCGGAACGGCTTGGCCAGGTAATCGCTCATGCCGGCCGCACGGCAGCGCTCGCGTTCCTCGGACATGGCATTGGCGGTCAGCGCGACGATCGGCAAATGCGGCCAGCGCCCGCTCTGGCGGATCTGCCGGCTCGCTTCGTAGCCGTCCATCACCGGCATGTTGCAGTCCATCAGCACCAGATCGAACTCATCGTGCTCCAGTTGATCCAGCGCCTCGGCACCGTGGGCGGCGACCACCACGTCGCAACCGAGCTTGCCGAGCATGCCTTTGGCCACCAGTTGATTGACCGGATTGTCCTCCACCAGCAGCACCTTTCCGCGCCGCCGGACCGGCTGGCTCTCGAGGCGCGCGTCGTTGCTCGTGGTGACATCGGCCAGCAGAATGCGCCGCAGGATCTGGTACAGCGCGTTGCGTGCCAGCGGTCGGGCTTGTTGCTGCAATGGCGCCAGCGCGGCGGCTTCTTCGCCGGGCATGAAACTGCCATAAGCGGTTACGACGAGGATCGGTGCGCTGATGGTCGGGCGCAGACTGAACAGGCATTCCGGGCAATCGGTGATCAGCAGATCGGGTGACAGGCCCAGCAACGGGTCATCCATGGTGCGCTGCTCATAGCTCACGCCCCACACCGGCAACAATGTCTTGAGCAGTTCCGCCAGCCCGCTGCTGGCGGCCGTGATCGCCAGTACCTTGCCGTGCAGTGGCGGCGGCATGACCGCCCGGGTGTGACACAGCAGTGGCAGGTCGGCACAGAACTGACTGCCGAAACCGGCCTCGGAACTGATGGTCAATCGGCCTTGCATGGCCTCGCACAGGTTGTAGGTCAACGCCAGACCGAGACCGGTGCCGCCGTACTGCCGGGTGATGCCGGCACCGGCCTGGGTGAACGGCTGGAAGATTTTCACCTGGGCATCCTGAGCGATGCCGATGCCGGTGTCGCAGACTTCGATGCGCACCCCGTCCTTGTGGGCGGACAGGCGCACATCGACCCGGCCGAAGCGGGTGAACTTCAGGGCATTGGACAGCAGGTTGCTGACGATTTGCCGTACCCGGGTCGGATCCCCCAGCACCAGCGCGGGGAAGTGCGGGTCGATCAGGCAGGTCAGCTCGACGCTCGGCGCAGCGTTCTGCGACAGCAGGTTGGCGGTGTCTTCGATCAGTGAGCCGAGGTCGAACGGGATGTGTTCGAGCTCCAGTTGCCCGGCATCGAATTTGGACAGGTCGAGAATATCGTTGAGCAGCTCCACCAGCACCTTGCCCGAGTCATGGGCAATCGACAGTTGCTGTTGCTGCTCGGCATTCAGCGGCCCATCGAGGGACAAGGCGATCATCCCCAGCAGGCCGTTGAGCGGGGTGCGGATCTCGTGGCTCATGTTGGCGAGGAATGCCGAGCGCGCTTCGGCCATGTCCAGTGCGGTGCTGCGGGCGACTTCCAGTTCCTCGTTGGACTGGCTGAGCCGGGTGTTGATGGCCTTGAGCTCGGCGGTGCGGGCCGAGACGATGTGCTCCAGTTGCCCGAGGTAATCGGTGAGGCGGTTTTCCGCGTTGCGCCGTTGCTGGATCTCCGTGGCGATATTGTCGAACTGCTGGTTGGCGACTTTAACCAGTACGCCGATCTCGTCATTGGCGTGGCCGGCAGGACATTCCAGGGTCGTCGGTTCTGCACTGCGTGCGTCACGCGCGCTGAGTTCCCGGATCAGGCGCACCAGTGGCTTGGTCAGCATCACGTAGAACAGCGCCAACAGGATCCCGGTGAGAATCAGGCTGCGGGCAAAGCCGTTGAGCAGGGTGACTTCGGCGCGGCGCAGAAACCGGCTGCCGAACGCGTAGGTATCGACCTCCAGGCTCAGCGTGCCCAGTGATTCCTCGGGCAGGTGATCGAGGTACAGGCGGTCTTCGAACTGGCGCTTGGCACCGAACAGGAAGTCGCTGATCACACGGTAACCGCTTTGCAGCTCCGGGCGTTTGACGTTGGCCAGGACGTTACCGTTGTTGTCGGTCAGTTGCGCCGAGATGATCGCCGGCGAACGCAACAGGCCCAGGGTCAGTTCCTGCGCCAGTTCCGCATCGATGTTGTAGGCAATTCGTGACGCCGGATTGTGGCTGATTTCCAGCAAAGACAGGATTTCACGGTTGATGGAGGCGTCTTCACTGGCATAATCGATGCCGATTTGCAGCAGGCTGAGCAGCGTGCCCAGAACGAACCCGACCAGCACCGTGAATCTGGCTTGCTTGTATGACAGCCGGTGGGTGAATTTGATATCCATGGGGTGTTGAACCACTTCCGTTTCCCTTCGCTGCTCAAGCATAGTCGATCATGTATGGATACCGAGGTTCCCGAAGCGCCTTGTAACAAGGCTTGAACGGGGATTGAGATCTGTCTGTCGTCGCTGGATCGACATCATCACTGTGAACGTGCCCGAGGAGAAGACGTGGATTCCCGATTGAATGCTTTTCTTGAACGCGCCGAGTCGGTTCTGGCGCGGATCGAACCCTTGCTGCCGGCGCCGCGTCCGCTGATCGACTGGGAAACCTGCCTGGCGGCGCGCTGGCAGCGTGACGGGCGCAGCGGCTATTTGCTGCCACTGGAAGTCAGCCTCGACATGCGCCTGTCCGACTTGATCGGTGTCGACCGTCAGTTGGAGCAACTGGGCCGCAACACGCAACAGTTTCTCGACGGCATGCCGGCCAACCATGCGCTGCTCTGGGGCTCGCGCGGCACCGGCAAATCCTCGCTGGTGCGCGCGCTGCTGGCCGAACACGCCAAGGCCGGCCTGCGTCTGATCGAGATCGAGCGCGACCATCTGGCCGACCTGCCGCGCGTGGTCGAGCAGATCGGCAAACTGCCGCAACGCTTCGTGCTGTTCTGCGATGACCTGTCGTTCGAATCCGGCGAAGGCGATTATCGCGTGCTGAAAAGCGTGCTCGACGGCTCGCTCGAACAGGCTCCGGACAACGTTCTGCTGTACGCCACTTCCAACCGCCGCCATCTGGTGCCGGAAAAGGAAAGCGACAACGAAAACTGGAAACGCGTCGACGGCGAGCTGCATCCGAGTGAGGCGGTGGAAGACAAGATCGCCTTGTCCGACCGTTTCGGCCTGTGGTTGTCGTTTTATCCGTTTACCCAGGAACACTTCCTCAACGTCGTCGAGCACTGGATCGGCCAGTTGGCCGCCAAGGCCGGCTTGAGCTGGCAGCGCGACGAAGAGCTCGACATCCTCGCCGTGCGCTGGGCAACCGGGCGCGGCAATCGCAACGGACGTTGCGCGTACCAATTCGCCCGTTACTGGGTGGGACTGAAATTGCTGGAGCACAAGGCATGATTGATTTGCAACAAAGCGGCCAGGGCCTCGAAGGCTATGGCATGTTGGCCGCACAACTGGAATCGCTGCTGGCGGACGAGCGCGATTTCATCGCTAACGCCGCGCAGTTTTCGGCGTTCCTGTTCAATCAACTCGACGATTTGAACTGGGCCGGTTTCTACCTCAATCGCAACGAAGAACTGGTGCTTGGCCCGTTTCAGGGGCAGATCGCCTGCGTGCGCATTCCGTTCGGTCGCGGTGTGTGTGGCGCGGCAGCGGCCAGTCGACAGACCCAGCGCGTTGAAGACGTGCATGCGTTCCCCGGTCATATCGCTTGCGACAGCGCCTCCAACAGCGAGCTGGTAGTGCCGCTGGTCAAGGACGGTCGGCTGATCGGCGTACTTGATCTCGACAGCCCGAAACTTGCTCGTTTCGGCACCGCCGATCAGTCCGGAATCGAGCAACTGGCGGCGATTTTCCTGCGTCTGACCGACTGCTGATCAGGCACTCAGGCCAGCCTTGCGCAGCAGGCTGGCCGGGTCCACCGCATCGATCTGGCGCGGATCGAGAAACCGTGCGGCGTACTGCATGTACACCCCATCGTTGATGAACAGCGCAAACAGTTCGGGGTCGATGTGCGCCTCGCGGGACATGGTGGCCATGATCCCCAGCGCCTCGTTCAAGGATTTGGCCTTCTTGTACGGTCGATCCGCCGCTGTCAGTGCCTCGAAAATATCGGCAATCGCCATCATCCGTGCCGGCAGGCTCATGTCCTCGCGCTTCAGGCGTTTGGGATAACCGCTGCCGTCCATCTTTTCGTGATGCCCGCCGGCGATTTCCGCAACGCTGTCCAGGTGCCCGGGGAAGGGCAGGTGGCTGAGCATCAGGATCGTCTGCACCATGTGGTGATTGATGATGTAGCGCTCTTCGCGGGTCAGCGTGCCCCGGGCAATGCTCAGGTTGTACAGTTCGCCGCGATTGTATTTGTAACGCGGCACATCCAGTTTGAACCCCCACGGATTGTCTTCCGGAATCAGTTCGCTGTCGGCGCGTTCGATCAGATGTTCGGGCTTGTCCGCCAGCAGTGGCTCGCTGACTGGCAGATTCGCCGCCGGCGTTTGCGCCTGGCGGCGGTTTTCCTCCCATGACACCCCCAAGCGATCATCGAGGGTGCGCATCCAGCGGCGCTCGGCAATGCGTTCAAGACGTTGCAGATCGGCGGGCGCCATGGCCTCACCGCCCAGATTGCAACGGGCAACGAAGGCAAAGTCATCGTCCAGTTGCGTCAACGTGGCGTCACGCAGTTCGCTCAGTTGTTCCGCGTCGCCGCCCAGCGCCAGTGCCTGCCAGTAGCCGATCCAGGCATCGCGCTTGAGCACCTCGAAACGGGTGCGGATTTCGTGGATGCGATCGTTGAGGGTTTCCAGTTTGGTCGCCTTGTCGACGACATACTCCGGCGTCGTGACTTTGCCGCAATCGTGCAGCCAGGCCGCAATGTGCAGGGCTTCCCATTCGTCTTCAGTGGGCTGATAGCTCTGGAACGCCGGCGCCTGGCTGGCGGCCGCAGCCTGCGCGAGCATCAGGGTCAGTTCCGGCACGCGCTGGCAGTGGCCGCCGGTGTAGGGGCTCTTGGCGTCGATGGCGCCGGCCAGTAACTGGATGAACGCATCGAGCAACTGTTTCTGCTTCGCTTGCAGGCGCTGACTTTCGATACTCACCGCCGCCGCACCAGACACGGCTTGCAGGAAGGCGATGCGGTCCGGGCGCAGTTTTTCCAGGTCCTGAGCGCTGCCGCTGTCGTTGATCAGCAGAAGCAACAGGCCGATGGTTTCGTTGTGCCGATTACGCAGGCGGATGCCGATCAGGTGGATGCGCGGCGACTGCATGGCCAACAGGACTTTCTGCAAGTCCCCGGCCTGCTCGAAGCCAAGGCTGCTGACCACGTTGTCAGCGTTGATCAGTTGCTGGAACCACGCCGGCCCTTGATCGGCCAGGAGATCCCGGCCCAGCACAGCGAACTCGCCCGGCTCGTGCGAGGCGCCATCAATAACCAGTCCGTAAGGCTCCATCCGGTTGCCATCGCTTTCGCGCAGATAGATCAACCCCGCCTGCGCCTGGGCGATCTGCACCGTTTCGAACAGCACCCGTTGCAGCAACGGGGCGAAGCGGGTTTCGGCGCAGAGGCTGTCGGTGATGCGGAAGAAACTGGCGAGCGTGTCCTTCATGCGCGCCATCGACAGGCTCAACTGGTCAACCTCCAGCACCGGCGAGCGGCGGGTGACCGGAAAGTTGAAATCGAAACTGCGGATCGCGTCGGCTTCCTTGACCAGCGCGTGCAGCGGTTTGACCAGAATCCGCGAGATCAGCCAGCCCAGCGGCAGGCACAGCAGCAAGATCGCCAAGGTGATCAGCGCGCCTTGCCAGCGCATGCGGTAGGCATCGGCAAGCAGTTCGTCCTCGGGCACCAGCAGGGCCATCTGCAAACCTTTCGGCCCGCCTTCCTGCAGGGTGCTGCGGGCGACGATCCAGTGGCGGCCATTGACGTCGAGCCGTTTGCCCGGATGGGGGGTGGACAGCAACGCGTGCAGATTCGGGCTGAGGTCGGCCGCTTTGGCCAGGCGGGCGCTGCTGTCGTCGACGATCAGCCGGCTGCTGTCCGGATAGGCCACCGCATTGCCATCGACATCGAACAGCACGATTTCGGTCGAAGGGGTGACCACATGCTTGGTCAAGGTGGCCGAGAGTGCCTCCAAAGTCAGATCGGCACCGATCACACTGGTTGCGCTGCTGCGTCGGGCCAGGGTGGTGCCCACATTGTGCGTGGAGAAAAATACATAGGGTTCGGTGGTGATCTGATCGCCCTGTTGCAGGGCGTTGCTGTACCAGTTGCGGGTACGCGGGTCGTAGCGGTCGTCGGGATTGGTGTCGCGTCCGACAGGCGTCAGCGTCTGGTCGAAGAACAGTGACTGCGACAATACGGTGCCGTTGGCGTCGTGCTCGATGCTCCAGACCTGATAGACCGCTGTTGGTGGTGCCTTGAGCAGGGTTTTCAGCGCGCTGGTGCGCAAGGGCCGGACCATGAAGAAATCGCCGTTGCCGTACCCCAGATACAGCGAGGCGAGATCGGTGTTGTCCTTGAGCGACTGACTGAACGGCTTGAGCAGCGCCAGACGCTGTTGCAGGTTCGGCGCCTCGGCCGCCTGATTGTCGGCCAGCAGGCTCAGCAGGTGCCGGATCGGTTCGTAGGTCGAATGCAGATCCAGGCGCACGTCCTGCTCGATGCGATTGAACAGGTTTTCACTGCTCGACAGAATGATCCGGGTAGTCTGGCGATAGTTGAACAACCCCAGCACAATGCCCGTCAGCAACAGCAGAAAGGTGAACATGACGCTGATGTGCACGTGCAACGGGAACCGGCGTTGATCCGGGCGCAGTGGGCTGGGCATTGCTGACTCTCCATTGAAGTAAACACACTGCTCAGCGTCCAAGCATAGTTAAGGCTCGGTCATTGTGCTTTCTTCGAACGGTTCCAGTTGTTGCCGCAACGCCTGCTCCAGTTCGAGCATGGCTGCGTCGGTGGCCTCGACGCAGCGCACGATGGTCGGTGCGGGCGTTGTCTGCATGCAGGCCTGTTCCAGCGCATCGCAACAGGCGATCAGACGCGAGGCCTGGGCGATCCGGGCGGCGCCTTTGATCTTGTGGGCGACCAGCGCCACTGCCTGACGATCATTGCAGGGGGCCAGGGCTAATAATTCCTCGCGATCGAGACGGCTGCTCTTGAGCAATTGCGTGAGCAGACGCCGGACTTGCAGCGGGTTGCCGCCAGTCAACTGACTCAACCCGTCAAGATTGAACGCCGGTTCAAGCGTCGCGGGCTGCAGACCATTGATCCAGTGGCTCAGTGCGCTGAGGCTCAATGGCTTGAACAGGCAGTCATTCATGCCGGCCTGTTTGCAGCGCTGTACTTCTTCAGGCTGCGCGTTGGCCGTGAAACCCAGCACGGTACACGGAGGGCGGCCAGTGCGTTGTTCCTGCTGGCGGATCGCCTCGGTCAGTTCGTAGCCGTTCATCAACGGCATGTTGCAGTCAGCGATAACCAGGTCGAATGCACCGGTCTGCCATTTCTCGAATCCACTCCGACCCTCTTCGGCGAGGGTGAATCGGTGCCCGAGGAACTCCAGTTGCTGGCACATCAGCAGGCGATTGGCCGGATGATCGTCGACCACCAGAATGTTCAGTGGTGCAGAGGTTTGCAGCACAGGCTCGGTTTTTGCCGTGGTCACCTGGCACGGCAGCGTCTGCAGCGGCAGCGACAGGCAGACCTGGGTGCCGATCCCCGGCTGGCTGCTCAACTGCAGCTGCCCACCCATCATTTCACACAGGTTGCGACAGATCACCAGGCCCAGGCCTGCGCCGCTGCGAGCTTGCTGCCGGCCACTCTCGGTCTGGGCGAACGGCTCGAACAGGCGTTGTTGATCTTCGATGCTGATGCCGACCCCGGTGTCCTGGATCGTCAACTGAACGAGCGAGCATTGGCCCGGCCCGTTGGGCAGCACATCCAGATTGATCCGCACCTGCCCGGACTCAGTGAATTTGATGGCATTGCTGATCAGGTTCGACAGGATCTGCTTGAAGCGCAACGGATCCAGTTCCACGTCAACCTGCAGCCCGAGGGGATTGATGATCAGCGGCAGGAGGAGGTTTTTCTGGCGGGCGAGGCCGTCGAAGATCCTGACCACCGACGCCACTGTTTCCACCAGATTGACCCGTTCGGGGCTCAGGCTCAGGTGCCCGGACTCGATCCGCGCGATATCGAGAATGTCGCCGATCAGGCCCAGCAGATCCTTGGCCGAACAGTAGGCGGTTTCGATGGAGGAGCGATCCGGAGCCTGATCGTTCATGCGTTCGAGCGTCAGTTCGAGCATGCCAATAATGGCATTCATGGGGGTGCGGATTTCGTGGCTCATGGTGGCCAGAAAGGTACTTTTGGCGCGGTTGGCGTTGTCCGCCTGTTCCTTGGCCCGGCGCAGTTCATCGAACAACTGGCGACGTTCACTGATGTCGATCCAGCCTCCGATGATCCCCTGCACATCGCCACTGGAGTCGCGGTACGGCAGGATCCAGTGGTAGATCGTCAAACGCCGGCCACCGATGTGCAGCGGTCGATCGAGCAGCAGAGGCGTGCCTTCGGCCACCACCCGCTGGTAATCCGCCTGGTATGCCTGGGCTTCGAAGGCGTTGCTCAGGGTGCCCTGCATGACACTTTTGCCGATCACGTCTTCGCGTTTGGCGTTGAAGGCTTCGAGGTAGCTGTCGTTGCAGCTTTGCAGCAGACCCTGGCGGTCGCGCACGTAGATCGGGTGAGGGGTGCCGTTGACCAGTGAACGCATGAATTCGAACTGATCGTTGAGTGCCCGTTCGGCGGCCTGGCGTTGCTTGATCTGGCGACGCATGTAGGCGTTCCACAACAGCGACAGTAACAGCAGCAGGCAGGCCGCGCCGATCAATTGGTAAAACAGGCGCTTGTAGTGATGCCAGTTGCTTTGAGCCGCATTGGAAAAACCGCGCCAGCGACTGTTGATGACCCCCAGTTCCTCCGGTGTGATGCTCAGCAGCGCCTTGTCGAGGATCGAGCCCAGTTCGGCATTGTCACGGGCGCTGGCCAGCGAGAAGGCCGCCTGACGTGTGCCCAGGGTGGTGGTGATCTGTAATTGATGTTCGAAGATCCGCGATGAAATCAGATAATTGGCAATCACCAGCGAGGCGACGGCGCCATCGGCCTTGCCTTCGGCGAGCAAGGTTGCGGCACCGAAAGTGTCGGAGGTTTCGATCAGGTGGATGTTGGGGAATTCGCGGCGCAGGTAATCGGCCATGGGACTGCCTTGGGCAATCGCCAGGTATCGGTTCTTGAGCTGGGTGGGATGTGTCGGGCTGTCAGCGGATTTGCGCGTCAGCAGGACGAAGGAGTTTTCCAGATAGGGACGGCTGAATTGCAGGGTCTTTTCCCGTTGGGGGCTGGGTAGCAACGCGGCGATCAGATCCGCCCGATGCTGATTGATCTGCTCGATCATTTCACCATCACTGCGGCTGCGGACCAGTTCGAAGCGCAGGCCGGTGCGCAGGCGCAGCAGTTCGAGCAGGTCGGCGGTGATGCCTCGCAGGTTGCCGTCGCTGTCGAAGAATGTCAGCGGCGCGAACGCCTCGTTGACGACGACGCGCAGCACCGGGTGCTGTTTGAGCCACTGTTCTTCGTGGTGGGTCAATTGCAGCTTCTGGTCGGTCAGCAGAATGTCGCTGCCGGCGCTCCAGCGCTTGGCGATGTTGTCCCGTTCGCTGGCCGGTATGGCTTGCAGCACGGTGTTGATGATCGCCAGCAGTTGCGGATTGTCGGCGTGAACGGCAAAGCTGAAACCGTGGGCTTCCTGTTTGCCGAAATTGGCCATGCGAATGTTGTTCAGATAACCCTTGTTGATCATGTAGTGGGTGGAAATGGTGTCACCCAGAAACACGTCAGCCTGATCGAAAGCCACCGCGTTGATTGCGTTTTGATAGGAGGGATAGGACGTCAGGATGGCTTTGGGATACTGCGCCTTGACCTCATCCTGGGGCAGATAGTGATAGACCATGCTCAGCCGCAGACCGGCCAGACCTTCAGTCAGCGGGCGGGTCTCGCCTTCGCGGGTAACCAGAACCGGCTGATCGATGGCGTAGGGCGTTGAAAGCAGGATATTTACGTTACTGGCCTCGAAACCGTTGGCCGTACCGAGCATGTCGACCTGACCTGCAATCAACGCCTGCAAGGCGGCTTCCCGTGAGGCAAAGCGCTGGACCCGGATTGGCAACCCGACAGCCTGTTCGAGCAGACCGGCGTAGTCGGCGGTAAAACCTTCGTAATCACGACCGCTGGCGGTCATGTCGAACGGCGGATAGTCCGGCGCGGAAGTGCCCAGTACCAGTTCGCGGCGACTCTCCAGCCATTGCCGTTGCGCGGGTTCAAGGGACACGGATGGCGCTTCGTGGCCCGAGCGGCTGCGCAGCACATAATCTTGCGCGGTGACGAAGCTGGCATGCACCTGAGTCGTCAGGCACAGGCTGACGCAACATAGGGCGAGACAGATCTTTAAACGACTGGGCATTCAGGCTCTCACACTAGCGCGTTGCGTTTGGCCATCTCGATCAGTTCCACCAGAGATCTGGCCTTGAGTTTTTGCATCAGGCGTTTTTTGTAGGTACTGACTGTCTTGTTACTGAGAAACATGCCCTTGGCTATTTCCTTGTTGGTGCGTCCCTGGGCAAATAATTGCAGGACCATCAGCTCGCGGTCGTTGACGGATTTGAATAACTCCAGTTCGGCATAACGCACGTCGTCGAGGCGTACCGGATTCAATGCCTGGCTGGGGAAATAGTTGTAACCGGAAAGTACCGCCTTGATCGCACTGACCAGTTCACTCAAGTCTTCCTCTTTGCAGACATAACCGGATGCACCGGACTGCATGCAGCGAATGCCGAACAGCGTCGGGCATTGCGCCGTCAGTACCAGGGTCTTGAGCGGGGTGCCCATGGCGTTGAACCGGGCGAGAACTTCCAGGCCGTCGAGTTTGGGTATGCTGATATCAAGGATGATCAGGTCGGGCATGCATTCGCGGACCATTTGCATGGCATCGACCCCGTTATCGGTTTCGCCGACGACCTTGTAACCTTCATGCTCGAGCAGCATTCGAACGGCAAGTCGGATGACGGGGTGATCATCGACAATAAAAACGGAGTTCATAATCAAATCCCATACGTGCGCGAATAAAGGGCGCACCTTAGCTCAGATAAATGAGCTGCCGCATGAACTCCCGGGGCTGTTGCGGCAATATAGGATAAGTCCTACGCACTAAAAGGAAACCGACTACGACCAAACTCTGTGTCGCGTAAGGAAGTGTTGTGCTGATTTGTTTATCTGAATGTTTTAAGTTGCTTGTCGAACCTTGAATAAACAAGGTTTTGTTTGCGTAGTTAGCTGTTAAACGGATTTACCTTTCAGTCGATCCGTTTGCCTGAGACCACAGAACCGGTTCAATCAAGGTATCGCTCATCCGGGCAGTTGCCTGACCCGGTTGAGCAACTTTTTTCTGTCAATGGCTGGAACGCCCGGTCATTTCCAGCGCCATGTCACTGGCGTAGCTGTCGGTCATCCCGGCGATGAAGTCGATCATGCGCAGGAACGAGGTGTGCAGCGGGCCATGGGGATCCGGCGCATTGTTGCCCAGCAGATCGAGGATCCGGCGGCTCTTGAACGACGGCGTGCGGCCGCCATGTTGCTCCAGGGCCGCGCCGCAGAACGCGTTGAGGAGGATTTCCAGGGTGGTGTAGGCGCCGATTTCATGCAGCGTCTTGCGCTTGTCCTGGAAGATTTTCTTGCGGGCGATGTCCTTGGCGTTGAGTACGCAGCGTTTGGCCGGGCCGTGCATATGTTCCACCAGGTCGCCGTGCAGGGTGCCGGCCAGCAGCGCATCCTGTTGCTCGACGAATGCCCGGGCAGCGGCGTTGGTCAGGTGCTCGATGGCCTTGCCGCGCAGGATCGCCAGTTTGCGTCGACGCGAATCCTGCGGGCCGAGCTGGCGATAGGTTTCCGGGAGGTCGTCACCGACCAGACCGAGCAGCAGCGATTCGACTTCCGCGTACTCCAGCAGCTCCATTTCCAGGCCGTCTTCGAGGTCGATCAGCGCGTAGCAGATGTCGTCGGCAGCCTCCATCAGGTACACCAATGGGTGGCGCGCCCAGCGCTGGTCTTCCAGTTGCGGCAGACCGAGCTTGTGGGCGATCTGCTCCAGCAGCGGCAGTTCGCTCTGATAGCAGCCGAATTTGTGTTTCTTGTAGCCCAGCGAGTCGGCGTGACGTGCGGTCCACGGATACTTCAGATAGGTGCCGAGGGTGGCGTAGGTGAGGCGGGTGCCGCCGTCGAACTGGTGATACTCCAGCTGAGTCAGCACCCGGAAGCCTTGCGCGTTGCCTTCGAAATTGAGGAAGTCACCGCGCTCGGCTTCGCTCATGCCGTCGAGCCAGCCGCGCCCGGCGGCCTGCTGGAACCAGTGACGAATCGCGTCTTCACCGGAGTGGCCGAACGGCGGATTGCCGATGTCATGGGCCAGGCAGGCCGATTGCACGACCATGCCCAGGTCGCTCGGGTCGCACCAGTCGGGCAGGGCGCTGCGCAAGGTTTCACCGACGCGCATGCCCAGCGAGCGCCCGACGCAGCTGACTTCCAGCGAGTGGGTCAGCCGGGTGTGGATGTGGTCGTTACTCGACACCGGATGCACCTGGGTCTTGCGGCCCAGACGGCGGAAGGCACCGGAGAAGATGATGCGGTCGTGGTCTTTGTGGAACGGGCTGCGGCCCAGCTCTTGCGGGCTGTGCAGCGGTTTCCCAAGGCGTTCGCGGTTGAGCAGGGTCTGCCAATCCAAGGCTGGTTCTCTCCGTCGGTGACTGGGATGACTGTTGCCCTAGCTTCCCGGTTCAGCCACACACCTGCAAGCGGAACTACAAGCCCGCGGCATCAATATCGATCAGCAGCAGGCGCTCGCCGTTATCGAAGAACTGCCCGGCGGTCAGGCAATACTGGTTGCTGGTGGCATCGCGGTAGGTGCTGGACAGGGTCAGGCGCCGCTCTTCCCAGCCTTCGGCGAGCAAATGATAGAAGTACGGACGCCATGACCAGTTGTGGCCCAGATAGCGGTTATCGGCGACCCAGCCGTTGTTGCGCCATTCGAGGTTGGGCGTGAGTTGGGTGCCGTGACGGTCGCATTGGTAGAACCGCAGCAACCACGGGTAGGCTTCGAGTTGCGGCAGCGCACTCAGCGGCGCGTGGGCCTGAGCCCAGCTCTGGAGGATCGCCATCAGTTCGCCGAGTTGCTGGCGCATCTGCATCAGGCGCCCGCGTTCGGCCAGTTTCTGCCGCACGTAACGCTGGCGCAGTTCGGCGAAGCGCTGCACGAAGGCGTCGCTCGGATAAAACGCCTCCTGCGCCCGGGCGAACAGGAAACCCTGAACGTAGCGCGAACCGCATTCCAGGGCGAAATTGAGCTGGGCCTCGGTTTCCACGCCTTCGGCGATGATCCAGCAGCCGGTTTTCTCGGCCATTTGCGCCAGAGCCTTGACCACGTCACTGCTCGGCCCGCCCAGTGCGGCAGCCTGAAACAGGCGCATGTCGAGTTTGAGGATGTCCGGCTGCAACGCCAGCACCCGATCGAGCTGCGAATAACCGGCGCCGAAGTCATCGATGGCGATCCGCGCTCCGGCCTCGCGATAGCGCGCCACCACCTCGGCCAGACGCTGACTGTTGCCACCCAGTTCAGTGATCTCGAACACGATGCGTTGCGGATCGACGCCGTGGCGCAGCATCTGCTTGAGGCTGGGCAACGGTTGATCGGCGCGCAGGCGACTGATCCAGCGCGGCGACATGTTCAGGCTGAGAAACCACTCGGCGGGGGCTTCATGCAGTCGGCTAAGGGCATTGTCGCGGATCTGTCGGTCGAGGCGGCGCAGGGCGATGGCGGGTGTGCGCGGGTCGGCGAACAACGGCCCGACCGAGGCCAGTTGGCCGTCAGGCTGGCGCAGGCGACCCAGTGCTTCGACGCCTGCAATACGTCCGGTGGCGGTATCGATGAAAGGTTGAAAGCAGGCGAGCGGTTGCCCGTCGATCACGGGGCCTCCTTAGTCGTTCTTGTTCTGGATGAACCCCGCCGACCGGGTAGGCGCGCGGGATTGAACCTCCGGGTAAAGAGGTTCATCCCGCGGATATTGCAAGAATGCAGCCAGATGCGTCGGCTTAGCGTTTGCCCGAACTCTGCATGACCAGTTTGATCAGTGGCCCGAGGCTGGTGCCCAGCCGTATCAGCCGGGTCAGCCCGCCAACACCGCCGCTTTTTGCGCCTTTGCCGGTGATGAAGCCCAGCAGGGTGACGGCGGCCACGCCCCAAAGCGGCGCGTGCTTGATGCCGAAGCCGCCTTGCAGGTTTTGCGTCATGCCGCGCATGCGCTGCAAGGGCTGCAGCACTTGCCCGGCTTCGTGGCGGATTTCCTGACGATGCATTTCCATGCGCAGGCGGATCAGCGCCTTGCGCATTTCCCGGCGCGAGCTGTTGTGTGGCAGTTCAGGCAGGCTCATGGCAGCAGGCGCTCCCGATCATTGGCCAATTCTTCCAGCGTGCCGTGGAAGGGCGAGGATTCATCGAACACTGCTGCCTTGAGGCGTAAACCGCAGAAAGCGGCGGCCAGGGTGTAGAACACGCAAAGGCCGATGATCGCTGCCAGACGGTAAGTGTCCCAGAACACGATCAGCACCAGCGTCGACAGACCCACCAGCAACAGCAGGGCAAACACCAGCGCTAGCCCCGCGAACAGCAACAGGCTGACGGTGCGTGCTTTCTGCTCCTGCAATTCGATGCCGAACAATTCGACATGGCTGTGCAGCAAGCCGAGAACAGCGGCGCCCAGACGCCGCGTGGAAGAGGAGGTGCCCGACCCCAGGCCGGATTCGCCGATCGACATGATCAGCGCCGAGTGGCCAGCAGGCCAATCAGAAAGCCTACCCCGGCGGCGATGCCCACTGATTGCCAAGGGTTGGCCGACACGTAGTCTTCGGTGGCGGTGACCGCTGCCTGGCCGCGATCACGCAGGGTGTCTTCGGTCAGCTTCAGGGTTTCCCGGGCGCGCAGCAGGCTGTCGTGGATCTGATCACGCAACTCATCGGCCTGATCGCCCGCCAGGGACGCGGTGTGTTCGAGCAGCCGCTCGGTGTCAGCAACCAGAGTCTGGAAGTCGTTCATCAGAATTTCTTGAGCAGTCTTTGCCTTGATGCTGGCCATGGGTGGATCTCCGTAAGTGGCGTCTGAAGCGTTCGAGTATGAGCCTTGCGCGAAGGTTCAGTACAAATGACTGGTACAGCTTTTGCTATGTCGTGGTGCGTCCTGCTGCCGCCGTGCGCTGTTGGCGGGCGTACATGCAGCAAAACCTTAACTCAAATAATCCTGGTTCGTGTCAGGACATCGACCTTGTGCGCCAAACCGGTTCATCGCAGCTTCATTGCGCAGACCGACCGGTCGCAACTTGGTGCATGAATTGTCCGCGCGAACCGCTTTGGTGCCTTTTTAGCCTTCAGGTCTGCCTCTTTATGGAAAATCTGCAAAGCGCTGTGGACACGCTGGTTCACAGCTCCAACACGTTGTTCATTCTGATCGGTGCGGTGATGGTGCTGGCGATGCACGCCGGTTTCGCCTTCCTTGAAGTCGGCACGGTGCGCCAGAAAAACCAGGTCAACGCACTGTCGAAGATCCTCAGCGACTTTGCCGTTTCGACCCTGGCCTATTTCTTTATAGGCTATTGGATCTCCTATGGGGTCACCTTCATGCAGCCGGCGGCGGTGCTGAGTGCCGATCACGGATATGGGCTGGTGAAGTTTTTCTTCCTGCTGACGTTTGCTGCGGCAATTCCGGCGATCATCTCCGGCGGGATTGCCGAGCGCGCGCGCTTCGTTCCGCAGTTGTGCGCAACGGCGCTGATCGTGGCGTTCATCTACCCGTTTTTCGAAGGCATGATCTGGAACGGCAACTTCGGTCTGCAGGCCTGGCTGACGGCACGTTTTGGCGCGGCGTTCCATGATTTCGCCGGATCGGTGGTGGTGCACGCCATGGGCGGCTGGCTGGCACTGGCGGCGGTTTTGCTGCTCGGCCCGCGTAACGGTCGTTATCGCGACGGGCGGCTGGTGGCGTTCGCGCCGTCGAGCATTCCGTTTCTGGCGCTGGGCTCGTGGATTCTGATTGTCGGCTGGTTCGGCTTCAACGTGATGAGCGCGCAGACCTTGCAGGGCGTCAGCGGTCTGGTGGCGGTCAACTCGCTGATGGCCATGGTCGGCGGCACGGTGGCGGCGTTGATTGTCGGACGTAACGACCCGGGCTTCCTGCACAACGGCCCGCTGGCTGGGCTGGTGGCGATCTGCGCCGGTTCCGACCTGATGCACCCGGTGGGTGCGCTGGTGACTGGCGCGATTGCCGGTGCGTTGTTTGTCTGGTGCTTTACCGCCGCGCAAGTCAAATGGCGTATCGACGATGTACTCGGCGTGTGGCCGTTGCACGGTTTGTGCGGGGTGTGGGGCGGAATCGCCTGCGGCATCTTCGGCCAGACTGCGCTGGGTGGCCTCGGTGGCGTCAGCCTGATCAGTCAGTTGATCGGCACTGCGCTCGGTGTGGTGGTCGCGCTGATCGGCGGATTCGCTGTCTACGGCGTGATCAAAGCCTTGCACGGTCTGCGCCTGAGTCAGGAGCAAGAGTATTACGGCGCCGACCTGTCGCTGCACAAGATCGGCGCGGTCAGTCAGGACTAAGTTTCCTTGTCGTCGGTGCCGGGGTAAAAGCCATGCAACAGGCGATAGCGATTGATGCGCACCTGGTCGACTTTCTCCTGTACCTGATGAGCTGGCAGACCGAGCATGATCAAGGCGTGGGAGGCGAGCATCAGGCTCGACTCCAATAGCTCCGGCACCACTTCGGTGGCGCCGGCAGCTTTGAGTTCAGCCCATTGGCTGTCGTCGCGGGTGCGCACCAGAATCGGTATCCGCGCATTGAGCCGGCGCGCTTCCTTGAGAATCCGCAGGCTGACATCGCTCTGATCCACGGCGATCACCAGCAGTTTCGCGCGCAACAATCCGATGGCCGTCAGCAAGTCACCGCGCGATGAGTCGCCATAATGCACATCACTTTCCTCGGACGCGGCTTCCTGCACGCGCACCGGATCGTTGTCCAACGCGATGTAAGGTTGATTGGCATTGCGCATGAAACGGCCGATGGACTGGCCAACCCGCCCGTAGCCGCAAATCACCACATGCTGGTCGAGGTCGGCGTTGAGCGCACTGATCTCCTCGATTTGCGCCTCCTGATTCGGCTTGCGATGCAGGCGCAGGGCAATTTTCGGTGCCCCGCGCAACAACAGCGGGGTCAGCAACATCGAGCAGAATGTCGCCGCCAGCAGCAGGCCGCCCAGTTCGTCAGGCAGCATGCGGTTTTGCTGCATCTGCGCCATCAATGCGAAGCAGAATTCCCCGCCCTGCGCCAACGCCAGGCCGCTGCGCCAGGCAGTTTCGTGATCGCTGCCGCGCCACTTCACCAACAGCGCGACGACCGTGCCTTTGATCAGCATCAGGCCGAGGGTCAGGCCGAGAATCAGCAGGCTGTGACTGACGAACAGTTGCAGATCGATCAGCATGCCGATGCTGACAAAAAACACCCCGAGCAGGATGTCGCGAAACGGCCGGATATCGGCCTCGATCTGATGGCGATAGTGGCTCTCGCCGAGCAGCATGCCGGCCAGAAATGCGCCGAGGGCAGGGGACAGGCCCAGCAGGTGCGTCAGCCAGGCGGTCAGCAGCACAATCACCAGCGCCAGCAGCACGAACAGCTCCGCCGAGCGCGAGGCCGCCACTTCGTGGAACAGTCGTGGCAGCAACCAGCGGCTGGCCAGCAGCAGACCGAAAAACAGCACCACGGTCTTTACCAGCGTCAGCGGCAAGGCCCAGTACCAGGCTTGCGCGCTGCTCCCGGCGAATACCGGCACCAGGGTCAGCAATAACACCGCCACCACGTCCTGAAACAGCAGAACCCCGACCGCGTTTTGCCCGTGACTGCTGAACACCTCGCCCAGGCTGCTCAACTCCTTGGTGACAATCGCCGTTGACGACAACGACAGCCCTGCGCCAAGCAGCAGGGCCGGGGTCGCCGGCATGCCCAGCACGATCAGCACCATTCCCAGTAATGCCGTGCTGAGCAATACCTGCTGACTGCCCAGGCGAAACACCACCTGGCGCAGCGCGATCATTTTCGACAGGGAAAACTCCAGGCCCAGCGAAAACAGCAGAAACACTACGCCCAACTCGGCCACGTCCGGCAGGTGCTCGCTCTCGTTGACCCAGTTGAACGCGGTCGGCCCCACCATCAGGCCCACGCACAGATAGCCCAGCACCGGCGGCAAGCGCAGGCGGCGAAACAGGGCAATCATCACCAGGGATGAGGCGAGGATGATCAGCAGGTTGGCAAACACAAGGCACTCCGTTTTCAGGCTCAGGCTTCTCAAGCGTAGAGGCAAAAAGCCCGGGAGCATGGCCTGATTGGCTTTTCTCTGGACTGATTTGCGTCAGGGTTTTGCGTACTGGTTGCCGTGCTCGGGCCTTTGGGCGGCAGCGGCTCGACGGGTTTTCGAGGCAGGCCTAGAATGAACGCTCATTTTTCCGGTTGAGCGATCATGCCTCCTGAATGTCAGTTGTTCGGCACCTTGGGATGCCATTTGTGTGAGGTGGCAGAGGCCGAGTTGATGCCTTTTGTCGAGCATGGTCTGCTGGTCGAACTGGTGGATATTGCTGACGATGAATCCTGGTTCGAGGCTTACAGCCTGCGAATTCCGGTACTGCGCCGAATTGACACCGGCGCGGAGCTGAGCTGGCCTTTCAGTGCCGATCAGGTGGTGGCCTTCCTGCGCTGAGCCTGTTTCTTCGTTGACGCGACATGGCTTTCCGCCGGTCGCGACCGCGCATCCTTCCCTTGGCGCTTTGCGGATTATTCGGTTACTGTATGTGCATACAGTAATTGGATGGGCCTGCTGCTTTTGATGACTTGAGCAGGTGAATCCGGCAGTCAGAGGGATGAACCGTGGTCAATGTCGAACAGTTGAAGAACAGCGTGAACCGGATGTCGGTTGACGTGGTGCGCGAGGCCGTCCTCGAGTTGCGCCTGGACGGGCTGGTCACGGAGGGCAAGACGCCTTTCAACAAATTGCATTTCAACACCTGTTTTGCCGAGATCGAGGCGCTGTTCCAGCGTGCCGGTTATCACAAGCAACTGGATGTGGTCGGTTATCAGGGCTTGCTGTACGCCTTGTATGACCCGGGGCGCTGGGAGGCGGTCGATGTGCTGCGCTGGCTCAAGGAATTCACCGAAGCCGCCGCGCTCAAGTCGATCCCGGCCTGAGGCGGGCGGTGGAATCGGCGCTAGGTTCGTATCGCTCAGTGTTGGATAATGCCGACCTGCATTGAGGGTTCGAATTTCCGTATGTCCACACCAACGTTTTCCGCTGCGCAGAATCAAGCCAGCACCCTTTACCTTCCTCCGGGCAGTTGGCCTACCGTCCTTGATTGCCTGTGTGAGCATTTCAGTGCGATCGGTCGCGAGCAATGGCTGGACCGGATCGCCCGGGGCCGGGTACTGGATGGGCAGGGACAGCCGATTGCGCTGGATCTGCCGTACAAGGAAGGCCTGCGTATTCACTACTTCCGTGAAGTGCCGGATGAAAAACCGATCCCGGTGGTCGAGTCGATCCTGTATGCGGACGAACATCTGGTGGTGGCGGACAAGCCGCACTTCCTGCCGGTGACGCCGGCCGGCGAGTACGTCGAACAGACGTTGCTGCGCCGTCTGATCCGTCGCCTCGATAATCCGCATCTGGTGCCACTGCACCGCATTGACCGGCACACGGCAGGCTTGGTGATCTTTTCGGCTAACTCACAAACCCGCTCCGCTTATCAGTCGCTGTTCCCTACGCGGCAGATCGATAAACGCTATGAGGCGATTGCCCGTGCGCTTCCGGAGCTGGAATTTCCCCTGGTACACAAAAGCCGTCTGATCGATGGCGAACCATTCTTCCGCATGCAGGAAGGGCCAGGCGACGCCAATACGGAAACAGCGGTGGAAGTCCGGGAAAAGAACGGTGATCTGTGGCGCTACGGCCTGTATCCGGTGACTGGCAAGAAGCATCAGCTACGTGTACACATGACCGCGCTGGGGGCGAGTATCTGCAACGATCCGTTCTACCCGGATGTATTGAAAGACGTTGAGGATGATTACGCCAATCCGCTCAAGCTGTTGGCACAGGGGCTGCGGTTTGTCGACCCGGTCACCGGCGAAGAACGCGAGTTCGAAAGTCAGATCACCCTGCAGTGGTGACGCCATTCACTTTCCCCCACCCATGAAAAAGCCCGCATTAATGCGGGCTTTTCTGTATCCGGTGTCGACGTAAAGCTTACAGCTCTTTAACGGTACGAACCTGATCCTTGTTGATGCGGGTCTCTTTGCCGTCGAGTTGTTTGAACTCGTAGAAGCCCGAATCTTCATCGTATTTCGGGGTGTCGACGGCCTGGATTTCGCGACCGTCATTCAAGGTGAGCACTGTTGGCGAGGAGCAACCAGCGAGGGTAGCCAGGCCCAGTGCGAGCATGAAAGTGGCGAGGGTCCGTTGAGTCATGGGTGTGTCTCCGAATGGGAATACTTTTGGTTACTGAGCTTGAGACGTATACAAGGCGTGAGAGTTCCTTGAATGCTGTCAGTCTGACACAGTGTTGTGCGTATTTAACAGTTCGGGGGTGTTCAGGTTGGCCAGTCGCGGGTCATTGTCCGGGCATTGCAGGGCAGTCGCGCCGAGATTGCGCATGACCCGGCCGGGGCTGCGTTCACCGGCGTTCCACGCGGTTTCGAAGGCGGGCAACAGGGCGACGGGAATTACACACAGCAGGGGTTCCCAGTGGTCGTCGTGACGCAACATTAAAGGTTTTTCAGGAAACCGGCCGGCGGTTTCACGCATGTCCTGCAACAGCGCGGCGTCGATTCGCGGCACATCGCAGGGCAAGACCAGCAGGTGTGGACGGCGGGCGACCTTGAGTCCGGCGAGGATGCCGGCCAGCGGACCAGGAAAATCGCCTTGCTCATCGCTGACCAATTGATCGGCGTAGGCGGCATAACGCTCGTGATTGCGATTGCAGGAGATGATCAGATCGTCAGTCAGCGGTCGGACCTTGCGCTGCAAATGCGCAATCAGCGGCTCACCCTGCCATTCGACCAGCCCTTTGTCCTGGCCGCCCATGCGCTGGCCGCGTCCGCCTGCCAGGAGCAGAATGGAGCAGGGGGGCAATGGCGTATTCGAGGTCATGGCAGCTCTCCAGCGGGGCGGCGAAAAAATCAGGCGCTGTGATATAACACCGGGCTGTTTCTCCTACAACTGGACGAGCCTAATGAAAGCCAAGGCCGATGTACCTTTTGCGCCGCTGAACATTGCGGTGCTGACTGTCAGCGATACCCGAACCCTGGAAACCGACACCTCAGGCCAGGTCTTCGTCGACCGCCTGACTGCTGCCGGTCACCGCTTGGCCGAACGGGTCCTGCTCAAAGATGACCTGTACAAGATCCGCGCGCAAGTTGCCCACTGGATTGCCGAGGACGTCGTGCAGGTCGTGTTGATTACCGGCGGCACTGGTTTCACCGGGCGTGACAGCACGCCTGAAGCCGTGGCTTGTCTGCTCGACAAGCAGGTTGACGGCTTCGGTGAACTGTTCCGCCAGATCTCGGTGGCCGATATCGGTACTTCGACCGTGCAGTCGCGGGCACTGGCCGGCCTGGCCAATGGCACACTGGTGTGCTGCCTGCCAGGTTCGACCAATGCGGTGCGCACCGGTTGGGACGGCATTCTCGCCGAACAGCTGGATTCGCGGCATCGCCCATGCAACTTCGTCCCTCACCTGAAGCAGGCGGCGCCTTGTGAATCCCGTGGGTAAGCCGGGCAAGACCGGCAGCCTGATGCCTGTCGAGCAAGCGTTGGCCCGCCTGCTGGAGATGGCTGAAGCTTCGCCGATTGTCGAACGCGAGTTTCTGCCCTTGGCCGAAGTCGAGGGGCGGGTGCTCGCCGAGGACCTGGTTTCGACCCTGGACCTGCCACCCTGGCCAAATAGCGCCATGGATGGTTATGCCCTGAATCTGGCCGACTGGACCGGCGCACCGCTGCCGGTCAGCCAGAAAGTCTTTGCCGGGCAGGCGCCTGAGCCGTTGAAGCCCGGTACCTGCGCGCGGATCTTCACCGGTGCGCCAGTGCCTGCCGGGGCCGATTGCGTGGAAATGCAGGAGAATGCCGAGGTTCAGGACGACGGCAGCGTGCGTTTCATCGAAACCATGAGCGTCGGCCAGAACATTCGTCCGAAGGGGCAAGAAACCACCGTGGGTGAGTTGATTCTGGCGGCAGGTACCCGGCTGGGACCGATCGAACAAGGTCTGGCGGCGTCGCTGGGGTGTGCCGGGCTGAATGTGGTACGCAAGGTCCGAGTGGCGGTGCTGTCCACCGGCGATGAGCTGGTCGAGCCGGGCCGGCCGCTGGGGCCGGGGCAGATCTACAACAGTAATCGGGTGGTGTTGTGCAGCTGGCTGCAGCGCCTGGGTTGTGAAGTGATTGATGCCGGTATTCTTCCGGACGATCTGGCGACCACGCGGGCGCGCCTTGGCGACTTGCAGGGTGTCGACCTGATTCTCTCGACCGGAGGCGTGTCGGTCGGTGAAGCGGATTTTCTTGGCATCGCATTGCGGGAAGAGGGCGAGCTGGCGCTGTGGAAACTGGCCATTAAACCGGGCAAGCCGCTGACATTCGGTCATTTTCGCAAGGTGCCGGTCATCGGCCTGCCGGGCAACCCCGCTTCGACGCTGGTGACCTTTGCTCTGCTCACGCGGCCCTACTTGTTGCGGCGTCAGCGCGTACAGGATGTCGAACCCCTGAAGTTTACGATTCCGGCAGGTTTTGTCTGGCCTGTGGCCGGCAATCGGCGCGAATACCTGCGCGGTCGTCTCGAGCAGGGGCGGGCGATCATCTACCGCAATCAAAGCTCCGGTGTGCTGCGCAGCGCGGCCTGGGCGGATGGTCTGGTAGAGGTGCTGGAAGGCCGCACGCTGGTAGAAGGCGATGAGGTCGGGTTCATTCCCCTGAGCGACCTGCTCGGCTGATCCGCTTCCGGTAATTGCAGGCTCGACCGATACCGCGTCGATGCCTGCATTCCTCTGTCAATGGCTCATCAGTGTGACCAACTGATCGAACCGGCTGTTGGCAACCCATCCCAGCAGTCCCAGGACCACCGCCGTCGCACCCGCCGAATAGGCGAGACGGTGCTTGATGGTCTTTACATCCCCGCGAACTTCGTCCATATCCCGACGAATGTATTTGAGGTGGGTTTCCAGTTCGGTCACGCGCGGTTCCATATCAACTTCTCCAGCGGTTCTGGCGTTCTTTCTGAAATCGGATTTGTGATTGGCGCGACTTTCGTCCAGAGGGGCAACCGGACTATTTGCAATTCTGGCTTCATGGCTTGGCATGGAAATGTCCATCGGCTGTTTCAAGTGTAAGCGCATCGGCCTTCCCGTCATCCAGACTGCCAACATCTCCGAGGGTGTATCCAATCATTACCTGCACATCCTTGTGTTGTTGAATCGAAAATTGATACCACCTGCACAAGGTGAATCAAGGATCGTGTCCGGTCAATTGAGCCGATTCCTCACATGTTGTAAGAAAAAATACCGTCGCGTAGGACGCAACAGGTCAGTCGCTTGAATTAAATGGTGTTCCCATGGCTTTTTTGCGTGCACCAGTGGTCAAGATGTTTCATACCGATTCAATCTTGGGGAGTGACCGTAATGAGTGAACGCAGGGCGCTGTTGATTCTGCATGGCAAGCAGGCACTCAATGAGGCGGTTCGCGCCGCCGTCGAAGGCAAACGCAAGCAGGGCTGGGAATTGGCCGTACGGCTGACCTGGGAGGCCGGTGACGCTCAGCGTCTGGTGGAAGAAGCACTGGCGAGTGGCTTTCGGAAGATCATCGCCGGAGGCGGAGATGGCACGTTGCGCGATATCGCTGAAGCGCTTGCCGCGCATCCGGACGAGGCCAGTCTGGTGCTGTTGCCGCTAGGAACGGCTAACGATTTTTCCCGCGCGGCGGGGATCCCGCTGGAGCCAGCCGAAGCACTGGAAATGCTGGACGTGCCACCGCGCAAGATTGACCTGGGCGAAGTCGGTGGGCAGATTTTCCTGAACATGGCGACGGGTGGTTTCGGCAGCCAGGTCACGGCCAATACCTCTGAAGATCTGAAAAAAGTGCTCGGCGGGGCCGCCTATCTGTTCACCGGTTTGTCGCGCTTCAGTGAGCTGCACGCGGCTTACGGTGAACTGCAAGGGCCGGACTTTCACTGGAGCGGCGAGCTGCTCGCATTGGGCATCGGCAACGGTCGTCAGGCAGGCGGCGGACACGTCTTGTGCCCGCAGGCACTGGCGGACGATGGTCTATTGGACATCAGTATTCTGCCGGCGCCACAGGAGTTGGTGGGCACACTGAAGAACCTGCTCAGCGACGGCTTCGGCCTCGACAATATGTTTGTCCGGGCCCGTTTGCCCTGGGTCGAAATCAAGGTCGCCGAGGGGCTGAGCATCAACCTTGACGGCGAGCCGCTGGAGGGCGACAGCCTGCGTTTCGAGGCGCGCCCCGCCGCCTTGCAGGTGCATTTGCCGGAGCATTCGCCGCTGTTGGGCGGCGCGGGTTCGATCAGTCGTCCAGACTGATGATCTGTTCGCGCACCGCGAACAGTACCAGACCCGCCACGTCGTAGATCTGCAGGCGTTTCATGATCTGAGAGCGGTGGGTTTCGACGGTCTTGATGCTCAGGCCCAGGCCGTTGGCGATTTCCCGGGTGGACTTGCCGCGCACGATCAACCGCAGGATTTCCAGCTGGCGTGCCGTCAGATTGTGCGAGTCGGCCACTTCCGGCTGGTTTTTCTGCGTACGGGTCAGCGCCTGGTTGATCACGGTGTGGGCGATGGCCGGGCTCAGGTAGCGCTCGTTGTTGCGCAAGGCTTCGAGGGCATGTTCCAGCTCGGTGGCCGTGGTGTCCTTGAGCAGATAGCCGTGCGCCCCGGATTCCAGGGCCTGCATGATCAGCGCCGGATCGGTGTGCATCGAGAGAATCAGCACCTTGCTTTGCGGGCGCACCCGCTTGAGCCGTTGCAAGGCTTCCAGGCCACCGGTTTCCTTCATCGAGATATCCAGCAACACGATGTCGGGCGCCAGTTGCTCGACCATTTCGAGCAACTGCGAGCCGTCGCTGGCTTCGCCAACGACCGCGTAACCGGGAATATCGAGCACCAGAGCGCGCACGCCGGCCCTGATCAGCGAGTGGTCATCCACCAGAAGTAAGTTACAAGTCAACGCATAACCTTATTCGTACTGGCCCGCTCGAGTGCACGGGGCGCCCAGGGGAATAGTGCTTCGATTTGAGTGCCTTTGCCCGGCTCGCTGATGACGTTCAGCGTGCCGCCCAACTGTTCGATCCTTTCGGCCATCCCGGCCATTCCGCGCTGTCCTTCCCGGCCCGGGTCCGCGGCAGGCGCAAAGCCTTGGCCGTCGTCGCTGATCAACAGCGTCAGGCCTTTTGGCAAGCGTTGCACGCGGATCAGCAGATTGCTGGCCTGCGCGTGACGCAGAATGTTGGTGACCGCTTCCTGGGCAATGCGAAAGGCAGCGACCGCCATTTCTTCCGGAATGCCATTGAGCCGTTGCTGGCAATCGAGGCTCCAGTGCACCGAGGTGTTCGCCAGGGTCTTGAGCAGGTGCGCGCGCAGACTGGCCTCCAGCCCGAGGCTGGTCAGTTGGCGCGGATTGAGAATGGCGGAAACGTCGCGCACCTTGTTGAGGGTTTCATCAAGGGTGTCGCAGAGTGTCGAGCATTGCGCTTGCAAGTCGGCTGGCAGGCGTTTTTTCAGCCATTCACTTTGCAGCTTGGCCGCTGTCAGTAACTGGCCGATATCGTCGTGCAGTTCACGGCTGAGACGGTGGCGTTCGTTTTCCTGGACTTCCAGCAAACGATCGGCGAGTTCCTGAGGCTGAAACTTGATCGATTTGCGCGACAGTCGATATTGCACCCAGACACAAGCAGTGGCGGCAATATTCAACAGCAGCAGACCCAGTGAGAGCGGAGCAGACAATCCGTAGGTCAGCAGGCTGCCAGCGGCGGCGATGACACTCAATATGAGAGTGAACCGGCGTGCATTTTCCCGGGACGGTGGCCATTTGATGATTGACTTGAGGCTGGCGTACATAACGGATGGAGCCAATGGATGTTCGCTACGGGCAGACCGGCCGGTGGCTGGCGGATCTCTGTCTGAAAATGCTGTCAATTATGTTATTGATTTTAACGAAGTACAGTGAACGATATTCGACCATCAAGTTCGTTGGATGACAGTCGCTGAATCACTGTGCCATTAGTTGAAAGCAACTAACGGTCGGCATAATACCACTTAAGATACCGTTGGTCGCGTTTGCCATATATGTCCAATGAGTCAGGAAATACGCCATGTTGGACGTGAGTTCCATTATGGAAAATGTCGTTTTATTGTGCTTGGTAGAGATCCGTGCGGTTCGAAGTTGATCGTTACACAGACACAGGCAAACCCTGAGGCCGCGGCAGAATATCCGCTGGTGTCAGGTGTGATTATTTAATTCGAATTGTCGCTGGCAGGTATGAACTATTCAATTGCGACATTCAGCGATTCCCATCTTCAGCCTGGATTTACGCTTTGAATGCGGCGGATCACGCCTGACGCTCGGAAAAAGACAACAGCGAAACCGGCTGGGGCCGGAGCGGTGGCTTGAACTGGCTTTGACCGACCTGAAACGCGAACGCTTCGATCAGTGAGGTTTGTTCGCTGCCATCCAGGCTCAATTGGCCGGTATTGTGATCGACCAGTTCAATCTGCCAGGCCATCAGGGTGAAACAGTCCTGCAGCGCATTCAGCGCCTGTGCGTGCAGATCGATATGATCCGGCGCGTGGTCGAGCAGGCTGTGAATATGCAGGGAAAACTCGGAGATCGCCTCCAGTGCCAACGCTTCAGCCCGGCTCGCCAGTTTGAGCAGGGTGTTGCGCATGCAGTCGATGGCATCTTTGTCGTTGCTGATCAATTGCAGGTGGCTCAGGCACTCTTCGGACTTGGCCAGGAGTGTTTCAGCTTCGACGAGGAATTCGGGAAAGCGTTGCGCCCAGTCTTTACGGTCGATTGGCATGCTTATCTCCACAGCGTCATGTCTGATGAGGGAATGCCGTGTGTGTCGACGTTCGTGGATCGTCGGGAGATCGCGCCCCACCGTGCAATTGCACTGGCTGAGGTTTTCCAGAGGGTGGGGTTCCACTGACCTGCGATCGCACACAATAGCCTGACTCCGTTCATGCAATGAGAATGGCGTCACATTAATGGCTATTGGATATTGCGAACATCAGGTTGGGCCTGATTGTTCCTAGGGGATTCCCTTACGCGCGGGAACCTGTGGCGCAAACTGTGGTCGCGCCAGAAGAGGATGTAGCAGATGAAAACACCGGGTCAGTAAACCATGATGTTAATGTGACATCAATGCCCGTGTGTGGCATTTTGATGGTGAATTTTGTGGGGATCAAGAATCGCCATAAACAGCCGATAACCCCACTTAGTAGTGAATTCATCAGAACAAGCCCAGGAGTCATTGATGGCCGGCATTCTCGACACGGTAGACCAACGCACGCAACTGGTGGGTGAGAATCGCCTGGAAATTCTCATGTTTCGACTGGCCGGACGCCAATTGTTCGCGATCAACGTGTTCAAGGTTCAGGAAGTTCTGCAACTGCCGAAGTTGACCCTGATGCCGCAGCGCCACCCGTTTGTCTGCGGCGTGGTCAACCTGCGTGGGCAGACGCTGCCGGTGATCGATCTGTCTCAGGCGATCGGCATGCGCCCGCTGGTGCCGGGCCCGAACAGCACCATCATCGTCACCGAGTACAACCGTTCGGTGCAGGCTTTCCTCGTCGGTGGTGTGGATCGCATCGTCAACATGAACTGGGAAGCCATTCTGCCGCCACCGACCAGTGCTGGCCGCCAGCACTACCTGACTGCAATCAGCAAGGTTGACGATCAACTGGTGGAAATCATCGACGTCGAGAAAGTCCTCGCCGAAATCGTCCCGTACAACGCCAAGGTCTCGCGCGACAAGCTTGACGATCCGGTGCTGGAGCGTGCCCGTGGCCGCGAAGTGCTGCTGGTGGACGACTCCAACGTGGCGCTTTCGCAATTGCGTGACACCCTCGGCCAGCTCGGGGTGAAAATGCACATCGCCAGCGATGGTCTGAAGGCGCTGAACATGCTCAAGGCCTGGGCCGATACCGGCGTGAACATGACCGACAAACTGCTGATGGTGTTCACCGACGCGGAGATGCCGGAAATGGACGGCTATCGCCTGACCACCGAGATCCGCAACGATCCGCGCCTGCGCGGTCTGTACGTGGTGTTGCACACTTCACTGTCCGGCAGCTTCAACGACTCGATGGTGAAGAAGGTCGGTTGCGACAACTTCCTCTCCAAATTCCAGCCGGACAAACTGGTCGATGTGGTACGTCAGCGTCTGATGCTCGATGAAGTGCCGGCCTGATCCTGACGCTTCAGCCTCCTGTGGGAGCGAGCCTGCTCGCGAAGGCGGATTCCATGTCAACACATGTGTTGAATGAATTTCCGCTTTCGCGAGCAGGCTCGCTCCCACAAGGTTTGCACTGCACAAACTCTTTTGATTCGCCGATAAAGCTCGTATAGGGTGGCTTTTTTGCCCACCAGGGAGCTGGCCATGCTGCGTCTGAGCGCGCTTTATCGTTATCCGTTGAAATCCGGCAAACCCGAGATTCTGCAATCGATTGGCCTGGACAAATTGGGCCTTGCAGGGGACCGACGCTGGATGCTCGTGGATGAAGCCAGCGGCCGCTTTCTGACCCAGCGGGCCGAAGCGAAAATGAGTCAGCTGTCGGCATTGTGGAACGCGCAGGGCGGTCTGACCCTCAGCGCGCCCGGGCTTGCCGCGCTGGACGTGCCACTGCCCGAGGCCGATTCCCACCTGCGCGGTGTGACCATCTGGCGTGACACACTGCGGGTTCCGGATGCCGGTGATGAAGCCGCCCGTTGGGTCAGCGAGTTCATCGGCAAACCGACCCGTCTGGTGCAGGTGCCGCTTGATCGCGCGCGCATGACGCAGGCCGGTTATGGCCGCGAGGACGATCAGGTCGCGTTCGCTGACGGTTTCCCGCTGTTGCTGATTGGCGAAGCGTCACTTGAGGATCTGGTGCAAAAGGTCGGACGACCGCTGGAGATGCTGCGCTTTCGGCCGAATCTGGTGATCGAAGGCAGCGCGGCGTTCGCCGAGGACGGCTGGAAGCGCATTCGTATCGGTGACGTCGAGTTCCGCGTGGTGAAGCCTTGCTCGCGCTGCATTCTGACCACCATCGATCCGCAAACCGGCGAACGCAGTGCTGATCGCGAACCGCTGGCAACCCTGCAGAAATATCGTGCGCAGGCCGATGGCGCGATGTTCGGGCAGAACCTGGTCAACGACAGCAATGGTCAACTGGAAGTCGGAATGCCGGTGGAAATTCTCGAGTAACCGCTGCCGGAAATGAAAATGCCCGTGTCCATGGACACGGGCATTTTTTTGCACCGGGAAAAACCGTGGGCTTAGCCGCGGTATTCGCACAGGTAAGCAGTCTCAACGGCGACTTTCAGCTGGAACTTGCTGTTGGCCGGAACGTTGAACTGGCTGCCGGCGGCGAAGGTTTCCCAGTCGCTGCTGTCCGGCAGTTTGACGGTCAGCGCACCGGAGACCACGTGCATGATCTCGCGCTGAGCGGTGCCGAATTCGTATTCGCCCGGGGCCATGACGCCGATGGTCGCCGGACCTTCAGCGGTGCCAAAAGCGATCGACTTGACGGTGCCGTCGAAGTACTCGTTGACTTTGAACATGGGCGATTCCTCTCGAAAAGGGCAAAAAAGGGTTAAAAAGGGCTGGCCAGTATGCACAAGGCTCCCTGCGCCGTCACCTGCCCGGGGCGTGTCCGGCGAGTTCTCGCCCTGACTTCAGAGTGGCAAGACCAACGGCAGCAACCGCGCGGTATTGCGCGCATCTTCCAGGGCACGGTGCTGTTGACCGCTGAACTGCATGCCGGCCAGTTGCAGCGCACCGTTCAGGCCCAACGGTCGTTCCAGGCGCCGGGCTTTGGCAAAGCGCTGCTTGAGGTTCATGTGCGGCACCCGGCTCAGCAGGCTGTCGAGTTGCAGGCGCTGCCATTCCTGGAGCAACTGTTTGCGGTCGTAATCGCCCCAACTGGCCCAGCCTTCGAGGCGCGTCTGGTGTTGGCCGAGCCAGCGTTCGAATGCTGGCCAGACCTCGCTCAGCGGCTGTGCGGTGTCGATGTTGGCCTGGGTGATGTGCGTGAGCTCACGGCAGAACGGCGTCAGCAACGGCCGCCGGGTCGGTTTGACGAACCGCTGAAAGTGATCCTGCTCGCGACCGGCACGGTCGACCAGCGTCGCGCCGATTTCGATGATTTCCATTTCCGTAACCGGCCAGCCACCTTCATCTGTGGTGGCTTCCAGATCAATGACCAGCCAATGGGGCATCGCAGGTTTCCTGATTTACGCGTCCTGATAGATCAGAGCGTAGTCAAACCTTGCGTTTGCGCCTGGCGACTCACTCGACCTGCAACAGAACCTGACGATTTTTTACCTGATCGCCGACCTTGACCTGCACCCGCTTGAGCACGCCGTCGATGCCGGCCTTGAGCGGATGCTCCATTTTCATTGCCTCCAGCACCACCAGCAACTGACCCTTGCTGACCGGGCTGCCTTCGCTGACCAGCACGTCGACGATGGCACCGTCCATCGGCGCTTTCAGTGTGCCGGAGCTGACGCTGCTCTGACTGCTGATCAGCGCATGAGTTCGATCCTCCAGGCGCAGGTTGCCGGGGTGGGTGAACAGCCAGAGTTCTTCGTCATCGATCCGGTAGGCGTGACGCTGGCGCAGGCCGTCGACTTCCAGTGTCACCGCGCGCTCGTCGCAATTGATGACGGTCAGTACCAGTGCGCGCTGCATCACGTTCACGGTGAAGCGGTCATCCCCGTGCGCAAGCAGTTGCACGGTCCAGTCCTGCTGTTCAAGCCCGAGGCGGTAATTGAGCGGCGCGCCGACATTGTTGCGCCAGCCCTTGAGCGGCGCACGATGCGCCTGCGCGCCAGCCTGATAAAACAGCACGGCGGCGATGGCCAGCTCCTCGGCGGTGGGGGCGTAAGTGTGCAGGCATGGGTGGTCAGTGAAATGCTGAGCAATGAACGCGGTACTGAATTCGCCGCTGATGAACTGCGGATGCTGCAGCAGGCTGACCAGCAAACGCTGGTTGCTCTGAACGCCGAGCAGCACGCTGTCCTGCACCGCGCGCAGCAGCTTGCGCCGTGCCTCTTCGCGGGTGGCGCCGTGGGCGATCAGTTTGCCGAGCATCGGATCATAAAACGGGCTGATCGACTGACCTTCGAGCAAGCCATGATCGATCCGTGCCCCCGGACCCAACGCCGGTTCCCAGGCCTGTACACGACCGGTCTGCGGCAGGAAATTCTGCGTCGGATCTTCGGCATACAGACGCACCTCCATGGCGTGGCCGTTCAGCGCGACCTGATCCTGAGTCAACGGCAGCGGCTGCCCCTCGGCGACGGCCAGTTGCCAGGCGACCAGATCCTGCCCGGTGATCAGTTCGGTCACCGGATGCTCGACCTGCAAACGCGTGTTCATTTCCAGAAAGTAGAACTGCCCACGGGCATCGAGCAGAAACTCGACGGTGCCGGCACCGACGTAATTCACCGCTCGGCCAGCCTTCAATGCCGCTTCGCCCATGGCCTGGCGCAACTCGCGGGTCATCACCGGGCAGGGTGCTTCCTCGACGACTTTCTGATGGCGGCGCTGCACCGAGCAATCGCGCTCGCCGAGGTAGATCAGGTTGCCGTGATGATCGCCGAACAGTTGCACCTCGACGTGCCGAGGTTCGATCAGCGCCTGTTCGAGGATCAGTTCATCACTGCCGAAACCGTTCAGCGCTTCGGAGCGGGCGGTGCGCAATTGTGCCGGCAATTCCTCGCTGCTGTGCACCAGACGCATGCCGCGTCCACCGCCGCCAGCACTGGCCTTGATCATCAGCGGGTAGCCGATGCACTCGGCTTCACGCAGCAGAGTGGCGTCGTCCTGCGCGGCGCCTTGATAGCCGGCGATGCAAGGAACACCGGCGTCGAGCATGGCGATTTTCGACAGGCGCTTGCTGCCCATCAGCTCGATGGCCTCGGCGCTGGGGCCGATGAAGGTCAGGTTGGCCGCTGCGCAGGCGCGGGCGAATTCGGCGTTTTCCGAGAGAAAGCCATAGCCGGGATGGATCGCGTCGGCACCGCTGCGGCGGGCGGCGTCGAGGATCGCCGGGATGTTCAGGTAGGACTGCTGCACCGGTGCGGCGCCGATGTTCACCGCTTGATCGGCCATTTGCACGTGCAGGGCATCGGCGTCGGCATCGCTGAATACGGCGACGGTGCGATAGCCGAGGGCCTGGGCGGTGCGCTGGATGCGGCAGGCGATTTCACCGCGGTTGGCGATCAGGATTTTGTGGAGGGCGGGCATGGTGATCTTCCTGAGTATTTGGCGGTGGGTTGGCTGGCCTCTTCGCGAGCAAGCCCGCTCCCACAAGGAATTTGCATCGTTCACAAAAACTGTGGGAGCGAGCCTGCTCGCGAAGCTTTTAAGGGGCCCATCGCGGTTTGCGCTTTTGCACGAAAGCCATGGTGCCCTCGATCCCTTCGGCCCCGGTCACCGCTTCGCTGAACCACCGCGCCGCTTCATCCAGCAATTCACTCGAAGGCTGCCCGGCACTAGCCAGCAGCAGTTTTTTCGTCGCCGCATTCGCTTCGGGCGCGCAGCACAAAACATGGTCGAGCACTTCGTCGAGGCGTTCTGCCAGTGCCTGCGGATCCTGCTCGACGAAATGCACCAGCCCCAGCCGCCGCGCCTGATGACCGTCGAAACGCGCAGCGGTCAGTGCCAGTCGGCGGGTCTCGGTCAGGCCGATGCGCTGCACCACGAATGGCGCGATCTGCGCCGGCAGCAGACCGAGGCTGGTTTCCGGCAGACCGAACTGCGCTTGATGGTCGGCCATCGCGATATCGCTGACACATGCCAGCCCGAAACCACCACCGAGCACTGCGCCCTGTAAAACGGTGATCAGCACTTGTGGTGCGTCCTGAGCTTCTTGCAGCAGAGCTCCAAAGGCGCGGTTCAACACGCGGTAAGCGTCGGGCCCCTGAGCACGGGCATTGGCCATGTCCTTGATGTCGCCACCCGCACAGAAATGCCCACCGGCACCGCTGAGGACCAGAGCGCGAACCCCGCGGTCATCGCGCACCGCCGCCAATACCGCGCGCAGTTCGGCGACCATTTGCAGGCTCATCGCATTGCGGCTGTCCGGGCGATTGAGGGTGATGTGCAGCACGCCGCCGTGCAGTTCCAGCAACAGAGTCTGGCAATCGGGCAGGGGGCTCATTTCTTTTTCCCCGGCAGGATGCCCATCAGTTTGCAGATGATCCCCAGCATGATTTCGTCGGCGCCGCCGCCGATCGATACCAGCCGCACGTCGCGATAGGCGCGGGCTACCGGGTTGTCCCACATGAAGCCCATGCCGCCCCAATATTGCAGGCAGCTGTCGCTGACTTCACGACCGAGACGGCCGGCCTTGAGCTTGGCCATCGACGCCAGACGCGTGACGTCCTGACCTTTCACATATTGCTCGGTGGCCTGATAGACCAGCGCTCGCAGGCATTCGATTTCGGTCTGCAGTTCGGCGAGGCGGAAGTGGATCACCTGATTGTCGATCAGCGCGTTGCCGAAGGTCTTGCGCTCCTTGCAGTACTCGATGGTGCTGTCGACGCAATATTCCAGACCCTTGATCATGTTCGCCGCGCCGAACAGGCGTTCTTCCTGGAACTGCAGCATCTGCATCATGAACCCGGCGCCTTCGTGGCCGATGCGGTTGCGCTGCGGCACACGCACGTTATCGAAAAACACCTGGGCGGTTTCCGAGCTGCGCATGCCGAGCTTGTCCAGGTGCGAGCTGAGGCTGATGCCCGGGGTGTTCATCGGCACCATGATCAGCGACTTGTTGATGTGCGGCTTGTCGTCCGAGGTGTTGGCCAGCAGGCAGATGAAATCGGCGCTCGGCGAGTTGGTGATCCACATCTTGCTGCCGTTGATCACGTAGTCGTCGCCGTCCTTGCGCGCGCTGGTCTTGAGTCCGGCGACGTCGGAGCCGGCACCGACTTCCGAGACGCCGATGCAACCGACCTGCTCACCGGTGATCGCCGGACGGAGGAATTCGTCGCGCAATTCATCGGAGCCGAAGCGGGCCAGCGCCGGGGTGCACATGTCGGTCTGCACGCCGATCGACATCGGAATGCCGCCGCAGTGGATAGTGCCGAACTCTTCGGCGGCGACAATCGAATAGCTGTAGTCGAGGCCCATGCCGCCGAATTTTTCCGGCTTGGAAATCCCCAGCAGTCCGAGGTCGCCGGCCTTGCGGAAAATCTCGTGGATTGGAAAGCGTCCGGCCTTTTCCCATTCATCGACGTGCGGGTTGATCTCGTGCTCGACGAACTGGCGGACGGTGCGGCGCAGTGCTTCGTGTTCCGGGGTGAAGATCATTTTTATTATTCTCCTTGGGATCCGTGGCAGTCAGAAGCGGCTGACGCCGAAGCTGTTGGGTTGCAGCGTGCGGATGTCAGCTTCATGGCAGATATCCAGCAGGTATCCGAGCAGGGTGCGGGTATCGCGTGGGTCGATCAGGCCGTCGTCCCACAGGTTGGCGCTGCCATAGAGCGCGGTGGACTGGCTGTCGAGTTTCTGCGCGGTGACCTGTTCGAGCATGTCGAGCATTTTCGGGTCCGGGACCAGTCCCTCCTTGAGCTGTTTGGCCTCGGTGACGATGCGCAGCACCTTGCCGGCCTGCGCGCCGCCCATCACCGCGGTGCGGCTGTTGGGCCAGGCAAAAATGAAGCGTGGATCGAGACCGCGCCCGCACATCGCGTAATTGCCGGCACCGTAGGAGCCACCGACGACAATCGTCAGTTTAGGCACTCGCGCATTGGCCACCGCTTGAATCAGTTTAGAGCCGTGTTTGATCACGCCTTGCTGCTCGGACTCGGTGCCGACCATAAAACCGGTGGTGTTGTGGAAGAACAGCAGCGGCGTCTGGCTCTGATCGCACAGCTGAATGAACTGCGCGGCCTTGCTCGCCCCGGCCGGCGTTATCGGGCCGTTGTTGCCGATCAAGCCGCAGGCGCGACCGTGGATTTTCAATTGGCCGCAAATGGTTTGCTGATCGAACTCGCCCTTGAATTCGAGAAACTCCGATTCATCGGCAATCCGCGCAACGATTTCGCGCACGTCGTAGGGCTTCTTCGGGTCGTCGGGAATCAGCCCGAGCAGCTCGTCGATCGGGTACAGCGGCGCCTTGTATTGCGGCTCCGGCAGCCACGGCAGTTGCTCGTTCCACGGCAGCATGCGCAAGATCTCGCGGACCAGGCGCACGCCGTCGGCATCGTTCTCGGCCAGATACTCGGCGGTGCCGGCGACCTGCGCGTGCATCTCGGCGCCGCCCAGCTCTTCATCGGTGGCGACCTCGCCCGTCGCGGCTTTGAGCAGTGGCGGCCCGGCAAGAAATAGCTTGGCCTTGCCGCGCACCACCACCACGTAATCCGACAGCCCCGGTTGATAGGCGCCACCGGCCGTCGCCGAGCCGTGCACCACGGTAATTTGCGGCAAACCCATGGCCGACATCCGCGCCTGATTGGCAAAACTGCGTGCGCCTTCGACGAATATCTCCGCCGCATAATTGAGGTTGGCGCCGCCGCTCTCTGCCAGAGTGATCACCGGCAGTTTGTTTTCCAGGGCGATCTGTTGCAGCCGCAGGGATTTTTTCAGGCCGGTGGGGGAGATCGTGCCACCCTTGATCGCGCTGTTGTTGGCCACCACCATCGCCCGGATGCCGGACACGTAACCGATGCCGGCGATCAGGCCGCCACCGGCAGCGCTGCCGTCCTTGTCGTCGTGCAGCTTGTAGCCGGCCAGACTCGCCAGTTCGAGGAACGGCGCACCGGGGTCGAGCAGCAGGTTCAGGCGTTCGCGGGGCAGCAGTTGCCCGCGCTTGTCGAATTTGCCCTTGGCTTCGGCAGCCTTGTTCAGCAGGTTCTGTTCCAGTTGCTGGACGTGCTCGATGGCCGTGAGCATCGCCGCGCAGTTGCGCGCGAAAGCTTCACTGTGCGGATCGAGTTGGGACTGGATCTGCGGCATGGCTTACTCCTTGTCCTTGAGCACGTCGGGCAGGTACGCCCGATGGAAACCGTTGAACGACTCGCTGTGGCTTGCCTTGTGCAACGGCCATGCGCGGCTGCCGAGACTGGCCGCACCATCGATTTTCAAGGTGCTGCCGCTGATGAACGCCGCCGCCGGGCTGAGCAGAAAAACGATCGCCGCACTGACCTCCGATTCGGTACCGATGCGTTTGAGTGGCACGTGTTCGCGCAGGGTCGGGATCACGGCTTTGAACGCGCCTTCATAAGTGTCCATGCCGCTGGATGCGATCCAGCCCGGCGCCACCGCATTGACCCGCACCCCGGCGTACCCCCACTCGAACGCGGCGGTTTTGGTGAAGTTGTCCATCCCCGAACGTGCCGCGCCCGAGTGGCCCATGCCGGGCATGCCGCCCCACATGTCGGCAAGCATGTTGACGATATTGCCGCCGTGCTTGCTCATCGATTGGTTGAACACTTCCCGGGCCATCAGGAAGCCGCCGACCAGATTGGTGCGCAGTACGGTTTCGAAACCTTTCTGATTGATCGAGGCCAGTGGCGACGGGTACTGGCCGCCGGCATTGTTGACCAGACCGTGGATCGGCCCGTGTTCGGCGATCAGCCCGGCGACCAGTTGTTTCACCGCGTCTTCGTCACGGATATCGCAGGCCTGCCAATGGGCGCGGCCGCCGTCTTCGCTGATTTCGGCGGCGACCTTTTGCAGCTTCTCCGGTTTGCGCCCGACCAGCAGCACAGTGGCTCCGAGCGCCGCCAGTTCATGCGCGGTGCAACGACCGATGCCACTGCCGCCACCGGTGACGATGATGGTCTGGCCGCTGAACAGATCGGCTTTGAAAATCGATGCGTAAGCCATGAAGCCCAACCTCTAGTCGAGTTGTTCGGCGATGCTCTGCGGCACCGGGATCTGGATTTCCAGCAGTTGCTGGGCGAAGGCCTTGCCCTGGGGATCGATGCGCAGACTCGCCACGCCACCGCCGCCAAGCGCGTTCTCCAGCAGAAAATTCAGGCTGTGGGTGCCGGGCAGGTACCAGCGTTCGACCCGGCCGTGAATCGGGTCGAGCACATGGCGCATCCAGTCGACGATCACCGCTGGCGTCAGCGCTTCGGCGATCCAGGGCAGGTATTCCGGTCGGCGCGGCAGGACGCCGATGTTGCTGTGATTGCCCTTGTCGCCGGAGCGCGCCACCGCCAGTTTCACCAACGGCACACTGGCGTCGGCACGGCCCTGGGGTTTGGGTGGCTGGTCGGGAATTGGCAGATCGTGGCTGTCGAGCGGTGTCTGCGCGGGGAGGGCGCAGGGATGCTGTTCACCGGCCATGTCGATGTGCAGGGTGCAGGCGGTTTTATCGATCAGGAACGAGAACAGCCGGATCAGCGGATACACCGTCGGCCGTCCGCCGACGATTCCCGTCAGTCCCGGTGCCATGCCGGTGGCCGCCTGGGCGATTTCCCGAGAGAACAGCACCAGCGCCTGTTTGAGCGGATGGCGCACGGCGAGTTTGATCACCACCTCGCGGCTGTCACGACGCTGGCCGTGAGGGCCGTATGTGGCTTCGCTGCCGAGCAGTTCGATGTTGACTTCGCTGTAGGGTGGCCAGCCGCGCTGGCTGAACATTTCTGCAGTCTTGTCGATGATTGCCTGACTGACGCGGCGCGCCTTGTCCACCGCATCGATGCCGGCGATCAGGCAACTGGCGGTGCAGCGGAAACCGTCCGGGTAAGTTGCGCTGACCTTGTATTTATCGCTGGGCGGCAGGCCTTTGGCTCCGTGGACGTGCACGGCGTTTTTGCCCTGTTGCTGCAGTTTCACTTGAGTGAAATCGCAGACTACATCCGGCAACAGATAGGCCTGCGGATCACCGATTTCATAGAGCATCTGCTCGCCAACCGTCAGCGGCGTCACCAACCCGCCGGAGCCTTCGGGTTTGCTCACGATGAACTGGCCGTCGGCACTGACTTCAACGATGGGAAAACCGATGTGTTCGTAGTCCGGCACGTCGCGCCAGTCGGTGAAATTGCCCCCGGTGCATTGCGCGCCGCATTCGATGATGTGCCCGGCGAGCGCGGCCTGGGCCAGTTTGTCGTAGTCGTGCCACGCCCAGCCGAATTCATGCACCAGCGCCGCACTGACCACCGCGCTGTCGACCACGCGCCCGGTGATGACGATGTCGGCACCCAGGCGCAGGGCTTCGACGATGCCCGGTGCGCCGAGGTAGGCGTTGGTCGATACGCACATCGGCGGCAGCGGCGTGCCGTTGAACATTTCGTGGATGCCTTGGGCGGCAAGTTGCTTGAATTGCGGTTGCAGGTCATCGCCGAGCAGCACGGCGATTTTCAGCTTGACCCCGGCCTTGTCGCAGGCGGCTTGCAGGGCGGCGGCACAGGCTTTTGGATTGATCCCGCCGGCATTGCTGATGACGCGGATTTTCTGTTCAGCCAGTTGCGGCAGCAGCGGCGCGAGCACCTCAACGAAGTCCCCGGCGAATCCGGCCTGCGGATCTTTCATACGGGCGCCGGCCATGATCGACAGGGTGATTTCGGCCAGGTAATCGAACACCAGATAATCCAGCTGCCCGCCGGCCACAAGTTGTGCGGCGGCGGTACTGGTGTCACCCCAGAATGCGCTGGCGCATCCGATCCGAACGGTGGTGGGCATTTTTATCTCCGACTCAGGAACCTGCGACAGAAGTGTCTGGAGGCTACCAAGCAAGCGCTTGGTTTGTAAACCACTGAAATATCTTCTGCCCAAGCGCTTGCTTGGTTGCGGCCCGCGGCTTAAATTGCGCGCAACCCTGCGTGTTCAGGGGGCAACAGACTGATCGACTGTAGGAGAGAACGGGTGGACGAGCAAAAAGCCCTGAGGGTCATGCGCGAACTGGTCGACCAAGGCCAGTTGACCGACCCTGACAGCGCCCGCGGCAAACTGCTGCAAGTGGCGGCTCACCTGTTCCGCAACAAGGGTTATGAACGCACCACCGTGCGCGATCTGGCCGGGGCGGTAGGGATCCAGTCCGGGAGCATTTTTCATCACTTCAAAAGCAAGGATGAAATCCTTCGGGCGGTGATGGAAGAAACCATCCGTTACAACACCGCGTTGATGCGCGCTGCGCTGGCCGAAGCCAGCAACGTGCGCGAGCGGGTGCTGGCGCTGATTCGCTGCGAGTTGCAGTCGATCATGGGCGGCAGCGGCGAAGCCATGGCGGTGCTGGTCTATGAATGGCGTTCGCTGTCCGAAGAAGGTCAGGCCCGGGTGCTGGCCCTGCGCGATGTCTATGAAGACCTCTGGTTGCAGGTGCTGGGCGAAGCCAAGGAGGCGGGGTTTATCCGTGGCGATGTATTCATTACCCGACGTTTTCTCACTGGCGCGCTGTCCTGGACCACCACCTGGTTTCGTGCCGGCGGCAGCCTGAGCCTCGATCAGTTGGCCGATGAAGCGCTGATTCTGGTGCTCGAAGAGCGTTAACCCACGTTCCAACAGGTCAGGAAACTGGCTAACTGGGCGAAACCGCCTAGCTTGAATGCATTGATCGGTATTTTTTCGGGGAGTGGGGTGTTTTGAAGTCTTCGCCAATTCGGACGGCCACGGGGCTGGTACTCGTCGCGCTGACGGCATTTTCAGGGTTGCCTGCGCAGGCGGCGCAACTGGTTCGAGTGGGCGCCGCGCACTTTCCGCCTTACACCATCCGCCCGGAAAACGGTGCCGACACCGGTCTGCTGCCGGAATTGGTCGAAGCGCTGAATGCGTTGCAGACGGAGTATCAGTTTGTCCTGGTACCGACCTCGATTCCCCGGCGTTTCGGTGACTTGAAGGAAGGGCGCACCGACATGGCGATTTTCGAAAACCCGGAGTGGGGCTGGAAGGACATTCCACATACCACGGTCGATATGGGTCTGGAAGATGCCGAGATTTTCGTCGCGCAACGCGAAGAGGGTCGGCAGCAGGATTACTTCTCGGACCTCAAGGGCAAGCGGCTGGCGCTGTACAGCGGTTATCACTACGAGTTCGCCAATTTCAACGCCGACCCCAAATTTCTCGCGGATACGTTCAAGGCCACGTTGACCTATTCCCATGACAGCAACCTGTTGATGGTGCTGCGCGGGCGCGCCGACATCGCCTTGGTCACGCGCTCTTACCTGTTCGACTACTTGAAACGCAACGAAAAGGTGGCCGACAAGTTGCTGGTGTCGCAGCGCATCGATCAGGTTTATCACCACTACTCCATTTTGCGCCCGGCCGCGCCGATCACCGGTGAGGCGTTTGGCAAATTGTTGCAGGAGCTGCGGGACAACGGACAGATGCTGAAGATTTTCGAGCCATACAAGATCGCTCTGGTACCGGTACCGCAACACTGATTTCACCCCGCCGGCTAAATTTTCCCGTGCGGCTCACGTCCCATCGTTGAACTGTCGACGATTATCGTGAGCCCGACCCATGTCCAATCTGAATGACCTGACTGCCCTGGCCTTGCCTTCGGGCAGTGAACTGGTAGCCGATGCTACTGAAAGCCGTCTGAGCCTGAGCCTGGACGGGCAACCGCTGGTTCGCTTGCGTCTGAATCGTGACGGCACCGGCTCGATTCAGCTCGATGAGCGTTTTGCCCTGCCGCCCGGCCTGGCGTTGTGGGCGGCCTGTTACTGGTTGTTCGCCCGTGAGCCGGAGCGTCAGCAATTGCTCTGGCAACTGGACCAGCCGCCCACCGAAGCCTTGCTCAGCGGCTTGCTGGTCAGCACCGAAGTGGCCGGCGAATACCGTTGCGAGCGCACCCTGTTCTGGCAATTGCCGCAGCCATGGCTCGGTACATCGCTGAGCGGCAGCTACCCACAACAAATGGTGATCAGCCAGGGCAAGCGCCATCCGCTGCGTCCGGTCAAGCCGCGCGGCGAAGTCTATCGACGTTTCGATGCACGCCTCGGGGCGTGGATTTCCCTGCGCACAGTGGAGATCGAGCAGGATCTGGCGCGGTTCAATCGCTGGCAGAACAGTCCGCGTGTCGCCAGTTTCTGGCAGGAGGAGGGCAGTCTTGAGCAGCATCGCGAATACCTCAGCAAGCTCGACGCCGATCCGCACACGCTGACGTTGATCGGCTGTTTCGACGATCAGCCGTTTGCCTATTTCGAGGCCTACTGGGCCAAGGAAGATCGCATCGCGCCTTTCTACGACGCCGACGATTACGACCGTGGCATTCACATGCTGGTGGGAGAGGAAAATCACCGTGGCCCGCACAAGGTCGCGAGCTGGTTGTCGGCCCTGGTGCACTATCTGTTTCTGGATGATCCGCGTACCCAGCGTGTGGTCGCTGAACCGCGTGCCGATAACGCGAAAATGATCGGCCACATGCAGAATCAGTGCTTCCACTGCGAGAAGGAATTCGACTTTCCGCACAAGCGCGCGGCGTTGATGATTCTGGGGCGTGAGCGGTTTTTTGATCGGTGCAAGCTGGCCTGAGGTTCAGGCCTCAAAGATCTACGTGATCTTGAGGCCGCATTCGCGAGCAGGCTCGCTCCCACACAGGTTCTGCATACACAGGACAAATGTGGGAGCGAGCCTGCTCGCGAATGGGGTTACCACGATTTCGCTGATTAACGACGACCCATCGAAGCCGCATCCCCGCGACTGCCCGACACCTTGCGGCAGTGCACCAGCGCATCGCGAATCATGAAATTGACCAGGGTTGGCGAGACGCCGAGTTCCTTGGCGATGTCCTTTTGCGGCACGCCGTGCAGACGGTACATCTCGAAGGCGTAGCGGGTGCGGCTGGGCAGTTCGGTCAGCGCGTCGGCGATGTGTTCCAGCGTCGAGAAGTTGATATGCGAGGTTTCCGGCGAAGCGCCCTGAATGACCACATTCAACCCTTCCTCTTCCGGGCCTGAGTACTTCTGTTCCAGCGCCTGTTTGCGGTAGTGATCGATGGCGAGGTTGCGCACGATCTGGAACAGATAACTCAATTGCGCCTTGATCGACGACGTGATCGGCGGGGCCGACTGCAAGCGGAAGAACGCATCCTGCACCACATCTTCGGCGCGTGAACGGCAGCCGGTAATGCGCGCTGCAATCTTCACCAGAATCAGTCGATTGTCGACGAAGGCCTGAAGTAGCGGTGAATCGCACCTGCTTGTGGATACTTGTTCCGTCATGGAAATCACCTTGCTGCCAATAGGTTAGTGGGACGCCTGGGGGACGGGGCCGTCCTACACATCGAGCGACAAATTATGTTGAATGATAATGATTGTCAATTGAGAAAGAGAACTAATGCTCCGTAAAGGTGCGAATCGAGAACTGCGACACACCGCCACACCCCAGCCCCCGTTGGCGATCCAGCCTGCCGACTAATTATTTCAAGACGTCATCCGTTCTCATTGGTGAATGGTTCCGGGTACCGAGCCCCGGCCAGACAGCATTCCGATGCCTTGCGCGGTCGGCACAGACCGCGCCCTGCACGCCCTCGATCGGCGTGACGCAGCAACCCGATTCCACTTAGCAAGCCGAATTCAGGCAGGAAACCTCATGACCGACGCGTTCGAACTCCCCAGCACTCTGGTCCAAGCCCTCCAGCGCCGTGCGGCACAGACGCCGGATCGCCTGGCCCTGCGCTTTCTCGCCGAAACCGAGGAGCAGGGCGTGGTGCTCAGTTACCGCGAACTCGATCAGCGCGCGCGCACCATTGCTGCCGCGCTGCAGGCCCAAGCTGAGTTCGGTGATCGCGCGGTGCTGCTGTTTCCAAGTGGCGCAGATTACGTCGCGGCGTTTTTCGGTTGCCTGTACGCCGGGGTGATCGCAGTGCCGGCCTATCCGCCGGAGTCCGCCCGTCGTCATCATCAGGAACGCCTGCTGTCGATCATTGCCGACGCCGAACCGCGTCTGTTGCTGACCAGTGCCGACGTGCGCGATGCCTTGCAGCAAATCGACGGCGCGCCGCCGTTGCTGTGCGTCGATACCCTCGACAACGCCCTGGCCGAGCGCTGGGTCGAACCGGCTCTGCCGCAAGACCACATCGCCTTCCTGCAATACACCTCCGGTTCTACCGCGCTGCCCAAAGGCGTGCAGGTCAGCCATGGCAATCTGGTGGCCAACGAGCTGCTGATTCGCCACGGTTTCGGCATCGACGTGAACCCCGACGACGTGATCGTCAGCTGGCTGCCGCTGTACCACGACATGGGTCTGATCGGCGGATTACTGCAGCCGATTTTCAGCGGCGTGCCGTGCATCCTGATGTCGCCTGCGTACTTCCTCGGTCGCCCGTTGCGCTGGCTCGAAGCGATCAGCCAATACGGCGGCACCATCAGCGGCGGGCCGGATTTCGCCTATCGTTTGTGCAGCGAGCGGGTCAGCGAATCGGCGCTGGAGCGCCTCGACCTGAGCCGCTGGCGCGTGGCCTATTCCGGCTCCGAACCGATCCGTCTCGATACCCTTGAGCGCTTCGCCGAGAAGTTCACCCCGTGCGGCTTCAGCGAAGACAGCTTCATGGCCTCCTATGGTCTGGCCGAGGCGACCCTGTTCGTCGCCGGCACACCACGGGGCACCGGCATTCCTGCGCTGCGCGTCGATGATCAGGCACTGGCGCAAAACCGCGCCGAGCCGGGCGACGGCAGCCCGATCATGAGTTGCGGCATCAGCCAGCCGGAGCACGCGGTGCTGATCGTCGAGCCGGTGACGCTGAATGAACTGGCTGACAACCTCGTCGGTGAAGTCTGGGCCGCCGGGCCGAGCATCGCTCACGGCTACTGGCGCAACCCCGAGGCCAGCGCCAAGACCTTTGTCCAGCACGCCGGTCGCACCTGGCTGCGCACTGGCGATCTGGGCTTCATCCGCGACGGTGAACTGTTCATCACCGGGCGCCTGAAAGACCTGCTGATCGTGCGCGGTCACAACCTCTATCCGCAGGACATCGAGCAAACCGTCGAGCGTGAAGTGGAAGTGGTGCGCAAAGGTCGCGTCGCGGCATTCGCGGTCAATCAGGGCGGTGAAGAAGGCATTGGCATCGCGGCGGAAATCAGCCGCAGCGTGCAGAAAATCCTGCCGCCCGAAGCGCTGATCAAAGCTATTCGCCAAGCGGTGGCCGAGGCCTATCAAGAGGCGCCGAGCGTGGTGGTGCTGCTCAACCCGGGCGCGCTGCCGAAGACGTCCAGCGGCAAGCTGCAACGCTCGGCGTGCCGCAATCGTCTGGCCGATGGCAGCCTCGACAGCTACGCGGTGTTCCCCTCCGCCGAGCTGCAAAGTACCGAGTCGACCCTGGCAGCTTCCGAGCTGGAAGCGCTGATTGGCAAGATCTGGGCCGAGCAACTCAACCTCAAACAGATCAACGCCGACGATCATTTCTTCCTGCTCGGCGGCAACTCGATTGCGGCAACTCAGGTGATCGCCAAGGTGCGCGAAGAACTGGGCCTGGAGCTGAACCTGCGCCTGCTGTTTGAAGCGCCGACCCTGTCCGCATTCGCCGCTGCGGTCGCGCAACAGCAACAGGACGGCGGCAGCGCCCAAGGCGCAATCACTGCGTTGTCGCGCACGCAAGCACTGCCGCAATCGCTGGCGCAAAACCGACTGTGGATCACCTGGCAACTCGACCCGCACAGCAGCGCCTACAACATCCCCGGCGCCCTGCGTCTGCGCGGCGAGCTGGACGAAGACGCGTTGCGCGCCAGCTTCCAGCAACTGATCGAGCGCCACGAATCGCTGCGCACGCGCTTCTTCGAGCGTGACGGTGTGGCGCTGCAACAAGTCGACGCCGCACCTGAATTCAACCTGCAACTGATCGACATCAGCGACCTGCCGGCGCACGAACGTGAAGCCCGCGCGCAACAGATCCGCGAGAACGAGGCGCGCACTCAATTCGATCTGGAAAAAGGCCCGCTGCTGTGGGTGACACTCGTACGCCTCGACGATGAAGATCATCAGCTTCTGGTGACCCTGCATCACATCATCGCCGACGGCTGGTCGCTGAACGTGATGATCGACGAATTCTCGCGCCTGTACGCTGCCGCATCCCAAGGCCAACGCGCCGAACTCGCGCCGCTGCCCACCCAATACGCCGACTACGGCAGTTGGCAGCGCCAATGGCTGACGCAAGGCGAGGGCGAGCGGCAACTGGCCTACTGGAAAACCCAGCTGGGCGACGAACATCCGGTGCTGGAACTGGCCACCGACCATCCGCGCTCGGCCAAGCAATTGCACAGAGCCGCGCGCCACAGCGTGCGCCTCGGCGTCAGCCTCAGCGACGCGATCAAGCAGACCGCGCAGGCGCATCAATCGACGCCGTTCATGCTGTTGCTCTCGGCGTTCCAGAGCCTGCTGCACCGCTACAGCGGTCAGCGCGATATCCTCATCGGCATCCCCAACGCCAACCGTCCGCGCCTCGAAACCCAGGGTCTGATCGGCTTCTTCATCAACACTCAGGTGCTGCGTGCCGAGGTTGATTCGCGGCTGTCGTTTGTCGAGTTGCTGGCGCAGACCCGCGAGGCTGCACTGGGTGCGCAGGCACATCAGGATCTGCCGTTCGAACAACTGCTCGCAGCGTTCCCGCAGGCTCGCGAACAAGGTCTGTTCCAGGTCATGTTCAACCACCAGCAACGCGACTTGAGTGCGCTCAAACGCCTGCCGGGCCTGCTCGCCGAAGAGTTGCCGTGGCACAGCCGCGAGGCCAAGTTCGACCTGCAACTGCACAGTGAAGAGGATCGCAACGGGCGACTGACCTTGTCCTTCGACTACGCCGATGAACTGTTCGACGCGGCGACCATCGAGCGTCTGGCCGAACACTTCAGCAACCTGCTGCGCGCCGTCTGCGAACAACCGCAGCAAGCGATCGGCGACCTGCCATTGCTGACTCCGTGTGAGCACGAGCAGCAACAGGCATGGAGCGTCGCCCCGTGCACCCCGGCGCAGCAATGGCTGCCGGAGCTGCTCAACGAACAGGCGCGGCGGACCCCGGAACGCACCGCGCTGGTGTGGGACGGAGGTAGCCTCGACTTCGCCGAATTGCACGCCCAGGCCAACCGCCTAGCGCACTATCTGCGCGACAAAGGTGTCGGCCCGGATGTGTGCGTGGCGATTGCCGCCGAGCGTTCGTCGCAACTGCTGATCGGCCTGCTGGCGATTATCAAGGCCGGTGGCGCTTATGTGCCGCTGGATCCGGATTATCCGGCCGAGCGCTTGGCTTACATGCTCAGCGACAGCGGCGTCGAACTGCTACTGACCCAGACCGCATTGCTCGATCGCTTGCCGGCCAGTGACGGCGTCAGCGTGATCGCCATGGACGCGTTGCACCTGGAAAACTGGCCGAGCCAGGCACCGGGTCTGCACCTGCACGGCGACAATCTCGCCTACGTGATTTACACCTCCGGCTCCACTGGTCAACCGAAAGGCGTCGGCAACACCCATGCCGCGTTGGCCGAACGGCTGCAGTGGATGCAGAACAGCTATCGCCTGAATGACAGCGACGTGCTGATGCAAAAGGCGCCGATCAGTTTCGACGTATCGGTGTGGGAATGCTTCTGGCCGCTGATCACTGGCGCGCGTCTGCTGATCGCCGGCCCCGGCGAACACCGTGATCCGCATCGCATCGCGCAACTCGTGCAGGAATACGGTGTGACCACGCTGCACTTTGTGCCGCCGCTGCTCGCGCTGTTCATCGACGAACCGCTGAGCGCCGAATGCACCAGCCTGCGCCGGTTATTCTCCGGCGGTGAAGCGCTGCCGGCGGAACTGCGCAACCGCGTGCTGGCGCAGCTGCCGGCGGTGCAACTGCACAACCGTTACGGCCCGACCGAAACCGCGATCAACGTCACCCACTGGCACTGCACCACGGCCGACGGCGAGCGTTCGCCAATTGGCCGGCCGCTGGGCAATGTGATCTGCCGCGTGCTCGACGCCGATCTCAATCCCGTGCCGGCCGGTGTGCCGGGTGAACTGTGCATCAGCGGCATCGGTCTGGCCCGGGGTTACCTCGGTCGCCCGGCGCTGACGGCCGAGCGCTTTGTAGTCGACCCGTTGGGCGAGCAGGGCGCACGTTTGTACCGCACCGGTGACCGTGCACGCTGGACCTCGGACGGCGTGATCGAATACCTCGGGCGTCTCGATCAGCAGGTCAAACTGCGTGGTTTCCGCGTTGAACCGGAAGAAATCGAAGCGCGGCTGCTGGCGCAAAACGGCGTCGCCCAGGCCGTGGTGCTGGTACGGGAAACCGCAGCCGGTGCGCAATTGATCGGCTACTTCACCGCTGTCGATGCGAGCGAAGATCAGCACGTGCAGATCGCCCGCCTGAAAACCGCACTGGCCTCCGAGCTGCCGGAATACATGGTCCCGGCGCAACTGATGCGCCTAGACGCAATGCCCCTCAGCCCAAGCGGCAAGCTCGACCGTCGCGCCTTGCCGGAGCCACAGTGGCAAGTGCGTGAGCACGTCGAACCGGCCACCGAACTGGAACAACAGATCGCCGCGATCTGGCGCGAAGTGCTGGGACTGCCACGGATTGGTCTGCGCGATGACTTCTTCGCCCTCGGCGGGCACTCGTTGCTGGCCACACAAATCATCTCGCGCAGCCGTCAGGCCTGTGACGTCGAACTGCCGTTGCGCGCCTTGTTCGAGCACAGTGAACTCGGCGATTTTGCCGAACAGATCCGCCTGATCCAGGCCAGCGGCCAGACCAACCAACAGCCGCCGATTGCCAAAGTCGATCGCCGCCAAGCGGTGCCGTTGTCGTACTCGCAACAGCGCATGTGGTTCCTCTGGCAGATGGAGCCGGACAGCCCGGCGTACAACGTCGGCGGCATGGCGCGCCTGCGCGGCGTGTTGCACGTCGAGCATTTCGAGGCAGCCTTGCAGGCGTTGATCCTGCGCCACGAAACCTTGCGTACCACATTCCCGAGCGTCGATGGCGTGGCCCGTCAGCAGGTGCATGCCGAGACCGGCGTGCGCATGGGCTGGAAGGATTTCTCGAAACTGCCGGCAGACCAGCGTGAACAGCAGGTCCAGCAACTGGCCGATGACGAAGCGCATCTGCCGTTCGATCTGGAAAGCGGCCCGCTGCTGCGCGCCTGTCTGGTGAAGACCGCCGAGCACGAGCATTACTTCGTGCTGACATTGCACCACATCGTCACTGAAGGCTGGGCGATGGATATTTTTGCCCGCGAACTCAGCGCGCTGTACGAAGCGTTCGTCGATGACCGCGATTCGCCGCTGGAACCGCTACCGGTGCAGTACCTCGATTACAGCGTCTGGCAACGGCAGTGGCTGGAGTCCGGTGAGCGTCAGCGCCAGCTCGACTACTGGACTGCGCAACTGGGTCGCGAACATCCGTTGCTGGAACTGCCCGGCGATCGTCCGCGTCCGCCGGTGCAAAGCCATCAGGGTGAATTGTTCCGTTTTGATCTGAGTGACGATCTCGCCGCCCGCGTCCGTGCGTTCAATGCGCAAAACGGTCTGACCCTGTTCATGACCATGACCGCTGCGCTCGCCACCTTGCTCTACCGCTACAGCGGCCAGACCGACCTGCGCATCGGCGCGCCGGTGGCCAACCGGATTCGTCCGGAAAGCGAAGGGCTGATCGGCGCATTCCTCAATACCCAGGTGCTGCGTTGCCAGCTCGACGGGCAGATGTCGGTCGGCGAACTGTTCGAGCAAGTGCGCCACACCGTTATCGAAGGCCAGTCGCATCAGGACCTGCCGTTCGATCATCTGGTCGAAGCGCTGCAACCGCCGCGCAGTGCGGCGTACAACCCGTTGTTCCAGGTGATGTGCAACGTGCAGCGCTGGGAATTCCAGCAGAGCCGCATGCTCGCCGGGATGACCGTCGAGTACCTGGCCAACGATGCGCGAGCGACCAAGTTCGACCTCAACTTGGAAGTCACCGACCTCGACCATCGCCTCGGTTGCTGCCTGACCTACAGCACCGATCTGTTCGACGAACCGACCATTGCACGCATGGCCCAGCATTGGCGGAACCTGCTGGAAGCATTGATCGCCGATCCGCAACAGCGCTTGAGCCAGTTGCCGCTGCTCGACCCGACTGAACAACAGCAATTGCTCGACAGCCTCGGCGTTGAACCGGGCGAACGTCGTCTCGATCAGTGCATCCATCATCTGTTCGCCGAGCAGGCGCTGGCGCGCAAAGATGCCCCGGCCCTGACTTTCGCCGGACAGACTTTGAGCTACGCCGAACTCGATGCCCGCGCCAATCGCCTGGCCTGGGCCCTGCGTGAGCGTGGGGTCGGCCCGCAAGTGCGGGTCGGTCTGGCGCTGGAGCGTTCGCTGGAAATGGTCGTCGGCCTGCTGGCGATCCTCAAGGCCGGCGGCGCTTATGTGCCGCTGGACCCGGAATATCCGCTCGATCGCCTGCACTACATGATCGAAGACAGCCGCATCGGTCTGCTGCTCAGCGACCGCGCGATGTTCAAAGCGCTTGGCGATCTGCCGTCGAACGTGGCGCGCTGGTGCCTGGAAGACGACAGCGCGGCGCTGGCGGATTACCCGGCCACTGAGCTGCCCTTTATCAGCCTGCCGCAGCATCAGGCCTATCTGATTTACACCTCGGGCTCGACCGGCAAGCCGAAAGGCGTGGTGGTGTCCCACGGTGAAATCGCCATGCATTGCCAGGCGGTGATCGAGCGTTTCGGCATGCGTCCGGACGACTGCGAACTGCACTTCTATTCGATCAACTTCGACGCCGCCACCGAGCGTCTGCTGGTGCCGTTGCTCAGCGGCGCGCAAGTGGTGCTGCGAGCGCAAGGGCAGTGGGATGCGGAAGAAATCTGCGGGTTGATCCGCACCCATCGGATCAATGTGCTCGGCTTCACCCCGAGCTACGGCAGCCAGCTGGCGCAGTTCCTCGCCACGCAAAATCAGGTTCTGCCGGTGCGGATGATCATCACCGGCGGCGAAGCGCTGACTGGCGAGCACCTGCAACGGATTCGCGCCGCGTTCAAACCGAGCCTGTTCTTCAACGCCTATGGCCCGACTGAAACCGTGGTCATGCCACTCGCCAGTCTGGCGCCAGATGTCTTGGAAGAGGGCGCCGGCAGCGTGCCGATCGGCAGCGTGATCGGTGACCGCGTGGCGTACATTCTCGACGCCGATCTGGCGTTGGTCCCGCAAGGCGCGACCGGTGAGTTGTTCGTCGGCGGCGCCGGTCTGGCGCAGGGCTATCACGACCGTCCGGGCATCAGCGCCGAGCGTTTCTTGGCGGACCCGTTTGCCGCCGATGGCGGACGCATGTACCGCACCGGCGATCTGGTACGCCAGCGTGCCGATGGTCTGGTGGAATACCTGGGCCGGATCGACCATCAGGTGAAAATCCGTGGTTTCCGCATCGAGCTGGGCGAGATCGAAACCCGTCTGCTCGATCACGCTTCGATCCGCGAAGCGGTGGTGCTGGCGCTGGATGCGCCGAGCGGCAAGCAACTGGTGGGCTACCTGGTCAGCGACGTCGCCGAGCAAGGCGAAGCGCAACAGGCCGAACTGCGTGAAGCACTGAAGTCGCACCTCAAGGCACAACTGCCGGATTACATGGTGCCGACGCACCTGATCCTGCTGGCGAGCATGCCGCTGACCGCCAACGGCAAACTCGACCGCCGCGCCTTGCCGGCACCGGATCCCGAGCTGAACCGTCAGCACTATGTCGCCCCGAGCAATGAGCTGGAGCAGACCCTGGCACAGATCTGGTGCGAGGTGCTTAACGTCGAGCAGGTCGGGCTCAACGACAACTTCTTCGAACTCGGCGGCGACTCGATTCTGTCGATTCAAGTGGTCAGTCGTGCGCGGCAGCAGGGCATTCATTTCAGCCCGCGGGATCTGTTCCAGCATCAGACCGTGCAGACCCTCGCCGCCGTGGCCAGCCGCAGCGAGCAAGTCACTGCCGAGCAGGGACTGGTGGTCGGTGAGTCGGCCATGACGCCGATCCAGCACTGGTTCTTCGACACTGAAATCCCTGAGCGTCAACACTGGAACCAGGCGCTGCTGCTGGAGCCGAGCGTGGCGCTGGAACCGCATCGTCTGGAGCAGGCGCTGCTGGCAGTGATCGAACAGCACGACGCCCTGCGTCTGCGCTTCACTCAGGCCAACGATCAATGGCAGGCAACGCATCAACCGGTGTCCGACGCCGAGGTGTTGTGGCAGGTGCGGGTGGCGGCGATGGACCAGTGCGCAGCACTGTTCGCCGATGCCCAGCGCAGTCTCGATCTGCAGAACGGCCCGCTGCTGCGCGCCTTGCTGGTCGATGGTCCCGAAGGGCAGCAACGCCTGTTTATTGCGATCCATCACCTGGTGGTCGACGGTGTGTCGTGGCGCGTATTGCTCGACGACCTGCAAACCGTGTATCGCCAGCTCGAGGCCGAGCAGTCGGTAAAACTGCCGGCGAAAACCAGTGCCTTCAAGGACTGGGCGGCACGTTTGCAGGCCTACGCCGGCAGCGAATCACTGCGTGAAGAACTGAACTGGTGGCAAACCCAACTGGCCGGATCGAACGCCGATCTGCCGTGCGAAAACCCGCAGGGCGGACAGCAGAATCGTCACGCGCAAACCGTCAGCGTGCGCCTGGATGCCGAGCGTACCCAACAACTGCTGCAACAGGCACCGCGCGCCTACCGCACGCAGGTCAACGATCTGCTGCTGACCGCGCTGGCCCGTGTGCTGTGCCGCTGGAGCGGGCAGCCGTCGGCGTTGATTCAACTGGAAGGCCACGGCCGCGAAACCCTGTTCGACGAGATCGACCTGACCCGCACCGTCGGCTGGTTCACCAGCGCCTATCCATTACGCCTGACCCCGCACAACATCGAAGAGGCCGCCGGGCAGGGCGCTTCGATCAAGGCGATCAAGGAACAACTGCGCGCGGTGCCGCACAAAGGCCTCGGTTATGGCGTGTTGCGTTATCTGGCCGATGACCTCAGTCAGCGCAGCATGGCGGCGTTGCCGAATGCTCCGGTGACCTTCAACTACCTCGGCCAGTTCGACCAGAGTTTCGCCAGCGATGCGCTGTTCCGTCCACTGGATGAATCGGTCGGTGCGGCCCACGATCCGCAGGCGCCGTTGCCCAACGAGTTGAGCATCGACAGTCAGGTGTACGGCGGCGAACTGCTGCTGCGCTGGACTTTCAGTGCCGAGCGCTACGAGGCGCAAACCATCAACGATCTGGCCGACGCTTACCTCGGCGAGCTGCAAAGCCTGATCGAACATTGCCTGCAAGACACGGCCGGTGGCCTGACGCCGTCGGACTTCCCGCTGGCGAAACTGACCCAGGCGCAACTCGATGCACTGCCGGTGCCGGCGGCGCAGATCGAAGATGTCTACCCGCTGACACCGATGCAGGAAGGCATGTTGCTGCACACCTTGCTCGAACCGGGCACCGGTCTGTACTACATGCAGGATCGCTACCGTATCAACAGCGAGCTCGATCCCGAGCGTTTCGCCCAGGCCTGGCAAGCGGTGGTCGCCCGTCATGAAGCGCTGCGTGCATCGTTCTGCTGGAACGTCGGCGAAGACATGCTGCAAGTGATCCACACCCCGGGTCGTACGCCGATCGAGTACCTGGACTGGAGCGCCATCGCCGAGGACGAGCAAGAACCGAAGCTGCAAGCGCTGCTGAAAAGCGAGCGTGAGGCCGGGTTCGATCTGCTCAATCAGGCACCGTTCCACCTGCGCCTGATCAAGGTCGGCGCGGCGCGTTACTGGTTCATGATGAGTAACCACCACATCCTGATCGATGCCTGGTGCCGTTCGCTGCTGATGAACGATTTCTTCGAGATCTACACCGCCCTCGGTGAAGGTCGCGAAGCACAGTTGTCGGTGCCGCCGCGTTACCGCGACTACATCGGCTGGCTGCAACGCCAGAGCCTGGCCGAGGCACGTCAGTGGTGGCAGCAGAACCTGCAAGGTTTTGAACGCACCACGCCGATCCCGAGCGACCGACCGTTCCTGCGCGAACACGCCGGCGAAAGCGGCGGCATGATCGTCGGTGACCGCTATACCCGTCTCAACGTTGAGGATGGCGCCCGTCTGCGTGAGCTGGCCCAGGCCCATCAACTGACCATCAACACCTTCGCTCAAGCGGCATGGGCTCTGGTATTGCGCCGCCTGAGCGGTGATCGCGACGTGCTGTTCGGCGTCACCGTGGCCGGGCGCCCGGTGGAAATGCCGGAGATGCAACGCACCGTCGGCCTGTTCATCAACAGCATTGCGCTGCGGGTGCAGATACCGGCGGACGATCACCGTGCCAGTGTGCGCCAGTGGTTGAGCGCTCTGCTCGACAGCAACATGCAGCTGCGCGAGTACGAATACCTGCCGCTGGTGAACATCCAGGAGCAGAGCGAATTGCCGAAAGGCCAACCGCTGTTCGACAGTCTGTTCGTGTTCGAGAACGCGCCGGTGGAAGTCTCGGTGCTGGACCGTGCACAGAGCCTCAACGCGACATCGGACTCCGGTCGTACCCACACCAACTTCCCGCTGACGGCGGTGTGCTACCCGGGCGATGACCTCGGCCTGCATCTGTCCTATGACCAGCGCTACTTCGACGAATCGACCATCGAGCGCATGCTCGGTGAGTTCAAGCGCCTGCTGCTGGCATTGGTCGATGGCTTCCACGGTGACATGGCTGATTTGCCGCTGCTGGGGGCCGAGGAGCAGGACTTCCTGCTGCACGGCTGCAACCAGAGCGCGCACGATTATCCGCTGGAGCAGAGCTACGTGGCGCTGTTCGAAGCGCAGGTCGCGGCGCATCCGCAGCGCATCGCCGCCACTTGCCTTGATCAGCAACTGAGCTATGCCGAGCTCAACCTCAACGCCAACCGCCTCGGCCAAGCACTGGTCGCCGCCGGGGTGCAGTTGGATCAACCGGTAGCGTTGCTGGCCGAACGTAATCTGGATCTTTTGGGGATGATCATCGGCAGCTTCAAGGCCGGTGCCGGTTACCTGCCGCTGGATCCGGGCCTGCCGAGCCAGCGTCTGCAGCGGATCATCGAGCTGAGCCGCACGCCAGTGCTGGTGTGCAGCGAAGCCTGCCGCCAACAGGCGCAGACTTTGCTCGATGAGTTCAGCTGCGCCAACCGTCCACGGCTGTTGGTCTGGGAAGAAGTGCAGGCGCTGGCGACATCGCTGCACAACCCGGGAATCTACAGTGGCCCAGACAACCTGGCCTACGTGATCTACACCTCGGGTTCGACCGGGTTGCCGAAAGGCGTGATGGTCGAGCAGCGCGGCATGCTCAACAACCAGTTGAGCAAGGTGCCGTACCTGCAACTGACGGACGCCGACGTGATCGCGCAGACCGCTTCGCAAAGCTTCGATATTTCGGTCTGGCAGTTCCTCGCCGCGCCGCTGTTCGGGGCGCGGGTGGACATCGTGCCGAACAGCATCGCCCACGATCCGCAGGGTCTGCTGGTGCATGTGCAGGCGCAGGGCATCACCGTGTTGGAGAGTGTGCCGTCGCTGATTCAGGGCATGCTCGCTTCCGATCGCCTGAGCCTCGACGGCCTGCGCTGGATGCTGCCGACCGGTGAAGCCATGCCGCCGGAACTGGCGCACCAGTGGCTGCTGCGTTATCCGCAGATCGGTCTGGTCAACGCTTACGGCCCGGCGGAATGCTCGGATGACGTGGCGTTCTTCCGTGTGGACATGGCTTCGACTCGCGGCAGCTATTTGCCGATCGGTACGCCGACCGACAACAACTTGCTGTATCTGGTCGATGGCGCGCTGGAACTGGTGCCGCTGGGCGCGGTGGGCGAGTTGTGCGTGGCCGGGACCGGCGTCGGTCGCGGTTACGTCAGCGATCCGCTGCGCACCGCGCCGGTATTCGTGCCGAACCCGTTCGGCGCGCCGGGCGAGCGTCTGTATCGCACCGGTGACCTCGCGCGGCGGCGCAGCGACGGGGTGCTGGAGTACGTTGGCCGGGTCGACCATCAGGTGAAGATTCGCGGTTACCGGATTGAGCTGGGTGAAATCGAAGCGCGTCTGCACGAACAACCGGAAGTCCGCGATGCGGCGGTCGGCGTGCAGGAAGGCGTGAATGGCAAGCACCTGGTCGGCTATCTGGTCGCGGCGGATTCGGCGCTCAACCCGAGCGAACGTCTGGAGCGGATCAAGCAACGCCTGCGCAGCGAACTGCCGGAATACATGGTGCCGCTGCACTGGTTGTGGCTCGATCAGCTGCCGCACAACGCCAACGGCAAACTCGACCGCAAGGCCTTGCCGGCGCTGGAGATCGGCCAGTTGCAGAGCGAGGATTACCTGGCCCCGCGCAACGAACTGGAGCAGACCCTGGCCGACATCTGGGCCGAAGTGCTCAAGGTCGACAAGGTCGGCGTGCGCGACAACTTCTTCGAACTGGGCGGACATTCATTGCTGGCCACGCAGATCGCTTCGCGGGTGCAGAAAACCCTGCAACGCGATGTGCCGCTGCGGGCAATGTTCGAGTGCAGCACGGTGCAGGAACTGGCCGAGTACATCGAAGGCCTGGCGGCGAGTGACATGACCGAGGATAAAGTGGATCGCTTGAATGATCTGATGGCGGAGCTGGAGGGCTTGTAATCTTCGGCGTCTGTACCGGCCCCTTCGCGAGCAGGCTCGCTCCTACATTGGGTATGCGTTCCCTTGTAGGAGTGAGCCTGCTCGCGATTGGGGGCGGCACATTTTTCAGACATTTACACGGTTGACGATCATGAACCGGCAGCTCAGTCTGCCGGTTCTCTTTTTTGTCTCGGGGGTGGTCGATGCCTTTCTTCACGGTTGACGGACAAGCGCTGCACTACATTGATCAAGGCACCGGCCCGGCCGTGTTGCTGGCGGGCAGTTATCTGTGGGACACGGCCATGTGGGCGCCGCAGATCGCTGCGCTGTCGCCGCACTACCGGGTGATTGCGCTGGACCTGTGGGGCCACGGCGAATCCGGGCGCTTGCCGCAAGGCACCACCTCGCTGGATGACATCGCGCGGCAGGTCGAGGCCTTGCTCGACCACCTGCAGATCGAGCAGATAACGCTGGCGGGGCTGTCAGTCGGCGGCATGTGGGGCGTGCGTCTGGCGTTGTCGGCACCGCAGCGGATCAACGGTCTGGTACTGCTCGACACCTACGTCGGCGTCGAGCCTGAGCCAACCCGTCAGTACTATTTCTCGCTGTTCAAGCAAATCGAGGAAAGCGGCGAGATTGCGCCTCAGTTGCTCGACATCGTGGTGCCGATCTTCTTCCGCCCGGGCATCGATCCGCAGTCGGCGCTGTATCAGGACTTCCGCGCCAAACTGGCGGCCTACACCGCGGATCGCCTGCGCGAAAGCATCGTGCCGATGGGGCGTATCACCTTCAGTCGTGATGATCTGTTGCCGCGCCTGGGCGAACTGAATGCCGCGACCACCCTGGTGCTGTGCGGCGATCAGGACAAACCGCGACCGCCGTCGGAGGCACAGGAAATGGCTGAATTGATCGGTTGCCCGTGGGTGCTGGTGCCGGAGGCGGGGCATATTTCCAGCCTGGAGAATCCGCAGTTTGTGAGCGAGGTGTTGTTTACTTTTTTGGCTGAGCGCAACCGCTAAACCGTGTCATCGTTCTTTTCGCGAGCAAGCCCGCTCCCACAGTGACCGCGGTGATCCCTGTGGGAGCGGGCTTGCTCGCGAAGAGGCCCGATCAGGCAATAAAGAAGCCGGACTCACTTTGGCCCGAGAATTTTCGCCAGTTTCTCCGGCGAAGGCGCGCCTTGCTGCTGTTGCAGCTCACCCTTGTCATCCATGTAGAAAATCGCCGGCGTCGCCTGCAGTTCCAGGTCTTCCATCAACTGCATGTTGGCGGCCAGTTTGGTCTGCACCGCTTTTGGAATGTCTTTCAACGGCTTCAGGGTGCTGGCCTTGCCGGCCTTTTCGTGATCTTCCAGGGCCTTGGCCGGATCTTTCGCCGCCAGCAGCGCGGCGGATTTCGCCGGGCTGTCTTCGCGGATGATCCCGACCATGATGTGCCGCAGCTGCACCTTGCCGGCCTTGACCCATGGTCGCGCCTGTTCCCAGAACATGTTGCAGTACGGACAGTTGGGATCGCTGAACAGGTACACGGTGCGCGGCGCGTCCTTGTTGCCGTCCTGAATCCAGTTGCTGGCTTCGAACTTGCCCCAGATTTCCTTGGCCATCGGCGCATAGACCAGTTTCTGCAACGGCTCGCTGCTCAGATCCTTGCCGTCGGCGTCGTACAGATTGCCGAGCAGCACGTGTTTCCCGTCCGGCGTCAGGTACAACGCCATGCCACGGTTCTGGTACTGCGCCGCATAACCACGCAAGCCGTCCGGGGCGTCGAACTGGCCGACGATTTTTGCGCCCTTGGCTTCGATCTGCTTGATCGCGGCGGGCAATTCTTCGGCGGCCTGCACCGACGGCAGGTGCAGCAGGGCAGTGCCCAGAGTCAGCGTCAGCAGGTGGCGGAGGCGGGGCATGGCAGTTTCCTTGCAGAGGTGGCCGGTGCGGCGGTTGGATTCGGGATGTCGAAATTTTCCAGGGCGCGGGCCAGGCTGGCGTTCGACAGTTCGCCCAGATGACTGCTCAGCAAGCGACCGTCAGGGCTATAGAACAGCGTAGTCGGCAACGCCATGGAGCCCACGGCCTGACCCAGTCGACCGCTGCGGTCGAACAGCACGTTGTTCAGGCTCAGGCCCTGGGTTTCCAGGAAGGTGGCAACGCTTTGCATGCTTTCGGCCTGATTGACGAACAGAAAGGTCAGGTCCGGGCGTTGTTGTTGAGCGTTTTCCAGCACCGGCATCTCGCGCCGGCACGGTGGGCACCAGGTTGCCCAGAGGTTGATCACCAATGGTCCGCCCTGATAGTCGCTGAGCTGGATGGTCTCCCCGGCGGCGTTGCGCAGGGTGATTTCCGGCAGGCGCGTGCCTTGTTCGTAGATGTTCAGTGACAGGGTCGCCAACAACCAGAACAGCACGCCGCTGGCCACGCCAAACCCCAATGGCCGACGCAGGCCCGGGCGACGCCAGCCGCGATAGAGAGCGGCGAGCAGCAGCACGATCACCCCCGGCCAGGCGAGGAATCCACCATCGCGCAGGTCGATGATCTGCCACGGATCGTTGCGATAGTGGCCCCAGTACAGGGCGACAAACGCCACGCGCGCCGCGAGCATGCCCAGCAGAAACAGGCTGAACAGCGCCGACTCGGGGTTATCGCCGCCACGCTTGGCCACCCGCCAGCCGACAAAGGTCGCCAGCGCCAGGGCACTGATCAGCAGCAGGTGGTTAAGCGCGATGGCAAAGGTGCCGAGGGTGAACGTCAGCATTTAATTGGCGTCTCGGGTGGTGGTCCAGCGTTGCAGGAACGTCTCGGCATCCACCTCACCGGTGATGCGCTGGCTGCGTCGTTCTTCGCCGTCGGTGCCGATCCAGACAAAACTTGGTGGCCCCGGGACTTTGTAGCGGCCGAGCAGCTCGCGGCTGGCGGCATTATCGGCAGTGACGTCGAGGCGCAGCAGGCGCACATCGCTGAGTGCCTGCATGACCTTGTCCTTGCCGAACACCTGTTTTTCCATGACTTTGCACGACACGCACCAGTCGGCGTAGTAATCGAGCAGCACCCACTGGCCCTGGGCTTTGGCGCTATCCAGTTCTCGCTGTAGGGCGGCCGGATCCTTGATCGTGGTGAACGCGTCATGCCCGCTCGGCGTGGTGCTGACGGTCCGCCCGGCGCTGTACACCTGCAACGGTTGATACGGGTCGTCACTGCCACCAGCAGCGCCGATCAGCAACAGGCTGCCCCACAGACCGAGCAGCAACGAACTGGCGCCGAACACTTGGGCAACCCGGCCGAAGCCGTCCGATTGCTTCCAGGCACAGAACGCGGCGATCAGCAGCAGCGCGCCGCACAGGCCCAGCCACAGCGACGAGTCCAGTACCGGGCGCAGCATCAGCAACGCGGTCGCGAGGAACAGGAAACCGAAGATGCCCTTGAGCAGGTTCATCCACGCGCCAGGCTTTGGCAGGAAGCGATTGCCGACGGTCACCAACAGCAACAGCGGCACCCCGATACCGATGCCCAACGCGAACAGAATCAAGCCACCGTGCAGCGCATTGCCGCTCTGCGCGATGTACAGCAAAGCCCCGGCCAGTGGTGCGGTCATGCACGGACCGACCAGCAGACCGGACAACGCGCCGAGCACCCCGGCGCCAATCAGGCTGCCGCCGCTGCGACTGCGCGAAGCGTGTTCGAGGCGGTCACGCAGGGCCACCGGCAATTGCAATTCGAAGAAGCCAAACATCGGTAGCGCCAGCACCACGAACACTGCTGCAAATGCACCGAGCAGCCATGGATTTTGCAGCCACGCCTGCAGGTTGGCGCCGAGCAGCGCAGCGATCACCCCCATCGCTGCATACACCAGCGCCATGCAGATCACATAGCTGCTGGCCAGGGCGAAACCACGGCGTGGGGTTGCACCGCTGCCGACAATCATGCCCGCCAAAATCGGCAGCATCGGCAACGAACACGGGGTAAACGCCAGCAACAGACCGAGGCCGAAGAACACCAGCAGGCTCCAGCCCAGCGCCCGTTGTTGCAGGCTGCTGGCCAGGGCCTGATCCGGTGCTTCAGTGCTGGTCGTTGGCGTCGCTTCGCCACCCAGATCGATGACCCGGGTCTGCGGCGGATAACACAGGCCGGCATCGGCGCAGCCCTGGTAACTGACCTTGATCTGACCGCTGGCCGAGGCCGGGACTTTCACCTCCAGCCCTTGGCGATACACCGGTTGTTCACCGAAGAACTCGTCACTGTGCGACTCGCCCTCGGGCAGCACAGGCTGCTGCTCGGCCGTCAAACCGTCGAATTTCAGGCGTTTCTGGTACAGGTAATAGCCGTCGGTGATTTGCCAGAACAGCTGGGTTTCCCCGGACTCAAGGCGTTCGGAGGTGAGCACGAAGGCTTTGTCGACCGGCAGAAACTCCGGTTTGGTCTCGAATGGGTTGTTTCCCGCCTGGGCCAGGCCGGAGATCAGCAGTACAAACAAAAGAAAAAAATGACGCATGGAGGAGCCTTGTCCCTGTGCAAGTGTGGGCACAATGGTGGATGGCGATTAACCGATGATTAACCGTCACGCCCTTGTCGCTGTGGCGTTGGGCGCCATAATGTCAGCTTAATCGGCCAACGGCCTAATCGGCTTTTTTCTACGGGACGGATCATGCACGTACTGGTTTGCGAAGACGATGAACTGATCGCCAGCGGTATCGTTGCCGGTCTCACGGCGCAGGGCCTGACGGTCGAGCACGTCAACACCGCCTCGAAAGCACGGGCGATGCTCAAAGTTGCCGAATTCGACGTGATGGTGCTCGATCTCGGCTTGCCCGACGAAGATGGCCTCAAGTTGCTGCAACAACTGCGTCAGCAGGGCCTGGAAATTCCGGTGCTGATCCTGACCGCACGCGACTCGGTGACCGACCGCGTGGATGGCTTGCAGGCCGGGGCTGACGATTACCTGCTCAAACCCTTCGATCTGCGTGAATTGTTCGCGCGCCTGCAAACCCTGCTGCGCCGGGTCGCCGGGCGCAGCGTCAACCTGATCGAACACGGCGCACTGACCTACGATCCAAGCAGCCGCGAAACCATGTTGGCCGGGCAACCGGTGGACTTGTCGCGCCGCGAGCAATCGCTATTGCAGGCGCTGCTGCACAACCGTGGCCGAGTGCTGTCCACCGAGCAGTTGAAGGACAGCGTCTACGGCTTCAATGACGAATTGGAGAGCAACGCGCTGAACGTGCATATCCATCACCTGCGCAGCAAACTCGGCAAGGGCATCGTCGAAACCGTGCGCGGTCTGGGTTATCGCCTCGGGCCGGCCGATGGTGGAGAACAACAGAAGTGATGAGTCTGCGTCTGCGCCTGAGTCTGACCCTCGGCGCCGCCTTCGCCCTGATCTGGGCACTGGCTGCGGCCTGGATGCTCAGCGACTTGCGCAATCAGATGATGTTTTCCCTCGACCAGCGGCTGGTAGCCTCGGCGCGCATGGTCGCCGGGCTGCTGGAGCAATTGCCGGCGCTGCCGAGCAAGGGCGAGGGCACCCATTTCAGTGCCGAACAATTGAACATTCCCGGCGGCATGGCCTGTCAGGTCAGCTCTTTGCGCGGGGAAATCCTGGCCCGCAGCCACAGCAGCCCCGAGCAAACCCTGGAAGCGGAAAAAATGGGCTTCCACGATCAGATGATCGATGGCGCGCCGTGGCGCAGTTTCACTCTCGCGCGGGGGGATGTGCGGATCACCACGGCCGATCGGCAGATTGAACGCGAAGCGCTGAACATGTCGATCCTGCTGGCGGCCTCGGTGCCGGTGGGCGTGGCGTTGCTCGGTTGCCTGTGCCTGTTGTGGCTGGGCATCGGCCAGGGGCTGGCGCCGCTCAATCGGCTGCGCGAAGCCTTGATGCGGCGTAACGCCGACTCGCTTGAGCCATTGCAGTTGCAGTCGTTTCCCAGTGAACTGAAACCGCTGCTCGATACCCAGAATCAGTTGTTTCAGCGCATCGGCAAGACCATCGAGCGTGAACGCCGCCTGACCGGTGATGCCGCCCACGAACTGCGCAGCCCGCTGACGGCGATCAAGACCCACCTGCAAGTGGCACGCATGACCGAAGGCAGTGCCCGTGATCAGTCGTTGGCACGCGCCGAAGAGGGCGCCGACCGCATGCACCGCACGCTGGAGCAACTGCTGTTGCTGGCGCGGGTCGAGGGCAGTCTGTCGTTCGATGACGGCGTGCAGTGCAGCGCCGAACAGGTGGCGAAACTGGCGATGCAGGATGCGGCCGGCGGCGAGCGTCAGCGCATCAAACTGCAATTGCCCAAGCAGCTCTCCAGTGCGCCGGTGCAAATGCCGGCGGTGCTGTCGATTGCCGCGTTGCGCAATCTGCTCGACAACGCCCTGCGCCATACCCCGGCGGACGCTGAGGTGGAGCTGAGTCTGGAAACGGTCGGTCAGCGCGCCCGTTTTGTGGTGCGCGACCACGGCCCGGGGATTGCGGCGCAAGATCTGCAGCATCTGACCCAACGCTTCTGGCGCAACGGTCAGAGCACCGGCTGCGGTCTCGGCCTGGCCATTGTGCAAGCCATCGTCCAGCGCTGCGCCTGCACCCTGCATTTCGACAGCCGGCCGGATGGCTTGCGCGTCGAGCTGACCATGCCGCTGCAACCTGTCTGAACCAGCAAAAATCCCCTGTGGGAGCGGGCTTGCTCGCGAAGGCGTCCGGTCAGTCGACAGGTTGCTGACTGGCACGCCGTCTTCGCGAGCAAGCCCGCTCCCACATAGGGGATCCGTGGTGTGGCACATCAAATGTAACGTCTTTGCGTTGGTGATTCGCCAGCCTCGGCGTTAAGGTCGGGGCTGCTCTGACTCAATGGATTGAGGGAACGCGCCATGGAAGCATCGATCTGCATCTGCCCGGCGAAACCTGCCGACGCCGGCATCATCAGTCGCATCATCGAGCGATCGATTCGCGTCGGTTGTGCGCTCGAACACCGCAACGATCCGCAACTGGTCAGCCGCTGGGTCGGCCGACAATCTGCCGACGTCATCAGCGCGCACCTTGCCGACGCGCATTGCTACCTGAATATCGCCTTGTTGCAGGACAAACCGGTGGGTGTCGGCATGGCCACGGCCAGCGGTGAGATAGGCTTTTGTCATGTGCAGCCGGAATGGTTTCGCCGTGGCGCAGGGCGCGCCCTGATGACCGACCTTGAAGGCTGGCTGCGGATTCGTGGTGTGCCGCAGGCGCGCATCGACAGCACACGTAGCGGCGCGGCTTTTTATCGGCATCTGGGCTACTGCGATGCAGTGCCACGCGCCAGCGATCAGGGCTTGCACCGCGTTACGCTGCACAAGCTGCTGCCATTGCCTGGCTGACATCTCGATCAAGGGTCTAAATCCTCGCCCCGCTTAAGCGTTTCCAGAACAGGAAAACCTGCATGTGCGCCCCGCGACCGGAACGCGCACCTGTGCGGTGTGCTGTTTTGGTCACTATCCATAGCGTATTGAGGGGTCGAGAGATGTCAGTCGCCACCAGCCTTATCGAAGAGTCGTCGGCCCGGATCAGCTCCGCGCCGGTGGAAACCCTGTATCAGTTCAACGAATCACCACTGCTGGCCCGGCAGAGCCAGCAGGAATCCAACGCCCGCAGCTACCCGCGGCGCATTCCATTGGCACTCAAGCGCGCCAAAGGCCTGTACGTCGAGGATGTCGAAGGCCGCACCTTCATCGACTGCCTGGCCGGTGCCGGGACTCTGGCGTTGGGGCACAACCATCCGGTGGTGATCGAGGCTATTCAGCAAGTACTGGCGGATGAATTGCCGCTGCACACCCTCGACCTGACCACGCCAGTGAAGGATCAGTTCGTCCAGGACCTGTTCGGTTTGCTCCCGCCAGCACTGGCGGCCGAAGCGAAAATCCAGTTCTGCGGCCCGACCGGCACCGATGCGGTGGAAGCCGCGTTGAAACTGGTGCGCACCGCCACCGGGCGCAGCACCGTGCTGTCGTTCTCCGGCGGTTATCACGGCATGAGCCAGGGCGCATTGAGCCTGATGGGCAGCCTGGGGCCGAAAAAGCCGCTGGGCGCCTTGCTCAGCAACGGTGTGCAATTCATGCCGTTCCCTTACGACTACCGTTGCCCGTTCGGTCTCGGCGGCGCGGCCGGGGTCAAAGCCAACCTGAGTTACCTGGAAAACCTGCTTAATGATCCTGAGGCCGGCGTGCAGTTGCCGGCAGCGGTGATCGTCGAAGCGGTGCAGGGCGAGGGCGGGGTGATCCCGGCCGACATCGAGTGGCTGCGCGGCTTGCGTCGGATCACCGAGAAGGCCGGGGTGGCGCTGATCGTCGACGAGATCCAGAGCGGTTTCGCGCGTACCGGCAAGATGTTTGCCTTCGAACACGCCGACATCGTCCCCGACGTGGTGGTGTTGTCCAAAGCCATCGGCGGCAGCCTGCCGCTGGCGGTGGTGGTCTATCGCGACTGGCTCGACACCTGGCAACCAGGTGCCCACGCCGGCACGTTCCGTGGCAATCAGATGGCGATGGCCGCCGGTTCCGCGGTGATGCGTTATCTGCTTGAGCACAAGGTCTGCGAACACGCCGCCGCCATGGGCGAACGCCTGAGCGAACACCTGCGCATCCTGCAACGCGACTTCCCGCAACTGGGCGACATCCGCGGTCGTGGCTTGATGCTCGGTGTCGAACTGGTTGACCCGAACGGCGCGCCGGATGCGCTCGGTCATCCACCCGCGTTCGCGCGTCTGGCACCGCTGGTGCAGCGTGAATGCCTCAAGCGTGGACTGATTCTCGAACTGGGCGGCCGGCATGGCGCGGTGGTGCGCTTCCTGCCGCCGCTGGTGATCACCGCCGCCGAAATCGACCGCGTCGCCGAGATCTTCGGCCGGGCCTTGGCCGCCGCCACCGCCGCCGCCGAGTAAATTTTTCGCAGCGCCGAACGTTCTTACTACATACCCGGCTGCACCCCCGGTGCAGCCCACCCTTACAACGATGGAGAACCAGCATGACGTCAGTATTCGACCGCGAGGACATCCTCTTTCAGGTCGTGGTCAACCACGAAGAGCAATACTCGATCTGGCCGGATTACAAAGCCGTGCCGGAAGGCTGGCGCACCGTGGGCAAGAGCGGCCTGAAGAAGGAATGCCTGGCCTATATCGAAGAAGTCTGGACCGACATGCGTCCGCTGAGCCTGCGGCAGAAGATGGAAGGGCAGGCGGCCGCTCAGTAATCTGACAGACAAAACAAACCCGCTGGACTGGTGACAGGCAGCGGGTTTTTTCATGGCTGGCAATGGTGTTGTTCTGACGAGCCTCTTCGCGAGCAAGCCCGCTCCCACATTGGATCTGCGCTGCACACACCCCCCCTGTGGGAGCGGGCTTGCTCGCGAAGAACGATAACGCGGTGTAACTGAAACTACGCCCCGCTCAACCCCTTGAGCAACAAATCCACATTCCCCTCCAGCTCCGCCACCGGGTCCGCTGCATCGGTACTCAACACCAGCAGATGACTCCCCGAGGCGGCAATTGCTGCTTTCACTGCCTCCGACGGCTGACGATGATGCAGCACCAGCGCCACGTCGTTGTCCTTCAGCGTCGCCGTGAGCTTCTTCAGATCTTCGGCTGTCCACTCGGCATCTGCTCGCGCGTCCTGGCCGATCAGCTCCAGATTCAGGCTGCCGATCAGGTAACCGAAGTGATCGCTGAGGCTCAGCACACTGAGGTTGTCGGCCTCGGCCAGACGCGCTTCGCTGTCGGCGCTGAGCTTGAGCAGGCGCTGTTTCAGCGCCGCCAGATTGGCCTCGATCTTCGGTTTGGCCGACGGCGCCAGACGCACCAGGTCTGCCGCGATCACATCAGCCATCCGTCCCATGTTGTTGCTCGCCAGCCATGGCTGACTGTTCAAGCCATCGACCTTCAGCCCCGGTTGCACGGCGATCCCCGGCAGGGCGCCATCCACCGGGCGCGCCGCGTCGACCTCGACAATGCGAATGTTGCTGCGCCGCGCGATCGGGTACAGCGGATCATCGGCCCACAGCGAGCGCACACCGATCACCGCGTCGGCAGCGGTTGCCAGTTTGCCCAGCGCCGGAGCGCCGCGACCGGTGAAGTATGCGGTCTGACGGCTGCCCGGCAGATTCGCCGGGGCCGCGCGTTCCAGGCTGACGTCGGTGCCTTTGAGCAGCACTTCGCCGAGGCCGTAGGTGATGGGCAACGAGGCCAGTACGCGCAGCGGTTGAGGGTTTTCAGCCGCCAGCAACGGGCTGCCGACCACGCCGCACAGGGCCATGGCCAGGGTCAGTTTTCGCAGTGAGAAGATCATTTATCCAAGGTTCCCTTTCAGACTCGGGACAACCCCGCGCGCAATGGCGGCGAGGGCGAAGGCGATGCCGGCGACCAGGATGATCGCGGCGCCGGACGGGATTGGCAGATCGAAGACGATCGGCGCGAGAATCCCGCACAGCGTGCTGACGGTAGCAATCAGCACCGAGCACCAGAAGAAGCCCTTGAGCGACTGGCTGAGCAAACGCGCGGCCGCCGCCGGAATCACCAGCAACGCGCCGACCAGAATCGCGCCGATGACCTTCACCGCCGCGACGGTGATCAGCGTCACCAGAATCACGAACAGGTAATCCAGAGTCTTCACCGCCACGCCGCGCACCGCCGCCAGTTGCGGGTTGAAACTGGCGAGCATGATCCGGTTGTACAAAGGCAGTGCCAGGGCCATGACCAGCGAACCGACGATGGCCAGCACCAGCAGGTCGTTGCCATTGACGGTGAGCACCGAACCGAACAGCACGTTCTCCAGAATGTGCACGTTGATCTTGCCCGCCAGAATCAACAGCAGGCTCGCGCCAAGCGCCAGCGACACCGAGAGAAACACGCCGATCAGGGTGTCGGGCGCCAGGCCGGTGCGGTTGCGCAGGTAGTTGAGCAGGATGCCGAACAACAGGCAGTAACCGAACAGGCTGCCGTACGGCCCGGTGTAGGGTTCGCCGAGCAGAATGCCGATGGCCACGCCGGTCAGCGCCGCGTGCCCGACCGCTTCGGAGAAAAACGCAAAGCGCTTGACCACCACCAGCGTGCCGAGGCCACCGAGCACCGGACCGATCAACAGGCCGGCGAGCAATGCGTTGACCACAAAGCCGTAGGCCAGCGCTTCCGGCAGGTACCCGGACGACGCCCAGCCCTGAACCATCAAACGAAAGGCTTCGTAACTCATCAGACCGCGCTCCGTGGATGGGTGGAAAACAGACTCAGCAGACGTTCCGGGGTCAGTGCCTGTTGCGGCGTGGCGTCGAACAGCACGCGGCGGTTGAGACCGGTGACCCGGTCGGCCAGACGCTTGACCGCTTCCAGATCGTGCTCGATCCACAGCACGGTGATGCCAGCGGCGCGCCAGTCGCCGAGCAGGCGTTCGAACACCTGGATCCCGGCTTCGTCGAGGGCCGACATCGGCTCATCCAGCACCAGCAATTGCGGAGCCGGGATCAAGCCTTGAGCGAGCAACACGCGCTGCCGTTCGCCACCGGACAACGCGCCCATGCGCCGCTTGCGTTTGTCCTGCATGCCGACCCGTTCCAGCGCCTCACCGATGGCGTTGGCGTAGTGCTTGCTCAAGCCGAGAAACGCCGGGCGGCGCTGGCACATGGCGGCCATGAAGTCGTCGACGGTCATCGGCAGGCCGCGATCAAACTCCAGCGCCTGCGGCACGTAGCCGGTGGTGCCGGGTTGGCCGGGCCAGTGCAGGCTCAGTTGACCCCGATGCGGCATTTGCCCGAGCAAGGTCTTGATCAGCGAACTCTTGCCGCCGCCGTTGGGGCCGACCAGGGCGTGGACGTGACCGGGCTGAACCTGGAAGGTCACGTTGTCGAGGATCGTGGTGCGCCCGAGGGTCAGAGAGACTCCCGCAAAATCCAGAGTCGGCCCGCTTACCCTCTGTAGGAGTGAGCCTGCTCGCGATAGCGGTGTGTCATTCAACGATGTGGTTGACTGGCCGGACGCTTTCGCGAGCAGGCTCACTCCTACAGGGGAGGTGGAGTCATCTGAGAGGGATTCTTTTGCTGTCATGCCCCGGACTCCTGAATCGCCCGCACCACGGTGTCGAGGTTGCCGGTCATTTCCTTCTCATATTTGTCGGCGCTGTATTCGCCATAGGAAATGTGCGACAGCGGGTACAGCTTCACCCCGGACTCACGCTGGATGGTCTCGACGTAAGTCGAGGGGAAATCCATCTCGGAGAAGATCACCTTCACGTCGAGTTCGCGCAGTTGGTCGATGGTCTTTTTCAACTGGCTCGGGCTCGGTTCGATGCCGTGGGCCGGTTCGACCACGGCCGTCACTTCCAGGCCGAATTCGCGCAGCAGATAGTCATAAGCCGCATGCACCGTGGCCGCGCGCAGTTCGGCGTTCGCTGCCTGAGTCAGTTTGGCCAGCGCATCGGCGCGCATCTGCCGCAGGCGTTTGCCGTAGGCGCGGGCGTTCTGGGTATAGGCCTTGGCGTTGTCCGGATCGAGTTTGCCCAGCTCGCGGGCGATGTTGTTGACCTGGGCAATCGAGGCGCTGATCGACAGGAAGGTGTGCGGGTTGACCACTTTGCCGGCGCCGCGCGCAGCGGTACCGGTGGCCGCCAGCAGCGGCACGTTTTCGTTGGCTTCGATGGTCTTGATGTTCGGCGTTTCGCTGGCGGCGATCATGCGGTCGGCGAAGTCGTCATGACCGACCCCGTTGAGCACGATCACGTCCAGACCGCTGATGCGTTTGATGTCTTCAGCCCGTGGCTCGTAGGCGTGCGGGTTGAAGCCGGCGGGAATCAGCGGCACCACCTCGGCCTTGTCGCCGACGATATTCGCCACATAGCTGTAATACGGGTGCAGGGTGATGCCGATGCGCAGGCGTTTGCCCGGATCGGCGCTGGCCAGCGGGCTCAGCAGGCACGCGCACAGGCCTAACAGCAGGGTGCGCAGGAGGGGACGGCGAGTCAGGGAAGTAAGCATGGGCAAGCGGTCTTCTCTCGGGTGAAGGCGAAGGTTCAGTGGCGATGCTCGCGGGTCACACCGGCATCGAACTGCGCGACGATCTGTTTCCAGCCGGCGGCGGACAGCGCGGCGTCAGTCAGTTCGGTGGGCGTCTGCAGCTCGGCGGCGCGGTTGAGCCAGATGTCCGGCGCGGCACTGGCGTCGGCGCTCAGTAGCATCACGAACGAACCGGCGACGGCGGGCGCCTGGCTGTGGCCGAAATAGGCCGTGTCCGCCAGCAATTGCCAGGCATGCCCGCCACGGCTGACCGAACTGGCGTCCTGGGCGAACGGGGCGAAACCTTCTTCGGCCAGGGTCTGTGGCGTCGGCAGGCTTTGCTGTTCTGCACGCAGCAGGCGGATTTCATCGAGGGTCACCCGCAGGTCGGCGTAGATGCCTTGCTCGGCAGCGCTGAGGTCGCGCCGCGCATCGAGCTGATGGCTGGCGACCGGTTCCGGTTCATGGGACACCCCGCGCCACGCGACCACCGAGCCGGCGACGGCAAGGATCAGTAAACACAACAGCAGAACATTGAGGGTTTCATGCCCGGCACCGGCCGGGCGGACGACTTGGGTGGTGGGCGTGCTCATGGGGCCTCGATGTCGGCTTGGTCGATTTCCACAACGTGGCCGGGGCCGGCGTCGAACAGCACATAAAACTCGGCCGCCGGTTTCTTGAACGTCACGGTCGAGTCGGCACCGAGCTTGCCCGGCAGCAGAATGGTTTCGTCGTAACCGATCACATCGAGGGTCACCCCCGGCGCGCCGCTGCCGTCGGAGAAGCCGCCGGTGCATTTGATCTGCTCGGCATCGACGGCTTTGCATTCGCACATCGGGTTATGGGCCAGGGCGCCGGCGCTGAAACCTGCGCACAGCATCAGCAACGCGGCACGCAACCGCAGGCGGGAAGGGCGTTGAACGCGGTTCATGGTTTGGCTCCTTGTTGGTTCAGCCAGGCGAGGGTGGCGGGGGAGGCCTGGCTCAGGGGAATCGACGCCTGATGCATGCTGCCGTCCCAGCCTTCCATGGTGATCCACAGTTCGGCATCGGCTTTGGTCTTTTCCGCCACCGGCAATTGCGCGCCCATGCGATACGGCGTGCCAAAGAAAATCACCCCGGCGGCGCGCAGGCTGCGCGGTTTGCCGATGCGCAGGTAGGTGGCCTTGACCTGTTCGACACAGGCATCGCAGAGGGCGGCATTGAAGTCCTTCATGTAGCCGGCGGGGCCGCTCAGGCGCGGTGCTTCGTTACGCAGTTCGGCCAGGCGCAGGCTCCACGGGCCGACCTGGATTTCGCCGACCTCATGCTCACCGAGGCCGACGTCACCGCGAAACAGCGCGGCATCGGCGAAATACTTGGGCATGAAGCCCAACGGAATCAGCAGTAGCAGGGCGTTCAGATGAAAGCGCCATTTGTGCCAGAAGCGGCGCAGGGCGGACGGTTGGGCAGTGCGATTGGAAGGGCTCACAGGCTGACCTCCGCCGGTTCACGGCTGACACGTGGGCTGCGGGCCTTTTTGTTTTCGCGCTTGAGGGCGTTGGCGGTGGCCAGCGCGGTGCGCTTGGTCCAGATCAACAGGCCGCTGAGGACCATCATGCTCAGCAGCAGGCCGAAGAAGAACCAGATCAGTTTGATCCACAGACCGCCGAAATCACCGGTGTGCAGCGGGCGCATCGACTCGGTGACGAACTCCAGCGAGGAACGGTCAGTCAGCAGTCGCGTGGCGGCCATCTCACCGTTGTACGGGTTGAGCGTGGCGGTCTGGAACATCAGCGGATACCAGCCGCGACCGCCAAGGCTCAGGTGGCTGTAGGCATTGCCCGGCAGGCTGACGAAGCTGACCTCCAGCCCGGGGATGTGCTGTTCGGCGATCTGCACCGCGCGATCAAGGCTGATCCGTGGGGGAGGACTGGCGTCGCTCGACATCGGTACGCTTTCCCGAGACATGGCGGGAATGATCGGTTCGCTGCTGATGGACACCTGGTTGTCGGCCAGAATGGCCTGGATCAAAAACCAGGTGCCGGTGATCGAGATCACCGCGATGAACCAGATCGACCAGATGCCGCTCAGTCGATGGAAGTCGCCCCAGAAGATCCGCGCACCGTGACGAAAACGCAGGGTGGGTTTGAAGAAACCTTTCCAGAAACGCTTGTACACCACCAGCCCGGTGACCAGCGAAGCGAGCATCGGCAGGCCGAGGAACGACACCAGGTACCAGCCCCAGCTGAAACCATTGGTGAACGGCACCAGCCACCAGCCGTGCAGGGCGCGGGTGAACGCCTTGAAGTTGAAGTCCGGCGCCGGGCCCTGAATCACCCCGGTGTATGGGTTGACGTAGACCGTCTGCGAGCGGCCGTCGGGGTAGCTGACTTCGACGTCGAGGGCGAAGTGCGATTCGTCGGGACGGCTGATGCTTTCCACCAGTGTCTGCGGTTCGGCCTGTTTGATCGCGGCCAGCACCTGATCGTAACTGAGCCGCGGCGCGTCGTCCGACGGCTGACTGGCGCGCATCTGCGGGTTGGCCAGCCAGACGATTTCCTGGCTGACCACCGCCAGCGTGCCGGTGACACACACGATCAGGACAAAAAACCAGATCGGCAGCGCGAGCCAGCTATGCACCAGGAACCACAGTTTGGAACGGGATTTCTTCGACATGATTGCGCGTCTTGATTTCGATGAAAGGGCACGCGGCTACGGGCTTCGCAGCGCGGGTGTCCGCAAAAGGCGCGGTCGTGGCTGTTGCCTGTGCGAGCGGCCTGCATCTATATAGGACGGATGAGCCGGACAAATCCCGAAAGACGATATGAAAGCAAATGTTTCGCAATTCCCCCCCCTGTGGGAGCGAGCTTGCTCGCGAATGCGGTAGATCATTCAACATTGATGTCGACTAACACGACGCCTTCGCGAGCAAGCCCGCTCCCACCGGGGCAATCATTGATCAGCCGATCAAACACGATTCATGAACGCCGCTCTCACTGCCTGCCAATTGATGCCATCAAAGCGCTCCCTATGATGGAAAGCACCGCATTCCCTTGAGCGAGCGCCCTGATGAGCCCCAGAACCCTCTACGACAAACACATCGATTCGCACACCGTGTGCCGCCTCGACGATCAGGGCCATGTGCTGTTGTACATCGATCGCCAAGTGATCAACGAATACACCAGCCCGCAGGCGTTCAGCGGTCTGCGTGCTGCCGGGCGCAAGGTCTGGCGGCCGGGTACGGCGTTGGCGGTGGTCGATCACGTCAACCCGACCACCCCCAAACGGGTGGCGGCGATGCCTGATGCCGGCGGTGCGCGGCAGGTGTCGTATCTGGCGGAGAACTGCCGGGACTTCGGCATCGAACTGCTGGACATTCTCGATAAACGTCAGGGCATCGAGCATGTGATCGCCCCGGAGCAGGGCTTCATTCTGCCGGGCATGGTCATCGCTGCCGGTGACAGCCACACCACCACGTACGGTGCGCTGGGGGCGTTCGGATTTGGCATTGGCACCTCGGAAATCGAGCACTTGCTGGCCTCGCAGACGCTGGTCTACAAACGCCTGAAAAGCCTGTGCGTGACGGTGGATGGCGAGTTGGCGCCGGGGCTGACGTCGAAGGACGTGATCATGGCGCTGATCGGCCGCATCGGTGCATCGGGCGCCACTGGCTATGCGATCGAGTTCTGCGGTTCGACCATTGATGCGCTGAGCGTCGAGGCGCGGATGACCATTTGCAACATGGCGGTAGAAGCCGGTGCACGCGGCGCCTTCATGGCACCGGACGAAAAAGTCTTTGCTTATCTCAACGGCAAACCCCGCGCACCGCAAGGCGAACTGTTAGCGCGCGGCGTGGAAAGATGGCGTGAACTGCGCAGCGATCCCGGCGCGGTGTTTGACCGCGAAATCCACCTCGATGCCAGTCTGCTGGAGCCGATGGTCACCTGGGGCACCAGCCCCGATCAGGCCGCGCCGATCGGTGCGCAGGTGCCGGACCCGCAACGCATCGACGATCCGATCCTGCGTCAGGACATGCGCCGCGCCCTCCAATACATGGGCCTGGAGCCGGGGATGGCGCTGCGCGATATCGTCATCAGCCACGCTTTTATCGGCTCCTGCACCAACGCGCGGATCGAGGATCTGCGTGACGCCGCCAGCGTGGTGCGCGGTCGGCGGGTGGCCGGGCATGTGCGGGCGATGATCGTCCCCGGCTCCAGCGAGGTCCGCGCTCAGGCTGAAGCCGAAGGGCTGGCGCAGATCTTCATCGACGCCGGGTTTGAATGGCGCCAGTCCGGCTGCTCGATGTGCCTGGCGATGAACGATGACGTGCTCGCGCCCGGCGACCGTTGCGCCTCCAGCACCAACCGCAATTTCGAAGGCCGGCAGGGCGCCGGGGCGCGCACCCACCTGATGAGCCCGGCGATGGTGGCTGCCGCCGCGATCAGTGGCCACCTCACCGACATCCGCCACTTTGGAGAACGCCCATGAGCCTGCAACCCTTCACGCAAGTCAGCGGCCGGGCCGCGCCGCTGCTCGCGGCCAACGTCGATACTGACGTGATCATGCCCAAGCAGTTTCTCAAGGGTATCGACCGTCAGGGGCTGGATCGTGGGTTGTTTTTTGATCTGCGCTTTCTTGCCGACGGCACGCCCAACCCGGAATTCGTGTTGAACCAACCGGCCTGGCAGGGCGCGAACTTTCTGGTGGTCGGGCCGAATTTCGGTTGCGGTTCCAGCCGCGAACACGCGGTGTGGGGGTTGCAGCAAATGGGCATTCGCGCGCTGATCGGCAGCCGTTTTGCCGGGATCTTCTACGACAACTGCCAGCGCAACGGGGTGTTGCTGATTACCCTGGACGAGGCACAGGTGCAGCGCATTGGCCGGTTGGTGAGTCAGCCTGAAACGGCACTGATCCATGTGGATCTTGAGGCGCAGCAGATACGTCTGGCGGACGGTGAAGTCATCGATTTCCAGATTGACGGCTTGCGCAAGACCGCACTGTTGCTGGGGCTGGATGCGATAGGCAGTACCTTGCAGCGGCGTGAGCAGATCGAGGCGTTCGAGCGCGAACACTTGTCCGCCAACCCATGGCTGGCCTGACACCCCTTTGACCCTGTGGGAGCTGGCTTGCCAGCGATGAGGCCGGCACATCCAACATTTATATTGGCTGAGCTGACGCCTTCGCTGGCAAGCCAGCTCCCACAGGATTTTGTGGTGTCTGGGCTAGAGAGAAAGATCCTTGAAATGCCCCTGCAAAAACTCCACACACGCCCGTAGCTTCCCGGAGTTGGCCAGCCGCGTCGGGTACACCGCCCAGACATTGGCGCTCTGGCTGTAATCGGCCAGCACCGGCAGCAGTCGGCCCTGTTCCAGCAACGGTTTCACATCCCACAACGAACGCAGCAACACGCCGCGTCCGTCGAGCGCCCATTGCAGGACAATCTCGCCGTTGTTGGAAGACAGCGGCCCACTGACCCGCACACTTTCCTGCGTGCCGTCGCGATCCAGATGCCAGACGCCGAAAGCGTTGTCGCGCTCCTTGATCACCAAGCAGTCATGTTGTTGCAGATCGTCCAGAGTCTGCGGTGTGCCGCGGCGCTCAAGGTATGCGGGCGCAGCGCACAGCACCCGGCGGTTACTCACCAGTTGCCGGCCGATGTGCTGACCGGGCAGGTCGTCGCCGACGCGGATTTCCAGATCGAAGCCTTCGTTGACGATGTCCACCGCGCGGTCGAACAGGTCCAGGCGAATCTGCAACTGCGGGTGAAGCTCGGCCAGCCGCGAAACCGCAGGCGCCACATGGTTGCGGCCGAAACCGAAACTGCTGCAGATGTGCAAACGCCCGCGTGGACTGTCGTGGGCGTCGGCGAGATCGTCATGCAGTTGTTGAAAATCATCGAGGATGCGCAAGGCCCAGCGCTGCACCCGCTCGCCGTCCTCGGTCAGCGACACGCGACGACTGGTGCGATGCAGCAGGCGGGTGCCGAGGGTCGATTCGAGAATCTGGATGCGTTTGCTGACGTAGGCCGGGGACAGGCCCAGTTCATCCGCAGCGGCGGCAAAACCGTTCTTGCGGATAACGGTCAGCAGCACGCGCAGGTCTTCGGGCAGGGGCACGGGGTCTTGGTTCTGGGACATGTGGGAACGAGCATTGGCGGCACAAGCCGCCAGCATAGCATCGGCGGTACAGGGCTCGATTCAGCGTAGGAAATCCAGCGCTTCGGCGAGCAACAGTTCGGGCACTTCTTCGGCCAGATAATGCCCGGCCGGCAGCGCCTTGCCACTGACGTTGGTCGCCACAAGCTGCCATTCCTTGAGCGGGTCAAAGCAGCGCCCGACTGTGCCTTGCGCACCCCACAGCACCCGCAGCGGCAGGTCAAGATGATGCCCGGCAGCGATGTCGGCCCGGTCATGTTCCAGGTCGATGCTGGCGCTGGCGCGGTAGTCCTCGCAAATGCCTCGGGCGCTGCCGGGACGTTGCAGGCAACGCAGGTATTCGCTGAACGCTGGCTCGGTGAACGGCGCGAGTCCGGCGCTGCGGCTGCCCATCACGCTGCGCAGATAGGCTGCGGGATCGGCCTCGATCAGGGTTTCCGGCAACGGCGCCGGGCGGATCAGGAAGAACCAGTGCCAATAGGCGCGGGCGAACGCTTCGTTGGTCTGTGTGTACATCGCCAGGGTCGGGGCGATGTCCAGCAGCATCATCCGCTGCACCGCCGCGCGGTGGTCGAGGGCCAGGCGATGGCCGACCCGGGCGCCACGGTCGTGGGCCAGAATCGAGAACTGTTCGAAGCCCAGCGCCTGCATCAACTCGAGATTGTCTTTAGCCATTTCGCGTTTTGAGTAACGGCGGTGTTGTTCATCGGCAACCGGTCGGGCGCTGTCGCCATAGCCGCGCAGGTCGGCGGCGACCACGGTGAAATGCTCCGCCAACTGCTCGGCAATCTTGTGCCAGATCACGTGGGTCTGCGGGTGTCCGTGCAACAGCAACAGCCCCGGGCCGCTGCCGCCGAGGCGATAGGCGATGTCGACGCCGTTGACGTGGCGCTGGTCTTTGACGAATCCGGCAAACATCGGGCTGATCCTTGTTCAGGTGCGGGTGGGATGCATCCTGAAAGTGTTCGGCATTCGGGGCAAGGGTTGAAGCGTGGTGTGGTGGTTCATGAAGTGTGATCTATCCGCATTGGCCTCATCGCGAGCAGGCTCACTCCTACAGTTGAAATGCGTTCCAATTGTAGGAGTGAGCCTGCTCGCGATAGGGCCAGCCAAAACCCTGAAAATCTCAACCCTGACTGAACATCTCCATCGCCCGCTGCTTGATCTGCTCTTCCGTCAGATCCTCCTTGCGCGTGGCGAGAAACCACAGGTGCCCATAGGGATCCTTCAGCGTCCCGCTACGATCGCCATAAAACTGATCCTTGACCTCCGACACCGCACTCGCCCCGGCATCCAGCGCCCGCTGAAAGGACTTGTCGACATCAGTGACATACAGATGCAAACCGACCGACACGGCATTGTCCGGACCACTCAACGGCCCTTGATCGCACGGCGTGCCGAGCATGATCGCGCTGTCGCCAATACGCAGTTCGGCGTGGCCGACGCGCCCGTCTGGCATGTCCAGGCGCATGACCTGGGTCGCGCCGAAGGCTTTCTTGTAGAACTCGATGGCTTCGGCAGCCTTGAGGATGCCGAGGTACGGGGTAATGCTGTGATACCCCTCGGGAATGGGTTTGACGCTCATGACGTTCTCCCTGTTTTTGTTTTGCGAGGTATGGCTCCACCGGATTTGTGGAAGATTCACTATAGAACTGTCTGCGCGGCCAGCATTTTTCCCCGACGAGCAGTCAGTCCAGAAAGTGCGCCCCCGGCCCCTGATCACCGAGCACATCGCCCTGATTGCGCAACGGGCAGGCCTCCATCGACAGACACCCGCAACCGATGCAACCGGTGAGCCGGTCACGCAACAAGGTCAGCTGATTGATCCGCTCGTCCAGTTCGCGGCGCCATTGTTCGGACAGGACTTTCCAGTCTGCTGCTGTCGGAGCGCGGTCGTCGGGGAGTCTCTTCAGCGCCTCTCCAATTTCCGCCAGCGGAATACCCAGGCGCTGCGCGACCTTGATCAACGCCACCCGGCGCAACACTGCCCGTGGATAACGGCGCTGATTGCCGGCATTGCGCTGGCTGCTGATCAGCCCTTTCGATTCATAAAAGTGCAGGGCAGTGACCGCGACTCCGCTGCGCGCGGCGACTTCGCCCACGGTGAGCTGTTTGTGCAGATTTTCCGGGGTGATCATTTTGCAAAAGGACTCTTGACCTTGACTTAACTAGAGGTTTTACCCTGCAGGCCTTCGAGTCGCAAGACTCGGCTTACGATGAGTGGGGACTTCTCATGCAAACCTCGACGAAAAATCGCAGTTTTACCCAATTGATCGAATTCGAGATCGAGCCGCGCCAGCAACCGGCATTGGTCTGTGCGCTGGCGCAGCAGAGCGAACATCTGGCACAGCGCTACGCTGGCTTTGTCAGCGCCAGCGTCCAGGTCAGCGACGACGGTCGGCGGGTGCTGAGCTTACTGCAATGGCAGAGCCGCGAGGCCGGGGAGGCGGCGTTCTGTCGCTTTGAAAGCGGCGAGCAGGATTTCTGGCAGCTGATCCGCGCCCATCAGGCGAAGACCGTGACCTTCAATTCATTTCAGGTGTTGAGCAGCATCGCCCGCAGTCATGACGATGCGCTGCACTGCAATCTGGTCGGCTAGATCGACAACTGGATCAGGCGTTCACCGCGCAGGTTCTCCGCGAGTCGCCGCTTGTTCACCGCCAGTTCGCCGATCTTGATCAGCCGCGTGCGGGTGACATTGCGGCTCAGACCGAGCAGCGCGGCGGTGTGCACCTGGTTGTAATGGCAGAAGCGATAGGCGGCGCGCAGCAGGGCGTCTTCGACCTTTTCGTGGAGGGCGCCGGCCTGTTGTTCGAAGAGCTTCTGGAAGGCTCGCTCCAGCAGCGCTTCCGGTGAATCGTCGGCGCTCGACTGCTGATCGTCCGGGCGCTCGATGCGCAGGTTAGACAGGCGCAAATCGTCGCGTTCGATCACGCCGTTGCGGCAGATCAACAGGGTGTGATGGATGACGTTTTCCAGTTCGCGGATGTTCCCCGGCCAACTGTAGCTGCGCAGTTTCTGTTCGGCACCGGAGCTGATGCTGACCCGTCCGTAACCCAGGCGCTGGCTGTAGGCCTCGATGAAATGTCGGGTCAGCGGCAGGATATCGCCGGGTCGTTCGCGCAGCGGACTGAGTTCCAGATTGACCACGTTCAACCGGTAGAACAGGTCTTCGCGGAAGTTTCCGGCATTGATCGCTTTCTCCAGTTGCACGTTGGTCGCGGCCAGCACGCGCACATCGATCGGAATGCTCTTGCGCGAGCCGAGGCGCACCACTTCGCGCTCCTGCAACACCCGCAGCAACTTGACCTGAATCGCCATCGGCAAATCGCCGATTTCGTCGAGGAACAAGGTGCCGCCATCCGCCTCTTCGAACCACCCGGCCTTGGCGCTGAGGGCGCCAGTGAAGGCGCCTTTTTCATGGCCGAACAGCTCGGCTTCCACCAGCGATTCGGAGAACGCACCGCAGTTGACCGCGACAAACGGCCGATGCCGGCGGTGGCTCAGATTGTGGATGTGCCGCGCCACCAGCTCTTTGCCGGTGCCGGTCTCGCCGATGATCAGCACGCTGGCTTCGCTCGGCGCGACCTGCTGCAGATGCGCCAGCAGGGCCTGGGACTTGGGGTCTTCGAAGACCTGTGCGGTGGCACGGATCGACGTCGCCAGAGCGGGTGAGGGCGGAAGGGTCAGCAGTTGCATGGGGCTCGCTCCATTAAAGGTAAGATCAGGAATAGAACGTTGGCACCGGCAGCGCCTGATTCAGCGCCCAGTCGCCCAACTCGTGAAGTTTGTAGTCGAGCGGGTCGTGCAGGGTCTGCGTGCGCAGGTTGCGCCAGTGCCGATCGAGACGCAGCGAAGCGTGGGTCGAGCGCGCGCCAGTGACTTCGAACAAACGGCTGCAAATATCCAGCCCCTGACGACTGGCGGCGACCTTGGCGGTGGCAATCGCTGTGGCCAGATGTCCGCGCTCTTCTGCGGTCAGGTTCGGGCCTTGGGCCCAGGCCTCGTCGAGCAGCGCGGCGGCCCGTTCGACCAGCAGGCGGATGCCTTCCAGCGCCACCCAGAACTCGCCGTAATGCGCGAGTACGTACGGGTCTTCACGCACATTGCGGGCGGCGGATTTGTGCCAGAGCCGGGTTTCGCTTAGGGTGTATTGCCGCGCTTCCTCAAAGGCACCTTCGGCGATGCCGAGAAACATGTGGGTGAAGGTCAGTTGCGCGATCAGCGGACGCAGGCAAGCGAACGGTGTGCTCAACGGCCCGGGGTCAAGCAGCAACTCGGATTCTTCGACCCGCACCCGTTCGAACGTGGCGCTGCCACTGTCGGTCTGGCGCTGGCCGATGTTGTTCCAGTCGTCGTGCAGGGTGATGCCGCTGCGACCGCTGGGGATCGCCGCGATCAGCAACTTGCCGCCGGCACTTTCGTCGACGGCCGAGGCGATCAGCATCTGTGAATCGCTGGCGCCGGAGCAGAAGCTTTTCTTCCCGGAAAACTCGCGCCAACCGCCGAAGTCCTTGACCACTGTGCGGGTGTCGAGCGGGTTGAGGGCGTTGCCCCAGAACCAGTTCTGCCGCGCGGTCTGTTCGAACCACGGCTGCCATTGTTCGGGCCGCGAGAACAGGCGCACGGTGGCGAGCATCAGGTGATGAAAACCGAAGACGTGGGCGATGGAACTGTCGACCTTGGCGAACTCGCGCACGATCTGCAGGGTTTCGCTCCATGTCGCGCCGAGGCCGCCGTAGCGGGTGGGAATGCTCAGGGCCAGCAGGCCGCTGTCGCGCAGGGCATCGCGCTCGGCCTTCGGCGTACCGCCGCGCTCGTCACGCTCGACGGCGGTGAGAGCGAATTCGGCGGCCAGTTGGCGCGCGGTCTGCAGCGGGGAGAGCAGGGTGCTTTGTGGTTTGGCGGTCACACCAAAACTCCTATGTTCTACAACGTCCGTGTAGGAGCTGCCGCAGGCTGCGATCTTTTGACTTTGTTTTTAACAAGCAAGATCAACAGATCGCAGCCTGCGGCAGCTCCTACAGAGTTTGTGTCGTGTCAGGACTTGGTGGGCAACACATCGTTGGCAATCATTTCGCCAAACGGCCCGGTGAGGTTGGTCACGCCGCGTCCGGCCAGGCTCGCGTACGGCTCGGGCAGCAGCGGGAACACCAGTTCGGCAAAGCGGTAAGCCTCTTCCAGGTGCGGATAACCGGAAAAGATGAAGCTCTCGATACCGAGGTCGGCGTACTCCTTGATCCGCGCGGCCACTTGCTGCGGATCGCCCACCAGCGCGGTGCCGGCGCCGCCGCGTACCAGACCGACGCCGGCCCACAGGTTGGGGGCGATTTCCAGGTTGTCGCGACGCCCGTCGTGCAACGCCGCCATGCGCCGCTGGCCTTCGGAGTCGAAGCGCGAGAAGGATTTCTGCGCGGCTTCGATGGTCTCGTCGCTGATGTGCTCGATCAGTTTGTCCGCAGCCTTCCACGCCTCTTCGGCGGTCTCGCGAACGATGACGTGCAGGCGAATACCGAACTTCACCTTGCGTCCATGGCGAGCGGCACGTTCACGTACATCGGCGAGTTTTTCGGCAACGGCGGCGGGCGGTTCGCCCCAGGTCAGGTACACGTCGACTTGCTCGGCAGCGAGGTCATGCGCCGCGTCGGACGAGCCGCCGAAATACAGCGGCGGATACGGTTTCTGCACTGGCGGATAAAGGGCTTTGGCGTTCTGTACTTTCAGGTGTTTGCCTTCGAAATCCACCGATTCACCTTGCAACACCCGGCGCCAGATCTTGAGGAATTCGTCGGTGACTTCGTAGCGTTCGCTGTGGCTCAGGAAGCTGCCGTCGCCACGGTTTTCGTCAGGGTCGCCGCCGGTCACCACGTTGATCAGCAGACGGCCGTTGGACAGTCGATCAAGCGTCGCCGCCATGCGCGCCGAAACGGTGGGCGAAATGATCCCCGGGCGGATCGCTACCAGATAACGCAGGCGTTCGGTCAACGGCACCAGCGCCGAGGCGATCACCCACGAGTCTTCGCAGGAGCGCCCGGTGGGAATCAGCACGCCGTGATAGCCGAGGCTGTCGGCGGCTTGCGCCACTTGTTTCAGATAATTCAGGGTGACCGGGCGCGCGCCTTGGGTGGTGCCCAGGTAATGGCCGTCGCCGTGGGTCGGCAGGAACCAGAAAACATCCATGCACAGCTCCTTAAGCGATTTTCAGCAACGGTTTGATTTGTGTGCCGAACAGCGGCGCGGCGCGTTCGGCGGCCAGACGGATCCGCGCTTTCAGCGGTTCGCTGGTGATCTGGTAGTCGGCGAAATCGGCTTCGGTAGCGTAGACCCCGATCGGCAGGGTCACCGCCTGGAAGAAACTGAACAGCGGCCGCAACTGATGATCGAGCACCAGCGCATGGCGCTCGCTGCCGCCGGTGGCGGCAAGCAGCACCGGGGTGTCGATCAGCGCGTTGAGGTCAATCAGGTCGAACAGATGCTTGAGCAGGCCCGGGTAGGAACCGCGATACACCGGCGCGGCGACGATCAGCAGATCGGCCTGTTCGATGGCTTGCAGTTCGGCCTCGACCTCGGCGCTCAGCTCCTGACGCGACAGGGCACCACCCAACGGCCGGGCGATATCACCGAGTTCGATCAGATGACTCTCGACCGGTAAGTGTCCGGCCAGTTCGGCCAACAGCGCTTGGGTCAGCACCAGCGTGCGCGATGGACGCCAGGTGCCGCCGGAGAGGGCGACGACTTTCAGGGGACGCGACATGATCAGTTCCTTTTTATCAACAGTTGCTCAGCGAGCAGTGAGTAAGTGTCAAGGCTTGAGCAAGCGCTGTACCAATTCCTGAGAGCCCCGGTTTACTTGGGCCTTAGCGCTATGGCGTGAGTCGGTTGTGCAGATATCAGGCGGGTTTGTTGATCTGCTGTTGCCTGGGCAACAGTTGCTGGAGCAACAGTTGTTCGCCGTGTGCAGGGATTTATAGCGGCTGCTGGTTATTCCGTAAAAGAACGTTAATCGATATTTATAGATCGTTAAGAGATATGAGAGTGTTGAAGCTGAAATCCTGATAGCCACTATTGAGAGCGTTGATTTTTGCCCGGAGAGGCGCGGGCGTAGCCTTTGTCCATCGACTACCACCGCTCGCCAGGACGCTCCCCATGAATCGTTTACTGACTGTTTCGCTGCTGCTCGCTGTCTCCGTACTCGCCGGTTGCGCGACCCACGTTTCCCCCGAACAACGGCCGTACACCGCCGAAGAAACCCGCGAACTGGCAATGGAAGCGCTGAACCGCAGCGGCTTGTCTTTCGACGAATATCACGCGAAGAAAGCTGCACTGCTGGGCGAATCGCAATTCGACAAGAAAGCTGAAATGAGCGCCGGGCGAGCCATACAGCTGCACGGTCGTCCAAGCTAATCGCAAACTGTACTGCTTGAATTTTCGCGTAACTGTCCGTGGGTTTGCGCGCTGCCGTGCGATAGGGTCAACACCTGAATGACCCTGACGGATTGCCCCATGACCCTCTCGCTTGATCTGCTGTTGGGCTTTGCCCTGTTTGCCCTTGTCACCTCGATTACACCGGGGCCGAACAACACCATGTTGCTGGCGTCGGGCGTGAACTTCGGCTTCAACCGCACCATTCCTCACATGCTCGGCATCACCTGCGGCTTTTTCGTATTGGTGGTCGCCGTGGGTTTCGGCCTGGGCGCGGTATTCCAGACTTACCCGATTCTCTACACCGTGCTGCGCTATCTCGGCGCTGCATATCTGTTGTACCTGGCGTGGAAAATCGCCCATTCGGGGCCGGTGGGTGAGGGCGTGGAAGGCGAGGCCAAACCGATCAGCTATCTGGGTGCCGCCGCGTTTCAGTGGGTCAATCCCAAGGCCTGGATCATGGCCATCGGCGCCATCAGCACCTACACGCCGATGCAGGGTTACCTCACCAACGTGGTGGTGATCGCCGCCGTGTTCGCCATCATCAACCTGCCCAGCGTCGGCGTCTGGGCAGCGTGCGGCACGCTGCTGCGTAACGTGCTGAAGGACCCGCGCTGGTTGCGCGTGTTCAACTGGGGCATGGCGGCGCTGTTGGTGATTTCGCTGTACCCGTTACTTCTCGAAAGCTTTCACTGACGCATTGCTTCAACCGCCGGCCCGATGCCTGTTAAGCTCGGCTTCAGGAGCGTTCCTACGCACTTTTAAATGAAGTTGTTCTTCTTTAACGGCATCCGATCAGGTATTGATGACGGTCTCGAACCCAGGCGCAGCTCACAAGGCTGCGCTGTGCCGTTTGCAGACACGAGCCTCCTGATCCCGGAACACGCTCTGCGAGTCTTTTATGAATAAACGTCCGTTGTATTTCGATTACGCCGCCACCACCCCGGTGGACGAGCGGGTCATCCAGGTGATGATCGATTGTCTGGGTTTTCACGGTAACTTCGGCAACCCGGCGTCCAGCTCCCATGCCTTCGGCCAGCAGGCCCGGCACACGGTCGAGCAGGCCCGTCGGCAAGTCGCCGAACTGGTCGGCGCCGAGGCCACGCAGATCGTCTGGACCTCCGGCGCCACCGAATCCAACAACCTTGCCCTCAAGGGCGTGGCCCAGGCACGCGGCGTTGCCGGCGGCCACATCATTACCAGTCAGATCGAACACAAAGCCATTCTCGATACCGCCCGGCAATTGCAGGATGCCGGCGTCGCGGTGACCTATCTGGTACCGGACGCCGAAGGCCTGATCACCCCGCAGGCGGTCAGCGAAGCCATGCGCGACGACACCTTTCTGGTATCGCTGATGCTGGTCAACAACGAACTCGGCACCCTCAATGACATCCCAGCCATCGGTGAAGTCGTGCGTGGCCGTGGCGCGTTGTTCCATGTCGATGCCGCGCAGGGCGCCGGCAAAGTGGCGATCGATCTGCAGCAGTGGCCAGTGGACTTGATGTCGTTTTCTGCGCACAAGCTTTACGGTCCCAAGGGGATCGGCGCGTTGTATGTCGGCCCGCGCGCGCAGCAGCGTTTGCAGGCGCAGATTCATGGCGGCGGTCATGAAGGCGGGCTGCGCTCCGGGACCCTGGCGACGCATCAGATCGCCGGCATGGGCGCGGCATTCGCCTTGGCGGCTGCCGAATTCGATGCCGAGAAAAAGTCCATCGTGGCGCTGCGTGAACGGCTGCTCGAACAGTTGCTGAGTCTGCCGGGCGTACGTCTCAACGGCAGCGCCAGCCAGCGCATCGCGCACACGTTGAGCCTGACCTTCAGCGAAGGTGAATTCAACAGTGCGGCCTTGAGCCAGTCGATCGCCTTTTCCGCGACCTCGGCCTGTAACTCGGCGAGCAACACGCCTTCTCACGTGCTGCTGGCGCTGGGGCACGACGCCCGGCTGGCCGGGCGCACCATTCGCCTGAGCCTCGGCCGTTTCACCACCGCCGCCGATGTCGATCAGGCGGCAGAACTGATCAAAGGTGCCTGCGCCAGTGCCCCGGCATTCTGGGCGACAGGGCTTTAACCAGCCGTTTTCACGGCTACGAACAATAACGATGAAGTGATTGGCAGGAGACATGATGAGTACCCAGACTTTGACCGAAGGAACGGTTCCCCAGCGCCTGGCGCACACCCGCGAACTGATGCGCCGTGAAGGCATTCATGCGTTGCTGGTGCCATCGGCCGACCCGCATCTGTCGGAATACCTGCCGGGCTACTGGCAAGGGCGGCAATGGCTGTCGGGCTTTCATGGTTCGGTCGGCACTTTGATCGTGACTGCTGGTTTCGCCGGAGTCTGGGCCGACAGTCGTTACTGGGAACAGGCGACCAAGGAACTCAAGGGCAGCGGCATCGAGCTGGTCAAGCTGCAACCGGGTCAGCCGAGCCCGCTGGACTGGATGGCCGAGCAGACACCCGAAGGGGGCGTGGTGGCGGTCGACGGTGCGGTGATGGCCGTGGCTTCGGCGCGTACCCTGAGCAGCAAGCTTGAGGCTCGCGGCGCGCGTCTGCGCACCGACATCGACCTGTTGAATGAAGTCTGGGCGGATCGCCCGAGCCTGCCGAACGCGCCGATCTATCAGCATCTGCCACCGCAAGCGACGCTCAGCCGTGGCGAAAAACTCGCCAAACTGCGCGAGACCCTGCAGGCACGTGGCGCCGATTGGCACTTCATCGCCACCCTCGATGACATCGCCTGGCTGTTCAACCTGCGCGGCGGCGACGTGTCGTTCAACCCGGTGTTTGTTTCTTTTGCGTTGATCAATCAACAGCAGGCCACGCTGTTTGTGGCCTTGAGCAAAGTCGATGCCGAGCTGCGTGCAGTGCTGGAACAGGACGGCGTGACTCTGCGCGATTACCGCGAGGTCGCCGACGCCTTGCGCGCTGTACCAGGCGGCGCCAGCCTGCTGGTGGATCCGGCGCGGGTGACCAGCGGTCTGCTGGATAACCTCGACAGCGCGGTGAAACTGGTCGAAGGCTTGAACCCGACCACTCTCGCCAAATCGCAGAAGAGCGAGGCCGATGCACAGCACATTCGCAAGGCCATGGAACAGGATGGCGCGGCGTTGTGCGAATTCTTCGCCTGGCTGGAATCGGCCTGGGGGCGTGAACGCATCACCGAACTGACCATCGACGAAAAACTCACCGCTGCCCGCGAGCGCCGTCCGGATTACGTGTCGTTGAGCTTCAACACGATTGCCGCGTTTAACGCCAATGGCGCGATGCCGCACTATCACGCCACCGAAGAAGAACACGCGGTGATCGAGGGTGACGGCTTGCTGCTGATCGACTCGGGCGGCCAGTACCTGGGCGGCACCACCGACATCACCCGAATGGTCCCGGTCGGAACCCCGACGGCTGAGCAGAAGCGTGACTGCACGCGTGTGCTCAAAGGCGTGATCGCGCTGTCGCGGGCGCAGTTCCCGAAAGGCATTCTCTCGCCGTTGCTCGATGCCATCGCCCGCGCACCGATCTGGGCGGAAAACGTGGATTACGGTCACGGCACCGGTCATGGGGTCGGCTATTTCCTCAACGTGCACGAAGGTCCGCAGGTGATCGCCTATCAGGCAGCACCGGCACCGCAAACGGCGATGCAACCGGGGATGATCACCTCGATTGAACCGGGCACCTATCGTCCGGGTCGTTGGGGCGTGCGCATCGAGAACCTGGCGATGAACCGCGAGGCGGGGAGCAGCGAGTTCGGTGATTTCCTCAAGTTTGAAACCTTGACCCTCTGCCCGATCGACACGCGCTGTCTGGAGCCATCCTTGCTGACGCAGGAAGAGAAGCAGTGGTTCAACGCCTACCACGCTGAAGTGCGTGAGCGCCTGAGTCCGTTGCTTGAGGGGGCCGCGCTGGAGTGGTTGAACACGCGCACAGCGGCGATCTGAATGGCTGAAACCCGGGCGCTGTTGGCAGCGTCCGGGTTCTGAGGTTTTTCTAAGCCTGACGCAGGGCCTCTTCGACGAAGTCGAGGCGGTCCTGTCCAAAGAACATCTGGTTGCCGATAAACATGCTCGGCGCGCCAAACACCCCGCGTTTAATGGCTGTTTCAGTGTTGTCCTTCAGGGCTGCCTTGACTGTCTCGTCGTTGGTCAGGGCCAGGACTTCATTGGGGTCGAATTCATGTTCGCTCAATACCGCAGCGACAGTTGCCGGCTCATCGAGAGCGCGTCCCTCCACCCACAATGCCTTGAACAGACAATCGATAAATGCGTGAAAGCGTTCCGGCTGGTGCAGTTGTATGCCAGTGACGGCACGCATCAGCATCAGCGTGTTGATCGGAAAATGCGGATTGAATTTCAGCGGCACGCCGTAACGTTTGGCGTAGCGATCCAGATCCTGAAACATGTAGCGGCCCTTCGCCGGAATCATTGCCGGCGATGCGTTGCCAGTCGCCTTGAACACGCCGCCCAGCAGCATCGGGATATAGATCAGCTCGCTTTGAGTTGCGGCACATATTTTCGGTAATTGGGTGTAAGCCAGGTAGGTGGCAGGGCTGCCGAGGTCGAAATAGAACTCCACGGTTTTCGTCATCTTCGCTGCTCTCTGATTATTGTTATGGAGGAGGCGGGGCTTACCAGCGTTCGTTCCACGGGCGCAGATCCAGCTCGAAGGTCCAGGCATCCCGTGGCTGACTGTGCAGATACCAATAGTTTTCGGCGATGTGTTCGGGATTGAGAATACCGTCCTGATCCTTGGTCGCGTACTTCTCGGGGAAACTGTTGCGAATGAAGTCGGTATCGATCGCGCCATCGACCACTATATGGGCGACGTGGATATTCATCGGCCCCAACTCGCGCGCCATGCTTTGCGCCAGTGCACGGATACCATGTTTGGCGCCGGCAAACGCGGCAAATCCGGAAGCACCGCGCAGCCCGGCGGTGGCGCCAGTGAACAGAATGGTGCCGCGTTGGCGGGTGACCATGCGCTTGGCCACTTCGCGGGCATTGAGGAAACCGGAGAAACAGGCCATTTCCCAGATCTTGAAATACTTGCGCGCAGTTTCTTCGAGAATGCTGCAAGGCACGTTGGCACCAATGTTGAAGACAAACGCCTCGATCGGGCCGAGGCGGGTTTCAATCTCTTCAATCAACGCAATCACGTCCTCTTCCTTGCGCGCATCGCAGGCAAAACCGTGTGCTTCGCCACCCTCGGCCTGAATCGCCTCGACCAGCGGCTGCAATTTGTCGGCGCTGCGCCGGGTGACGCAAGCGATAAAACCTTCTCTGGCAAAGCGCTTGGCAATCGCTCCGCCAGTGGCATCGCCCGCACCCACCACCAACACGACCTTCTTGTTATTCATGGGTAGATCCCTTTAGTAAACGATCGTTAAGTGAACGAACGTTATGCTAGGATCCGGACAACGTCAAGGCGGTCGATCAAGAGGGCAAGCACATGCGGTATTCCGCCGGTCATAAGCTGGAAACCCGAGAAAAGCTGCTGAACAGCAGCGCGCTGTCAGCCAAGCGTTCGGGCTTTTCCACAGTCGGTGTCGATGGTTTGATGAAGGCTATCGGCCTCAGTGGCGCAGCGTTTTATAGCCACTTTTCGTCGAAAAACGAGCTGTTCACGGCGATCGTCGAGCGTGAACTGTGTCAGAGCCTGGAGCGACTGGGAGGGCAGGGGGCGCAGGATCGTGAGCGGCTGGAACGCTGTCTGAAACAGTACCTGAGCATGGCTCACGTGGAGCAGCCTGAATCGGGCTGCGCCTTGCCGACACTGGGTGCGGAAATTGCCCGTTCAGATGATCAGGTTCGCGAGCAGGCAGAGTTGTGGATTTGTCGGTTGCACGCCAGTTGGGCGCAGATTCTGGAAAGCGACAGCCTGGCGTGGGCGATTCTGTCGCAATGCGTCGGAGCGTTGGTAGTGGCGCGGATGCTGGTGACGCCGGAGATTCAACGGACGGTTTTGAAATCCAGTCATGAGGAAATCGGGCGTCAGCTGGCTGCTCGACAAGGCGAGCAGCCAGCATGATTCATTTGCAGATGACGATCATGCTGCGGCTGGTATAACCGGCCGGATTAAGACCGAACGGGTAGTCGCCGGGTTCTTCCACGGCGTCCCCTGATTTGGCGATGACTTTGTAGCCCTTTGGGGCGCAGGCATTGGCGGCGCTGGTGTAGCACTTGTCCCAAGAGGACGACAGCCCGGAACAGTTGATGTGCAGCCCTTTTTTACCGTGCTTCACTTGGGTCTTGGCGGTGGCTGCGCACCCCGCTACTGCCAATACAGCGATCAGTATCAAAATTCGTTTCATTACCGTCCTTATGGTAGCCACGAGTCTGGCGCTCGGGTCTGCCTGTATTCGCCTGCGCTTTAAGCGGTTCGATATCCCTGTCCGAAAAAATCCATGCCTGGCACTGAGTTAAGGGGCCTAAACATGGCCTAAATGAACGCCAATTGCCAGACCTTCGTCAAATCCTGTTTCAATCTGCCGCTACAACGGGTTTGGCGCTACTGCCCATGGTCATGGTTGCCCCGACGGAAGCCAGAATAATGCACAGGATCGCCATCCATTGTGACAGCGTGAGGTACTCCTGCAGGAATAGCAGCCCGGACAACGCGCCAAAGGCCGGTTCGATGCTCATCAACGTCCCAAAGGTGCGGGCTGGTATGCGGGTGAGGGCGACCATCTCCAGCGTGTAGGGCAAAGCAGTCGAGAGGATGGCGACGCCGATGGCCACCGGGATCAGCGACGGGGTGAGCAATGCCGCGCCGGCATGCACGATGCCGATCGGGGCGACAAACAGTGCGGCAATCATCACGCCCAGCGCCGCGGTCGTCACGCCGTTGTCGGCGCCAGCCTTTTGGCCGAACAGAATGTACAGCGCCCAGCACACGCCGGCCCCCAAGGCGTAACCGGCGCCCATTAGATCAATCCCCGTGGATGTCGCTCCTGTCGGGATCAACAGCAGCAGGCCAACTGCCGCCAGAGCAATCCAGAGAAAGTCGATAGCGCGGCGGGAGGCGTAGATGGCGACGGCCAACGGACCCGTGAATTCAAGCGCGACTGCAATTCCAAGTGGCACGGTGCGCAATGACATATAGAAGAGGAAGTTCATCCCGCCCAGCGCCATTCCGTAAACGATCACCGTGCGCAGGGACTGAGCTGTCAGCTTGGCGCGCCACGGACGCAGTAGTAACAGCATGATTACGCTGGCAAAGACCAGGCGCAGGGTGGTCGTCCCCTGAGCGCCAACCACCGGGAACATGCTCTTGGCCAGAGAGGCGCCAGACTGAATGGATGCCATGGCTATTAATAAGAGGCCAACCGGGAACAGCATTGAGGCCAGAGAGCGAGGTTGGTCAGTCATTGCAAGGCATCATCCGAAGGTGAGAACAGGGTGTTGTTTTAAGTGTTGGGCAATATACTGCGCATTCGCTGACGTTGCATCTATATATAAGCAGGCTTTTTCGGTGCATTGATAGAAAGCTGAAATTAACG